>Ga0208887_100183_pt1 | contig 33665 bp, 26 predicted proteins | sample LakWasM106_HOW12_2_FD_183924 | JGI IMG/M metagenome (GOLD analysis project Ga0208887, IMG submission 183924) | Freshwater sediment methanotrophic microbial communities from Lake Washington under simulated oxygen tension - Sediment Metagenome... | ecosystem: Environmental > Aquatic > Freshwater >...
TGCGCCGACTGCGAACTTATGTCCAGTTCAACGGCACCGCCTCCTTGCGATCTACCAGGGCGATCACAGCCTCTGGCGCGTTCAGACTGGCCAACTGTCCATAACTGCGTGCTGTGCATAACGCTGCTTATGGAGAGCTCTCCATAAGCAGCGATTACTGCCAGTGGGTGCAGCTTGACGTACTCACGAACATTGCCACGAAGCGGCTGTTGGGCACTGCGACTGGCGCAAACCCGAGTGGCGGCTGTGCGAGGTACTACGGTCGCACCAGAGCCTACAAATCATCTTGGACGATATCTCGATATGCCACCACCCGACCCTTCTGTTGCCGCCAGAATGCAGAAGCGTCTAGGTACTCTGGCCAGTGACTTTTGGGCATGCCTTGGCTAAACGCTCGAGCCACTGTGGGCGTCACGATCGAATCATGTGAAATGAACAGATGCAGGCCAGGTTCGGCCCCAGCGCACTTAAGCAAATGCTCAATGAGATCATTCGCTGCCTCGGCCGGATCAGCCATTCCGGGCAATGCCCCTGATCCTGAAACCAGATGTTGGATTACTCCTTCGTTACCATGCGCCAACCAGTTGCCCCAAGCTAATTGTTCGTCCAGAACATAGGCACCAGGTGCGCCGAGGCGCTTGTCCAATATGACTTCTCCATCCGTATCCGCAGCTTGGCCCAACAACTTGGCAGTCTGCACACACCGGAGAACGGGGCTTGACCGAGCAGACCTAACCCGCCCCACCAACTCACGACCTAACTCTTGGCACAGGCGAATGCCCAGATCATTGAGTGGCAACTCCATGCCTGTGCCTCCATCGGGGATGTCATCTCGAGCGGAGTGCCTGATGAGCAGCGCAACAGGGGAGTCTGCCGGGACGGACTGAATCAAGCGTAAGGTGCGCTTCACAGCTGAGTTCATCAAGACAGTCACGCCGCCTCACCGATCAAAATCGAGGACAACGCGTTCAAGCGTTTCGTTTCCTTGAGCTTGAAGCCGCCGCGAACCAACAAGTCCCCGTACTGGGCCAAAGTACGCTCGCGCCCGCCCGTGACCATCAACAAATGAAGGTCGCAAAGTGCACCGCTGGGATCACCATCGGGCAACACCATTTCGACGAGATACAAGCGTCCGCCTTTTGGCAGACTGCCCCGGGCACGGACCAAGATGCGAAGCGCGTCCGCGTCGTCCCAGTCGTGAACGATGCGTGCCATGACCACCACATCGGCGCAGGTGGCCCAGTCACCAAAGAGGTCTCCTGCAAGCCACGTGATCTGCTCTTGTCGCGGGTGTATCGCGCTGGCTTGCTGAACTACTTCTGGCCGATCCAGCACCGTCACATCAAGAGCGGGATACCGAGCCAGCAAGACATCGGCCAAATCACCCAAGCCGCCACCGGCATCGATCACGCGCTCCGTGCCCACCCAACTCAAAGCAGCTGGAACGCACGAATAGTCATGACGCGCATAACTGCGAAGCATCTGATGATGTAGCGCTCCTCTGTCGGGGTCTGCCGCCAACGTGCCGAAGATGTCGGGAGAGGTCCACTCCCCCTTCCTTCTCAAAGCTGCGGGCAGCTTCTGCCACATCACGGGAAAGTGACGGCCAAACTCCACGGCCGCGTGTGACAAAGTCAGAGGATGATCGTGACGCAAATAGGATCCGCGCTCGGTTGCCCGCCACGCCCCCGACACTTCCTGAATAAGGTTCAACTCACTCAAGGCGCGAAGCAAGCGAACCAAACGATCGGAGTGCAGCTGCAACTTTTGGGCGATGGCGGTCGCAGTGGCTGGCAAGACTTCAAACACACCAAGCTCGACTGCAGACGCGATGGTCTGAGTGCGCCAGAATCCAACCATGTCACCAGACAGCGAAGCGAATTCCGACTGACGTGACACGCGCAGAACCGCCACGGTCGAACCGGACTCGTCAATCACCTCCAAGCCACCGCAAAACGTTTCGACACGCGACTGTCCGTTGTAGAAGGGCTCAACCGAGGCAAAACGCCGCTCATAGATCGGCCACCCTTGTGCGTCGATGTGCATCCAACCGCGCGAATCTTTGGCTCTCGCAAACCCTTTGTGAAAAACATCCAGGTCTTCGAACCAAACGCCATGGATCTTCACACCTTGCGTGTTGATGTGAGTGGAGCGGCCGTCCTCAGACTGAACAACTGCAACGGCATCGCGGAAATCGCCGACATACCTCCAGCGCTCGGTGTAGTCCGGTCGGCCATCGTGGGCAATGTGCAGGTAGGCGCCATCGGTGGTGCGAACAGGGCAATGGCCCCCTTGGAAATTGCCACACCACTCGTATCGCTCGGAATAGGCGGCCTCTCCACTGGGCGTGATGTGAAAAGCCCCCTCTTCTGCCACGACCGCGGCCAAGCCCTCATAGAATCCGAATGTCCGGTTGAACCGCCCGACATAGGCCGGCGTGCCATCCGGTTGAATATGCCACGCGAGACCACCGCATCGCACTGGGGCCAAGCCAGGTGAGTGAAACTTCAGAACCTCCTCAAAGCGTTCTGAGTAAGCAGGCGCATGGCTCAAGAGGTGGTGGGTGCCACAACGTGAGACGGCCAGATCGGCCCAGTTCATGCCACAGCGTCCACAGGCTTGCGCATGTTGCAGCCTAAGCACAGGGTCTTGTTCCTGTAGGTGGATTGCAAGTCCCGGTAGCCCTTGCCTTTCCAAATCTCGATGATGCCTTGGTCATGGAGATTGCCGAACTCGCCCAATGATCGACGCTGTGCATCGGGTGCGCAACAGGGGTCAAAGCGCCCCTCGGCACTCACCCAGGCCTCTTGCCCCAGAAAGGGACAGCCCCCCTCGGGCGCAAGATCGGTCAATGCCCCCTCGTCCAGAAGAAAGATGTTCTCCAGCAAGAGCGGCTTGCCATTGGGCAACATCCGCTCAGAGACGGCTTGACGCGCCTCCATCACCGCCTCATTCCACCGCTGTATCGACGCCGGACTGCGACGCATTGACAGGTTCTCGATCTGCTGGAAATGCGCCCAAAGGTGATGCCCCTTCAGGCGATCCACACCCAGTTCGACGGCAAGTCGCACGATGTCGGCCAACTCGCCCACGTTGGACTCCAGAAAGGTCATCTGAAAAGTCACTCGACAACGATGTCCGCCTCTTGCCGCGTGAGCATCACGAACGGCGATGAAGTCCCGAACGTTCCGAAGCGTCGTGTCCCAGCGAGCACCAATCATGATGGCTTCCTGGGTGGCCTGGGTGGCCCCGTTCCAGGAGATCTTGACGTCCGATGTCACGGGCACGATGCGCTCGGCCCATGCCTTGGCACCCAGTCTTGGAAACGAACCGTTAGTCGTGAGATTTAACTTGACGCCATGCTGTTCGCACAACTCCAGGATGCGATCGAAATCATCGTAGACAAGCGGCTCGCCCATGGTGGAGGGAATGATCTCGCGCAAGCCATGAGGGACTGCCTGCTCCAGCACCTGCTCTATCAACCGAACAGGCATGATCCGACGAGCCTGACCACGGGCCTTGCGCTGTTCCTGCAAGGTGCTGTGAGGCGAGTGCTCTTCGCACATGACGCAGTTCAAGTTGCAGGTGTCAGGATTGGTATCAAACGTGATGCGCCATGGTCCATCTGTGGACTGTATGCGCGTTCGATCTCGACGCCGAATCTGCGACTCATACAAGGCCTCGATGTCTCGAACGTGTTCATCAATGGGGGGGATCTGCCCACTCTCGCTGAAGAGATAGCCACGCTGCCCCAGACGCCCCAGTAAACCTGGCTCGTCGATCAATCGTTGCATCTGCTTCGCGAGTGCCTGGTGTGATCGATGCTCGAACAAAAGACCATTGACTTCGTGCTCAACATACTCGCCCATTCCGCCCGCGTTTGCAGTGATGATCGGCACTCTTGCCTGCTGCGCCTCATGAATGACTAGGGGTGAGTTTTCAACCCAGACCGATGGCACAACAATCGCATCTACCTTGTCAAAGACGTCTCGAACAATGTCCTGATTTCGATACTCAGGCATCCATTCGACACGATCCACAAGCCCCTCAGGAAGGTCCCTAGCCAGGGCTTTCAGCGCTTCCGTGTCCTGCCCTCTATGACGTCCCCAGATCCGCAAGATGGCATCACCACCTAACTGACCAAAGGCGCGAATCAAATCGTGAATGCCTTTAGCGGGAATATGAGTGCCGATATAGCCGAAGGTCACCGGCTCGCCCGAGGCACGTGACCGTCCCTCAGATCGCTTTTGGTCAAAACCGTAGTCCAGGTACTTCAACTTCGCTGCTGGCAGGCCAAAGTCATTCCGATATCGCTCCAGCAGGTACCGCGCTGGAGCCACAAAGACATCGACCAACTCCGTCATCTCCCGCATGTGACTCATTCGCCGGCCCACCCATTGGGTCCAGTAAGACATGTCAAGAGCATGTTCCTCGGGCGCGCCACTAAAATATCGTGAGTAACAGCGCTCCGCACACTTCCTGTCCTCCTGACTATCACAGGCGGCCCAAAGACTGTGTGGATCCTCCGGGAAGGTTTGCATGAACTGACCACGTGGACACATGACCCAGTAGTCGTGAAGGGTGTAGACAATGGGAATCTCGCGGCTGGCCGCTTCAACCAACAATGATGTCGACAAGTGGTTGAGATGCCCGACATGAACAATGTCAGGCTGGAGGTGATCCAGCAGTTCGGCAAAACGCTGATCGATACCGGCAACTCGATAGCGGTCCTTGTTGCGTGGGTTGTTTACCAGATGCAGCGTGATCCGCGCATCGTCAGGGTCCAGTTCCCTTCTGAGACGGTAATCAGGAGCGAACGAGTCTTCCTCACGGGTAAAGACGTGAACCTCATGTCGATCTGCCAACCCCTGGCAAAGCGTTTGGCTGTAGACCTCCGAGCCTGCGTTGTATCGCATCGGGTAGCCATGGATGACTTTCAAAATTTTCATGCGGTAGTCAAGGTGGAGGTTGGCAAGGAAGCCTCAGGTTGAAAATCTGCAATGAGCTTGGCCAGCCCATCTCGCAGTGGCACCCGAGGAGTCCAGTTCAAAGTGGTCGTGGCGCGTTGATGCGTTCCATAAAACCTAGCCACATCAAAGTTGCGCGGAGGTGCAGTGACCACAGACGATGAGCTGCTCGCAATTTCGATAGCCAACGCAGCCAATTCTCCTAACGTTGTGGCTTGGCCTGAAACAAAGTGAATCGGCTCCACACAGTCGTCACCGGCGGTGAAACGTTGAATCAGCGACACGATGCCGCGACTAACGTCTTCCACATGGGTGAAATCAAAGGTATGGCTCGGACCATCCACGCGCAAAGGCTGACCTGCAACGGCAGCCCTCGCGAATGCAGGGACAACGCGGTCCGCATGATCGTGAGATCGTCCAAAGACGTTGGACAGGCGAATCACCGCCGTCTGCAGGCCGCTTTGGCGTGCCAGTTGCACCAGACGCTCCCCTTCTACTTTGGATCGCGCGTAGACATTGACTGGTGCCAATGGCGTGTCCTCAGTTGCGGGGAGCAACTCAGGCTGACCATAGACCTCCCTGCTGCTTGCAAAGATGACCCATGGCCTTCGCCCATGCGACTGCGCTGCCTCAATAACGTTGCAAAGCCCACCGACGTTGGTTGCCCAGCAACGCTCAGGATCACGCTCTCCCCAAACAACACGCGATACGGCGGCGAGGTGCAACACGCCATCGCAAGAGGCAACAGCGTTGGCGACGTGAGCGGCGTTACAGACATCACCCCGCTCGTCATTCAAGCCCCGCAGGTCAAGGCCTTTGATCAAGTAGCCGTTAGCGGCCAAGTCCTCTCGAACAACACGACCAATCAGTCCTTCTGATCCAGTGATCAGTATTCGTTGAGTCAATTGCTTACTCCATGAGACGTGAGCTGCCGAGGCCTCAAAAGCCACGACGGCGGAACGACAGGGCTGCGCCGTGTCTTATTCAGAAGATGGCTTGGCAGAACGTTTTGCCTTCACAGGCAAACTGTTCACCGGCTGCGCTGGTGCAGGGGGATCAGTGCGCGTGATTGCCGCATTGCCTGCGCCTAATCCAGTCCCCGACTGAGGTAGTACAGGGGGTGCTGCGGGTTCAATTGGTTGGATCGATTGTCCAACGCGGCTCCGAGTACGGATTTGCTCATGTATTTGCTCCAGATAAGAGCCGACATGGACCAATAACGCCTCTTCGGGTCGGAGAGACTGCCTGGAGCATGGCATGCGTGATAACGCAGATGTGGTCACTGTAGGCCGGGTCATTTTCAAAGAAGGTACTGACTCAACGGACAAGCCGCCGCCCGGACCCGAACCAAGGCATGAAGAGAAGTAACGACGCTTGTTGAGATGGTAAGTCAGCACGCATACCTTTTGTCAATTCAGAATCAAGAGCGTGACGATTTAGCTTGCTGGCGGCTGTATCGCCCTTCACAAGAAACAGTCTAGGAATCCCTCTGTTGAATTGGCCGGCCGGCGTTGAATGGCCGGTAACGTAGGTGCTGCGGTCGTTTAACCATTCCATCATCGAATGTCTGGTAACCGTGGCGGCTGACATTCAGGCGTGCAGGATCACCGGCAGCAACCAGCCTGAAGCGGAAGTTCGCCCGTAAGACATGAAGCTTGCTCTTGGCCATCACCTGCCAGCCCCATAGAAATCAACTCCACTGAGCCTAGTAGCGTTTCACGAGCGCAAGACATGGCTACTGAGCATTGAATCTGTTGCCCCCCCGCTCCCTCAACACCTCATACAACTGCGCCGGCCCCAGCAAGATGGCCTTGAGCCCGGAGCGCACCCGCTCGCTGTCCAGCGCCTGTTTGCTCATGGTGGTGTAGGCATCAAAGGCGTCGATGATGGCGTCGGTCAGTGCGCTGTCCAGGTCGGGTGAGTTGTCGAACTGGCCCTTGCTGTTGTTGCTGGCCTGTTGCACCAGGATGTCGGACTCCAGCAGTTTGCCTTTGACGTGGTTCACATACACCAGCCGGTCGTCGTCGCTGAGTTCGCCGTCGAACAGGTCGTTCACCTTGGCAACGATCTCTGATAGCAGCACTTTCATCTTGTCCTGCACCGCGCCCGCGCCGGTGTCGGTCAGGGGCTGCAGCTTGTAGTCGCCGTCGGTGTCGTGCAGCGCCAGGCTGCGCTGGCCTTGCTCCTTCAGCCGGTGGTGGGTCAGCACCACCTTCGACAGGTCCACCCCTTCGCGCTCCCGGCCGAAGTCCAGCAGGGGCAGCAGGCGCTTGAAGAAGATGGCGCGCTTTTCGATGGCGGTGTTGCCGTAGTCGAATACTTGGCCCAGGAAGGCGTACACGCGCACGAAGGTGCCCAGGTCGCGCTTGAACAGGGTGAGGGCCGCCAGTTCATCCTTGGCGGCTTGTGCTGCCGGGCCGTCTGGGATAGTGCTGGCCTCTGCATCCTGCAGGTTCTGCCGCGCCGCCTTGTAGCGCTTGAGCAGCCGGTCGGCCACGGGCTCGATGGCGGCCACCAGCATGGCCTGCGTGGCCTTGGGGTTCATCTCGGCCAGCACCACGCGCTCGACCTCGAACTCGTCGTAATGGCCCGAGGCATCGAGCTTGGCGCGCAGGTCATAGACCAGATGCGGGTCGGTCACCCCGGCCAGCTCGGCGGTTTCGTAATAGGTCTTGAACGCTGCCAGAACATCGTCGGGCTCGTTCACAAAGTCGAGGATGTAGGTCGTGTCTTTGAGGCCGAATGGCCCGCTGTAGGCGCGGTTCAGGCGGCTCAGGGTCTGCACCGCCTGGATGCCGCCCAGGCGCTTGTCCACGTACATGCCGCACAAGAGCGGCTGGTCAAACCCGGTCTGGAACTTGTTGGCCACGAGCAGGATTTGGTATTCATCGGTGGCAAACGCCTCGCGCATGTCGCGGCCCTTGAGGTTCGGGTTCAGCGCGGTGCTGTTCTCCGACACCGGGTCAGGCAGGCTCTGCGGGTCGTTTACCTCGCCCGAGAAAGCCACCAGCGCGCCCAGTGGGTAGCCGTTGTCCTGGATGTAGTTCTGGATGGCCAGTTGCCAGCGCACCGCCTCTTGCCGGCTGCCCACCACCACCATGGCTTTGGCGTGGCCGTCCAGCAGGGGCTGCACGTTCTCGCGGAAATGCTCCACCACCACGGCCACCTTCTGGCTGATGTTGTAGGGGTGCAGGCGCACCCAGCGCATCAGGCCCTTCATGGCCTCGCTGCGCTCGACCTGCTTCTCGTCCCACTCCTTGCCCTCGTTCGCCAGCTTGAACGCCAGCTTGTAGGGTGTGTAGTTCTTCAGCACGTCGAGGATGAAGCCCTCTTCGATGGCCTGGCGCATGCTGTAGATGTGGAAGGGCGCGGGCAGGTTGCCCGGCCCGGCGGGTTGCTCGGGCTGCGGGCTGCGGCCAAACAGCTCCAGCGTTTTGGACTTGGGCGTGGCGGTAAAGGCCACGTAGGTGATGCCCGTGTCGTTGGCGCGGGCGGCCATCTGCGCGGCCAGCAGGTCTTCGGTGCTGACCTCGCCACCATCTGCCAGGTCTTTGAGTTCTTCGGCGCTCAGCAACTGCTTGAGCTTGGATGCAGCTTCGCCCGTCTGGCTGCTGTGCGCCTCATCGGCAATCACGGCAAAGCGCTTGCCCTGCGTGGCGGCCAGCTCCTGCACGGCTTTCAGGGCAAACGGGAAGGTCTGGATGGTGCAGACCACAATCTTTTTGCCGCCGCCCAGCGCTTCGGCCAGCTCGCCGCTCTTACTGCCGCCTTCGCCCTTGATGGTGGCCACCACGCCCTTGGTGCGCTCGAAGTCGAAGATGGCTTCTTGCAGCTGCGCATCGAGCACGTTGCGGTCGCTCACCACCAGCACGCTGTCGAACAGCTTGTGGTTCTGCGCATCGTGCAGATCGGCCAGAAAGTGCGCCGTCCAGGCAATCGAATTGGTCTTGCCCGATCCCGCGCTGTGCTGGATCAGGTACTTGTGCCCGGCGCCCTCGGCCAGCACGGCCGCCTGCAGCTTGCGCGTCGCATCGAGCTGGTGGTAGCGCGGGAAGATGAAGCCCGTCACCTTCTTCTTGCTGTCGCGCTGGGTGACGAGGTAGCGCCCCAATATCTCCAGCCAGCTATCGCGCTGCCACACCTGCTCCCACAGGTAGGCCGTGCGGTGGCCTGCGGGGTTGGGCGGGTTGCCCGCACCGCCGTGATCGCCCTGGTTGAAGGGCAGAAAGCGCGTGGCGGGGCCTTGCAGGCGCGTGGCCATCATCACTGTGCGGTTGCTCACGGCAAAGTGGACCAACGCACCACGCGGAAAGTCCAGCAATGGCTCGGCAAACGGCCGGCCCTTGGGTTTGGGGATGCGGTCAAAGCGGTACTGGTCCACCGCCGCGTTCATGTCCTGCGTGAAGTCGGTCTTGAGCTCTGCCGTGGCCACCGGAATGCCGTTCAAAAACAGCACCAGGTCGATGATGTCGTCGTGCCCGGTGCGGCACTGGCGCACCACGCGCAGGCGGTTGGCGGCGTAGCGGGCTTGCAGATCCGGGTTCATGGCCAGCGCGGGCTTGAACTGCGCCAGCTTGAGCGGGCTCTTGAGCCCCAGCAGGTCGATGCCCACGCGCAGCACTTCGAGCGTGCCCCGGTCGTCCAGCGCCTTGCGCAGGCGGTCCAGCAGCATGGCCGGGGCCGCTGCGCCGTGGTTCTTGCTCAAAGCCTCCCAGGCTTGCGGCTGGGTGGCCTGCACCCAGGCCAGCAGGTCAGCGGGGTACAGGGCGCGGGGGGTGTCGTAGCCGCTGGCATCGCCCTCGGTGCCGGGTGCGCCATACAGCCAGCCCTGCGCTGCCAGGTGGTTGCAGATGTCGGTCTCGAACGCGATTTCGTTGTGCAAGCTCATGGGCTGCAGGTTCCTTCCGATGCTGTTTGTCTCATGGGGACACCGTGACTGCACTCCATGCCTGGCCTTGGATTCAGCGGGGGTCAGGTGAGCTTCAATGCCTTGCGATGCCGCGCCATCCTTTTGCGGGCAGCTGGCAGCTCCCCTTCCAATGCCGGTGCGCTCGCAACCCGGCGTTCAATGGTGTCCATGTCGAGGAGCCCACTTTTCAGGCCAGCGAGCAGCCAACGCAGGTCGCGTTCTTCGCCGCGCATGTACTTGGAAACCGCCACATCGTCAGGCTGCACAAAAAAAGCCTTCACGTCACCGAAATCCAGCGGAATCAACCTCTCCTGCCACCCCTCCGGGAACGAGGGAAGGCTGGGGGATACAGGGTCCAGGTAATAACCGAATTCATCCTCGAACACAGAGCCCTGGCCCAGTGCCTGGGCCAGTTCGTAGGTGCGCTGGGGGTCGTTCTTCAGATAGGTATCCACATCAATGGACATCACCATCGTGCGGGGTGGGTCGCTGACGGCGCCCAGGATGGAGAGCGAGCCAACGATCACAAAATCTGTGTGATGAACGATGGCCTTGGCCTGCGTCAGCAGTGCATGAAGCTGTTCGCGGTTCAACGCAGTTCCCGCAGCAAGAACGAAAAGGGCGTGTTCTGCATCATTCCTAGCGAGCGGCGCTCCGACGCTTCCAGCACTTTCTGCTTGTAAACCGCACTGTCGCCCGAGCTCACCACACCAGACCAAAACCGGATGTAGTAATCGCTGCACAGGCGGCCCTGTTTCCACAGCCCGATGCGCTGGCGCGCATGCTGCAGGATCTCATCCTTGCGGTCTGACTGCAGCTGCTCGTAGACATAGCGGTGCAAGGACCGCAGCGCTTCGTCCTGCGCTTGCTTGCCTTGGCGTGCTTGCATGTTGGGCGCTTGCATGAAAAACCTTGGGTGAGGGACCGCCTGGAAATGAGATGACTGAATGGTAGCAGGAGGGCTGTCAGACGGCGTTTGCGTGGAGGCGTCTCGCTGGACAGCGCCCGTAGATCCTGGCGTTGGCGTTGCACCCGAACAGGCGGGGGAAATTTTCAGCGCCAGGGGGTTTTTCTCAGAAATGCGGGGAGGGGCGATTTTTTCTCAGTTTCCTGGTCGCCGGTCCACTACCCATCTGCCCTTGCAAGGGCGCGATGGTGGTCCGTCCTGTGTGTTGCGCATAAGGCGACGGTTGTTGCCTTTAAGGCTTCATGCGGCAAGGGGATAGGGTGGGTTTGAAGTGAAATTGCCCTCAAGCGCTTTCTGGATAAGCGCTGGCAGCTACTAAATCAGGAGCATTTGCACCGCCCACCAGCCCGCGCACGTCGATCTGGCCGGTGACGGCGGCGGAGATCAGGGCGGTGCGGCGTTCTTGCAGGAGGGTGATGGCAGTGCGGGCTTCATTGATCAACGGATCAAACTTCTGACCCTGATCCTTTAGATACCTCAGGATTTGTGTCTGCTCATCTATAGGTGGAGTTGGGATAGGCACCCTACCAAGAGTCACCATGTTTAAACCGTCCATCGTCGTCCCATTGGATTCGAGAACCAGATGCTCCTGGTGCTTTTGGCACATCAAAACGCTTTGCAGGTATCTGGGCTGAATCAGGTCACCACAACGGTATCTGACCAATCGAGGGTTGATGATTCCGGGTGGGGCATCTGGTGGAACAACCGCCACCTTGCCAATAGTGCCCATCACACTGACGAGCACATCCCCTTCAAAGACCGTATAGCGGCGCATCTCTCCATATTTTTCTTCTGAAATGAAGTAATCGCCAACAGAGAAGTCATCAGCAATCACCTGCTGCTGGCCATAAACGCGGTATCCATCGGGCGCATACATGGCCTTGGTTAACGAGGCCCCATAAGGACCGGCAACGCTCTCAATGACCAGCTGCTTTAGCCGGATACATTCCCAATGCGCCGGCACTTCCCCCAGCCACTCCACGCCCGAGTCCTTCATCGGCACGTTCGAGTCCAGCCCCTGGGTCACGGCGTGGGAGATGACGGCCTGGCGCTTTTCCTGCAGCAGGGCGATCAGCTTTTCCTGCTCGGCCACCAGCCCGTCGATCTTGGCGGTTTCGCGGTCGAGGAAGGTGGTGATAGCGCGCTGTTCTTCAGCTAGCGGAAGAGGGCACTTGATATCTCCAAGTAATTCCAAGTTCAGACCGTCACGCAGATCTCCGCCTGCCATATTTCGGATGTTCTGATAATTCGATTCCAGCCACCAATACAGGAACCGCGAGTTGATTTCCGATCCCGGGATGATCGCGGCCATTGATTGGTTGCAAGTGGAGGCAAATGTCAATTGTGCGACCATGCCTTTTGTCTTGCCTTGTCCCGCGAGCGCCATTACTAGCGCACCTTCCGGTATCCATTTCGCGCTACTGCTTTTGAATGCGTCTTCGGTAATGTAAGTTGATGGCTCGGAGATGAGCCGGTCATTGACGGCACCAGAGTTCAGCCAAGGAACAGTTCCGTCTTCCCAAAAGGCTGGGTTTGTTTTGTCTGGAGTTCCACCAGAATATCGGCGAGCGAGCCATCGAATGCTGCCTGTGCTCCAGTGCGACGGCACCTCCCCCAGCCACTCCACCCCACTGTCCTTGTACTCCGGGTATCGCGGAAAACTCATGCCGACAGCCCCTTGATCATGTCCAGGATGCGGTCGGTGGTCTGCTTCAGCTCAGCGTCAATCTCGGCCAGCGGACGCGGAGGCTTGAACACGTAGAAGTGCCGGTTGAACGGAATTTCGTAGCCCACCTTGGTCTTGTCGGGGTCGATCCACGCGTCGGGGGCGTGGGGCAGCACTTCGCGCTTGAAATACTCGGCCACGTCTTCGGTGTAGGGCACGTTCTCGGTGTCGCGCAGGCTGGCATCGGGCTGGGGTTTGCCCTTTTGCTTGCCCTTGAGGCCCAGCACCACGTTGCCCGCTTCATCGCGCAGCGGGCGCTCGACGGTGATGGCGTGGTAGCCGAAGGCTTCGTTGTCGAAGATGCGGCTGATGGGCTTGCCGTCGTGCTCGGCCTCGGCAAAGTCGCCAAACAGGCGGGTGATGCGCTCGATGTGGGCGTCGCTCAGTTCTTTGCGCTTGGAGCCGAGGCTCTTGCGCATCTTCTGCCACATGCCGCTGGCGTCGATCAGCTGCACCTTGCCCTTGCGGGCCTCGGGCTTGCGGTTGCTGATGATCCAGACGTAGGTGCTGATGCCGGTGTTGTAGAACATATCGGTGGGCAGACCCACGATGGCTTCACACAGATCGTTCTCCAGCACGTAGCGGCGGATTTCGCTCTCGCCACTGCCCGCGCCGCCCGTGAACAGCGGCGAGCCGTTGAGCACGATGCCGAAGCGGCTGCCGCCCTCTGATGTGGGGCGCATCTTGCTGAGCAGGTGCAGCAAAAACAGCATGGAGCCATCGGACACGCGGGGCAGGCCGGGGCCAAAGCGCCCGTTGTAGCCCTGGCTTTCGTGCTCTTTGCGCACTTCCTTCTCGACCTTCTTCCACTCCACGCCAAAGGGCGGGTTGGACAGCATGTAGTCAAATTTCTTGTGGCCATGGCCGTCGTCGCTGAGCGTGTTGCCAAAGGCGATGTTGGCCACGTCCTGGCCCTTGATCAGCATGTCGGCCTTGCAGATGGCATAGGACTCGGGGTTGAGCTCCTGGCCGAACACGGTGAGGCGCGCCTGGGGGTTGTGCTCGGCCAGGTATTCGCCCGCCACGCTGAGCATGCCGCCGGTGCCCGCTGTGGGGTCGTAAATGGTGCGCACCACGCCGGGCTTGCTCAATATGGCGTCGTCTTCAATGAAGATGAGGTTGACCATGAGCCGGATGACTTCACGCGGGGTGAAGTGCTCCCCGGCGGTCTCGTTGCTGATTTCGGCGAACTTGCGGATCAGCTCTTCAAACACCAGACCCATCTGCATGTTGCTGACCACCTCGGGGTGGAGGTCGATCTGGGTGAACTTTTCTGCCACCTGGTAGAGCAGCCCGGACTTGGCCAGGCGCTCGACTTGGGTGTGGAATTCAAAACGCTCAAACACATCGCGCACGGCGGGCGAGAACGCCTGCACGTAGCTGAACAGGTTCTGCGCAATGTGATCCGGGTCGCCCAGCAGCTTTTTCAGGTCGAGCGTGGAGGTGTTGTAGAAGCTCTGGCCCGCCTTGCGTAGTAGAAAGGGCTCGGGGTTGACGCCCTGTGCCTGCTTGGCGACCAGCTCGGTCAACACGGCGGGCTTGGTCGATTCGAGCACGCAGTCGAGGCGGCGCAGCACGGTGAAGGGCAGGATGACCTTGCCGTAGTCGGATTGCTTGTAGTCGCCGCGCAGCAGGTCGGCCACGGACCAGATGAAGGCGGAGAGGGTTTGTTGGTTCATTGATGGTGGTTATACGCAGATCTCTGAGGCAACTTCGTGTTGTGCCGCAGGGGACGGGTTGTCATTCTTGGTCCGACGTACTGTCTGGGACGTATTCGAACAATTCACCTACCGGAACGCTGAAGTAGCCACACAAGGTGTTGATCGCATCCAGATCAACTCGTGTAGCCGTCTCCTGGTAGAGCAGCGTGATGGTGTTCCTATGGAGACCAGTGTCCCGCGCAAGGTCGCTGATCTTGAGCTTTCGTTCTCCCATAAGCCTGGACAGGTGACACTTGATCAAGACATTCTCCATGTAGAAATATCGCTCAGAACGACAAAAAGTCATTGACAAGGGCGATTTCGCGCTCATAATGCCATCCAGGATGACAAAAAAACGCAGTGCGTGACTTTTTTGAATCCTGATTGTCCACCATTGCAAGGAGAGAGAAATGACATCGTGTACCTATCTGACCACTGACGAGTTGTCAGACCGCATCAAGTACGACGCACGGACCATCCGGGACAGGCTCAAGGACAGCGTCCTACTTGAGGGTCGGCATTACATCCGCCCTTTCGGTGGACGCAAAACTCTCTATATCTGGGAGCACATCGAAACAGACATGACTCAGTATTCGGCCGTATGTGCAGAGGGCATACCGCTGGCCAATGGAGGTGTGATTCATGGGTAGTATCCGCCGCCTGGAAAGTAAAGGGACGCTGTTCCTGGACTTCCGATATGCGGGGCAGCGGCTGCGGGAATACACCACGTTGCCCGACACCTCAGCCAACCGCAAGCGCTTACTGAAGGTGCTGGAGCGCATCGAAGGAGAAATCGCCCTGGGCGCCTTCGATTACCAAAAAACCTTCGGCAAACCCTTGCCTGCCGTGGAGACAGACCCCCCGCAGGAGCCCATGCTTGCCGGGCCTGCACCAGGCGCGTTGAAGCAGCCTCCCAGCACAACCCCGCTGTTTAGCGACTTCGCCGAGGTGTGGTTCGTAGAGGCCGAGGTGACATGGCGGCGCAGCTACAGCATCACGCAACGCGGTGCACTGGACAAATACCTGATCCCCTTTTTCGGGGACAAGGAGGTCGGCCAGATCACCAAGGCAGACGTACTGGCATTTCGGGCTTCACTCGCCAAAGTTCCCGCCCGAAAGTCCAGCAACACCCTATCCAACCGACGCATCAACTCCATCATGAAGCCTTTGCGACAGATCCTTAACGAAGCGGCCGACCGGTTCGAGTTTACGTCCGCCTTCCGCAATATCAAACCCTTGAAGATGAAGCGCAGCGATGTCATGCCCTTCACGCTGGAGGACGTGCAGCGCATCCTGTCCACCGCGAGGGCGGACTATCGCAACTACTTCACCGTGCGCTTTTTCACAGGAATGCGAACCGGAGAGGTGCATGGTCTCAAATGGAAGTACATCGATTTCGAGCGTCGGCTCATCCTGGTGCGTGAGTCGATCGTGCTCAACGAGGAAGACGAGCTCAAGACGGATGGCAGCATGCGCGACATCCAGATGAACGAGATGGTGTTCGATGCCCTGCAGGCGCAGTTCAAGACTCGGCACCCTGACTCGGAGTATGTATTCAGCTTGCGCAGTGGCAAGCCCATTGATAACCAGAACTTCCTCAACCGGGTCTGGGCGCCGCTGCTACGTCACCTGGGGTTGGAGCACCGCAGGGCCTACCAGATGCGGCATACGGCGGCAACGCTGTGGCTTGCTGCCGGGGAAGCGCCGGAATGGATTGCGCGACAGTTGGGTCACACCAGCACCGAAATGCTGTTCCGTGTCTACAGCCGGTATGTGCCCAACCTGACGCGCCGGGACGGCTCTGCCATGGAGCGCTTGCTCAAGCAGCACATCTCGTTAGCGCCCGTCACGGGGAACGTGACCCCCGTGATCCTGGCGCTTGAGGCTTCACCGGCAGTGGCAACCACTACCTAACCACATCGCTTTTTTGAACCTACGCCAAGTGCCCGACGCGCAGGGCAGGGCGGAGCCTTGCCTGCGCCCACCCTGTAAGCCCGATTGGCCGAATCTGCACTTCGAGTGCCAAGGAGTTTCATATGACCGCATCACTTCACTTGCATCGAAACCGTAACCGCATCTCCCTCCGCACGCTCATGTCGGAGCGCGTGCAGCAACATGACTGTGACGTGATCACGCAATATCGCGACGAGATCTACGCTCGTATGCCCGATGCTGCACAGGGCGCGCTGAACGCATTCATTCGCAATCTTTTTGGCGATGATGGCCTGGTGCGTGCCTATCTTCATCCCGTGGCAACTCCTGCGGGAGAGCCGGCGACCATGCCTCTGGACCTTTGCGAACGCGCCGCAAACCAAGCGAGCCGTTACCCGAGACTGTTGCACCGCCACGAAAGAGAGTTGGCAGCAGTCGCCGCCTTTGTGCAATCCTGTGGCTACTATTGGTGTGCCTACCAACAAGTCCTGGGGCGGCCTGCTGCCCAGAATGCCGAAACCATGCGCTTCTATCGCAGCCGCATAGCCTCGGCACACAAAGCGTTACTGGAAGAGCCCCTCAGGCAACTGCGACGCTGCCACGCGGATCTGGGATACACACTTGCTCAAGTGCTGGGGATGGAACATGACGACACGGCTGACCCGCAGCAGGTAGCGCGTATACAGGCTGCGCTTGGCAGTGTGATGATGCAGATGCCTTAGCTATCAATCAAGGTGCACAAAATGAGAGTTCATGAATTGATGTCGACACCGTTCGTCGCGGAACTCATTTGCGACCGCTGTGGAACGCAGGCGCGACACGATGAGGGCGATGGCCTGAACAACTTCCTGCAGCTGGGGTTCGACGCGGGCTGGGGATCGCCCCTGGGCGATGGAACGCGGGTGGATATCGATCTTTGCCACAGTTGTTTGAAGGAAACACTGGGTCCCTGGCTGCGCCTGTCGACGTCTGCCTGGGCCTTAGCACCCAAGGGTTGACCAAGGAATCCACATGAGAAATCCGCATTATGAGTATTTGGGTAGGCGCATGCGTGAGTATCACCGCATGCAACAGTGGCGTCTTTCAGATGGCGGTCTGTTCATCCCGCACGCCTACTGGAACATGGGGCCTGAAAGTCTGTCGTATTGGGATGACGTGGGTTTCATCCTCAACGGGCGGCGCATCATCGTCTGGTGGCATCACCCTCGACACACCTATGGGGAGGCTATTTCTTCCATGGCTTGGGACGAGGCGGGTGACGGCCCACGGGATGACTGGCTCTTTGAGGGCGGGACCAAAGGCTACAAGATGGTTGGCAAGTCGAGCAAGCGGAAAAAACTGAGCAGCTTCACCAGCCGCGCACCTTCCGAGGCCCAGACACAGCACTACGCAAAGCTTCAGAAAATTGAAGAACGGCTGACCCGGGATGGGATTGACTTGGAGGTTCGGCCCTCATGGAAATGGGAGCGTCTCAGTTGGGCGATGGGTGTCAGCCTTGTGGCACCGTTTGAAGTAAGAAATGAAAAGGAGCTGGCAGAAGTGGCGCACTTGGCCCGAGAACTCATCTTGCAGAAAACCACCTTGACCCAAGAGTTTCCGGACTTTGTATACGACAAAGCAAGCTGGCTGCGCGAGCGGGCCGTACTGGCTCCCGCCCACCACACTGCCCCTGAAGTGAAGGCCTGAAGAGGCTTGAATGGACAGGGCAGTACCGGCTGTATGGCGAAGTAGTACGCAAGGAATTGATATGACGATTGACCGTGCCAGCTATCCAGGCGTGCCGGATGATTTCCCGGTGACTGCGGTTCCCTCTGCCATTGGAGGCGCCCAGCCGAAGATGAGCCTCGTTGAGGAAGATGGAAAGTTCTATGCGCCAGGTACTTCGCCCTCAGAAGTCGTGGCAGCCTTTCAGATGTGTGACGACCTGGTCTCGCAGATGGTTCCGTACTGCCAGCGAAAGCTGCCCACCTTTGAAGGGGGCCAGGAAGCGACGGTGAAGACTGCGTTAAAAGGTCTTCTGGCCAAGCGATGGTGCACAGATGCGCAGTGCGTATGGATCATGCGCAGGGTTGCGCGAGAGCTGCAGTGGCCAGTGGACGAAAGCGCTTTGGGCGTCTGAACGCTTTGGCTCGTTACCCCGGCGCTGTTGATCGAAGACCATGTGTTGACGCAAGGTGCGCTTCGCGCTGGCACGCTCATGGGATTTACCGACGAAGTGCTCTCCAATGCCATTGGACTGTAGCTCAAGACGATTTTAAGGTTGGACGCAAGACTGCAGGATCTTTGTGCGGGCACTGCAAGTGGGCTCACTTGAAGTCGGCTGTGCAGCGGAGGACTAAACCGCTCGCGCGGTAGACCGCCGCGAAGGCCCTGACGCAAAGTACACATCGCGCCCCTGTCTATGTTGGCGAGTGAGGCAACCCATGCTGGTGCGCAGGCGTTGATCGGTATCGCATGAGATCTGCTTGGCAGTTCTCTACAAGATGAAAGGAATATGCGCCATGGTGGGCTTAATTACCCTATGCCTTATCGGCGGCGTGATTACCTGGTTCGGCATATATGTGGCCACGAGCCAAACGCAACCTTCTGGCCCCTGCGCCGCCAACTACACGTTGGAGTGCATGCGTGACAACGACGGACGGTTTCTGGCCGAGGTTGTCCCGGAGCTGCCGGGAGCACGTGCCTTGGGAGCCACGGCTGAAGATGCCATGGCGAAGGCCCAGGCCGTAGCGTTGCGCGTTCTGGCCGAGCGGTTGGAGCAAGGCGAGGTCACGCCGCGCGCCATCCGCATCGAACTCCGCGTACCCGCAATGACGGTGGATGCCCCTGCCACCCCAACGTAAACATTACCCGAAGGCAAAGGCACAGATTCGAGCGCTCCTCATGTATGTCAACAGTCATCCGGCGATTCAATCATCCTAAGAAAAGACAAATTGACGGTTTGGCCTATCCGATTGACATAGCGGCATGCGTCAACCTCAACGAGTGCTCGTGACTCCATGGATTCCAGGAGAATTTCATACAGAAATGGATGCTCCAGCGGAAGCCAGTGAAGCTGGATCTGCTTGCTCTTGGTCTTCAGTTGTGATCGATGTTCCTTGGTCGGCTCAATAACAGCTTTCTCGCGACCTACCATGTCTACACGAAAGCGAACGGAGACGGGGTCGGGAAGCATTGTTCTTCGCGATTGGTAGATTGAATCCACAGAGATAGTCACGCCATCGCTGGTCCGGAAGCTCGTGGTTTCTTCCCGGTCCGTAAGCAGGCGGATCAATGCTGGCGCAGTGGTGCGTATGGCATCAATGAAGTCATCAGGGCTCAAGCCCGTCGAGGTAGACAATGTTCTCAGGTGCTTCAATGCGTTAGTCGCTTGCATGACTGTTCCAGCGAGAAGCGGATCCTCGGTGGAGGATGCTGAGTAAGGCGCCTTTCTGTCCTCAAAGAGCCTGCGCTGAAGACTGTCACAGCAGGAAACCACTAACCACTGGTCAAGTTTGCACGGGTCTACCTCCAGAGAGTAGTACAGGCGGTCCTGTTCAGACAGCTGCCCCAAGACCGTGTTCATCGTGTTCTGCACGAGCATGATCTCCCGCTGCTCCTTGGCGGGATCTCTGGCCTTTTGCACCGAGTTGATGAACACCCGAAATATTTCTTCGTGCTTACTCATGCGCATCCATTCCAATCATGCCGTGCCATACGGCCATGGAAAACATAAGGCCATGAAAAGATCCCATGCGCAATCTGGCGGAAGGGCAAGGCTTGGATGTTTTGGTGAAAGGCTTTCTTGAGATCAGCATGTAGGGAGGTTGTTCGAGTTTCCGTTGGCGAACCCCTTCAATCGTGACGGAGGTCCCGAAGTACTGTCCTAGCTGATCTTGCGCACTTCTGGCTGAATCACTGCTCACAGTCGTAGCGCGAGAATGAGGATCAGCAACATGCTTCATTGGAACTCGAAGGACAATGCAGCTGCCAGGAACGGAGCCGTCGCTCAGCCAACGCAAAAGGTCGTCGGCCGATCCATCGGGTCGCAATGCAATGCTTTGCCCATCGCGGCAGTGCATCCATGAGCGCACGGCATTGCGCTGTGCAAACGTAGGAGCAATGTTTTGAGGTGCCAACTTTTGCCAGGAAGGTTCATCGGTGACTGTCGGCCGAATATCGCAATCCATAAAGATCTGAAGTAGCCGTGCAAGTTTGATCACCCGCGTGGCATGTTCGAGGATCAGGCAGCGACCACGGACACTTCCCAAGACAAGAAGCTGGTTGGCGATCAATACAGCACGATCGATCACTTCCAAGACGGTGGCCAAAGGGACACTGCAGCGAGAAGCCACAGCCTCGACTGGTATGCCAGTGTGAAGGTCGCAGAGGATCTTGCGTACATGCATCAGGCCGATTGACGCTATTGGTGGCGGCGGCAACGCCGCCAGCAGAGATGGGGGCGGCGCTTGGCGTACAGCCAGCCCAGTGGATGTCTCGAAGAGACAAGACCACAAGAATTCCGCTTTGTTCTCACTGCGTTGTTTAGCCTTTCGCAATGCGGCAGCGGAACGTCCGGTCCAGAAGGCTGCGACTTCAGCGGTAAGTGGCCTCGTCTGCCAATAGCTGTTCAGAGAGCAGCGCAAGGCCATGTCGGGTCGGTGGAAATAGTGCTGCAGGGTTGTCGGAACTTGGGCATGTCCCACCTCAGCGGCAACTTTTTGCAACCAGGAAACGGGGCTTGGACGAGAAGAAGGCTGATCCAGCTGATGGATGATGTTGCGGTTGACCCATGCGTGCCGCAGCGTATGGAAGGAAACTGATTTGTCGCCGCAGACTTGCTTAAGAGCGCGGTTGACCAGTCGGCTGCAGGCGGAAAACATGTAGGTGCGATGGCTGCTGTGGGGATCTCCAAACAGCAGAGCAGACTTGCCATGTCTGCCCTCTTCTTCACTCTTCCTGCGCTTGATCCAGCTGACTACGCACGCCACCCACGCCGGCTCGCCGAAGCTGCGCATCCATCGCTTCGCGCTGTAGCTTTTACCTTGATGCTGCCCTCGCCGAGGGTGGTATCGGAGTTCGATGCCTTCATCAGTGATGACGAAGTCCTCCAGGCGTAGGGCTTGTGCCTCGCCGATACGCAGGGGAAAAATAGCGGCAAGAGCCAGCAGCGCTTGCACACTGGCGCAGATGCGTGCATCGCTGCTGGCAGTGAGGGCAAGTTCCAGGGCCCTGTGGATTTCTTGGGACCAGACCGTGTTGGCGTGCACTACCGTGGTGTTTCCGTCACCCGAAAAAAGTACCTGCGCCATCGGCGGGGCGCCAAATGTCTGGATGCAAAACTGATGGAAGGAGGCAAGGGCCGGGCGTTGTGGGTCGCTGTTAACGGCATGCTTCAGTGCATCGAAGAAGGCGATCCACTGTTCATCGTCCATGTGAACTGCAGAGCACGGGCATTGAGTGTAGTTTTCGGAGATGAGCCCCGCGGCAGCGCTGACGTAGCGAGAGATTGTTGCGACGGAAGGATTCTTCAGGCGCACGCTGCCAACGCTGAGCAGGTGGTGCACCCACAGCAGGACCAGCGCATCGCCTTCTGTGCCTTGGCGTGCAATCAAGTCGGCGGTCATGGCCAACCTGCTGTACAGGCTTGTTCGCCAATGCTGATCAGAAAGCCGGATGTCTGTTGCCTGGTTGGGTAGAGTAAACAGGTCTTGAATCTCCTTCAGGCACCGAGCGCGGCGGTTGATGGGCGCCTCCATCTCAAGGAGTATTTCCAATGCTCCGTCGTGGGAGGGACTGAGAGCATCGTCATCTGCAGCATCCCGCGTTTCCCAGTGCACGTCCTTTTGTCGTAGGTTCCATCGCGTAAGCACATCGCGGGGCAGTGCCGTGATGGGAATACTGCCCGTGAGCATCCCCAGACAAAAATTGGGGATGTGCTGATGTAGCCAGGCCAGCGCGTCGTGGAAGATGAGATGCCAGAGGTCCTTGCCCATCTGGGATTGGGCCATTGGGTAGTTCTTCAGCAATACTTGATGGAAGGAGTTCAGGTCCTTCTTGGGCAACGTTCCACTGGGGACTCGGAACAATGCGATGCGCGTGCGTGGATCGAGCGCCCGGCTATGCAGACGGTCCTGTTCATCGGACCATTGGACGTAGTGGCCGTCACAGGTGGAGTGCGATGACACCAAGGCATGAAGGAAGTTCGATAGCTCTGCGGATGAGCCCATGCCTTCGTAGAGGATGGCGCACAAGATCAGGGCATGCGAAGGCGCGAGTTGGGTCACCAGCCGGTCGGCCGATCGAATAAAGCTGTCGAAGCGAGCGACCCCGCCGGGAGCGCTGAAGGCCGGAATCAGGACTGGATTTCGTTTTGTTGTTGTCCAGGGTTGTGACAGAGATGTCATGTAGCGATTTCCTTGCTCAGGCCGGACCTGGGTCGGATGTTCAGCTCCAGTAGCACTTGGTCGATGCCTGAAATAAGGCGTTCGGTGCTGTGGTACTTGACGCGGTTGGAGTTCAGTTCGTGCGTTGAGATTCCCGGCGAGAAATGGCGGAGCCAGTCTTGGATATCCTCGAATGGCATGCCCGCATCCAGCAAAAGATCCGGCAGAGAATGGCGACCAAAGTCCCGGTTGAGCTGGCTGGCTGGGCCCGTGAAAAGGACATCTGAGCTCAAGGGGACGGGGGCGCCATGCGTGTCCAGCAAAAAAAGCATGGGCAAGTTCTGGAGTTCCCTGATTTGGCGGATGAGTTGAAAGGCGGCCGAAGAGCCGGGGGCTTGCAATTTCAATAGCCGCTTATCCAGCGCGGCGATGTGCGCGTGCCAAAGCTTGAGCTGCTCGGAGAGCGCTGCTGGGATGGGGATCGGTGTCGTGCCTCGCGTGGCACTCAAGGGCTTGTCTTCCATCAAGCCGAAGGTCGTGGTGCTGCTCCAAACGCTCGCACGAAAGTCGATAAGGCGGCGGTCGCGGCCTCCAACGACAAACTGCATCAAGAGGCCGACGTAGCGCGCACACGCGTTGTGGTGCTCGATCAATGATGGCAACGAGTACCTGCGACCACACTTTTTCGCGAGCAGTTCATCGCCAGCGCTTGCAAATACTTCTTTGATCCAATCCGCCGATGGTGTCAGGCGGGAGCCGATGCGGACGTTGGAGTTGCCACCACTTTGCGGTACTGCTGGCCCCAGGCCGACGGCGTCATAGAAGTCGGAGCAGGCCTGCCAGATCTCGCGCTCGCGTGGGCAGACGTAATGGAGATCGGATTTGTTTACCAGTTCAAGGGCAAGAGTCGCGTAGGCAGAGATATCACGCCTGTCGGTGGTCTCTAATGAAATCGATCGCGCGGAGTTCATCAGTCCGGCCAACGAAGCGCTGTGATGAACCCCCAGCAACGAGATTTTTTTGCGGCTGGTTGGTTTGTTAATGCACAGATCGGCGAGCGTGCGCAACTGGCTGTTTTGCGTGTGAGCCTCTCGCAGCATGGTGGCAACACCCTGCGGCAGGGGGCGCTTCAGGATCAGCGTGGACGCTTGATGCCGCGGGCTTGAACGTTTACCAAGACCTGCCAGTGCGAATGACAAGTCCACGTATGTTGAGCCTGCAACCGGATCGATCCAGGCCATCCAGCCTTGTCCGCTTTCGCCCGAAACCAGTGGTATTCGCTTGCCGAGGTTTAGGCCGAGGCCAACGCATAGGCAGATGAGGGTGACCAGGTCATCAGAGTGACCCTGCTGTGCGTGGTCGAGAAGAAGGACGACGGTGCGTGTGAGCTGGTTGCGGCTGAGTGTTTGGCCGGTATCTACGGCCTGGCGCTCGGTTTGACGTAGGGAGCTCAGTCGATTGGAAAGGCAGGAGGTCACCGCTGCGTTAAATGACAGTTGCGCGCTGTTCGTGGAGCAGGAGTTCAACGCCAGCAACTGCAGGAGCTTTTGATGTGCTTGCCCTTCAAGCTTGGTGACCTCCGCTTCGAACTGCTGGTTTGTCAGGATCTCGTCGTGAGATTGTTTGATGAGCTTGCGCAGTTTTTGAACGAAGCTCTTTTCTATGGAGGCTTCTTTCAGGAGGGCCGCGGCCAAATGCTTGCCGACCAAGCTCTGGAGTCGATGCACGCAAGGAAAACTGGCCGATACGAACCAAGCCCAGGCTGGGTAATCGCTCGCGAGGCCGAGCATTGCATTGGGATGAGCAATGCAGGCGCCTGAATCGTCGCTCAACTTGTTGAGCAGCGAGATATGTTGCGCGAGATGAGATCCGGCAGCGGGAACTTCGATCAGCAGTGCCGTCAGGCAGGTCAAGGCATTTTTAGCGACTAAGCCGATGCCCGGTTGATGCGGTGGCGCCGGAATGATGCTCAAAAGCAGTCGCGCAGCATCAGGCCCCTCCACGGCAACGGAGGTTTGAGCGAAAACGAAGGACGCCGGAATAGTCATAGCAACTCCATAGAAAAAGCCGGGCCGAGAAAGGGGGGAAGGGCCATGTAGGCGCGCGCGGATGCACCTCGATCGGCGCCAGCCGAGGTGTCGGGCATCAAGGGGGGCGGCGTGACGCCGCTCGTGATGTGGCTGCGCCGGCCCGAACGTGGTACGCGTCAGGCGGGCAGCATTGAAGGGGCGCGCGTGAGCGCGCCGCATTGATAGCCCCTAATCAGGGCAACTTTTGGGGCTTGGCTTTGCTGGCCTAATTTCCGGACATCGGAGATCGTTCAGTCGAACGCCCTCCACTGAGGTACAGGACGACCTCAAAGAGACTTTTGGCAAAAAAGCCATCGCGAGCAAAAGCCCACGAAATTTTTATCTGCGCAAACAGAAATATCCGGCCTAGGGGCCTTTTGCTGGGATCGGGCCCAGCTTGTTCAGGGGCCCGCAAGTATTTTTGGTGCGGCGGGCTCACACCAGCAGGCCATAAAGCTAGCTCGCGCTAATCTAGCGGAGCTGATGGCTCTTTGTCAATGCCCATTGAGCGCGTCCGATCAGAAGCTGACTGCCCGGTAACTTTATGCATGTGATCAGCAACTGGTCGATGGGACAAGAGGGCTGTTCCCTTCTGCCCTGTATTCAATCATCATCAAGGGGCAGCACGCCCTGTGGCGGTGTGGGTGGCCACTTTCCTGCGCCGCCGCGCTTTTCAAACCAGCGGTGCATGGCCACGTCTTCTAGCGCGTATTCACCGCGGGCCGACTTCCATACCAACGCGGGCATACGCTGTCGCAAACCCTCCAGCGCCCGCTGAACTTGGGTAGCGTTTACTGGGTGGCCAGTTCTTTCCCGGTAAAAGCGCAGTGCTTCGGCATCGTAAGGGCGGTATCGTGAACCTTGCGTCAGCATGCGCCACAGCACGGCCTGCTCGGTGGGCTTCAGCCCCAGGTAGTCCGACTCCATCTGCGCTTCGTCGTGGGTTTGTTGTTGTTGAGCCGCATCCAGCAATGCCGATTCAAAGCGCCCGGTCAGGGCAGCGAGGGGACTGAGCACCTGGCCCAATGCGGCCATGAAAAATTGCGGACGGAAGCCGAACACTTCAAATGCCTGTTGCAGCAGGGTCTGATCCACCGGTTTGAGTTCGGGCCGCTGCGCCTCGATCAACGCTGCTATGTGGGCAATGAAGTCAGGCCCCAGGGGCGGCATGCGCTGAATCTGTGAGCCGTAAAACGGTGCACCGGCCGTGTTGACCAAGCGCAGCAATTTGTCGCGGTCTGAGCCTGACATCACCAGCATCAGGTTCACCACGCCGGGCTGATTGAGTTGGTCGCGGGCTGATTTCAAGGCAGTCATGGCTGCCTCGCCGGCTTCGCTGGTAAGGGCGTGCTGCGCTTCGTCGATGATCAGCGCGATCGGCTTGCCGGCGTGGTCATGCAGCAGGCGCAGCGCATCGGTCAGGGTGAGTCCATCGATCTTGCCGATCTTGCTGGTGTCCACCTCTAGCCCGCCCACCTTCACCTTGTCCAACCCCGCCTTGCGGGCGGTTCGGGCCACAATGCCCAATTGGGGTTCCAACGCGCGAGCAATGGCTTCGGCGATCAGTCCACCCGGGTCACGTCGCGTATCGGCCCACAGATCCACATACACCACGACCACATCGGCTGCTTCCAGCGCGGGTCGTAAGTCACCTTGCAAAAAGGTGGACTTGCCGGTGCGGCGGGGGGCGGCCAAGAACAGGCCGTTGTGGGCGTCTCCCAGCAGGGCTTTGCCTTGCAGGGCGGCGACTAACTCTTGGGCGAGTGCGGCGCGTGGGAAAGCGATCATGTCAATTATCGGAAATTATCTTGAAAAAGATATTTTATCGTATTTTCGATAAAATAGCATAATTAACGGTGTTCTTACAGTGGCTTTGTTGCACAAGCCCAATTGTGCGAACTGGTATCAGCGCACCGGCGAAGGGCGCAATGAGCGAGTGGCGCTTGCATTTGAAGGCGGCTTCAGGCTGGTTGCGGACATACGGGACGCGTCCGCGAATGAGTACTATCGGCCAGGAGCGGACTTTCGCATGCTCGCCTGAAAGCGGACACTCTCGCGGCGACGCTTCTTGCACCGCGATGCCTGGCGGGTAAGCGGTGCCATCGGCTCGGCTCTCGGCTAGTCATCTTCTTCCTCAATAGCTTCCTTTGACTTGCGCTGACGCGCTATCGCATAGCGAGCGTCCTTGAGCAGTCCGTCGTATAGGTCGAACGCTGGTTCGGCTCGGCTAAGCGACGCCAACATCTGCTCGCAGTGCTGCTCCATCCGGAGGTCCTCCGGGAACGGTTCCCCGGGAGTTCCTCCACGAATTCCAGAGTGTGTTGCCGCGGCGATTGCCGACCGAATCTCATCCAGAGCTTCCTCGCCAACGAGTTCGGCCGCGTTGAGGATATCCCGGATGAACTTTGAGTGTTCATAAATGAGAGCTGGCTGGCTTTCCTGCAGCACTCTGGCAACCAGCGTGGCATGGGCTTGGGTGCCCGAGGACACCCAATCAAGCAGAAGGTTGAGCAGGGCTTCGCCGTAGTCTCCGCAAAGGCCGGAGACTGCCTCGCCAACGCGTCGTGCGCTCGGAATGTCCTTCGACTCTTCGAGGGCCCAGTCGAGGAAGTCCCCCAGTAGCCGTGGCCCGGCCTCGACTTCCATCAGGCCAAGGCCCTTTCCGTTGTGCTCTTTGCTCAGTGGCTCGTAAGACCAATCGTTTCGTCGTTTCGCTTCCACGAGTCGTGCCATAACCAGCGCGACGACCGAGCCTGGATCCTTCTTGATTGATGCCGCGAGGAATGCACGGACCCAGTAGTCGTCTAGCTCCTTCAGCACAACTAGCTTCCTCAGCAACTCGTTCCGCCTGCTCGCGACGTCAGCCTCCGAAATGGCCTTGCCGCCGGAGAGCCACATGAACATGTCGTGAGTTGCGCGCGCGTTGACCTCAAAGCCCGCCAAACAAATGAGCTCGACGGCTAGCGCTGGACTTCTGCTGGCCACCTGGCGAGTGAGGTTCGACGCGACCATTAGAACGGTCGGGTCCTTCGACTCAAAGATGCGCTTGAACAGCTCCACTTCTTGGGGCGTGTATGGACGGGAGGGCTCGAACCGCATGTACGCCTCAGCGAGCTGCGCCAGCACCGAAGCGGACTCCTCCGAGCGGATGACATATTCGTTCACGAGACTGGAGTCTCCGGCCTCAACGACCGCGCTCAGTGCTGCGCCCACGTACTGGTCGAGACGACCGGCTCGGCCCTCGTTGTTCCTCAAGAGAAGTTCGGTAGCAAGGCCCTGTACCGAAGCGAGTAGATGGTTGATGAGAAGGAACGACGACCCATATCCGTCGTGCGCGACGGTGGCAATTTCCTCCAAGGAGGCATGCAGTTCGTCAAACAGGCGGCTTGGCTCAGGGAACGCGGCGATGAGGTCTGCCGTGAGGAGTTGACGGTCCTTCACGTGTTCTTCGCGTTCGAGAGCCTCGCTTAGCTTCCATGTCTCCGTCCCCCAGCCGTCTACGAGTGCGCGTGTGAGTCGGGTCCGAATGTCTCTGTTCAACAAGGCCAAGATGGCTTGAGCCTCAACGGAAGTCTCGGGCCAGCCGTGAAACGCATGCCAGGAGATGGACTGCGCGATCCTAATCAGGACGACGGGCGACACGTGAACTTCGTTCAGAACAACCTTGAGTTCTCGCAATAGTTCTACTTGCTGTCGCTTCCAAGCATGGTCGGGCGTGTCGCCATGCATAGGCCCCCGCAGGGCCTGGGCCATCGTCTGCGCCGAGAGAAACGCTCGTCGGGGAGGCCCCTCCCGCAGGTACTTGAGCAATGCACTTTTTACTTCGTCCCTGACTTTTCGGGCCCATTCCAACGGCAGTTGGTAGCGGGTAATGGTCAAGGTCGAGCGGGAGAAGCTGCTCGTCTCCATCTCGGTCCGCAGCGCTCCTTCCAGAATGGAGAAGGGCGTATAGGTCGATTTGAGCGAGGCGGGCCGTTCCAGAAGCGCGAGCGCGAAGCGAACGACCTCGCGCACGTACTCGATTGGCTTGTTCAACTGGAATTCGGCCAGCTCCTTGAGGATTCGAATGCCGTGGCTGGGCTGCTGGTGAAGCGCGCGGGCGTCGTTGCGTCCAGCAGTCCACAGCAGCTGACATGCTTCTTGGATGTGGTTGTAGGTGTACGCCGCGTAGCGCACCATGTTGCATACGGATGAGCTGTCCCCATGCCCCTCGGCGATGAGCCGCTTTGCGAAGTCCAGCGCAAATCTGGGTTGATAGTACGCAACGGCCTCGACTGCCTCTACGTGGGGATTGCTGTACCGCTCACCCCACCGCAGCTTGGGGCCAAGACTGGTCAGTAGCGCGCTGTCATCTGTCTTGCCCTCGCGCAGGCGCCAGTCTAGGCGACCAAGATTGACGAACAAGTTTTTCAGGTGGTCCGCACCGGCAAGGTCGAAGACTTGGGTGACGCGCTCGTTGGCTGTGCCATCCGCGTTGAGGTAGTTCGAGCGAATGATTTCATCGGCCAATAGGTCTGGAGCGAGCCTCGAGCGAAGCCCACGCTTGAACAGGACGCCGGCCTCTCCAAGAAGTCGCATTAGGCGACTGGCGTCCGGTGGCTCTATCCCCTCGGCTTTCAACAGGATGTTGAGCAGGCCTGGGTCGTCCGGAACGATGGGTTGAAGGAGTGCGATTACGCGCAGGATTGCCTTCAGCCTTGGAACGTCCTGCCCTGTAACCAAGGCAACGGTGATGACGTCCTGAAGGCTTCTCAGCACATAGGTACGGAACTCCTCTGCATTGCCAAGAAGCGCGAGCGACACACCATCGCGTGCGACCAACTGCGCTGCCAAGACAGTGACGAGCGGCGTGGTGTACGTTGCGCGCGCAATCTCGACAGCCGCTGCTGGTAGTGCCTTGCATTCGGCGAGGACGGATTCGGCCAGTGCTTGAGCTTGCTCCCGAGTCTGCGGACGCATATCAGCAAATCGGACCGAAGGCCCAGAGAGGCTTACGTCTGCAGCCTGCAGCCGCAGCGCTTCCTTCCCATAGGGGCGAAGCGATAGGAGCAATCGCGTGCGGTTCTCGGGAACAGCCGCGTACCTGAAGAGGATACCAAGGTCTTCACGTTCGTGCGCATCATCGACGACGAGTAGCGTCACGGACCCTCGGCTGTCGCGCAGCCTGTCCAGATGGTGGGCCTTGACCTCTTCGGTCGGCGACACAAACCGAACATGCAGGGGCGTGCTTTGCGCAAGCCGTTGGGTCACTTCGCGTAGAACGCGACTCTTGCCAGAGCCGGGTGCACCTACGAGACACGTTAGGACGACAGACTCGTCTTGGACGCAGTCAACAACCTGTGAGACTTCCTCGTCGCGACCGACGAGCGCCCAGGAGTGGTTGAAGAAGCGGTCGGAAACCAAAAACGGCTTGAAGAAGTCCCCGGGACTCTGAATAGGGCCCGGCTCATCAATGCCAAGCAGGTCGAGGCGCTGGCCACTGAAGTACCGGTCGACCAGGTCCAGGCGGTCGACCAACGGCAGGTCGTGAAGCCGTCGGGTGATGTCCTCTCGATCCCACAACTCCCAGCCAGCGTGCGCTGCCATAGCATCGCGAGAACTTGGGCTCGCAACGCTGGACAGCAGGAGCACCTTGAGGTCGGCGGCGTAGGTCTGCTCGGCCACCGCGGTATGGACCTTCTGAGCGCCGAACTCATTGACGCGCTTGCACTGAAACGAGTGGGTGCCGAAGGGGCCGGTGGCGAAGATATCGATGCCGTGCTGCTTGTGCCCTGTGCCCCCATAGCGATGCACCGTGCCTCCGTGGGGCTGGTACATCCGGTGCAAGAGGGCCGCGCAGAAGCTCTCAAACATCTCCGGCGGAAGGGCGGAAAGCGGCAGAGGCCGGTCGTGCGAGGTGGCGGTCTCGGCACGAGCGGCCACCGGTGCCGCTTGGTACCCGGCCGCCGCCAGGAGTTCGTTGTCCTTGGCCCGCACCAGCCGCTCCAGCGCCGGGATGTCGTTCGACCGCGGGCGCGAAAGCCCTTTCTCCCAACGGCTCACCGACTGCTGGGTGACACCAAGGGCGGTCGCCAGCTCTTGCTGCTTGGTGAACCCGGCAGCAACGCGTAGTCGAGCCAGAAGTTCGCCAAAGGCCGGGTAGGGAGCGGGTATATGGGGTGCTTGCATTGGATTGTGCCTTTTCACACACACGCAGAATAGTGTATCGTCCGCGCATTGCTTCTCGGTCCGTGACCATCAGTTGTCGGGGGCACCATGGCGCACAACCCAAGCTCGAACCGCGGAGGGGGTGCGCCAAGCCGCGAATCGCCTGACGATACGTACTGCGCGTTCAGGGATGGCCTGGGTTGGCGGTCACGACAAGCACCTGTCCCAGGAGCGAGCCGCTGAGTACCTATGGGAGCTGTTCATCAAGCAGGCGCAGTCCTGAACGCTGGCTGCAGCCACTGTTCTTAGCAGCAGAAAGTCAGTTCAGCACGTCGTTAGGACAGAAACAATTAAATCGGCGCCCGTAGTTTTCGAATGTCCGGTTTCGCAGTTGGTCGGTGGCTGGAAAGGGCCCAAAGGTGACGGTGGGCATCACTCCCTAAAGCAGTCTGCGATGCGCTACCCAGCGCTCTCGTAGCCAGAATTTGTCCTGTGTGGGCGCCCATATTTCACCTCTTCGCAAGCTATAGTTTGCCAGGTGCAAGCCGGCCGGGTTTCGTGGAATTTTTTATACCTGAACGTATATACAGCAAGACCATTCCAAACGTTGGCTACAAGTCACTTTCAGGAGGAAACCATCCCGCAGGTTGTGCGGAATAAACTACGTTAGTCACCGATGAAAATGAGTTTCCATCAATATGAATGACCACCATCTCACTTGGTACATGCAAGAAGTTGCCATGCATGCATACGGCGCAGGGGTTGATATAGAGCGAATTCAAGAGTTTTTGGATAACTCTGAAACGATTCAATCGCGTCTAGTGTGGTTTCATCTTGCGTCCTTCCTATCTCACGTGGGAATGATTTCCAAGCTTGTTTCACCCATCTCACGAGATGCCACAGCCAATGCCCGCGGTTTCGCTTTGAAGGCGGCACTAAATATTGCAGCCACGTCCGAGGTTCTCCCGAGAAATGCCAGGGACAATACTGAGCACTTTGACGAAAGAATTGATAATTGGGTATCTGCCGATGCAGGAGAAATCATGGAGATGGTTCTTCCGAACCGAGACGGTTACAATCATCTTCGCGTTAATGAGAGGCGAGTTCGAAGAATCTTACTAAAGCAGGAGTTTGTTTTCATATCTGAAAACCGCGATGGCTCAAAGTTCGAACTTGAGCTCAATCCGCTGATTCAAGAAGTGGCTCGCATAGGCATTGAGGCAACGAATTGGATCAACACCAAGTCCCCATATCATTTCATATATCCGCGATAAATGACTAACATTTCATTCAGCTCGGACGGCTTCACCGCCGGTTAATTCAGGCGTTACGCTTCGCTCTTAATCAACGACCACATTAGCTGTAAACGAACACATGAAAAAATTGCATTGGATACGCACTCTCGGCGCTGTGATGGGAGCAGTGGCCATCGCAGGCTGCTCCACGAATCAAATTGCGCGCACGTCATCGATTACTGTGGATCAATCGACGACTATAGATCTTGGGGCGCGAAAAAAGGAAATCGATAATATTAAAGCGAGGTTCTCTTGTGACCTGAATAGGTACTCGGACATCTACAACTATATCAGTGCGTATTTAAGGGATAGCAACCTCTACCAAATAAACGTATTGGACAATCAGGCATACCGAAACCAGTTAGCGCGCGACATGCGCGTAGCAGACAAATACATTTCAAGCGCCTACTTTAGAAAATACTACATATCGCCAGAAACATCAATAATCGAAGATGCCTATGGCGACATTCGCTCCCCGGAAGTTTTATGCATTCAGGAGCGCGCTCAAGATAAATATGAAGCGTTTGTCTTTACCTATCGGCGCTCAGGAATGGATTATGCGATCGTCGATACGCTTACAATTTCAATTGAGGGTAATGAAAAATTCGTTCTTCCAATTCAAGCACCAAAGTCAGTTTCCCCTCAAGCTAGTTCAGTATATGCCAGCATAGGTGCCAGCATAGGTGCCAGCATAGGTGCCAGCATAGGTGCCAGCAAAGTGCCAACCAATGCGATAACCGTTCGTAAAACAGTATTCAAGCAGCATCCTTGAAAAATTTCGAGCACAGATAAAGACGCGAAATTTTAAAAATAAACTTATCAAATAGCGCGAATTTAAGCAGCTACTACTGAGCAGTGTCTTCGCACACCAGCCTAACTGGTTTTTCAAGATGACGCCTATCAGCTTCGCCAGCAGCCGATTGTTAACGCGGACATTGAGTGACTCTTACTCTTGTGGTGATTGACTGCTTCTGGCCGTTTTAAGCCGACCGGGCGATGAAGCCGTTGGCGGCCTTTGCCAAAGTTGGAGAAGGTGTCGAGGCTGAAATTTCCTGCAGCCTGTTCAGTAAGGAGGCCCCTGCAACCTCTTTGACGCCCGCGTTCAGTAAGCGACCAAGCATGCGGATACCAAACTCGCTAGGTTGCCGGGCGAGAGACCGCAAAAGTTCTGGCTCATAGTTCGGTAGCGACTCCAGTCCATGGAGGACACCCCAGACTACTCCTGCGCCGTCCTCATCTGGATACCGCTCGAACACGCTCAACAGCTCGGGGATCGCCTGCTCCGGGTGACCCGTTTGCCAAAGCTCCGCCAAAAGTGTGTCCAGCGCGATCCAATTTCCATCTAGAGGAACGAAGGTAGCAATGTCGCTTGCGACGCTGGCTGTGGGTCGAGTCATGACGGGGAGCTTTAGGTGAGCGGCTGCTAATGGCCGATAGTACGCGTTCGGCGGCCAAAGTTGGATGACTGCAACCGCTGCTTATGGAGAGCTCTCCATAAGCAGCGTTATGCACAGCACGCAGTTATGCACAGTTGGTCCGGCAGCGCGGCGTCGCCGCCCTCGCAAGAGGGCTGCGGTCGCGTCTTTGA
>Ga0208887_100190_pt1 | contig 32046 bp, 36 predicted proteins | sample LakWasM106_HOW12_2_FD_183924 | JGI IMG/M metagenome (GOLD analysis project Ga0208887, IMG submission 183924) | Freshwater sediment methanotrophic microbial communities from Lake Washington under simulated oxygen tension - Sediment Metagenome... | ecosystem: Environmental > Aquatic > Freshwater >...
GATGAGCTTGTTGGTGTTGGTGTCACCACCTGTGACCTTGAGCGCCGTGACCAGTGCCATGGCCGAGCTGAAGCCGCCCGCAGTGAAGAAGTCTGGCGGTGTCTTGAACTCCTTGTAGTGCGCGGCCACCAGGGCCTCGTTCACCGGGTTCTTGGGGATACCGAAGTAATAGTAGGTGGCGCCTTCCATGCCGGGGAAGTTCTTGAAGCTGGCCATGGCCGGCAGGATGTTGCCACCCGTGGCGATCTCGATGCCGTAGCGCTTCAAGTCCAGGTCGGCAATCTTGAATGGGTTGCCCGCGCCGGCCCAGAGGATCCAGATGATCTTGCGGCCGGGCTGGTCCTTGAGCTTGTCGATCAGGCGCTGGGCGCCGGCGGTGAAATCGGTGGTGCTGGTGGGCAGGTATTCCTCGTGCACCAGCTTGGCATTCTTGATGGCGTCCTTGAAGGCTTTCACACCGTCGCGGCCGAAGGCATAGTCCTGCGCCAGCGTGGCAATGGTCACGCCCGGCTTGTCGATGGCCACGGCGTTCGAGATGGCGTCCTGGCTGCTGTTGCGGCCGGTGCGAAAGATGTACTTGTTCCACTTGTCGCCGGTGATGGCATCGGCCACGGCGGGCTCGACCAGCAGGATTTTCTTGTATTCCTCGGCCACGGGCAGCAGCGCCAGCGCCACACCGGAGGACGTGGGCCCCACGGCGATGTCGGCCTTGTCATCCGAATAGGCCGATGCCAGCAGGCTCTTGCCCAGGTCGGGCTTGCCCTGGTCGTCCTTCTCGATCACCACGATCTTCTTGCCATTGATGGCCATGCTACCGCCGGTGGCGTAGTTCAGCCCCATCAGCAGGCCGGTCTGCGTCTGCTTGCCATAGGCTTCGAGCGGGCCCGTCTTGCTGTAGACATGGGCGATACGGATCTCGCCCGACTGGCTGAAAACCGGAGCCGAAAGGGTGGCGGCCAAGGCGGCCAGCGCGACCAGGGTGCGTCGTTGCATGGGGACTGTCTCCTTTGGGTTTGCCTGCACACTGCACAGTTCGTGCCAACCATCAAGGCGTTGATTTATAGGAACAAATGATGCAAACGCAATGAAAACGTCTGAATTTCAGACGCAGTACATGCCTGAAATTCAGACATATGGCTGTTTTTTATTCAGGGTTTTCCAGACGTGCATAGAGCGTGGCCCGCGAAATACCCAGCTGCCTGGCCGTGGCCTGCTTGTTGCCGCCATGGGCCTTGAGCGCCGCGGCAATGGCGCGCCGCTCCAGCTCGGCCACCTGTTCGGCCAGCGGGCGCAGGCAATGTTCGTCGCCCAATGCCCCGGGGTCGGCCACGGCAGCCGGCACGGGGGCGGCCGGTTCCACCCCTGCTTCGCGCAGGATGCTTTCGAGCTGGTAGGCATCGATGGACTGCGAATCGCTGCGCATGGCGGCCTGCTCCAGCACATTGCGCAGCTCGCGGATATTGCCGCGCCAGGGCTGGCCCGCCAGCAATGCCATGGCGTCGGGCTGCAACTCGGGCGGCACCGTGCCGTTGCGCAGCGCCAGGTCTTCGCCCAGCACCTCCACCAGCGCGGGGATGTCGCCGCGCCGCTCGCGCAGCGGTGGCACGCGCACCGGCAGCACATGCAGCCGGTAAAAAAGGTCTTCGCGAAAACGGCTGTCGCGCACCAGGGCGCCCAGATCACGCGAAGTGGCAGCCACCACGCGCACATTGAACGGCACCAGCTTGTTCGAGCCCAGCGGCTCTATCTCGCCCTCCTGCAGCGCACGCAGCAGCTTGGCCTGCAGGCTCTGGGGCATGTCGCCGATTTCATCGAGGAACAGCGTGCCGCCGTCGGCCAGCTTGAACTTGCCATCGCGCCCCTTGCGGTCGGCGCCGGTGTAGGCACCGGGCGCGACGCCGAAGAACTCGGCCTCGAGCAGCGTGTCGGGCACGGCGGCGATGTTGACGCTGACAAACGGGCCGCTGGCGCGGCTCGACGCCGCATGGATGGCATGGGCCAGCAGTTCCTTGCCAGTGCCGGTTTCACCCAGCAGCAGCACGGGGCTGGACGACTGCGCGGCCCGGCGCGCCTGGCGCTTGACCTCGGCCGCCGCGGGGCTCGACCCGATGAAACTGGCAAAGGTGTATTTGGCGCGCCGCTCACCGTCGCCCGACACGGCCAGCGAGCGGCTGCGCTGGCTGGCCAGCTCGCGCCGCGCGTCATCGAGATCGCGCTGCAACAGGGCAAATTTTCCGATCAGGGGTTGCAGCGTGGTCTCGGGGTGGTCGAACAGCACGATGCCGATGGCTCCAATCACGCGCTCGGCTTCGTCGCGCAAGGGAATGCGGCTGACCACAAAAGTGCCCGCCTTGTTGGTGAGCAGGTCGATCAGCACCGGCTGGCCGGTTTCGAGCACGCTGCGCATCTGCGTGTTGGGGATCACCTCCTCCACGGTGCGGCCCACGAACTGGTCCACCGACGAAAAGCCCAGGTCGGGAAGAAAGCGCTGGTAACCCTCATTCACCCACACAATGCGCCCGCTGCAATCCACCAGGAACATGCCCTGGCTGACGCTGGAGAACAGCTGGAACATGGAGCGCGCCGCCAGTTCCAGAATGCCCTGGGCATCCAGCGGCAGGGGCGAGGCTTCGGAGTGCAATGGCATGGGCCAATGGTACCCGGCGCATCACGGGTAATGCATCGATCGGTGGTCCGCAGAAAGAATCCTTCCCCAGCAGCATCGCTTGTTCGCGAGCGTTCTGCACAAGGCAAAACGCCTGGCAGGGCCAGGCGTTTCAGTGGCTGGGGATGGACTGCCGGTCAGTCGTCCAGCTGCCGCAGCCGCGCCAGCTTGCGCTGCGCCAGGTGCTTGAAAAGACGCGGCAGCACCAGCACCGCCAGCACGATGATGAGCAGCGTGAGCGACATCGGACGCTGCACGAAGATCAGCCAGCTGCCCTCGCCAATCGACACCGCATTGCGCATCTGCGCCTCGGCCAATGGCCCGAGGATCATGCCCACCACGACAGGTGCCGTAGGGAAGTCAAAACGCCGCATCAGCACCCCGAGCATGCCGATGCCATACAGCAGGAACAGATCGAAGGTGCTCTGGCGCATGCCGTAGGCTCCCACCGTGGCAAAGATCAGGATGCCGGCATACAGCTGCGGCTTGGGGATCTTCAGCAGCTTGACCCACAGGCCCACCATGGGCAGGTTGAGCACCAGCAGCATCACGTTGCCGATGTACAGCGACGCGATCAGCGCCCACACCAGCGTGGCCGAGGTGGTGAACAGCTGCGGGCCAGGGTTGATGCCGTAGTTCTGGAACGCGCCCAGCAGCACCGCCGTGGTGTTGGAGGTGGGGATGCCCAGCGTCAGCAGCGGAATCATGGCCGCCGTCACGGTGGCATTGTTGGCGGCCTCGGGACCAGCCACGCCCTCGATGGCGCCCGCGGTGCCGAACTCGGCCTTGTCGCCGCCCTTGGCCAGCTTCTTTTCGGTGGCGTAGCTCAGAAAGGTCGGGATCTCGGTGCCGCCGGCCGGGATGCAGCCAAACGGCGTGCCAATCAGCGTGCCGCGCAGCCAGGCCGGAATGGACCGTTTCCAGTCGCGCCTGGTCATGTGCACGCGGCTCATGGTGTTGCGCGACTCGACCACGCGGCCCTCGTACATCGCTGCATACAGCACCTCGGCCACCGCGAACAGGCCCACGGCAACGAGCACGATGTCGATGCCGTCCAGCAGTTCGGACTTGCCACCGGTGTAGCGCGCCGCGCCCGAGATCTGGTCCATGCCGATGCAGCCAGCCGCCAGCCCGACGAACAACGCCGTCATGCCACGCACCGTGCTCTTGCCCAGCACCGCGCTCACGGTGGTGAAGGCCAGCACCATGAGCATGAAGTATTCGGGCGGACCCAGCTTGACGGCGAAGTCGGCCACATAGGGCGCGAACAGGGTCACGACCACGGTGGCAACGGTGCCCGCCACGAACGAACCGATGGCCGATGTGGCCAGCGCCGCCCCGGCCCGGCCACTCTTGGCCATCTTGTTGCCTTCCATCGCCGTGACCATGCTGGCGGTCTCGCCCGGCGTGTTCAGCAGGATGGAGGTGGTGGAGCCGCCATACATCGCGCCGTAATAGATGCCGGCAAAGAAGATCATCGAGGCCGTGACCTCGACCTTGGCCGTGATCGGCAGCAGCATCGCCACCGCCACCGCGGGGCCGATGCCGGGCAGCACGCCGACGGCGGTGCCCAAGGCGCAGCCCACCAGGGCCCACAGCAGGTTGGCGGGCGTGGCGGCGGTGGCAAAGCCCGCCATCAGTGCATCAAAGATTTCCATCACAACCACCCGGTTTGCGTGAGCCCTGGCAGGTTGATGGCCAGGAACTGCGTGAATGTCCAATAGACGGGCGCCGAGATCAGCACACCCGTCAACCCGTCCACCGCCCAGGTGCGCGCGGTGCCTGCGTTTTGCCCCGCAGCCCGGCGCAGCCCCTGCACGGCGAGCACATAGCACAGCGTGCAGCTCAGAATGAAGCCCACCGTGGTGATGAGGGCAGCGTTCAGCAGCAGACCGGTCGAAACCCACACCCATGCCGGCTTGTCCGCACGCGCGGCGCCGTTAGGCTCCTCCATGGCGTGGAACCCGCCGGTGCGGGCCTCCCACAGCAGGACGCAGCCGCACAGCCCCAGTACGGCCGCCACCAGCCACGGCAAAAAGTTGGGGCCCACGCCGCCATAGCCCGCGTTGGATGGAATATCCAGGGCGCCCAGCGCCAGTGCAAGGGCAGTCAGCAGCACGCCGGCGCCGACCACGGTCTGCATGCGCACGGCAGGCAGGTTGCTGGCAATGCCGGGGATTGCACCCGGATCAGAAGAAAGGGGAGTTGTCGGATCAGACATGCTTGGGTTTTCTCAAGTCCTCGAACACCGGTCCAAGGTACGCGCATCACGGCGCGCACCGCAATGGGCACGCGCAAAAAACCGTGCACCGCCGCCGGCGGCGGCGGTGCACGGTACCGGGGCAGTGCTCAGACCATTCCGGCCTTGACCATGGTGGCGCGCAGACTGGCGAACTCGTTGTCCACAAAGTTCGCGAACTCATCGCCCGCCATCCAGGCCGGGGTCCAATCGTTCTTTTCCAGCGATTCGGCCCAGCTCTTGCTCTTGACGGCCTTGGCCACCATCTCCGTCAGCGCCTTGCGCTGTTCGGCCGTGATGCCGGGGGCGGCATACACGCCGCGCCAGTTGCCGATCTCGACGTTGATGCCCTGCTCCTTGAGGGTGGGCACGGTCGAGTTCTTCAGGCGCTGGCCCGAGGTCACGGCAATGGGCGTCATCTTCTTGGTGGCGATGTACTCGGCCATTTCGCTGTAGCCGCCACCGCCAATCGTCACGTTGCCGCCCAGGATGGCCGCGATTGCCTCGCCGCCCCCCCGGAAGGCCACGTAGTTGATCCGGGCCGGGTCCACACCCACCTCACGCGCAATCATCGCGGCAGCGATGTGCTCGGTGGAACCGCGCGAGCCGCCACCCCACTTCACACTGCCGGGGTCTTTCTTGAGCTGGGCGATCACCTCGGCCATGCTCTTGTAAGGCGAATTGGCGGGCAACACGAACACGTTGTATTCACTGGTCAGGCGCGCAATGGGCGTGGCCTGCGACAGGCTCACCGGCGGCTTGCCGGTGATGATGCCGCCCAGCATCACGGCGCCCATCACCATCAGCGCGTTCGGGTCGCCCTTGCTGGAGTTGACGAACTGCGCCAGGCCAATGGCGCCTGCGGCGCCGCCCTTGTTGTCATAGGTGACCGACGATGCCGCCCCCGATTCCAGCAATGCCTTGCCCAGGGCGCGCCCGGTGGAGTCCCAGCCACCGCCCGGGTTGGCAGGCAGCATCATCTTGACGGCGCTGGCGGCATGGGCCGACAGGGGCAAGGCTCCGGCAGCGGCCAGCGCAGCCAGGGATTTGAGAAAGGTGTCGCGACGCATCGATGTCTCCTTGTAGGGTTGGCGAACCGCCCGATGATGCGCGCGCAGCCTGTCAAACGGCTGTCCGCACACTCAGGGAAAACACCAATGCCGCAACCGCGTGTGGTCGGTGCTATGGTGCCGCGCATGCAATTGCTTCTCGTTGAAGACGACCCCACCATGCAGATCACGCTGCAGCGCGCATTGACACGCCGGGGCATGGAGGTCACTGCCGCGGGCGACGGCGCTGCGGCACTCAACCAGTGGGTGGCACGGCCACCCGATGCGGTGGTACTCGATCTCACCCTGCCCGGCCTGGATGGCCTGCAGGTGCTGCAGCAGGCCCGCGCGCGCGGGCTGCGCACGCCGGTGCTGATCCTGACCGCACGCGGCACCGTGGGTGACCGGGTGCTGGGCCTGAACGCCGGCGCCGACGACTACCTGCCCAAACCCTTCGATCTGGACGAGCTGGAGGCCAGGCTGCGCGCCCTGCTGCGGCGCAGCACGGACGCCGCGCCTTCTGCGGGCCATTTCGTGCAGATCGGTGCCATACGCTACGACAAGGACAGCGGCGCGCTGTACCGCAACGGCTCCGTCATGGAGCTCACACCCCGCGAACTGGCGCTGATGCATGCCCTGCTGGCACAGCCGGGCCATGCCGTCACCAAGGAACGCCTTTATGAACTGGTGTTCCCCGGGCAGCTGGACGTGCAGTACGAGGCCATCGAGGTAGTGGTGTACCGACTGCGCAAGAAACTGGCCGACACGGGCCTGACCCTCATGACGCTGCGCGGGCTGGGCTATCTGCTCAGGGCCGATACGTGACAAGGACGGCTGCCTTGCGTGCGCCGTCGCTGCGCAGGCGGTTGCTGCTGGGCATCCTGCTGCCCGTGGTGGCGTTCATCGGCTTCAACACGCTCAGCCTGTACCGGCAGACACTGACATCCCTGAACACGGCCTACGACCGCACCTTGCTGGCATCGGCCAAGACCATCAGCGAACAGCTGGATGTGTCGGGCTACGACGACGCGGCGCAATTGCGCGCCATCGTGCCCTATGCGGCCCTGGAGGCCTTCGAGGCCGACAACCAAAGCCACATGTTCTACCGCATCTCCACCCTGCAGGGAGCAATGGTCTCGGGGTTTGCCGAACTTCCAGCATGGCAGGGGCGCATTCCGGATCGCCCTCCGTATGCGGCGCTGGTGGACTTTTATGACGACCAATTCCGCGGCGACCGCGTGCGCGTGGCCGTGCTGCTGCAACCCGTGGCCAGTGCCAGCGGCCGCGGGATGGCGGTCATCCAGGTGGCAGAGACACTGGAAGTGCGCGAAACCCTGGCGCTGCAGATCCTGTGGAACACGCTGGCCCGGCAAGCGCTGCTGATTGCCGTGATCGCGCTCACCGTGGTCATCGTCGTGCAGCGGGCCACCCGCCCGGTGCGCCAGCTCAGCCAGCAATTGCAAGCGCGGCCCGATGGCGACCTCAGTCCGATTGCAGCCAGCTCGGCACCCCGAGAACTGCAACCCCTGATCGACAGCACCAACCAGGTCATGCAACGGCTGCAGCATCTGCTGCGCCACCAGAAACGGTTTGTGCGCGACACCTCGCACCAGCTGCGCACACCGCTGGCCGTGCTCAAGACACAGGTGCAGTCCGCACTGCACGGCGATGTACCCCCGCACCAGGCCCTGCGGGAAATCAGCGACACCGTGGACCGCGCCACGCAACTGGCCAACCAGATGCTCGCCCTCGCCAAGGTCGAACAGTTGCGCCAGCAAAGCACACCACCGCCGACCCGGTTCGATGACCTCCTGCGCGCGGTGGCGCTGGATCTGTCACCCCTGATCGCGCAGCGCGACCTCGACTTTGGCATCCATACCGAGCCGGCAACGGTATTTGCCCACGAATGGATGCTGCGCGAGCTGGCCCGCAATCTGCTGCACAACGCCATTCGCCATGCCCCGCAAGGCAGCGAGCTGGCGGTGGAACTGCGCTGCACCGATCACCAGGCGGTGCTCTGCATAAGCGACCATGGCAGCGGCATCGACGATGAACTGGCCGCCCGCCTTTTCCAGCCCTTCTCGGCGGGCGACGTGCGCACCGGCAGCGGCCTGGGTCTGGCCATCTGCCACGAGATCGTGCAGGCGCTGGGCGGCAGCATTGCGCTGACCAACCGCATGGAATCGGGTCTTGTGGCGGGGCTGGATGCCGTCGTGCACCTGCCGCTGCCCCCGCCCGCCGCTACCTTACCGACAACCACCGCGTCACAATCCTCTCCATGAATGCCCCCGAAACGATGCGACTGGACAAATGGCTGTGGTGTGCGCGGTTCTACAAAACCCGCAGCCTGGCCACCGAAGAAATCGGCAAAGGCCGCGTCACCGTAAACGGCCAGCCCGCCAAGGCCGCCCGCGACCTGCGCTGCGGCGACACCGTGGCCTTGCGCCAGGGCCCGGTCGCACGCACGGTGCTCGTACGAGGCTTGAGTGGCGCACGCGGCCCCGCCCCCATCGCACAACGCCTGTATGAGGAAACCGCCGACAGCATCGCCGCCCGTGAAAAAGCCGCCGAACAGCGCCGGCTGGCCCCCGAACCCGCCGCAACACTGCAGGAAGGCCGCCCGACCAAAAGGGACCGGCGCAACATTGACCGCGCCCAGGACTGGGGCGACCGCTGGAGCGCATCCATCGATGAATGACGCCACCTGAGCGCTGCCTCTGCAAGCGCCGCGTGGGCCGATGACCACCTCACACACCGGATGAAAAAAAAAGCCCTGACATGCAGGGCTTTGTTGCTTGGCGGAAACGGAAGATCGCGCTAGCAGCGTTGACGCTTCACGTACTCAGCCGTTTTCGTGACACGGTAAACAGCACGCTTCGCAACATGGGCCGACACGCCGAACTTCAAGCCTAACCCTTTGTAGGTTGCCTCGCCCGCCTGGTACTCAGCGACCAACGCGCGCTCTTCATCTGCCGACAGGCTTCGGCTTCTTCCCGGAATTCTCCCCCTCTGTCTTGCGGCGATCTGGCCCGCAATAGATCTCTCCCGAATCATCGACCGTTCGAGCTGGGCCACGGCGCCGAGGATCTGGACGACGAAGACGCCCATGCTGTTGGTGGTATCCAGCGGTTCGGTGACGCTTTTGATGGTGGCGCCGACGCTCTCCAGCTGGCGCAGTATCTCCAACAGGTCGAACAGGCTGCGCGCTATGCGGTCGATCTTGTAGACGACCAGGACGTCGCCGCGCGCGAGTGCTGCCAGGCAGCGGGCCAGCTCTTGACGCCCGCGGCGTGTCGATCCGCTGGCCTTCTCCTGGTAGATGGTTTGACAGCCTGCCTTGTTGAGTGCGTCCAGCTGCAGGGCGGTGTCTTGGTCTTGGGTCGAGACTCTCGCGTATCCAATGAATGCCATGCTTCCCTCCTTTGAAGAAATCTAGGCTTCATTGCAACAGCGGGAAATAAAAGCTTTGTGAGCGCAATAACCTATGAACGCTTCAAAAAGATGAGCGCGATAACGAAAGCGAGAAAGAGTCCAAAGATGATTAAATTTCGTCGCCACTCGGCTCGATACCTCTGGCGCTTGCGCTCTCCTTCTGAAACGCGAAAGCTAGCGCGCTCGACATAGCCAGTCTTCTTACGCCACCAGTCTCGATACCAATCTCGATTGTCTGAAGCCATGGGAACCCTCCTCGAAAGATTGTAGGCATAGCCGCTTCGCGGAATACCTGTTTTTCATGCACGAGGTAAGGGCTTGCCTGTTCGTGGGTTGTGCCTCGCGGCGGACCTAGTGAAGGCGCGGTTGCCGAGTGGCTGCGGGGTTGTGTGACTGCCTGTCGGCATGGGTACCCCGGCGCGCTGGTGGCTCAGTACTCCCCATCATGGGGTATGTCGCGCGGGATAGGTTCACCATGGGGCGTTGCCCCATACCCCCAAAACAATTATGACAGTGTCATATGACGCTGTCATATTTGACTGAGCTTGATTTATCGTGCTAGCGTGAAGGAATGACAAAAACCGCCCTGCTCTTCCTGGCCGCTGCCGCGCTGCTTTATGTCCTGGTGCGGATCAGAGCGGGGCGGCGTGGCCGAGGCCGTGGGCTGCGGCTGAGGTCAAGCCGGGAGCAGGCGGCGTTTGATCCGGTGAAGACGACCTATTCGCCTCGCCCCTACCGCCGTTCGAATCGGGTTCCGGCACGTAAGGATTAAATGGACGATGCACCAGCCAGGAACGACAGACTGCTGATGTCACGTCCATCAGCTTTTCCTTGCCGTTGTAGCAAACACAGTCGTCATTCACACACACAGCGCCAGTAATCACGGGCAGGCGCACGACCTGGCGCAACTGGTCGTAGGCCGGAGCGGTCCAAGGCCTATCCGAGATGCGGGGGATGAAGTCCACGCGCTCATCAGGCAAGAAGGTGCCACCAGTTCGAAGCATGGCCGGTGCTGGCGCAGGTGATGACACTGGAGCGACGGGCTTTTCTGTGGGCGTAGTGTGATTGCGAAAGCTGCGGCTGATCATGAAGACAAGAACGCCCAGGCAAAGCAGCAGGAACAGCACCAGGAAGACCGTCTTAGGTGTCATCCGTTCGGGCTTGGTGTGGATGCTGGCGCTTTTGTACAGGTCGAAGATTTTCGAGGGCAGCTTGTATTTTTTCTTGACCGGGCAAGTCTTCCAGGCGACGCCCTCGTTTGTCTCTGGCCACTCGTACCACCAGCGGCCAAGCCACCCGGTGTCACGAATGTGGACGTGCCGACCAACCAGACCGCGCACGTTCGCATCAATCAAACGAGGCGATTGCGTAGTCAGATAAATGTCGATACCGCGATGACGGTGGGTCTCCATCTCCGCGACGCTAGGCGGCACACGAGCTGCGGGGCCCCGGGGACGCCAAACGCGCTGGGCCTCATCAACAACAAGGATTGCACCGTCTGGCAGCTGCTGCGGCCACTCGTTGGCGTCACAAGCATGGTTGGGCAGCTTGAGCCCTTCCAGGCCATCGACATAGATTGGCCTATCTCCGGGAAGCTCTGAAAGCAGCTGGACGAGTGCGGCAGTTTTACCGGCGCCTGGCATGCCAGTGAAAAGCGTAATCACTTCACCAGCTCCAGCTTCTTGAGGCTTTGCAGGGCCAGCCGAGCGACCAGGGCGCCAGCAATGATGGAACCCGCTGTATTGACGCCCGCCATCTGAATCATGGCGAGAGCCTCAGGAAATCCAGCCAGGCCGGCCCATGCGGATTTAGCCGCACTGAGCGCAGCATTAAGCGCGGCAGTCATGGCGGCATAACTGACCAGGCCGAAGCCGAGAGCGACCATTGCACGTTTAACGACTGGGGCAGCAATGGCGACAAGAAATGTACCGAGTCCAGACATTAATTTGACTCCCTCGCACCTAACAAAATGAAGGCGGCAGAGAGCCAGGCCATTGCAAGAATGATTGGCCGCATGCCTTGCATGTAAGTGCAAAACAGATCGAACGGAATTGGAATGGAGCGCCCCTGAACAGTAAGCATTTTCGGAGCGGGGCAAGCGGCATCGCTGGCGCCCCAACCACTATCGGGCGTTATCGAAATCTGCTTTTGAGATTCTGGAATTTCTTCAGTATCTGGTTCATCCGTTTTTATACATGCGAGAACGTCAGGGTTCTTTTCACAAAAATCCGTAGGCTGCTGTGATGGAGTATCACCAGCTGGGGCGTTCGGGTCAGTTTCAGTAATGGGTTCCGGCATCGGTGTCGGACTAGAAACGGGCCGGTTCACTGGTTTTACGTCATACCGCCAGGGCTCAGAAGGAGCGGGGGATGGGTCATAACGTGTACCGGGCTGAATATAAGGCTGATTAGTACGCGACGGAGCCGCGTTGGGGTCATACGTTGGGTTTGGAACAGGGTCGCCCGTTGGCACAAACGTAGGCTGAGGCGATGGAGGATCAGCAGGGGACGGATTCGGAACAGGCTCGACTATGGGCAAAGGTGTAGGCTGTGGAAGTTCGCCAGGTACCGTTTGCGGCATTGGCGTAGGTTCTAGCAAATCCTCAAATTCAGGTTTCGTGACCGTTATCAATGGTGGATTTTGAACGCACCCGGCAGGCGTAACATACCAGCCAACAGGGCATTGAGAAGTACCAATAGAGAAAGAAGTTTGGGCGACATTACTAGGGTTGTATTTATTGATGTAGTAGCAATAAGAATATTGCCCCTCAGTGCCAACGTGCGAATATTGCCAATCCGTAAGATTTTGCACGTACGTTTTACAAACACCTTCCATAGAAGGACCAGTAATTCCCTGAATAGAGTAAGTTTTCCCATCAGACAATACAGCGGATTTGTCTTGTTGAGCCCATTGATTATTTAAGGCATCCCAAACAATACCAGCAACACCCAACCATGAAGCAATACCTACGCCCACCCGGACGTATGGATTCATAAAAATGGCAGCAGCAGCGACACGCGCCGCATTTGGGCCAAGCCTATAAGCTGCGCCAACTGTCGCATTGCCGCCGAGCCTCAAGGCTTGAGACTGGCGCATTATTCCGCCAATCTGTTGCTGGCCGGATGGTGGTGCAAATGTCCAATTGCCAGGAGCGCCAGAAAAGCCAGGCGGAGGGGCAGGATAGACATAAGCGGAGGCAGAACCCGCCGCAGAGAGCAGCGCGAGGCCTACCAGTTTTGAGAAATGATCCATGCGATCCCCGCGCAGCAGACGAACACAATGAGAAATTCGGGCGTCATTGATGTGCCGCCTTTCGGAGATGCATCACAGCAGCAGTGAGAACCCACGCGGTAGCCACTCCCCAGCCCAGAGACAGACCGTCCTGCCAATCAAGGAGGCCGCAGGGAAGCGGAGTCAATGCCACCGTAGACGCGATAGGCGAGCCACCGGCCACGGGGCGCAGGGTGTAGGTGATCGACGAGGTTGTGACGGATGAGGCATCGACCACATAGGCGGCCCCACCGTGCACGACCACCGCGCCAGCTTGAGCGGATGCCATGGCCGACAGCGCTGCGCTTGCATCGCTGTAGCAGGTGGAGCCGACCTGATAGGCCATTTTTTTACTTGGCCGAACGCAGGAACTTGATGGCAGCGACAGCGATTGCAGCCACCACGAAGGCCGTGGCCACGGTCACGCCATCGGTCTGCATGGTGCTGATGGCCGTGGTGATGTCGGCGGGAACAGCGGCATTTGCTGCACCAGCTGCGGCCAGGGCAGCACCGGCGCCGTACTTGAGGGATTGCTTGAAAAACTTCATTGGGAACCTTTCGGAGTTGTGGCGGGCAACATGCCGCACCGATGACCACACGCAGTCCATGCGGTCATCGCTGAGGCATTCCTGCGCCTGGCCCTATGCGCTCGCGGGAGCTCGCGCTTTGGGCCATGCGCAGGGCGCGCCGCGCTACTCGACGGCGTCCAACGTGAGATCGACGGGCGTAACCATGCTGGTCTCGCCGGTGTCCTTGTCGGTGCTGCGGAAGGGCTTGCGCGTGTAGCCGCCGAGCTGGGCCTGCACGACGATTTCATCGCCCACCGAACCCAGGGCACCCTTGCTGCGGACTTCGACGGTCTGAGGGCGGCTGTAGGGGTCTGGCGCGGGCGTGACGATGCGTGTGTATGTGGTCTTGTCGTGGCGGCGGCGGGCATCGATTCGGCCTTTGATGGTGACCTGCATCAATGCGGGGGCGCGGGTTCCCTGAGTTGGGGATGTGACGGGGGCGTTCATGTTGCATAGCTCCTGAGTTGGGCCTGTAGCTGGGGCCATTCCAGGCCGGCCACCACGCCGGCAGGGTCTACCCGCCGAGGGATGCCGATGACGCGCATTTCCTCGATGAGTTCGGTTGGTTGAACAGCACAGGTTTCCTGTGCCTGGTGCAGCGCTTTGCCGTAGCAGCGGCGCATGTGATGGAGCAGATGGCCGAGGCTGGTGAGGGTCTCGGTCTGCGTTGTGGGGATGGTCTCGGCAGCGGCCTCGATGAGGGCCTCCAGCGCGGGGTATGCGCCCGCGAAAAAGCGGTCTGGTTCGGTGATGGCGTCGAAGGGGATCACGCGATCGCGGTTGCCGAGCTGGACCTCGAAGCGCACCCATTCGCTATTGACGCTCTGCAGCTGCTTACCCTTCTCGTACACGCGCAGCATCTTGCCGTTCTTGGCCTTGCCAACGTAGAGCGTTCGGCCGTCGCGGCCTTTATGCCAGTCACCCATTTGCATACTGCTGGGCGTGCGGCCATTGCTGGTGAATTGCCCGTCCTCGAGCATGTCCATTGCGTCGTCCACTGTGTGTTCTCCTTCGAGAAAATCGAGGGCGAGGTCGAGGCGCGTGATGGTCGCCCCGAGTCCCTCCAGAAGTTCGCGCAGGCTGGGCCAGTCTTCGACCACGCCGCAGCCTTTGCCCGTGAGCTGGAGCAGCCATTTGCCGCTCTGTGATTCGCCGCCAAGGGCGAGTGCGCCGATTTCCACCTGCGTGCCATCCAGGTGCAGGAAAAGGCGGTGACGTTCCGAGAAGCCGAAGAGGCCACCATCGAGCTTTGCGCTGATGCCACTGCCGGTGCAGCAGGTGCCAATGAAGGCGACCATGCCCGCCACGGTCATTTGCGGGGCCGGGAAGGTAGCGTTCAGCCAATCGATCTTGGCTTTTTGGGTGTCAGAGGAAGGGGGGGTACTTTCCCCCCGTGTTACAGGACGGGGGGAAGGCGCTGCTGCGCCGCGAGCCTCAGAGCGTCGGAGCATCCAGCTGTGCGCGCTCATGCCGAGGCCTCCACACATGGCGACAAGTCGCCGTTGAACCCAGCGCCGCACGAATCGCAATAAAACAGCGGATCGGGTGCGGTATGGCACATAGGAACAAGACCAGGCGCACTACATGTGGGGCATGGATGGCTGCAATCATCGTCAGCAGCGCCACAGAAGTGGCATGAATGAGCATGCTTTGGAACCTCGATGACCGCCGAGAACGGGTTATCGAAGCGCACCGTCATGCCCATGGCGCGCACCTGGCGCACGTATCCCTCAAACGCTTCCACGCTGGTGAACCTCTTGATGCTGTGGCCATCGCGCTCTTCAACGGTGCGGCCTGGTACGAACATGCCGGGTGGGCACTGGATGAGCCAGAAGCGCACAGGGGTGCGCGGCTGGTCGATCATGTGAAGGAGGCCGGATTGGCCGTTGATGGGCTTCATGCGAGACTGCGCCCATGAACACAGACGACCTTCTGAGCGCTCTCCGCGCCATAAAGACTGACCAGGTCAGCCCGGCACCGTTGGATCAGGTCATCGAACTGGCCACGGTGCTCGGCGAGGCCATCCGCCGCAACATTTCTCAGCCGAAGAGCAAGCTCTTCGAAGAACTTCGGCTCTTCGCAGAGGAGTGCAGCAAGGTCGAGGACCGCCACGCGATAGGCCTCGCGGTCTATGCCTTTATCGCGGCCAGGGAAGGAGACAAGAAAGCCTGAATCCCCATGTTGGGGATGGGTGCCCTCCCCCTGCCCCGCCTCAGCGGGAGCCGCCAGGCAAGCGCCGGGGCGTTGATGGGCAGGGGGAGGACAAACCTTTTTCACACAGCAGCAGAAAAAGGTTATGAGCTGCCAGGAATCGTTTTGATAGACAAACTGGCCTTCGTCGTGAAGGTCGAGCACTTGGACAGGTGCAGCTTCGTCGATGGTGACCCAATCGCCTTTGGTGATAGGCTGGCCGAGGAAGTCGGCGTGGGCTCTGGCGGGATTGATGGTGCGCATGGAGGGACGAAACTGGGTGCCCTCCCCCTGCCCCGCCTCAGCGGGAGCCGCCAGGCAAGCGCCGGGGCGTTGGTGGGCAGGGGGCGGGCAAGGGGTGATGAAGGCTTGCCAGGCTTGGCGCGGTGTGAGGCCGTAATCTTCATTGCCTGGGAGCGCAAACAGAAATTCTTCTGTCTGGCTGTCGTACCAGTCAAGGATGGCTTGGTCTTCGGGGGTCTCAGTGAACATGGCGGCTCCTGTGTGAAAATTGTCAAAATGACATCGTAGTCATTTGTATATCAACAGGCCGGAGTGTAGTCATATGTATATCGATAATACATTGAATAAACTAATCGATGATGCAATCTTGATAGCAGGAAGCCAAAGAAAGCTAGCCGCCATGCTGGACATGGAGCAAGCGAACTTGGCAAAGATCAAGAAGGGAGAGAGGCCCGCGAACTGGCGCGTTCGGGGCAAATTGCGCGCAATACTGGGTGAAGACCCTGCGCAAGCCTTCATGGCCGCGATGGCCGAAGACTTGTCCGCGTCAGAAAACGCAGACGAAAAAAAAGCTGCAGATGGCTTTCAGGCCATGCTTGCAGCTTTTCCTTCGGATTGGCGGAAACGGAGGGATTCGAACCCTCGATGAGGCTCTACACCCCATACTCCCTTAGCAGGGGAGCACCTTCGGCCACTCGGTCACGTTTCCAATCCCGCTATTATGCCTCATTTCCGAGGCATTTCTGGCGGTTTCAGGCGGCTGGCTGGTCGAGTTCGAAGGCCTTGTGCAGGGTGCGCACGGCCAGTTCCATGTATTTCTCATCGATGACCACCGAGGTCTTGATCTCGGAGGTGGAAATCATCTGGATGTTGATGCCCTCTTCGCTCAGGGTGCGGAACATCTTGCTGGCCACACCTACGTGGCTGCGCATGCCGATACCGACAATGCTCACCTTGCAGATCTTGGTGTCGCCGACCACTTCCTGTGCGCCGAGTTCGGGTAGCACTTTTTCCTTGAGCAGTTCGACCGTGCGGGCGTAGTCGTTGCGGTTGACGGTGAAGCTGAAGTCGGTCTTGCCGTCCTTGCTGACGTTCTGGATGATCACGTCCACTTCGATATTGGCGTCAGCCACGGCGCCCAGGATCTGGTAGGCAATGCCTGGCTTGTCGGGCACGCCCAGCACCGAAATCTTGGCTTCATCGCGGTTGAAAGCGATGCCGGATACGACGGCTTGTTCCATTTTTTCGTCTTCCTCAAAAGTGATCAGCGTGCCGGACTTGGCTTCTTCGTTGATGTCGATGTCCCAGGGCGTGAAGCTGGAGAGCACGCGCATGGGCACCTTGTATTTGCCCGCGAATTCGACCGAGCGGATTTGCAGCACCTTGGAGCCCAGGCTGGCCATTTCCAGCATTTCCTCGAAGCTCACCGTTTGCAGGCGGCGTGCCTCGGGTACCACGCGCGGGTCGGTGGTGTAGACGCCGTCCACATCGGTGTAGATCAGGCACTCGTCGGCCTTCATGGCGGCCGCCACGGCCACCGCCGAGGTGTCCGAGCCGCCACGGCCCAGCGTGGTGATGTTGCCTTCGTCGTCGATGCCCTGGAAACCGGTCACGATGACGACCTTGCCATTGTTCAGATCGGCGCGCACGCGCTGGTCGTCAATGGATTCGATGCGCGCCTTGGTGTAGCTGCTGTCGGTGCGGATGGGGACTTGCCATCCGGCATAGCTGACCGAGCCCATGCCTTCGGCCTGCAGCGCAATGGCCAGCAATGCAGACGAAGCCTGCTCGCCGGTGGCCGCCAGCATGTCGAGTTCGCGGTGGTACGCAGGGGTGGCGCGTGGGGGAGCCAGCTCTTTGGCCAGGGCGAGCAGGCGGTTGGTTTCGCCGCTCATGGCGCTGGGAACCACCACCATCTGGTGGCCGGCCCGCGCCCATTTGGCCACGCGCTTGGCAACGTTGCGAATGCGCTCCGGGGAGCCCATCGAGGTGCCGCCGTATTTGTGAACGATCAATGCCATGGGATATTGGGGGTGACGAAACTGGAGCCGCAGCGCGGGTTAAACACTGTTTTGGTGCGCCGCCGTTTTTCGTGCCGTTGTTAGACCAAAACCTCGGGATTGTACCAATCGAGGCGTGGCCCCGAGCGCACCACGAACCCCCGCCCCACCTTGATGTGAATGCGGTGGCCACGCGTGGTGCAGGCCGCCAGCTGGTCCAGCAGCTCCCCCAGCTGCGCGGCGGAGGGGGTGGTGGCATGCGCCACGCGCAGCCAGTGGCGCAGGACATTGGCCTGGCGCGCACGGCTGAGCCCCTGCAATAGCCGAATCTCCGGGGGCGATCCCGTGAGGGCCAGGTCCTGCTGCGCCAGCTCGTCCAGCAACTCGGCGGCCTGGGCGGCATGGGACGCAGAGCGCGCAAACGTGTCGCGAAAGGCCGGAAAAGCCGCATCCAGAGCGGGCAGCAGCTGCGCCCGGATGCGGTTGCGCGTGAAGCGCTCGTCGGTGTTGGTGGGGTCTTCCACCCAATCCTGCCCCTGCGCACGCAACCAGTCACGCACCTGCACCCCCGCCACGCGCAGCAGGGGCCGGTGCCAGCGAACGCCGCCCCGCTCCCAGTCAGCGGGCATGGCGGCCAGCCCCGCCACGCCGGCGCCGCGCGACAAAGCCAGCAGCAGCGTCTCGACCTGGTCATCCGCATGCTGGGCCAATGCTATTGAATGAATGGCATTTTGCGCATTACTGGCGAGCGCCACAGCCTCAAAAGCCTTGTATCTTGCCCGGCGCGCAGCATCTTCGGGGCTTTCGCCCGATGCGTGGCGTGCGTCGATGCGCTGCACGGTCAGCGGAACCTGCAGGCGCCTGCACAATGCGCGGCAATGCTGTTCGAAATCATCGGCCGCGGCCTGCAGGCCGTGGTGCACATGAATGGCCTGCACCTGCCCCGGCCATTTCTGCGCACAGGCGAGCAGCAGCGCCGTCGAATCGGCGCCACCACTCAGCCCCACGGCCAATGGCAATGCGGGCGAAAAGGCCGCCATGGCGGTGTCAAATGGCAGCGTCACTGCGCGCCCTTCTGCGCCCGTGACGCAAAAGCGTCCGCATCAATGCAAAGGCCCCTTGCGGGGCCATGGCACGGGTGCAAGGTGAAGGCGGTCGCCGTCACCACCACGGGGTCAGCGGCTGTCGGCCTTGGTGTCGGTGAAACGGCCATAGCTTTGCAGCCGGTCATAACGGCGGTCGAGCAGATCCTTGGTCTTGAGATCGGCCACCTGGCGGAAGGCATCGCCCAGCGCACGCTTGAGGAAAGCCGCCATCTGCTTGGGATCGCGGTGGGCGCCGCCCACGGGCTCGCTCACGATCTTGTCCACCAGGCCCAGCGCCTTGAGGCGGTGCGCGGTGATGCCCAGGGCGTCGGCCGCTTCCTGGGCCTTCTCGCTGGTCTTCCAGAGGATGGACGCGCAGCCCTCGGGACTGATCACGGAATAGATAGCGTATTGCAGCATCACCACCTGGTCAGCCACGCTGATGGCGAGCGCGCCGCCGGAGCCGCCTTCGCCGATGATGGTGGTGATGATGGGCACTTCAAGCTGCGCCATCTCGAAGATGTTGCGGCCGATGGCCTCGGACTGGCCGCGCTCCTCGGCATCGATGCCGGGGTAGGCGCCGGGTGTGTCGACAAACGTGAACACGGGCAGCTTGAACTTCTCGGCCGTCTTCATGAGGCGCAGGGCCTTGCGGTAGCCCTCGGGCTTGCTCATGCCGAAGTTGCGCATGGCGCGCTCCTTGGTGTCGCGCCCTTTCTGGTGGCCCAGCACCATGCAGGCGTGGCCATTGAAGCGCGCCAGGCCGCCCACGATGGACAGGTCGTCCGCGTAGTGGCGGTCACCGTGCAGCTCGACGAAGTCGGTGAAGATGTCGCGCACATAGTCGAGCGTGTAGGGGCGCTCGGGGTGGCGGGCAATCTTGGTGATCTGCCAGGGGCTCAGCTCGCTGTAGATGTCCTTGGTGAGCTGCTGGCTCTTCTTGCTGAGCTGGTCGATTTCTTCCGAGATATCGACCGCGCTTTCCGTCTGCACGTAGCGCAGTTCTTCGATTTTGGATTCGAGTTCGGCAATCGGTTGCTCGAAATCCAGAAAGGTCTTTTTCGCCAACGTATTTCTCCTTGGGTCGCGCCCTGGGTGCCTCTGGTGCGAGGCCCATGTTGCAACCGGTTCATGACTGATGAAACGGGCCTCAGTAGGCCACGGGCAACGGGTCGAGCGATCGCCAAATATACCAAGTCGCCACGCTGCACCATGGCTTCCAGGCCTCGGCCACCTCGCGGGCATCGCTGCGGCTGACGGGATCACCCGAAAAATAGTTCTGGCTGATGCCGTTGATCAAGCCCACGTCGTCCAATGGCAGAACATTGGGCCGCATCAGATAAAAGATCAGAAACATCTCGGCCGTCCAGCGGCCGATGCCACGGATGGCCACCAGCTCGGCGATGATGGCCTCGTCGTCCATGGCCGCCCAGTCCTTGACATGCAGCTTGCCGCCCTCGAAGTGCAGGGCCAGGTCCACCAGATAGTCGACCTTGCGGGCCGACAGGCCGGCGGCCCGCATGTCGTCGATCTTGAGCTTGAGCACATGGCCGGGCTTCATGCTGCGCGGCAGTGCGGCAAAACGCTCCCACACGGTTTGCGCCGCCTTCACCGAAATCTGTTGCCCCACGATAGAACGCGCCAGCGTGGTGAACGCATCACCCCGTGTCTGCAGGGCCGCGTCGCCAAACTGGGGGATCAGGCGCTTCATCACCCGGTCCTTCTTCATCAGGTGCTTGCAGGCCTCGGCCCAGTAATCGGGCGTGGCCAACGCCGGGCCAGACGAAGCGAGCACCTCGGTCGCTACATTTTTAGAAGCTACCACTGCTCGCCCCGTATGCCCTGGGGGCATATTTCATATTCAAAAAAATCACTGTGCGGCTTCCCAGGTCGTTCCAGCGGCCGAATCCTTGAGCACGATGCCCTGGGCCAGCAGGGCGTTGCGGATGCGATCAGCCTCCGCAAAATCCTTGCCCGCCTTGGCGGCAGCACGGGCGGCGATCTGCGCCTGGATGGCGGCCTCGTCATAGCCCGCCCCAGCCTGCAGGAAGGCCTGCGGATCGCCTTGCAGCAACCCCAGGCAGCCTGCCAGCGCCTTGAGCAATCCTGCCAGTTCGGGCGAACGGGTCTTGTTGACCTCGCTGGCCAGGTCGAACAATACGGCAATCGCCTCGGGTGTGCCGAAGTCTTCGTCCATGGCCGCCTTGAAACGTGCGGCATGGGGCTCGTTCCAGTCGATGGAAACCTGGGCCGGGGCTACCAGGCTCAGCGCCGTGTACAGCCGCTTGAGGGACTGGCGCGCGTCGTCGAGGTGGGCGTCGCTGTAGTTGAGCGCACTGCGGTAGTGGGCACGCACGATGAAAAAGCGCACCGTTTCGGCGTCGTAGCTCTGGAGCACATCGCGGATGGTGAAGAAGTTGCCCAGCGACTTACTCATCTTCTCGTTGTCCACGCGCACGAAGCCGTTGTGCACCCAGAACCTGGCCAGCGGCTTGCCGGTGGCGCCTTCGCTCTGGGCGATCTCGTTCTCATGGTGCGGGAACTGCAGGTCGGCCCCGCCACCATGGATGTCGAAAGTCTCGCCCAGCGTGGCGCAGCTCATGGCCGAGCATTCGATGTGCCAGCCAGGGCGGCCCGTGCCGAAGGAGCTGTCCCACTTGGCCTCGGGCGGTTCGCCCTCCTTGGCGGATTTCCAGAGCACGAAATCGAGCGGATCTTCCTTGCCATCCGGCACGGCCACGCGCTCGCCCGCACGCAATTCGTCGAGCGACTTGCCCGAGAGCTTGCCGTAGCCCGCAAACTTGCGCACCGCGTAGTTCACGTCGCCATTGGTGGCACGGTAGGCCAGGCCCTTGCCTTCGAGCTGGCCGATCAGCGACAGCATCTGGGGCACATATTCGGTGGCGCGCGGCTCCAGCGCCGGCGGCTCGATGCCCAGAGCGCCGATGTCCTGGTGCATGGCGACGATCATCTCGTCGGTGAGCTGGCGGATGGTGATGCCCCGCTCCAGCGCGCGCCGGATGATCTTGTCGTCGATGTCGGTGATGTTGCGTACGTAGGTGACGCGGTAGCCGCTGCTTTTCAGCCAGCGCTGCACCACATCGAACGCCATCATCATGCGGGCGTGGCCGATATGGCACAGGTCGTAGATGGTCATGCCGCACACATACATGCGCACATGGCCGGGTTCGAGCGGGGAAAAATCCTCCAATGCACGCGACAGCGTGTTGTAGATGCGCAAGCTCATGGGGTTTCTGTAACGGGAACTGGATGGAAGACGGGTGAAGCCGGTTCACCCGGTAGCGAAAGGTACGGGCCCCGCAAGGGGATGCGCCCAGCCCTGGGCGCCCGGCAAAATCACCAGCGGCAACAGCGTACCGCCCTGGCAACCCCCTCAGCTACAATCCGCCGAAGTATAAGCCCCGCCCGGCACCGGACGGTGCCCATCTCCTCCCTCCCTCCATGAAGCAAGTCCGCAGCACCCTTTCCCGACTTTTGCGCCTGCTGGCCCTGACCGCATGGCTGGGCGCTGGCATGGCCCATGCCAGCGACTACGCCGAGATCACCCAGTTGCTCAAGAGCGGCAAGGCCGCCGAAGCCCTGGGCAAGGCAGACCAGCGCCTGACGGCCGCCCCGCGCGATCCGCAGCTGCGCTTTCTGCGCGGCGTGGCGCAGACCGACCTCGGCCAGACCGATGCGGCCATCACCACCTTCACCCAGCTCATTCAGGAATACCCCGAGCTGCCCGAGCCCTACAACAACCTGGCGGTGATCTACGCCAGCCAGAACCAGCTGGACAAGGCCCGCACGGCGCTGGAGATGGCGGTGCGCAACAACCCCTCCTACGCGGCGGCGCACGAGAACCTGGGCGACATCTACGCCCGGCTGGCCTACCAGGCCTATGCCAAGGCGCAGCAGATGGAGGCCAACAACCCCACCGTCAAATTGAAGCAGGCCCAGCTGCGCGAGCTGTTCCAGCCCGCCGCTGCCCGCGCTGCGGCCAAGCCCGCGGCTTCACGCCCCTGACAACCGTTCGCGGGCAGGGGTTTGTAGCCATGCGGCCGGCCCCGCTGGCGGGCCGGTGGTAGCTTCAGCGCCATATTTTCATCGCTGCAGCGACCAGGTCCCAATGCTCTGCGGTTCTGATTCACTCAAGGAGTTCTGCATGATTTCCAAAAGAAAAACGACCATTGCGCTCACTGGCATTGCGTTATCGGCTGTGTTTTCAATAGCAAGCCCGGTGCAGGCACAAGACGCTCCCAAGGTCAAACTGGCCACCTCCATGGGCGACATCGTGCTGCAGCTCGATCCCGCCAAAGCGCCCAAGACGGTCGAGAACTTCCTGGCGTATGTGAACGACAAGCACTACGACGGCACGGTATTCCACCGCGTCATCGACGGCTTCATGATCCAGGGCGGCGGCTTCACGGCCGACATGGTGCAAAAGCCCACCAAGGCTCCCATCCCGCTCGAAGCGGCCAATGGTCTCAAGAACGACACCTATACCATCGCCATGGCCCGCACGGCCAACCCCAACTCGGCCACCGCGCAGTTCTTCATCAACGTGAAGGCCAACGCCATGCTCAACGCCCCCCAGCCTGACGGCCACGGCTATGCCGTGTTCGGCAAGGTGGTCGAAGGCACGGCCGTGGTGGACAAGATCAAGGCCGTGGCCACCGGCAACAAGGGCGGCCACCAGAACGTGCCCATCACCCCCGTCACCATCCACTCCGCCACCGTGGTGAAGTGATTTTTTTGAAGAAAGCACTGCAATGAGCAATCCACAAGTTGAACTCCACGTCACCATCAACGTGGCCGAAACCGCCACCCAAGGCGTGATCACCATCGAACTGGACGCCGCGAAGGCCCCCAAGTCGGCCGAGAACTTCCTGAGCTACGTGAACAGCGGTTTCTACAACGGCACCGTGTTCCACCGCGTGATCAAGAACTTCATGGTCCAGGGCGGCGGCATGACGGCCGACATGAAGCAAAAGGAAACCCAGGCCCCGATCGAGAACGAAGCCAAGAACGGCCTGAAGAACGACAAGTACACCGTGGCCATGGCGCGCACGGGCGACCCGCACTCGGCCACGGCACAGTTCTTCATCAATACGGTGGACAACGCCTTCCTGAACCACAGCTCTCCTACCCCCCAGGGCTGGGGCTACGCCGTGTTCGGCAAGGTCGTGAAGGGCCAGGACGTCGTGGACGCCATCAAGGCCGTCCGCACCACGCGCAAGGGCTTCCACGACGACGTGCCTTTTGACGCTGTGGTGATCGACAAGGCGGTTGCGCTTTAAGCCCAGGCCCTGCCCGTGACCCCGACCGTGCCCCGGTTCGAGGAGCTTGCCGCTCCCTCGCACTGGCGCACGGTCGATTTCATTTCCGACCTGCACCTGCAGGCCAGCGAGCCCGCCACGGTGGCCGCCTGGCGGCACTACCTGCAGACCACGCCAGCCGACGCCCTCTTCATCCTGGGCGACCTGTTCGAGGTGTGGGTGGGCGACGATGCCATCCTGGAGCCCGGCAGCTTCGAGGCCCAGGGCTGCGCGGCCCTGCAGGCCGCAGCGCAGCGCCTGCCCGTGTACTTCATGCACGGCAACCGCGACTTTCTGGCGGGGCCGGCGTTTCTTGCGCATTGCGGCATCACCGGCCTGGCTGATCCCACCGTGCTGGTTTTCGACAACCAGCGCTTCGTGCTCAGCCATGGCGACCTGCTGTGCCTGGACGATGTGGATTACCAGCGCTTTCGCGTGCAGGCGCGCAGTGCCCAGTGGCAAGCGCAATTTCTGACCCAGCCCCTGGCCACGCGCCGGGCGCAGGCACGCAGCATCCGCCAGGAGAGCGAGGCGCACAAGCGATCGGGCGCCATCTACGCCGATGTGGACGGCCCCGCCGCCATCGACTGGCTCACAGCCGCCCAGGCGCACACCCTGATCCACGGCCACACCCACAAGCCGGCGAACCACGCTCTGGCACCGGGCCTGCAGCGGGTGGTGCTGAGCGACTGGGACGCCGCCGCACAACCCCCGCGCCTGGAAACACTGCGTTTGTCTAACGCGGGCCTGGAACGCGTGGCTTTGGCCCCCAGGTGCGAGTGATCCTGAATTGCGCGGGACTCGACCTCCTGCCGCCCGATCACCATGCCCCCCTTTCTTGACCGGCTCTGGAGCCGCGTTCGCGCCACCGTGGCGCCCGTGCCTGACATCTCGGCCGCGCTGTGGCTGCAAACCCTGCTGCGCTACCCGTTTCTGGCGGCCCTGCCGCTGCACGACCAGGCCAAGTTGCGCGCGCTCAGCGCCCTCTTTTTGCACCACAAGCAGTTCCATGGCGCCCATGGTCTGGTGGTGACCGATGCCATGGCCATCGACATCGCCGCGCAGGCCTGCCTGCCACTGCTGCACTGGGGCGATGCCGCCGCAGCCCTGGGCTGGTACGACGACTTCGTGGGCATTGTGGTGCACCCGGGCGAAGCCGTGGCGCGCCGCCAGACGATGGACGAAGCCGGCGTAGTGCACGAGCACACCGAGGTGCTGCTGGGCGAGGCCATGGAGCGCGGCCCCATCATGCTCAGCTGGCAGCATGTGGCCGATGCCAGCCACAACACCGCGCGCGGCACCAACGTGGTGGTGCACGAGTTCGTGCACAAGCTCGACATGCGCAGCGGTACCCCCAACGGCTGCCCACCCCTGCCGGCAGGCTTCATGGGCACCCGCACGGGCCGTGCTGCCCACGAGGCCTGGTGGGCAGCATGGGAGCCAGTCTATGCGGATTTTCGCGAGCGCGTGATCATGGCCGAGCGCTTTGGCGCCACCCAACCCTGGCTCGATGCCTATGGCGCCACGGCACCGGCCGAGTTTTTTGCTGTGGCGTGCGAGGCGTATTTTGTGAACCGGGCGCAGTTTGCGCAGGAATTCCCGGTGCTGATGCCAGTGCTCGATGCGTTCTTCCGGCCGGGGCTGTCATTGCCGGAATAGCCCGGCCCGACCTGGTGATTCACAAGAAATAACGATCCATTGCCTTGCCAGCAAGCGCCAATAGCTATCAGTTAGATAGCAACCCGAATACCTCAATAGGGCACGGGCGTGGTCGAGAGTGACTCCAGCCACGCCACCGTGGCGGCCAGCTCGGACGGGCGGATCTCGTGCGTACCCGGAAACTCGCGGTAGGTCACCGACACGGGCAGCGTTGCCATGTGGTGCGCAATGGCCTGGGCATTGGCGAGCGGAATCACGTTGTCGTGCGTGCCGTGGCTCAGCCACAGCTTCTTGCCGTGCAATGCCTCGTGCGAGGCCTGCAGCGGCACCACCTCGGCCAGCAGGCGGCTGTGCCAGACCATGGCGGCATGCAGCAGTTCGGGCCGTGTCAGCAGCAGCGACAAGGCCATGATGCCGCCCTGGCTGAAGCCCCCCACCACCACGCGCTCAGGTGCAATACCCAGCTGGGCCGAGGCCGCCTCGATGGTCTGCGCCACCAGGGCACGGCTGTGGGCCTCCTGCGCCTCGTTGATGCTGCGGGCGCCACTGGGCTCCACCGAGAAATCAAACCAGGCGTGCGAGCCCGGCCCCATGCGGTGGGGTGCGCGCAGGCTCAGCACATGAAAGCGCTCGGGAAGCTGCGAAGCCAGGCTGAAAAGATCCTGCTCGTTGCTGCCCACGCCATGCATCAGCACCAGCAGCCAGGGTTTGGGAATGCCCGCAGCGGCAGGACGCTGCAAAAAAGTGAGCGGTAGATCAAGCATGGTCAATTGCCAGAGGTGATTTTGGTTAAAAAACGGGGTGGATGGGCACGGTCATACCGCGGGCTGCAGCGCAAAGGCATCCATCGCCAGCATGCTGTACATCACCTCGCGGCTGAGGTAGTTTGCGTGCAAATCGTCGCCTGCGGCACCCAGTGCAAAGAACAGCGGCAAGAAATGGTCATCCGTGGGATGGGCGCGCTCGGCGTGCGGCGCCAGGCTGCGGTAGTTGAGCAAGGCCTTGAGATCGCCCCGCTCCAGGGCCGATTCGACCCAGCGGCTGAACTCGATCACATAAGGCGCAGGCTCGCGCGCCCCACCAAAAAATTCGCCCAGGTTGTGCGTCATGCTGCCCGAACCCAGCACCAGCACGCCCTGGCTGCGCAGGCCGCGCAGTGCCGCGCCCATGGCATAGACCTCGGCAGGGCCTGCGCCAACGGGCAGCGCCACCTGCACCACCGGCAGGTCGGCCTCGGGAAACAGGTGCATCAGCGGCACCCAGGCACCGTGGTCAAACGGGCGCTGTGCATCGCCCTGGGCAGGCACACCGGCCGCCTGCAGCAGGGCCAGCACCTCTTGCGCCAGCGCGGGTGCACCGGGCGCGGGGTATTGCAACTGGTACAGCGCGGGCGGAAAGCCGCCAAAGTCGTGCCAGGTGGCGGGCTGCGGGCCCGTCATGACCTGCGGGGTGCGGGCCATCCAGTGCGGCGACATGACGACCACCCCGCGCAAGGCCGGAAACTGCGCACGCAACTCCTGCCCCCAGCGGGTGAGCGCAGGGCCGGTTTCGCCCGCATCCAGCGCAAACAGGGGCGCGCCATGCGAAACATAGAGAGACGGAACGAGGGCGGGGTTGTGAACGTGGCTGGAGACAGGGGCAGAAGTGGACATGGCAGTCTTTCAGTGAATACCCAGAATGTAGTAGCTAATAAGCAGCGATTCAATTCCTCTGCCATCAGACATATCGTTCCAAAAACCTTACCAATAGCACGGCCACACTGTTCAGGCTCTCAGTCCCGCACCTTCCCGCGCAATGCCTTGGTCTCACCACGCTGGGTTTTGGATTCCAGGCGCCGCTGCCTGGAGCCATAGGTGGGCTTGGTGGCGCGGCGCGTGCGGGGTGGTTGCGCCACCGATTGCACCAGCGCGTTCAACCGCGCCAGCGCGTCGGCCCGGTTTTGCTCCTGGCTACGGTATTGCTGGGCCTTGATGACGACCACACCGTCCTGCGTGATGCGGCTATCGCGCAGGGCCAGCAGGCGCTCTTTCACGCCTACCGGCAGCGAGGACGCGCCCACGGCAAAGCGCAGGTGCACTGCGCTCGAAACCTTGTTGACGTTCTGGCCGCCGGCGCCCTGGGCGCGCATGGCCGAGAATTCCACCTCGGCTTCGGCCACCTGCAGCAGGGCGGCGCTCATGGAACACCCTGCGGCATCGCGCAGGCTTTCAGGCCAGCGCCGCCAGCAGCGCCGCATCAAACGCCTCAGGCTGCTCGAACTGCACCCAGTGGCCGGCATTGGGCACCAGGTGCATGCCCCGAAAATCGGGGGCAGCCGCGGCAAAGGCGTCTTCAAGCTGGTGAATCCAGCTTTTGTACAGCGCATCGTACTCGCCATAAATGGCATGCACCGGGCAAGCCACCTGGGGCAGCGAGCGCGCCAGGATGTCGGTGTGCGCCAGGCGGCGGCGGGGCATGCGGTCGCGCAGCACGTTGGCCACATGGGTCTGCAGGGCCAGGCCGTCGATGAGGCGCGTGTCATGCAGCATCAGCGCGGCCAGGTTGTAGCGGTGGATGGCCAGCTGTTCGTCCAGTTCGGTCAGGTGGCGCCAGGCCTTCAGCTCGAACTGCCGGTGGGGCACCACGCCCATGGCCGGCGCCCCCACCAGCACCAGCCGTTCGGCCAGTTCGGGGTGGGCCGCCAGCAGCAGGCCAGCCGTCAAACCGCCAAACGAGAACCCCACCAGATCACAGGGTGCGTTGCCCAGCAAAACGTGCAGCCCCGCGCGCAACGGCGCCACCAGCGCATCGGCATCGCCACCCGACAGCGGCGCGGCGGATTCACCGAAACCGGGCAGATCGGGTACCCATAGCTGGCGCCCGGCGGCCACCAGGGCATCGATGTTGCGCACCCAATGCGTCCAGCTGCCGCTGCCGCCATGCAGCAGCACCAGCGGGCGCGCATTCGGGCGGGCTTCGCCCCAGACATGCCAGAGAATGTCGCCCTCGCCGCAGGGTGTGGTGTGGCGCTCGGCTTGCGCAGCCAGGCGCTGCACCTCGGAGGGAAGATACAAATCGGTCATGCGAAAAACCTGCTCCCTCACAGCCCGGCCAGGCCGTCAATGGCCAGGCCATAGCCCTTGACGCCAAAGCCGCACATCACCGCCTTGGCGGCAGCGGCAATATAGGAGTGGTGGCGGAAGCTCTCGCGGGCGTGCACGTTGCTGATGTGCAGCTCGATCAGTGCAACGCCCGTGCCCTTGATGGCATCGAGCAGCGCCACGCTGGTGTGGGTGTAGGCGCCAGCATTGAGCACCACGCCCGCCAGTTCGCCCGCGGCGTGCAGGCGGCCCGCCTCGTGGATCCAGTCCACCAGCGCGCCCTCGTGGTTGCTTTGGTGAAAGCGCAGCGCAAACCCGTGGCGGGCGCAGGCGGCGGCGCACAGTTGCTCTACATCGGCCAGCGTCTGGGCGCCATACACGGCAGGTTCGCGCGTGCCCAGCAAGTTCAGGTTGGGGCCATTCAGGACAAAAACGGTTTTCACAGGCATGCACTCCGGGCGGTCCGCCTGCCAAACCGGCAGGCCAGACGCCGGATTATGCGGTGCCCGACCAGGTGGTCACCGTCAGCAGTGACCGCACCGCCGAAGCCGCATCATCGATCCCAGCGGTCGCCCCAATCACCACGGCCGCGGTGCCCATGGCGGTGTCCGCGATCACGGTAGTAAAAGCCCGGTGGCTGTGCATAGTAGGTCGAGGGAGCGTAATACACGGGCCGCGGCGGTGCGTAATAGACCGGAGGCGGTGGCTGGTAATAAATGGGCTGCGGCGCCACATACACCGGCGCGGGGGCCACGTAAACGGGATAGCCGCCATTGCTGACGCCCAACGCCACGCCTGGCGAATTCACGCCCACCGACCAATACACGTCGCGCGCCTGGGCGGTGCCGGCGCCCGCAAGCAGGGCCAGCGCCACACCGGCAGCAGCGGCCATGGCATAGATAGAACGGGTTTTCGTCATGGAAATCTCCTTGGGAAGCAGAGGCCACCAACCCATTGGACAGGCCTCACAGGTACACAACGCACCACACCCCCCAAAGGATGTCATGAAACGCGCCCGATATTGTTTCTGGACGTACACCCCCCATCTGCGCCCGCGCATCGCAGCCACAAGCCGCCCCCTAAAATGGCCGCATGAGCACCCCCACCCCTGCCAACACCACGCCCGCAACCAGCACCGCCGCCACCGAAGCCGCCCGCCCCAGCAACTTTTTGCGCCAGATCATCGAGAGCGACCTCGACAAAGGCATCTACGCCACCCGCCGCTGGGCCGGCAGCCCCGGCGATGCCGCCCACCACGCGGCCGGCCAGCCCGACCCCGCCAAGATCCGCACCCGGTTCCCGCCCGAGCCCAACGGCTACCTGCACGTGGGCCACGCCAAGAGCATCTGCATCAACTTTGGCCTGGCACGCGACTACGGCGGTGTGTGCCATCTGCGCTTTGACGACACCAACCCCGAAAAAGAAGACACCGAATACGTCAACAGCATCATCGACGCCGTGAAATGGCTGGGTTTTGACTGGAGCCAGCCCGGCAACGACAAGCCCTACCAGGCCAGCGACTACTTCGACTTCATGTACCGCGCGGCCGAAACCCTGATCGAAGCTGGCCACGCCTATGTGGACGAACAGACCGCCGAGCAGATGCGCGTGAACCGCGGCGACTTCGGCAAACCCGGCGTGGACAGCCCCTTCCGCAGCCGCACCCCTGCGGAAAATCTGCGCATCTTTCGCGAGATGCGCGACGGCAAGCACGAGGATGGCTCCATGGTGCTGCGCGCCAGGATCGACATGGCCAGCCCCAACATCAACATGCGCGACCCGGCCATCTACCGCATCCGCCGGGCCACGCACCACAACACGGGCGACACCTGGTGCATCTACCCCATGTACACCTACGCGCACCCCATCGAGGACGCGCTGGAGCAGATCACCCACAGCCTGTGCACGCTGGAGTTTGAAGACCAGCGCCCGTTCTACGACTGGCTGCTGGAGCGTTTAACCGAAGGTGGCCTGCTCACCGCCCCGCCCCCCCGCCAGTACGAATTTGCGCGCCTGAACCTCACCTACGTCATCACCAGCAAGCGCAAGCTGGCCCAGCTGGTGTACGACCACAAGGTCAGCGGCTGGGACGACCCCCGCATGCCCACCATCGTCGGCCTGCGCCGCCGTGGCTACACGCCCGCCGCCCTGCAAACCTTTGCCGAACGCATCGGCGTGACCAAATCCGACAGCTGGATCGACTACGGCACCCTCGAAGGCTGCCTGCGCGAAGACCTGGAGCTGAAGGCCCACCGTGGCATGGCCGTGCTCAACCCCGTCAAGCTGGTGCTGACCAACTGGGACGAGGTGATGGGCGCCGGCCACCTGGAGCCTTGCAACCTGCCCGCCCTGCCCCACCCGCCCGAGGGCGTAGAAAGCCCCGTGCGCCACTTCACCATCGGCAAGGAAGTGTGGATTGAGCGCGAAGACTTTGAAGAAGTGCCCCCCAAGGGCTACAAGCGCCTTTATCCGCCCCGGCCAGGGGCGGACGGTCAAATGCTGCCCGGCAACACTGTGCGCCTGAAGGGCGGCTACGTCATCGAATGCACCGGCTGCACGAAGGATGCCGCAGGCAACATCACCGAAGTGCTGGCCACCGTGGTGGAGGGCACCAAGAGCGGCACCCCCGGCGCCGACAGCGTGAAGGTCAAAGCCGCCATCACCTGGGTGGGCGTGGCCGACGGCGTGAACGCCGAAGTGCGCATGTATGACCGCCTGTTCCTCGACGCCCAGCCCGACGCGGGCGGCAAGGACTTCATCGAAAGCCTGAACCCGAACAGCCTGAAGGTAGTGACCGCCATCGTGGAGCCGTCACTGGCCAATGCGAAACCGGATGACAAGTTCCAGTTTGAGCGGCATGGGTACTTCGTGGCGGACCGGGTGGACCACGCGGCGGGGAAGCCGGTGTTTAACCTGGCGGTAGGGCTGAAGGACTCTTGGGGGAAATGATTAACCCCTGAATGGAGAAAAGGCCAGCAAACCTCTAGGTTTGCTGGCCTTTTCTTTTGGGCTGTTGACGGCTTGCGACCCAGAGCAGTCGGTCAGTGCATAGCCACAAAGCCGTCGTCTGACGATGTACGGCGCCATGGCGTGGCCCAGCCCCGTGCGCAAAGCTATAGTGTTCGGAACGAATTTGCTCACGGACCTAATCCAGCAACCGTGTGGCGCGCAACACAGGAAGGGCGGCGGGTTTCATGGCTGAATTTAGTAATGCTTTTTCATACAGCACACGTGCCACAAAGCTAGG
>Ga0208887_100198_pt1 | contig 31132 bp, 22 predicted proteins | sample LakWasM106_HOW12_2_FD_183924 | JGI IMG/M metagenome (GOLD analysis project Ga0208887, IMG submission 183924) | Freshwater sediment methanotrophic microbial communities from Lake Washington under simulated oxygen tension - Sediment Metagenome... | ecosystem: Environmental > Aquatic > Freshwater >...
GGGTTATTTCCCGGCCACGCACGCCGTCTTTGGCGCCATGGCCGACAAGGACCTCGCCCCCATGCTGGCCAAGGTGGGGCCCCTGGTGGACCACTGGTATTTCACCGATCTGCCCACGCCACGCGCGGAAACGGGTGCTGTCCTGCAGCAGAAATGGAATGCGCTGCAGATGGTGTCCGGCGGGCGGCGGCAGGTGGGCACCAGCGTCCACGCCGATCCCCAGCAGGCCCTGCAGGCGGCCGTGGCCGCGGCAGACCCCGCTGATAGAATCGTGGTCTTTGGCTCGTTTTACACGGTGGGTGGTGTGCTGATCGATGGTATCCCCCGCCTGCACGCCAAACATCTGGACGCTTAAGCTCCGCACGAGTCCCTACTCCATGGCATTTTTCAAGTTTCGTTGGCCCGGTCAGAGTGAGCAGGCTGACAAGCAGGCCAAGCGCTCCCGTTCGGCCCAGGGCGAAAGCATCGAAGTCATGCGCCGGCGCGCACGGCATCGTCTGATTGGCGCTGCGGTGCTGGTTTTGCTCGGCGTCCTGGGGTTTCCCCTGCTGTTTGATACGCAGCCGCGCCCCATTGCGGTGGACATTCCGATCGAAATCCCCGACCGCAACAAGGTGGCGCCGCTGGTGGTGCCCGCCGCCAAATCCGATGCGCCTGCAGCGCGGTCCGCTGCCGCGCCATCACAGCCGGAGCGCAGCGCTGCTGGTGCGGGCCTGGGCGATGGCGAGGAACTGGTGGCCAGCAGCCGCGCTGCCAAACCGGCATCGGAGGAGCCTGCGGCGGCAAAGGCCGTTGCCAAACCCGAGGCCAAGCCCAAGCCTGCGGCCGTGCCCGAACCGAAGCCGGAGCCCAAACCCAAGCCCGATCCCAAACCATCAGCCCCCGAGCACAAGCCGGCAGCGGCCGATGAGTCGGTGCGAGCACGGGCCTTGCTGGAAGGGCGCACCACACAGCCCGCTGCCAGCGCACAGGCCGAGGACGGCCGGTTCATCGTTCAGGTGGGCGCTTTTGCCGATGCCGACAAGGCCCGCGAGGCGCGCTCCAAGCTGGAGCGGGCCGGGCTTAAAACCTATACCCAGGTGGTGGATACCAAGGATGGCAAGCGTGTGCGCGTGCGCGTGGGCCCGCTGGCCAGCCGGGCCGAGGCCGACAAGGCAGCCGGCCGCATCAAGGAGCTGGGGCTGTCCGCCTCGGTTCTGACGCTGTAGCCGCGGTTGGCTGCGCCATTGCACACCATGGCATCGCTGGACTGGATTTTTGCGGCGATTTTGCTGGCCTCGATGGTGATCGGCGCCTGGCGGGGTCTGGTCTTCGAGGTGTTGTCCGTGGCGGGCTGGGTGGCGTCATTTTTTGTGGCCCAGTGGTTTGCGTCCGACATGGCTTCGGTGCTGCCTCTGGGTGATTCCGATGGAGCACTGCGCTATGCGGCGGGCTTCATCGTGGTCTTTGTCGGTGCGGTGTTTGCCTGCGGCTTTCTGGCCTGGCTGGCCAAGAAACTGGTGGAAGCCATGGGGTTGCGTCCCGCGGACAGAACGCTGGGGGCCATGTTTGGCGTGGTGCGGGGTCTCGTCTTGCTGCTCGTGGTGACGGTGGTGGTGGGCTTGACGCCCCTGCAGGAGGCGGCGTGGTGGCAGGAGTCGCACAGTGCACCGGTGCTGGGTGGCTTGCTCAAGAGCCTGAAGCCCGCATTGCCCGAAGAATTCGGAAGGCATCTGCCTTCCTGACAGGGTAGCGGCCACAAGCTGCTGCCGAGGAAATTGGCGCGGGGCTTTTCCCGCAAATGGATGGAATCAAACTATGTGTGGAATCGTCGGCGTCGTCAGCACAGCGCCCGTCAACCAGCTGATCTATGACGCCTTGCTGCTGCTGCAGCACCGGGGCCAGGATGCTGCGGGCATCGTGACCCAGCAGGGCCGCAAATTCTTCATGCACAAGGCCAAGGGCATGGTGCGCGATGTGTTTCGCACGCGCAACATGCGGGCCTTGCCGGGCAATGTGGGTCTGGGCCAGGTGCGCTACCCCACGGCGGGCAATGCCTTCAGTGAAGAAGAGGCGCAGCCGTTTTATGTGAACGCGCCGTTTGGCATCGTGCTGGTGCACAACGGCAACCTGACCAATGCGCTGTCCCTGCGCACCGAGCTCTTCCAGACCGATCACCGGCATACCAATACCGACAGTGACTCGGAAGTGCTGCTCAACGTGTTTGCCCACGAGCTTGAGCGCGCCACCCGCGGTGTGCCGCTGCAGCCCGAGGATGTCTTTACGGCAGTGCGTGCGGTGCACAAGCGCATCAAGGGCTCGTATGCCGTCATTGCCCTGATCGCAGGCCATGGCTTGCTGGCTTTCCGCGATCCCCATGGCATCCGCCCCCTGGCCATGGGGCGCAGCCAGGATGGCACCGTGATGGTGGGCAGCGAGTCGGTGGCGCTGGAGGGTACCTCGCATGTCTTCGAGCGCAATATCGACCCGGGCGAAGCCATCTTCATCACGCTCGACGGCCAGGTGCATGCGCGCCAGTGCGCCGAGAATCCGCGGCTGAACCCCTGCATCTTCGAATTTGTCTATCTGGCACGGCCCGATTCGGTGCTCGATGGCATTTCGGTCTACCAGGCGCGGCTCAATCTTGGCGAGACGCTCGCCAAGCGGGTGATCTCCACCGTGCCGCCGAACGAGATCGATGTGATCATCCCCATCCCCGAGTCGAGCCGCCCCAGCGCAACCCAGCTGGCGCATCTGCTGGGCATTCCGTACCGCGAGGGTTTCGTCAAGAACCGCTACGTGGGTCGCACCTTCATCATGCCGGGGCAGGGCGTGCGCAAGAAGTCCGTGCGTCAGAAGCTCAATGTGATCGGCAGCGAGTTCAAGGGCCGCAACGTGCTGCTGGTGGACGACTCCATCGTGCGCGGCACGACCTCGCGGGAAATCGTGCAGATGGCACGCGACGCCGGTGCCCGCAAGGTGTATCTGGCCAGCGCTGCGCCGCCGGTGCGTTACCCCAATGTGTACGGCATTGACATGCCCACCAGCAGCGAGCTGGTAGCCCATGACCGCACGGTGGAAGAGGTGCGCCAGGCCATTGGCTGCGATGCGCTGATCTACCAGGATGTGGAAGGCATGAAACGGGCCGTTGGCGCCCTGAACCCCGCCATCGCCGAGTTTGATGCCTCCTGTTTCGACGGCGTGTATGTCACCGGCGACATCACCGCCGACGATATCGCGCGCCTCAACGAAGGCCGCGTGGGCGTGGAGGAGGGTGAAGAAGACACTTCCCGCCTGGCACTGCCCAACGCCCAGCTCGCCTGAGCGTGATGCCGCAGGGGCAGGCCCGTGGGCGGCCGGCTTCTGCCCCGCTTGCCGACCAAGACAACGATGCCGGCCCGATGCGGCCGGCCTGAATGCAATGACTGAACAGAATTCTCCCGTGCATGTGCGCACCCGTTTCGCACCATCGCCTACCGGCTTCATTCACCTGGGCAACATCCGCTCGGCGCTCTACCCCTGGGCATTTGCCCGCGCCACGGGCGGGGATTTCATCCTGCGCATCGAAGACACGGACCTGGAGCGTTCCAGCCAGGCTGCGGTGGATGTGATCATTGAAGGCATGGCCTGGCTGGGGCTGGACCACGATGAAGGTCCGTTCTACCAGATGCAACGCATGGACCGCTACAAGGAAGTGTTGGTCCAGCTGCAGGCCACCGGCCATGTGTATCCTTGCTACATGAGCGTGGCCGAGCTCGATGCCTTGCGCGAAAAGCAGATGGCCGCCAAGGAAAAACCCCGCTATGACGGCACCTGGCGTCCGGAGGCCGGCAAAAAACTGCCGCCCGTGCCGGAAGGCGTGCAGCCCGTTTTGCGCTTCAAGAACCCGCAAGGCGGCGTGGTGGCATGGGAAGACAAGGTCAAGGGCCGCATCGAGATCCGCAACGACGAACTGGACGATCTGGTGATTGCCCGCCCGGACGGTACGCCCACCTACAACTTCTGTGTGGTGGTGGACGACATCGACATGGCCATCACCCATGTGATCCGGGGTGACGACCATGTGAACAACACGCCGCGCCAGATCAACATCTTCCGCGCCCTGGGCAAGGAACCGCCGGTCTATGCCCACCTGCCCACCGTGCTCAATGAGCAGGGCGAGAAGATGAGCAAGCGCAATGGCGCCAAGCCCGTCACGCAATACCGCGACGAGGGTTACCTGCCCGATGCCATGGTCAATTACCTGGCACGCCTGGGCTGGAGCCACGGTGATGACGAAATCTTCAGCCGCGAGCAGTTCCTGCAGTGGTTCAACCTCGACCATCTGGGGCGCAGCGCCGCGCAGTTTGATGAAGCCAAGCTGCGCTGGGTGAATGCACAGCACCTGAAAGCCATGGCCGATGACGCACTGGCGGCCCTGGTGGCCCCCCAGCTGGAAAAGCGCGGTATTGCCGCCGCCGATCTGGCCGATGGGCGACTGCCCCGCATCTGCGCGCTGTTCAAGGACCGCTGCGATACCACGGTGGCCCTTGCAGACTGGGCCTTTGTGTTCTATGGTGCCGTGCTGCCCGTGGAGGCAGAGCGCACCCAGCATGTGACCGATGCCATTGCCCCTGCCCTGGATGCGCTGGCCGATGCGTTGTCCGCTTGCGCATGGGACAAGGCATCCATCAGCGCGGCGTTCAAGCAGGTGCTGGCGGCACACGGACTCAAGATGCCCCAGCTGGCCATGCCGGTGCGGGTTCTGGTCGTGGGCACGGCCCACACTCCTTCGGTCGATGCCGTGCTGGAACTGGTCGGACGCGAAAAAGTTGTAGCGCGTTTGCGAAACCGCTAAAAATCTGTCTATAATTCAAGGCTCAGATGATGACAACGGTTGCAATGTGATCGGTGCCATCGAAGTGGGGGTATAGCTCAGCTGGGAGAGCGCTTGCATGGCATGCAAGAGGTCATCGGTTCGATCCCGTTTACCTCCACCAAAATTTGTCGGTTGTTGTTATCGGTTAGTTCCAAGGTTTTGACCCCATCGTCTAGAGGCCTAGGACATCACCCTTTCACGGTGAGTACCGGGGTTCGAATCCCCGTGGGGTCGCCAAGTCGTAGCGCTTGGCTTGCATGAAGAATGCAAGCGAAAAGCTGCCTGCCAGGAGTGGTAGTTCAGTTGGTTAGAATACCGGCCTGTCACGCCGGGGGTCGCGGGTTCGAGTCCCGTCCACTCCGCCAGTCAAAAGCCCTTGCAGGTCTTTGCTGCGCAAGGGTTTTTCTTTGGTGAAAACCAGAGAGGTTTGGGGGTATAGCTCAGCTGGGAGAGCGCTTGCATGGCATGCAAGAGGTCATCGGTTCGATCCCGTTTACCTCCACCAAAATTTGTCAGTTGTTGTTATCGGTTAGTTCCAAGGTTTTGACCCCATCGTCTAGAGGCCTAGGACATCACCCTTTCACGGTGAGTACCGGGGTTCGAATCCCCGTGGGGTCGCCAAGTCGTAGCGCTTGGCTTGCATGAAGAATGCAAGCGAAAAGCTGCCTGCCAGGAGTGGTAGTTCAGTTGGTTAGAATACCGGCCTGTCACGCCGGGGGTCGCGGGTTCGAGTCCCGTCCACTCCGCCAATATTTAAAAACCCGTTGATTTTCAACGGGTTTTTTCTTTTGTGTCTCGCCACAGGTGTCCCAAGACGGTGTCCCATTTTTTGGGGATCACCTACCTTGAAGCTACCTTCACACCTCGCCAAGTCTCGCCACGGTGTCTTCTACTTCCGTTTGACCTTCCGACTTGGAGCAACCACCAAGGAGAAACGGATCTCCTTGCGAACCAAGAACCCACAGGAAGCCCGCTTCAAAGCCCTGTGCCTATCTGGGATAATGGCAGTTCGCAACCAGGAACAACAACGGGCAATGGCAACGGACTACCTCAACACGGCGGAGAGCATTGCAGGGCAAGCCCCCGATGGTGATTTCCTGCTGAACCTCTTGCACCGTGTAGACCGTGAGCAACTGGCCGAACTTGCCGGGCTTCCGTTGTCCGAAGTGAACAACCTGTTCACCCCACCCGCCGAGCCAGACACCCGCAAGCTGGACATTGAAATGCCGGGGGGCTTTGTTCTTCGCAACATCAACAGCGACGACGATGCCAGCCGAGCCGTTCACATTCTCCAGACCCTCAACCTGTCCCCGGAAGCACTGGCAAAACTGATTGCCGGCCCCAATCCTCAACGGGTAGCACCGGAGCCACAGCCAGCACCACCAGCAAGCCCGAAGGAAGAAGGGGGAGCCACCATTCAGGAAATGGTGCCAAGGTTTGCCACCCGCAAGAAGAACAAACTATCAGCCAAAGCCCTGTACGAGTATGGCAACTATCACCGGAAGTTTGTGGAGTGGCTGGAAACCCGAAAGAAGAAAAAGCACATTCCCGTCCACAGCATTACCCGTACCGATGTTGCAGACTTCATTGACGACCTTTTGAGCGATGGCATTGGCGAGAGAACCATCTCCCGAAAATACCTGCCTGCACTCAATGGGCTTTTTGAACTCGCTCAAACGATTGGCATCCTGCCCGAAGGTCAGCCATTGGTCAGCCGTGGGCACAAGGTATTTTCAAAAGCCGATGCGAAAAAGGCAGCAGTCACCAAAGGGTACAAGCCGTTCACTGACGAAGAACTCAAGGCGATTTTTCAGCCCCAGCTTTTAAGCGAAGCCCAACGACCTGCCGACTTCTGGCTTCCCATGTTGGGGCTGTTCACTGGTGGGCGAATTTCGGAACTGGCACAACTGGACATTACCGACATTCAACAGCATGACGGTATTTGGGCGATCTCAATCAATGGCGACGGAGACAAGTCCCTCAAGACTTTGGCAGCAACTCGCCTGATCCCGATTCACTCGACCCTCCTTGATTGTGGTTTTCTGTACTATGTGAACGACACCAAGGCGCACGGCACGAAACTTTTCCCCTACCTCACCCCCGACACTTTCGGCTCCTACGGTGCCACTCCGTCAGAGCGGTGGGGCAAGTATCTGGATAAGATCGGCATTCAGGACAAACAAAAGGTTTTCCACTCTTTCCGGTCGACCTCCAATGACCGATTGAAACAGAACGGCGTGCCAGAAGAAAGCCGTTGCCAGTTCGTTGGACACGAGCACGATACCGTCAACTCAACGGCATACTCCAAGCCCCACAATTTGCAATATTTGCTGGATAATGTTGCTAGCAAGTTGGACTATCCGGGGCTGGACTTCAAGGCATTGAAATACAGCCAGGGACAGTTCAGCAAAATTCTGTCAAACCTTTGTGCAAGGAAGGCAAGGCAGGAAGCCCACAAAACAGCAAAAATTAATCGAGGGCAAAGAATGCCACTGATAAAGCAAATTTACGATGCAACTCAGTCCGGCGAGTTGATTCAGCCATTTACAGTTCAAGATTTGAAGACTTGGGTCGCAAGGTCAAAAATCGTCAAAGATGATGGCATGCCTTATGCCGAGTCTTCTTTAAATGCCATTTTGTCGAATTCGGATACAAAGAACAGACCGACGACAAACAAAAATACCAAGGTGCTGAAAAGTAAAGTTGATAAAGGGGGCATTCATGGCTACTGGTTTGAATAATGGTGACATTATGGGGTCAATAAAAAGGCTGGGGGTTTGTTTAATTTCTGTATTACTTGCATCGTGCGGAGCAATACAGTCCAAAAACATCGAAGAAATGAGCGACAACGACAGACTTGGTCTTTTGTCATCAAAAAGCGATGCCGAGCTATGCAGTGCATATAACCACCCACTTTTAAAACCGAATACAGAACAACAAATTGAAAAGCTTCTTCGTGATCGACAGATTGGCAGATGTGATGCTCGTTCTAAAGTTCGCATAATTCCCCTCAGTGTTACTTCGACAGAACTTGCCAGCAACGGTAAAAAGGACGTGTTAGAGGTAAATCAAGCACCGTCTGAAAAGAGCAAGCCTTCCTCTGTTGTTCAGCCTTCTCCTGTTCCTACACAGCCGGAAAAGCAGAAGGAGCAAACAATCCCGGTAGTTTTTGGAGACAAAAATTCACTTTTGGCTGACATCAAAGCTATGCAAGGGGAGAAGCTAACCAAGGGTGACTTTGAATCAAAATCCGAATATGAGCAAAGAAAACAAGCATATTTAGACCAATTCAAAAAGGGGAGAGGCTACAAGATTACCCTTGACATAGATAATCCTCAAAATAAAAAGGAGAAGTTGGTTTATTTTGACCCAGATTCAGAGGAAGTTAGAATTTCTCTTCCCTCTATAAGCCGTGATTTGGTTTGGATTAACTCTGGTGGAAAAGATGGTTTGAAATGGCTTCATAACTCATTTGTTCAGATTGAATCGACGGATCACAAGCTAAAAACCTATAAGGCCAGTAATAGATTGGGGGCTTCTATTGAGGTCGTTGAAATGGCTATAACGAGGTACGGTATTGCGGTACTAAGTCAGGCCACAAAAGACTACGGGAAAGACTTAAGGCAACGATTCTCGACGCAGTTTAATCGTGGTGATGCTAAAGAAATTCTTGAAAAGGGAAAGATCGTTATGGAAGTCATTTTCGATCCTCGTTACCCGCTTGCCAGAGACAATCCATTCTTGATCAAGAACGAAGATAAAACAAAGCCAACCTTTGATCGTCCGTTAGATATAACCGATATTCGATATGCTGTTCCGGTTAGATTGCTAAACATTCGTCTGCTTAACAAGGCAGGCAAGGAAGTGTTTGCAACAAGTGGACGGCAAATTGACGTGGAGTCTTTAACGGATTGATTAAGAGAAATTGAAGAGAAAGCCAGTCATTTGACTGGCTTTTTTATTTCTCTTATTAGATCGGCACCACCCGTTTTCTAATTGATCACCTATTGACAATCTAGAAATTTTCAATATAAGTAAACCACCATAAGCAAATTAATCATATTTGATTTTTAAAAATTGTCAATACACCGAATTAAATAAGATTGTCTTGCTGTGTGGTAAGGCAATTTTTTATTCGTCGGTTGATTCTCTCGGTTCGGAAGTTGTCAGGCAAATGGTCGCAAAACAGGCACAGGTAAAAATAACCGGGTTGATTTAATATCAGTCTGGCAACTGGAAAAGGCATTGAGTGGCAGGTAGTCAAATTATCAAGTAGGCTAGAATGGTGAAGTTGGAAAGCCACAGGGAAGACAAGGCAAGACCCCCCAACTGTTCCAGTAACGGAACGAACTTGCTAAACGGAAATGGTTACTTATTTTCCGTCCGGTGCTATGTGGTAGCTATCACACGGTTTACAACCAGGTAAAGTCCAGCCCAGAATTATTTAAAGAATTCGGGTAGGGTAAGACTTTGCCGGAACCGTGTGATAGCACGGTGAAGGCAAAGTCTTTGTACATAAAAATAAAGAGTACATAAAGCAAAAATGAAAAATAGTACTCCTGCAAAGTAGACCCGTAGGGCAGTATTTACGATAGTAAATAAAAAAGGAAACGGCGGAAATTTTCCTTATTTTTTGAATTTCTGGAAATTATCAGGAGCCTTGCCGAATTTTTTCTCATACCAAGCAACGACCTCACCCAGTTCCTTGGATTTCTCCTGCTCTTTCTCCAAGTCCCTCTCCAACTCCTTGGCTTTTTCTTTTTGTAGGGTGATCTGGTTGCCAATGGTAGCCACTCGCTGATCTGCCCATTGCTTGGCTTTTTGGGCATAGGTTTCAGCCTTCTTTTTTTCCTTGTCTGCTTCCTGCTTCGCCTTTTCTACCTCTGCCAACGCTTCGACTGTCGGTTTGTGCCAAGCACCAGCCAAACCAGCGAGCCAGCCCCCAATCTTGGAGCCCAGCCCCTTAGCTTGCTCCTGTGCTTCCTGAATAATTGCTTTGGCTTTTTCTTCTGCCTTGTGAATGCCGTCTTTATAGCCCTGTTTGCTGGCGACCTTGGCAACAGCCTTGGCATTGGCAAAAAATTGAGCCTGTGCCTTTTCTGCTTTCCATTGATCACGAGTTAAACGGCGACGACCTGGACCAATTCGGGTCAAGCCGTGGGACATGGCAACCCTGTTGCTGAAATCGTCCTGTACGGCTCTCATTGCCTCAATATAGGCAATATTTTGCTCCCCCTTCTTTTTGCCTTCTTGTTTCGCCTGCTTGCTTGCCTTGTAGCCGTCGTGAATATCGTCAAATCGCTCACCAATGCGAGGAACAACTGTAAAATGCAAATGAGGGTGGGCTTCATCATCATGAACGACGACTGATTTAAGGCGATCCCCGTATTTTTGTTTTAGCCAGGCAAGGGTATTCTCTGCAAACCGTGGGAAATCGTCTTCCATTTCACGAGGAAGAGAAGCCACTCCAACCAGTGCACATAAACCGTCTTTTCTCAATTTCCTGCCTTGGGCATCTTTTGCATTTTCTGCCCACTCTTCCACCAGAGAGAGAACCTCCATCGGTGGAACACCGTAAAGCAATCCGGGGCGACGAGGCTGATCAATATGCGGACAAGCCGCCTCGATTCTCGCCTGCTCTTCCAGAATTTGGCGAATACTTTTAACCTGCTTTGTAGTAGTTATTTTGTCGCCATTTTTCTTGGTGACGGTTTTACTTTGCTTTGATCCCTCGCGAGCATATGAATCGAAATGGATAAACTGATAGGACATTATTTTCTTCTTGTTATTATGTATTTATCGTAGCGTTTTTTATTGCAGAGTCAATATTCCTTCTTCTCATAGTGACCGACTATGCTTATTACACTTCGTTCCATAAGCGCGGTCCCTACCGGAGGTCCTGGCAGGGGCCTATAAACCAGGAAGCCGACGAAGCGGCTTTGATTTCACGTCGTGATCCGTCTGCGATATTTCCCTGCCGGGAGCACCTACTTTGTTTCTGTGACTGTGCCAGTCCCAAAAACAAAGCAGGCCAATCTTTCCCCTTGTCAGCGGTTGCCGTGAGGCTGAACGGCTCGCCCGTTTCTCAAGCTGTGAGGTCCGGGGACCGGCGACAGCCAAGGCGATCCAGAGGGGGATGGTAGTACGCAGGCACCATTGATCCGGCTACAATGCACGGTGTCACAACAAGGGACACCGGAAAATCCGGGACACTTGTAACGTCGCCAAAGAATTTTCTTAGTAAAATCAACAGGTTTTGATGGAGTCCGGGAGTGTCCCGTCCACTCCGCCAGATAATAAACCGCTGCAGTCGCAAGGCCGCAGCGGTTTTTTTGTGCTTTCTTGCAAGAAAACCCGCGAGTTTTGCTTGCGGGGTTTTTTCTTCAGCGAGGCGCCAGGCGGATGGCCCCGTCCAGGCGAATCACCTCGCCATTGAGCATGTCGTTTTCAAAGATGTGCTGCACCAGCTTGGCATAGTCCTGCGGTGTGCCCAGGCGGCTGGGGAACGGCACGCCGGCCGCGAGCGCGTCCTGCACATCCTGTGGCATGCCAAACAGCATGGGGGTGCCAAAGATGCCGGGGGCAATGGTCATGTTGCGGATGCCGTTGCGGGCCAGGTCGCGGGCGATGGGAAGGGTCATGCCCACCACGCCGCCCTTGGACGCCGAATATGCTGCCTGGCCGATCTGGCCGTCATAGGCCGCCACGCTGGCGGTGGAAATCATCACGCCGCGCTCGCCGGTGGCTTCGGGTTCATTCCTGCACATGGCTTCTGCCGCCAGGCGGATCATGTTGAAGCTGCCAATCAGGTTGACCGTGATGGTCTTGCTGAAAACAGCCAGGGCATGGGCGCCGTTCTTGCCGACGGTCTTTTCCGCGGGCGCGATGCCTGCGCAGTTCACCAAACCCATCAGCTTGCCCAGCGAGACGGCTTTGGCCACCACGGCCTGGCCATCGGCTTCGCTGCTGACGTCGCATTTCACGAAGGCGCCGCCAATTTCTCGGGCCACGGTTTCACCTTTTTCCGCCTGCATGTCGGCAATGACGACCTTGCCGCCTTGCGCTGCCAGCATGCGTGCCGTGCCTTCGCCCAGGCCCGACGCGCCGCCGGTCACGATGAATACCTTCCCTTTGATTTCCATGTTGTGTCTCCAGTAAGTGACGTTGACGTTCACGTCAATTATCACCCATGGACTGGGGCACTGACAGGCAAAAAAATGCCCGGACAGTGCCGGGCAGGTGCAGGCAACCCCCTTGGCAGGGGGCAGTGCGTGAATTTACGGAAAACCCACCCGGTCCAGCATCTGCTGCACCTTGGTGACGTTGGCGCCCACCGCGCTGATCGGAATGGTTTCGCTCTTGAAGGGCTGGTCTTGCGCCATGGCCTTGAGCGCAGGATTGTCGACGTTCAGCCCCTTGACGGCGGGCCATTCATTGTTGCCATTGGCAAAATAATTTTGTGCTTCAGGGCTGGCCAGGTATTCAAGAAACTTGACGGCGTTGGCCTGGTTCTTGGCATGGCGGGCAACGGCGCCACCGGCGATGTTCATGTGGGTGCCCCAGGACTGCTGGTTGGGAAACACCACGCCCACCTTGTTGACCACGGCCACATCTTCGGGCTTGCTGGAGCGCATCATGCGCGCCAGGTAATAGCTGTTGGTGACGGCGATGTCGCATTCGCCCGCGGCAACGGCCTTGATCTGGTCGGTGTCGCCACCCTTGGGGGCACGGGCGAGGTTGGCCACCATGCCCTTGAGCCAGGCCTCGGCCTTTTGCTCGCCCAGGTGCTCGGTCACGGAGCCGAACAGGCTCAGGTTGTAGGGGTGCGATCCCGAACGAATGCACAGCTTGCCCTTGTTCTTGGGATCGGCGAGTTCCTCATAGGTGTCCACATCGCTTTTCTGCACCTTGGCCTTGTTGAACACGATCAGCCGCGCGCGGGTGGAGAGCCCAAACCAGGAAATGCCGCCGTCCGCTGCTGGCTGGCTGCGCAGATTGGCAGGGATGGCATCTTCCAGCACCTTGGAGCGGATGGGCTGGAACAGGCCATCTGTCTCGCCCCGGTAGAGCCGCGCAGCATCCACCAGCAGGATCACGTCGGCAGGGGAGGCGGTGCCTTCGGCCTTCAGCCGCGCCAGAATGCCTGCATCGTCCGCATCCACCCGGTTGATCTTGATGCCCGTGGCCTTGGTGAAACCGGTGTACAGGGCTTCATCGGTGGAATAGTGGCGGGCCGAGTAGAGGTTGACCACCTGTTCCTGGGCGATGGCGGTTCCTGCTGCAGCGGCCAGGGCACAGGCGGTGAGCAGGGCTTTGACAGTCTTCGACATGGGTTACATCTCTGGAGGTTGGAATGGCGGGATGATAAGGCAAACGCGAATTATTCGCAATAAATTTGCGCAACGAACCAGTATGTAGGAAGAGGCAACGTGTCTTGAGTGCCCCGAAAATGGTGCGCGGGCCGGCTTGGCACCATCGGAAAGATGCCTGCCGCAGGCGCAAGGAAGCGCGGAGCACGGGGGGCTTCGGATTGTGTCCGCAAGCGCAGCAGATTCGGGCGCTCGGCGAGTAAGCTGTTTGAGGAGTACCCGCACCTGAAGAAGAGGTTCTGGGGGCGTCACCTGTGGGCCCGTGGGTATTTCTGCGCGACGGTGGGGCAGATGACGGAAGAGATGATCAAGCAGTATCTGGAACACCACTTTGAGCCGAACCCCAATGACAACTTTAGGGCAGAGCCGCCTGGCCTTGACGCGTCGTGAAGTCGACGCGTGGGCGATGCACTTTCAGTGCCTGGATCTCAACCCACCGGCTTTAGCCGGTGGTTGTTGAGTTCCATCCAGACGTGATCTCCTGGATTTCCATCTAGATCTGACCCACGTACCAACGCTAATCTGCTACTTTGCTACGCCGCTGGAGACCAGGGGAGATAGGTGTGGCAACACTGAGTGTCATCAGACGTTGGACCATGCGGACACCCTATCCCAGCCTGGACATTTCAACCAGGCAGAGGGCAGGGCACCGCAAACTGGAGGGGAGATGGCTCGCCCCCTAATGTGAACCCCCTCGCGGGCTCATTTCGAGTGCGGTGCCTTGGAAGCGGGTACGAATCTTTCAGGCCGGTGATCCGCAATAAAGCCATTTCGGTTCGGCATCTGCACCTGGGGTAGCGTGCTGGCATCGAGCGTGACATCGGGGCCGACGATTTTCGCCTCCGAGAGGATGTAGGCCGAGATGGCATAAACCTCGTCATTGCTCAGACTGCCTGGCGTGTACAGAGGCATTGCACGCTTGACATAGTCGAACAGCGTGGTTGCATAGGGCCAGTAACTTTCGATTGTCTTCACGGGCGCCTTCTTGGCGTCGCTGTTTACCAGGCTGCCGCGACCACCGATGAGCTTATCTCCGATACCACCCTGCAATTTGTCGCCATGGCAGACCACGCACTGTGCCTCATAGATTGCCTTTCCCTGCAAGACCGATCCTGATCCGGGCGGCAGGCCGCGCCCATCGGGCAGCGGCGAGACAAAGGTCTTCAATTCGTCGGCGGTCGCCAGGCTGCCGATGCCGAATACTTCGGCGGCGTTGTTACCCGCCGCGAAGCACGAACTGGTGAACAGACAGAAAGCGGCGAAACGAACTCCGCGCTCAATAGTGGTGGACATTGGAGACCTTTCCGTCATTCGCGACCTGCCAGCTCTGGATGGCATTCAAGTGATAGATGGAGCCGATCGGACCATTCAGCGCGCCGCCACGCGCGGCAATCAGCTGCCCGAGTGTGGGTTGCACGTAGCCCGTGTCGTCAGTGCAGCGACTTTGCAGGATGGCCGCCTTGCCATCCCAGCGCCAAGGAAGTCGAAAGCGCGTGTGGCAAATGGGCAGAACAGGGCCCTGCAGCGCCGCCGTCTTCCAGGTCGCGCCCCCGTCGGTCGAAACCTCTACCTTCCTGATGGTCCCGCGACCGGACCATGCCAATCCAGTGATCTCCTGAAAACCAGGACCGTCAAGCTGCATCTCCCCGGACGGCGAGGTGATGACGGACTTGGCATCCATCTCGAACGAAAATTGCACCGCCTTGCCATCGGGCATCAGATCCGTGTACTTGGAGGTTTCCTCGCGCGTCATGAAGGGCATATCGGAGACCTCGATGCGGCGCAGCCACTTGATGTGGGTGTTTCCTTCGTAGCCCGGCACGATCAACCGAAGTGGATAGCCCTGCTCTGGTCGAAGCGCTTCTCCGTTCTGGCCGTAAGCCACCAGACAGTCCTTCAGTGCCTTGGCCATGGGGATGCTGCGGGTCATTGCAGAGGCGTCCCCGCCTTCGGCAAGGAGCCATTTGGCATCGGTGCGCAGACCCGCTTCACGCAGTACCGTGGCCAGAGGCACTCCAGTCCATTCGGAACATGAGGTGAGACCATGCGTGCCCTGCACAGTTTTCATTGTTGGCTTGGACCATTCGGTCAGGCCGTTCCCAGAGCACTCGATGAACATGATGCGCGACAGCGACGGGAAGCGCCGGATGTCGGCCATCGTGAACTTTCGTGGCTGCTTGACCATGCCGTGCACGTACAGCATGTGCTTGGCCGGGTCGATCACCGCAGTTCCGCCGTGACTGCGTTCGAAGTGAAGTCCAGAAGGCGTGATGATGCCAATAGGCGTTGTTGCATAAATCGGCCATAGGCTGAGACATCCCCAATCCCAAATAGATTTACGCAGCAGCGACCGTCTGGGGTGTGCCCAGAGCGGTAAATTGATTGAGGATTGAAGCTCGGATGTGGAGCTCGGTCACCTGGCGCTCAAACGTCCTGGCCATCACCTTCTCGCCCAGGCGCTTGAAGCAATTCATCTTGGTCTCCACCAGAGACCGTCGGTGGTAGCCGCTCCAGCGTTTCCAGATAGCCCGCCCCAACAGCCTACACGCCTTGACCGCTTCATTGCGGTGAGCAAATGCCAGCCCTTTGCGCAGCTTCGCTCCTTTACGTGGCGGGATGATTGGAATGGCTCCCCGCAGGTAGCACGCCTTATGTACATCCTGCGTGTCGTACGCCCCATCACCGGTAAAGCTAGCTATCTCTTCATTGCTTGGGATTTGGCCTAGCAGGTCAGCTGCCATTGGCGAGTCGCCCACTTCATTGGTTGTAACTGCGATGGCCCGAATCTGCAGCGTCTGGGCATCAATACCCAGATGCACCTTGCGCCACTGGCGGCGGCGCTCGGCGCCGTGCTTTTTGGTTTTCCACTCACCTTCGCCCAAGAACTTGATGCCCGTGGAATCGGCCAGCAGGTGTAAGCCTTTCTCGCTTGCTCGGTAGTGCACCTGCACATTCAAGCTGTTTTGCCTGCGACACACCGTGCTGTAGTCGGGCACTGGCCAAGGCAGGCCTGCCATACGCAATAGCGACTGCACCAGGCCCAGTGTCTGGCGCAAGGGCTGGCCAAACAGGCTCTTGATGGTCAGGCAAAACTGGATGGCCGCATCTGAGAACTTCTGGCAACGACCACGCCTACCCGTGGGCAGGGCTAGCCACTGCATGTCCCTATCCAGCCAGATGCTCAGGTCTCCTCGCGCCTTCAACGCTGCGTTGTACGCCTTCCAGTTTGTGGTGCGGTATTTGCGCCGCCCCCAGTTCGTCTCACTCATCTCCTTAGCCTACGCTAGCTGAGGACGACATTTGTGCAACAACGCCCAATATCGATATACATTATTCTAAATACAGTGATTGAGCCAGATAAATCTTCTCAGGTGCGAGATGAATATAAAAAGAAACTGGAAATAATCCAGTCACACATAGATGCAAATCGAAAAATTCTGGATCAATTGCCCATCTAACGAAGACAAAAACCTGAAATAAGCAATGAAATTACTCTATGTTGCAGTGTTCACAATGCTTTCGAACGCAGCACTCGCTAAACCGACGACCGATATCGTGTGCTCATACGCCCCAAGTCAAAGCAAAGCCGTCGCAGCGGTCTCTGGAGCCGCGGGGGGCGCTACTGTCACCGCAGGAGCGATAGCCGCGGCAACAGGTTTGACCGCCGTCGTTCACAGCAGCGGCGCCTTGATATTGACCGGGGCCTCGGGTTATATCGCAGGAACCCTTGGAACAACTGCGGCTGCCGTTGCAGCCGCACCAGTCGTGGTTGCAGTGGGGCTTGTAGTTGGCGGTGCCGCTGTCAGCATCGAACTCGTATGTGCCTCCAAGAACCATCCTGATCAAGTGGCCAAGGTCGAGGCTGCAGCCGGCGAGTTTTCGCGCAGGTTCAGCGAAACAATGCAAATGACGCGAGTGGCTGCTGCCCATGCCACCCAGTCGATCAGACCAGCTGCCGGGCGAACGGCCCTCAAAGCGAAGAAAATCACCTCTGATGTTTGGCAGTACGTTTATAAAACACGCACTGAAGTCGGCAGCAAACTTACCAAATAGCGCCAAGCATCGGCAAGTGTGGCCTGAGGCTCTATTCCGTTTCGTGTGGAACTTGACAACATCAAAGGCATCGGTGCAGCAGTCCAGCCGGCTGCGGTATCGCCGGTTGCAGCGGGTTGGCCGGCAAATGCTTGAGCCGGGTCAAGCCCTTCAGCTAGCAGTTCGCGTGCATCGCCACGCCGTTTGCGGGCCTTGGCGAGCGTCACTTCGGGGTACACGCCGAGCGAAAGCGTTTTGCGCTTGGCAGCGTGGGTGTAGTCCATGCGCCAGTATTTGCCAGCAGCCTTCACCAATAGGTACATGCCCCCGCTATCGGTGTACTTATCGCCTGCGGCCTTGCCGCTGTGCTTCACCTGTCGAACGAATGTGTCTGTGAGTGCCATTGCTCCCTCTCGTAACGGTATCTGGGGTGAGGTACCTCGGAGATACCGTCAGAGATACCGTTTTTTTGACGGTATGTCATGGTACGTAGTGAAATGGCTTGAGACAAGAAAAAACCCGCAACGCTAGGCGCAATGCGGGTTTTTAGAAGTTGTTGGACTGTGTGAGATGTGTTTTTGGCCTGCCCGGAGGGACTCGAACCCCCGACCTATAGCTTAGAAGGCTATTGCTCTATCCAGTTGAGCTACGGGCAGATGGATGTGCTGGGCGCCTGGGCAGCGCCCGGGGTGCAGTGAGGCACTGACCCGAGGGGATGGATCATACCCGGCGCGGGGCGGGCTTTGGGCAAGGGGGCGGCAATGCGCCGCGCGGCGGCGATTGCCGTTATAACCAGGCATCTCCCCACCCCGGGCCGCCCTGGCCGCATGGACCATGCCGCACAGCCTTACCCTGATCAACACCCTTGTTGCTGCGTTGGGCCTGGCGCTGGTGCTGGGTTTTCTGGCAACGCGCGTGCGGCTGCCGGCGCTGGTGGGCTACTTGCTGGCAGGGGTGGTGATCGGCCCTTTCACCCCGGGCTTCGTGGCCGATGCCGCCATGGCCAGCCAGCTGGCCGAAATCGGGGTGATGCTGCTGATGTTCGGGGTGGGCTTGCATTTCTCCCTGGGTGATCTGTTGGCGGTGCGCAAGATTGCCGTGCCCGGGGCGGTGGTGCAGATCATGGTGGCGACCGCCTTGGGCATGGCCGTGGCGTCGTGGTGGGGGTGGGGTCTGGGCGGCGCCCTGGTGTTCGGGATTTCGCTGTCGGTGGCCAGCACGGTGGTGCTGCTGCGCGCGCTGGAAACCCTGGGCATTCTCGATACCTACACCGGCCGCATCGCCGTGGGCTGGCTGGTGGTGGAGGATCTGGCCATGGTGCTGGTCCTGGTGCTGCTGCCGCCACTGGCCGGTGCACTGGGCGGCACGCCTGCCGCGGCCTCTTCTGCCAGCATCTGGCAAACGCTCGGGTGGACCCTGGTGCAGGTGGGCGGGTTCGTGGCGCTGATGCTGGTGGTGGGGCGGCGGGTGTTCCCGTGGGTGCTGTGGCAGGTGGCGCGCACGGGCTCGCGCGAGCTGTTTACGCTGTGCATTGTGGCGGCGGCGGTGGGTATTGCATTCGGGTCGGCGGCTCTGTTCGGGGTGTCGTTTGCGCTGGGGGCCTTCTTTGCGGGCATGGTGATGCGCGAATCAGAGTTCAGCCACCGGGCGGCGCAAGAGTCCCTGCCGCTGCGCGATGCCTTCGCGGTGCTGTTTTTCGTGTCGGTGGGGATGCTTTTCAATCCCTCCGTGGTGTGGGAGCGGCCGCTGCAGGTGCTGGCCGTGGTGGCCATCATCCTGGTGGGCAAGACGCTGGCGGCCGCGGCGCTGGTGCTGGCGTTTCGTTATCCGCTCCACACGGCGCTCACGGTATCGGCCAGCCTGGCGCAGATTGGCGAGTTTTCTTTCATCCTGGTGGGGCTGGGGGCTTCATTGGGGCTGCTGCCGCCCGAGGGTGCCAGCCTGGTACTGGCCGGAGCGCTGTTTTCGATTGCGCTCAATCCGCTGGTTTTTCGTGCGATGGCACCCTTGCAGAAATGGCTGCTGGCGCGCTCGGCCCTTGCGCGGCGCCTGGAGCAGCGCGACGATCCCCTGGCTGAGCTGCCGACCAGCACGCACGAGCGCTATCTGGCGCGCCAGGTGGTGCTGGTGGGCTATGGCCGCGTCGGGCGGCGAGTGGCCAGCGTGCTGGCAGCGCACGATATCCCGCTGGTGGTGGCCGAGCAGAACCGCGAACTGGTGGAGAAGCTGCGGGCACAGGGCATGGCGGCAGTGTTTGGCGATGCGGTGGAGCCGGCGGTATTGATCCAGGCCCACATTGCACGCGCCTGCATGCTCGTCATTGCCACGCCCGATACGCTGAATGTGCAGCAGATCATCGCCACGGCGCGCCTGCTCAACCCCACCATTGAGACCGTGGTGCGCAGCCACGGCGAAGAGGAGGCGCAACGGCTCGAAAAAGAGTGCGGCAGCACGGTCTTCTTGGGTGATGAGGCCCTGGCCCAGGCCATGGCGGGCCATGTGCTGGCCCGTGCATCTGCCCGGGGCACCGTTGCGACGGCTCCCGGTGCGCTGCATGAATCGGCTTGATTCATAGCCAAAAAGACCTGCAGCGATTATTTGACAAGCGCTGAATGCTGCGGTTTTTGATAGTGCAGGCAGGTGTCGGACATGCAGCGCTGGAACAGCGCTATTCGTCCGTGTCTTCAAAAACCAGCGAGGGCACCTTCATGACGCGTGCCGTGCTGGCGAGGTCGTCGATCAGGCGGTTGGCAAAGTAGCTGCTCTGGGTGTCGGGCTCCAGCGCCGCAACGGCCAGGTTGGCCAGGCCCTGGTTCAGCGGCACATAAAAGCTGCCGGCGGGTACGTCGATGGCGCGGCGCACCGGCGTCACCTGGCTGCGGATGATGCTGGCGCCGCCTGCAACGGTGCCGCGCACGTCCGCGCGTTCGGTGGTGTCGCGTGCGGTTTCGTTGTAGGTATCCGCCAGCAACGCGCCGGGTTCGGCGATGCGCAGCACCTGCACCCCCAGCAGTTGCAGGCGCTCCACCGCCGTGGTGGCGCTGGGCGCCAGCCAGTAGCCGCAGGGCCGGGCGCGTGATTTCACCGTGCGCAGGGCGAGCGACGAATTCCAGTCCACCTTCAGTGTGCGGTCGGCGCCGGTCTCCGGGTCGAGCATGGTCAGCTCCCGCTGCATGGGTGTGGCCTGGGCTTCCACCACGACCTGGCCGTTGCAGGCCTTGGAGGCGATGTCGCGCGCCACAAAAGAGCGCACCTGTTCCAGATGGGTGGCGCGCTCGGCGGTGCTGCGCAGGGCGCTGGTGATGGCCGTGACCTGGGTGTGGACGCGGCGCTGGATGTGCATGCGCCCCAGGCCCACGCCACGGGTTTCCACCAACAGGCTGACGGCATTTTTCAGGCCGTTCACGTTGCGTCCCGTGTCGGGCTGTGCACCGCCCATGGAGATGCGCCGGTCGTCCGGCCGGGTGGAGGTGGTGTAGTACCACTCGCTCGACAGACCCTGCGACTGGAGTGCGCCGAGCATGGGCTGGTGATACCACTCTTCGGAGGCCTTGGTCAGAAATTCAGGGTAATTGGCCGTGGTGGTGTATTGCAGCAGGGCATCGTAGCGCTGGATGGCGTTGAACTTCTGCAGATACCGCCCGACCACGGTGAATTCGTGCGCATCCAGCACCAGGATGGGGCGGTAATCGCGCACCGCACGCGCCAGTGCCTGGGCTTCGGGGGTGTTCAGGAGCAGGTGGTCGCGGTTCATGTCCACGCCATTGGCCGTGGTGCGCGTGCCGCGGGCCGCACCGTCGGGGTTGGCCCGGGGAATCACGACCACGTTGATGCGATCGAGCAGGGGTTCGAGCAGGCCTTGTGCGAGTTCTCTGGCAATCACCAGCAGGGCTTCGCTGCCCGCCGGTTCGTCGCCGTGCTGCTGGCCGATGAGAACGACGGTGGAACGGCCATTGGCTTCCAGGCTGGCAATGTCCGTGTCCTTGGCGCGGGTCAGGAGCAGGCCCTCGATGGGCTCCCCGTGCTGGGAGGCGCCCAGGCTGAGAACACGGGCCAGCGTGGCGCCGCGTGGCGCGGTGCCGGCCACGTCGCGCAGCCAGGCGCCCAGTTCGGCGTTGGTGGTGAAGCTGCTGCGTTCTGCGGCGAGCCCAGGCGTGTGGTAGGAGGTGGGCGGGGCAGCAAACCGCGCAGCCACGGCCGGACCATAGGGCGCGGCCGCAGCGGTGTCCGCAGCGGCGGGCGCGGGCGGGCTGGACGGCAGCGGTGTGACCACCACGCCGTCGCGCGCCTGCCCCAGCGGTGCGGGCACCACGGTGCCGCGTTGCACGCGCGGCAGGGCCTCGGGTGCACGGGCTTGCGCGGCGGGGGGCGTGCCGGGCCAGGGGGGGAGTGGCGTGCTGGCGCAGGCGGACAGCAGCAAGGCCACCAGGGCCAGGGAACTGCGCCACGGTGTGCGACGCGCCATCAGCGGTGTGGGCTGTGCTGCGCGGGAGGTGGCTGAAACAAAGAGAGTGGGGCGCTGGGTCATGGTGTGCCTTGCCTGGGAGCCTGTCGAACCTGGCGCGATGTTAACTGCGCGCGCCTTGGCTGGTGTGTCAGTGGCCGCCACGTCGAAAGTCCGCCGGAGGGGACGCACGCCGCCCTGGCGCCTGGGCAGGCAAGCGTCTGTTGCCGCCCGCACCGCCACTTGGGCCGTTACCGGGCTGAACCAGTCCGGGGCCTGCAGGCCCCGCTCCATCGCGCCGTTCGCGCGGCCATGGAAGGTGGTGGCGCAGAGCCGTCACGGTCTGCGCCATCCTGTTGCCCGCCGGGGCAGTGGAGCCTGGTGCCCCACTGCATGCCGGCAAGGGAGTGGCCTGCCTGGGGGCTCTCAGCGGCTGAAAGAGCCGCGAGAACCGCCCGGCCCACGGGAGCCGTTGCCCCGGCTACCCGAGCCGCCGTCATAGCCGCCACCGCCCGAGTTGCCGCGGTATCCACCGCCGCCACCGCGGCGGCCGCTGCCCGCCATGCTGTCCACGCTGGTGCGCATCGGGTCGGGCTGGCCGCCAGCCGAATGGCCTGCGTTGCGCTGGCCCGGATTGCTGTGGCCCGAATGGGTGCCCAGGTGGGCATTGGCGCGCGGGGGCTGTGCGTCGTCGTAGCGGTTGCCGCCTTCATAGCCGCCGCCAGCCGGGCGCGCACGGCCGCGTGCAGGTGCCTGGGCACCCCCGCGTGCGCCGCCGCCCTGGCCGCCACCACCGCCACCGCGGCCGGAGCGGGAGCTGTTGCCGCCGCCATTGCCACCACCGCTGGCCTGGCGTGGGCCGCGGTCACCGCCGCCGCCACCCTGGCCGGCCTTGTTGGTGCGGATGCGTTCCATCATCTCGCTGCGCGCCGCCTTGGCTGCCGCCTGCATGACATCACGGCTCGGAGGCTTGCCTGCGCCGCCCCAGATGGTCTGGCGGCCCATGGCGATGGGCTCGGCCTTTTCGCCGACGTCGGGGCCGAAGCCTTCGATGACCTGCACCGGAATCTGCTGCTTGGTGAAGCGCTCGATGTCCATCATGAAGCCTTCCTCGTCCATGCAGACCAGGCTGACGGCTTCGCCACTGTTGCCCGCGCGGCCGGTGCGGCCGATGCGGTGCACGTAGTCTTCCGACACGTTCGGGATTTCGTAGTTGACGACGTGGGGCAGCTCGTCGATGTCGATGCCGCGCGCAGCGATGTCGGTGGCCACCAGGGCGCGGATGTCACCGCTCTTGAAGCCCGCCAGGGCCTGCGTGCGGGCGCTCTGGCTCTTGTTGCCATGCAGGGCCATGGCGTTGACGCCATTCTTGGTCAGGAACTCGGCCACGTTGTTGGCGCCGAACTTGGTGCGGGTGAACACCAGCACCTGGCTCCAGTTGTGCTGCTGGATGATGTGCAGCAGCACCTGCTTTTTCTTGCCGCGGCCCACGGGGTGGATCACCTGCGTGATGCGCTGCACCGTGGTGTTGCTGGGCGTGACCTGGATGCTTTGCGGGCTCTTGAGCAGGGTGTTGGCCAGGTCGCGGATCTCGTCGCTGAACGTGGCCGAGAACAGCAGGCTCTGCTTTTCGCGGGGCACCAGGGCCAGCACCTTCTTCACGTCGTGGATGAAGCCCATGTCCAGCATGCGGTCGGCTTCGTCGAGCACCAGCACCTGCACGGTGGACAGGTCCAGAAAGCCCTGCTGCTGCAGGTCGAGCAGGCGGCCGGGGGTGGCCACCAGGATGTCCACGCCGCGCTTGATGCGGTCGATCTGCGGGTTCATGCCCACGCCACCGAAGACCACGGTGGAGTTGATATCGAGGTATTTGCCGTATTCTCGGACCGACTCTTCCACCTGGGCGGCGAGTTCGCGGGTGGGGGTCAGCACCAGGGCGCGGATGCCCTTGCCGCCAAACTTGTTCTTGGGCGCTGCGCTTTGCGACAGGCGGTGCAGCATGGGCAGGGTGAACGCGGCGGTCTTGCCGGTGCCGGTCTGTGCGCCGGCCAGAAGGTCATGGCCCGCCAGCACGGCCGGAATGGCCTGTGCCTGGATGGGCGTGGGGGTCTCGTAGCCTTGTTCGAGCACGGCCTTCAAAATGGCAGGAGCCAGGTTCAGTTCTTCAAATTTCATGTCAGTGAATGCGCCCGTCCGGGGCGCTGGGTATCGGCCTGTCGTGGCAACCGGTGGGTTGCCGAGCCAGTCTCAGGCAGATGAGGTTCAAGGGTGGGAGCCCGGAAGATGCTCTTCCTTCGTCCCCAGCAGACTGCTGATGTGGCGGGCAACTGGAGCCCGCAACGCCGCGTATTGTCGCATGGGCCGATAATCGCGGTTTGTACGCAGAATTTCTGCCCACTTTTGCAGGTTAGAGAACGAATGGCCCAATACGTATTTTCCATGAACCGTGTCAGCAAGACCGTGCCGCCCAAGCGGCAGATCTTGAAGGACATCTCCCTGAGCTTCTTCCCCGGCGCCAAGATCGGCGTGCTGGGTGTCAACGGCTCCGGCAAGTCCACCTTGCTCAAGATCATGGCGGGCGTGGACAAGGAGATCGAAGGCGAAGCCATCGCCATGCCGGGCATCAAGATTGGCTATCTGCCCCAGGAGCCGCAGCTCAACCCGGACCACACGGTGCGTGAAAGCGTCGAGGAAGCCATGGGCGAGGTGTTTGCCGCCAAGGCCAAGCTCGAAGAGGTGTACGCAGCCTACGCCGAACCCGACGCCGATTTCGATGCGCTGGCCGCCGAGCAGGCCCGCCTGGAAGCCGTCATTGCCACCGCGGGCACCGACTCCGAGCACCAGCTGGAAATCGCCGCCGACGCCCTGCGGCTGCCATCCTGGGATGCCAAGGTAGGTGTGCTGTCGGGCGGCGAAAAGCGCCGCGTGGCGCTGTGCCGCCTGCTGCTGTCCAAGCCCGACATGCTGCTGCTCGACGAGCCCACCAACCACCTGGACGCCGAATCGGTGGACTGGCTGGAGCAGTTCCTGCAGCGCTATCCCGGCACCGTGGTGGCCATCACCCATGACCGCTACTTCCTGGACAACGCGGCCGAGTGGATTCTGGAACTCGACCGGGGCCATGGCATTCCGTACAAGGGCAACTACAGCGACTGGCTGACCCAGAAGCAGGCGCGCCTGGAGTCCGAGCAAAAGGGCGAGGAATCGCGCGCCAAGGCCCTGAAAAAAGAGCTGGAATGGTCGCGCCAGAACCCCAAGGCCCGCCAGGCCAAGAGCAAGGCCCGCCTGGCGCGTTTCGAGGAGCTGTCCGATTTCGAATACCAGCGGCGCAACGAAACGAACGAGATCTTCATTCCCGTGGCCGACCGCCTGGGAACCCAGGTGATCGAGTTCAGGAACGTCACCAAGTCGTTCGGCGACCGTGTGCTCATCGACAACCTGAGCATGAACATTCCGGCCGGCGCCATCGTCGGCATCATCGGCCCGAACGGTGCCGGTAAATCGACCCTGTTCAAGCTGATTGCCGGCCGCGAGCAGCCCGACAGCGGCGAAGTCGTGATCGGCTCCACCGTGAAGATGGCCTTCGTGGACCAGCACCGCGATGCGCTGGCGAACGACAAGACGGTCTGGGAAGACATCTCCGGCGGCCTGGACATGATCAACATCGGCAAGTTCACCATGGCCAGCCGGGCCTATGCCGGGCGTTTCAACTTCAATGGCGGCGACCAGCAAAAGAAGGTGGGCATGCTCTCGGGCGGCGAACGCGGACGCCTGCACCTGGCCAAGACACTGATCTCCGGTGGCAACGTGCTGCTGCTCGACGAGCCCTCCAACGATCTGGACGTGGAAACCCTGCGTGCGCTGGAAGACGCTTTGCTCGAATACGCGGGCACAGTGTTGGTAATCAGCCACGATCGCTGGTTCCTGGACCGCATCGCCACCCATATCCTGGCCGCCGAGGGCGACAGCCAATGGACCTTCTTCGATGGCAACTACCAGGAGTACGAGGCCGACAAGAAGCGGCGTCTGGGTGAAGAGGGCGCGAAGCCCAAGCGCATGCGTTTCAAGGCGTTGAAGTAAAAGGAAGGCTTCCAGTCAAGTAGCATTGCAACTGGAAGCTTTTCTTTCATTTCTCCACCATGTTCCCAACAGCGTCCCGATCGAGAACGGTATTTCGCGCCTGTGTTGTCAATGCAGTGCGCGGGGGCGAAGCCCTCGTGGGGCAGCTGGTGCGGGCCACCAGGAGCGCGCTGGCAGGCGAGGAATCGTCCACCCACGATATCCAGCATCGCGCTCTGGTGGACGATGCGCTGCGGTTGCTGACACAGCACGAGCCATCGCTGGCCAAGGCGTATCCGATGGCCCTGCTGGAAATCTTCGCCGAAGGGCCCCCCAGAACGGGTGCGCACGCAGCCGATGACTCGGGCATGGATTTCGGTGAGCTTTCGCTCATGGACGAAACCGAGGTGCATGACCAGGTGGAGCTGTCCCGGGCCCAGCAACTGGCCGCGCATGCCACCGATGCCGTGCTGACGGAGCTCAACACCCTGGTCAGCTCCGCCCAGGGCTTGCGCAGCGTTCAACCCGAGCGCAACCCCCTGCGCCCGGAAAACTACATCCGCGCACTGCAAAGGGTGGTGGCCGAGACCGGGGTGGCCCCGCCAGTGCGGCAGCTGTGGATGCAGCACATGCGCGAAGTTCTGGGCCGGTTGCTGGTAACCGAGTACAAGAGCGCCTGCGCCAGTCTGCGGGAGCATGGCATCGAGCCGGTGGGATATGCCGTTCTCGGCGTGTCCGCCGGTGGTGCCGGACGCAGCAGATACGGTACGCCCCACCAGAGCACGGGGTATGGCGGGGGCTATTCGACCGGTTATGACCGATATTCCATGGGCGGGCCCGTGAGCGGGTACGGCATGCCGACAGCCCCTGGCGTGGATGCCGCGACCGGGTGGCAAGGCGATTCGTTGCCGGCGCCCATTTCCTCTGCGGCCGAGGAAGCGTTGCTGACGGTAGGCATCCTGCGCCAGATGCTGGCCGGCGGTGGCGACCCCTATGCCTTTGATGCGCGTGCCTATGCGGGTGGGGATTCGCAGCCCGCCAGTGTGCACTCTGCATGGTCCGACCCTCCGGGCGCCAGTGCGCAGGCAGGGCTGGCGGGCCAGGCGGGCGGATTTTTCCCGACGGGTGCCGTGGCGGAGGCCATGCAGGATATGGCACAGCTCGAACGTCTGGTGGGGCGCCTGTCGGGCAACCCTGCAGCAGGCGGTTCTGGTCGGTTGGGGACTGTTGCGCTTCCCTATGTCCCTCCCGCCGATGGACAGGCGTATTCGTCGGCGGCTGCCACGGAAGTGGTGGGCCGCATGATGGAAAACATTGCGCAGGACGCCCGCCTGCTTGCGCCTGTCCAGAGTGCCGTCCAAAGCCTGGAGCCGGCGATCAAGAAGCTGGTGCAGCATGACGGACACTTTTTCACCGATGAAGCGCATCCGGCGCGGCGCCTGCTGGACGAGCTGACCCAGCGCAGCCGCACTTTCACCACCGAGCGCGCGCCAGGTTTCAGCCAGTTCATGCGCTTGCTGAACCAGGCGGTCGAGCATCTGGCTGTCACGGATATCCAGGACGCAGGGCCTTTTGACACCGTGCTCAGGGCCTTGCATGCGGTCTGGGACACCCAGGAGGAAAAGGTCAGGGCCCAGCAGGAGGCCCAGGAGAAAATCCTGCGGCAGGCTGAACAGCGTGAAATGCTGGCCGGGAAAATTGCGGCGGATATCCGCAAGCTGCCAGACCTGGACCAGGTGCCTGCTGACATCCTGGACTTTGTCACTGGCCCGTGGGCCGATGTGGTGGCGCTGGCCCAGTTGACGCAGCCGGAGGGACTGAACGGTTCCGAAGGGGATCCTGGCGGATATCTGGCCCTGGTGCCCCTGCTGCTGTGGAGCGTGCAGCCGGCATTGACGCGTGCCGAACCTGAGCGCCTCACCAAGGCCATGCCCGGCATTCTGGCCACGGTGCGCGCAGGCCTGAAGACGATCGAGCATTCCCCGACCCGCACCAGCAGCTTCTTGCAGCGGCTCGTGGGCCTGCACCAGGAGGCTTTCGACAAGCCGGCCCCTGTGGCTGCGGTTGCCGAACCTGTACCGGCATTGCCCGTTGCCGATCCGGCCGGCGAGGTGCCCGTGGTGGCGGCTTCGGAAACGGAGGCCCCAGAGAGCACCACGGCAGCGCTGGCAGACGACAAGCTCTACCCCGAGTTGGTGGTCGGTGCCTGGGTCGAGCTGATCACCAACCGCCGTGCCGTGCGCACCCAGCTGACCTGGGCCAACCCCCATGGAACCCTGTTCCTGTTCACCGCGGCCGACGGCAGCACCCAGTCCATGACGCGGCGCATGCGCAACAAGCTTGCCTCCGAGGGGGCCCTGCGCGTGGTGCCCGATGCAGCGCCGGCCACGGCCCGCACCCACGATACCAAGGCGGCGCCGCTGCCACCGCAAAAGCCTGCCAAACCCGGTAGAACCCGCTGACGAGGCCGGCACCGGAGGGCACCGCCGGGCGTGTGTCCATCCAGCCGCTCAGGTGCGCAGGATCTTTTTGCGCACCAGATGGATGTGGTTGCGCAGCGCATACAGCTCGTCGGCATATGACAGCGGCACGCTCACTTTCTCGGCCTGGGCCTCCAGCCTGTCCAGTGCCACCAGCAGGTCTTGCGGCAAGGCCTTGCCCGATTCGTGATCGTTTTCGATTTCACGCAGACGCCCATACCAGCGGAACACCCGGGAGCGCACCCGGAACTGGTAGATCGGCGGCACCACCCGCGACAGCGGCAGCATCACGGCCAGCAAGATGCCCAGCACCAGCCACATGCGCTCGACCAGGTTGGCAATCCAGAACGGCAGGTAGCGTTGCAGCAGGGGCACCGGCTCGTTGATGGCGCGCTCGCCTTCCTTGGCAATGGGCAGCTCGCTGTGCCGGGTGCTGGGAAACTCGCGCGCCCGGTTGAACCAGCCTGCACCCCCATGCAGCGCCTGCGCATTCTGGGCAAACAGCGTCAACAGCGCGGGGTGGGTGCCCTCGCGGGCCAGCAGCGAGGTGGTGGAGGCCACCAGCCGCACATCGTGCGCGGGCACGTTGCCGGCCAGGTCCACCACCCCGCGCGGCAGCGTCACGGGGGTGAGGAAGGGAAACTTGCGGCCATAGGCCTCGTGCTGCGCGAAATCCATGAGGTGCACGCCCGGGGTCTGCAGCAGCATCTGCACCATGAGGGATTCGGGCGCCGAGGCAAACACCAGCGCGTCCAGCTTGCCCGCCAGAAAGGCCATCGTGGCGGGCGTCTGCTCCAGCCGCGACAGCTTCACCTGCCCTTTCTCCACCCGGTTCGCATCGAGCAAGCGGTCCATCAGGGTGGGCACGCCGCTGCCTTCCGAGCCCACGTTCACGCGCAGGCCGCGCAACTGGCGCAGGCTGTCAAGGCGTCCGCCAGCCGCCACTTTCAGGGCCGCATCGGTGCGATAGAAAAGCCACACCGGCTCGACAAACAGGCTGCCCAGCGACACCAGCTGATCGGGGTCGTCTGGCTGCAGCTCTGCCGTGCCGCCCTGTACAAAGGCCACGTCGGCCTTGCCCTCGCGCAGCAACTGCAGGTTGGCCAACGAGCCCTCGCTGGGCAGCAGCACCACCTCGATGCCGTCGGCGGCCAGCGCTTTCTGGTAGCGCTTGCCAAACTCCTCGTAGGCGCTTTGCGCGGGGCCGGTGGCCAGCGTGACCTGGTTGGGCGGGTTGGGGTTCAGCCACCAGTAGGCGGCCGCCACCAGCCCCAGGGCCAGAAAGGCCAGCGGGCCGGCAGAGACGATGAGGTCGCGCAGGGTGAGAAGGGTGTTGCGAAAAGCCTGGGGCATGGGTTGCGGGGTCATTTGCGCCGGGGGCGCGGGTTAGGGTGATGCTGAATAAGTCCGCGCGATGGTGCGCGCCCTGGTTTGGGATGGGCTGCAAGGCGCAAAGCGCAGCAATAGCCAACGCTATTGCGAGCATTTGCAACGCCGCAGACTGCCCAAAGCAGGGATGCGCGGCACGCGGGGGACTTGTTCAGCATTGCCTTAGGCCAGATCTGCGCAGCAGGGCAGGTGCAGGCCGTCGGAAGTGGTGAGGGCCTGTGCGGCGCGCACCGCACGGGCGGTGGCGATGGCCGTGACCTCTGCGGCCAGGGTGGCCAGCACCAGCATGCCAGGATTTTTGCCTGCCAGCCCGGTGCCCAGGGTGAACAGCGTGTCGCCGTCCGACAGGGTATGCACCGGGTTGATGCTGCGCGCCAGCCCGTCGTGGGCGGCCACTGCCAGGCGGTGGGCCTGCACCTTGCTGATGGCGGCGTCGGTGGCCACCACGCCGATGGTGGTGTTGGTGCCGGCCAGCAAGGGCTGGGGCCGCTCGCCGCGCAGCAGGGCGCGGCGGGTGTCAAGCAGGCGCAGGCCGTCTTCGGTGCGCGCGCCGGCAATCACCTGGGCGGTGTCGGGGTCGAGCACATCGCCCACGGCGTTGCAGGCGATGAGCGCCCCCACGGTGACGCCGCCCACGGTGATCGAAGCGGTGCCCATGCCGCCCTTCATCGCCCGCTGCATGCCAAAAACCTTGCCGACGGCGGCACCGGTGCCGGCGCCCACGTTGCCTTCGGCGGGGTCATCGCGCGACGCGGCGGCGCAGGCGGCATAGCCCGCGGCGGCGTCAGGGCGGATGTGCATGTCGCCCACCAGCAGGTCGAACAGCACGGCGGCGGGCACGATGGGCAGGCGGCCCACGGCCACGTCGAACCCCACGCCGTGCTCCTCCAGCCAGCGCACCGCGCCGGTGGCGGCTTCCAGCCCCCAGGCGCTGCCGCCGGCGAGCACGATGGCGTGCACTTGTTCGACCAGATTGCAGGGGGCCAGCAGGTCGGTCTCACGCGTGCCCGGTGCCGCGCCGCGCACATCGACACCGCCTACCGCACCCTCGCGCGCCATGACCACGGTGCAGCCGGTGGGGCGGCGCGTATCGGTGAAGTGGCCCACCTCGATGCCGGCCACGCGGGTGATGCTGCCAGCATCGCTGGCGGGAATGGGTGCGATCATGGCCGGGATTATGGTGCCCTGCGGCGCCACGGCATGCGCCGCGGTGAACCCATCGGCGCGCCCATCGCCCCGCGCAGGCCGTTCTTAACGCGCGGCTTCGATGCGGGTGATGAAGTACCCGGTGGTTCGCCGCTCCACCCGAAAGCGCACCTTGTCGCCGGGCTGGAAGGGGGCCAGCATGCTGGCGTCGTTCACGCGGAACACCATGGTCATGGGCGGCATGCCCAGGTTCCTGATCTCGCCGTGGCGCAGGGTGACCTTGAGCGTGCGCAGGTCCCAGCGGGTGATTTCGCCTTCGCTCAGTTCACTCTGGTCTGCCGGTGTGCTGCCGGGGTTGCCTTGCGCGCCCTGTGCG
>Ga0208887_100201_pt1 | contig 30460 bp, 28 predicted proteins | sample LakWasM106_HOW12_2_FD_183924 | JGI IMG/M metagenome (GOLD analysis project Ga0208887, IMG submission 183924) | Freshwater sediment methanotrophic microbial communities from Lake Washington under simulated oxygen tension - Sediment Metagenome... | ecosystem: Environmental > Aquatic > Freshwater >...
TTAGGCAACGACCGGCACCTGGTGGATCTGCCCGGCTATGGCTACGCAAAAGTGCCGGAAGCAATGCGTGCGCACTGGCAGAACGTACTGGCGCGCTACCTGAGTGAGCGCTCAAGCCTGGGTGGACTGGTACTGGTAATGGATAGCCGCCACCCGCTGACGCCGCTGGACCGGCAGATGCTGGACTGGTTTTGCCCTAGCGGCAAACCGGTGCATGTACTGCTGACCAAATCAGACAAACTCTCCAGAGGCGAGGCAGCCCTGACTTTAAATAAAGTACGTAAAGAACTGATTGAGACATGGGGCAACCACTATCACAGTGAATGCACCATCCAGCTGTTTTCCAGCCTGAAAAAACAGGGGGTTGAAGAAGCAGAAAAAGTCATCGGCAAATGGCTATTTGCCGAAGAGGACGCAGAACCTGCCGAATAATCAGGCATTCACAATGGCTGTCTGCATGATGACTTTAGCAGCAGCCTTCCGCAGCAACTCATTCAGCAGGATAAAACTATCCGCATTAAATCTCAGCGAAGTGCCGCCAAGCTGCACCTCAACCAAGTCACTACTGTTGCTGTAAATGACCTTGCACTCCGTATTGCTCGGCAACATCGTTTTACCTATTACTTGTTTTCTGTTCACGGCACTTTCCTTTCGCTTAGCCTTCCGTTACGCTTTTGCAAATGATAATGATTCTCATTTGCAAAGTCAAGACGGCGAAAAAGGGGCTTGGTTAAACAGACCTACAATACATGTCCATCGATTTAAAACAGCGGCTACATGCCTTAAACAAGAACTACCTGCGCGTGAACACCATATCCCACACACCATGCCCGAGCTTGATGCCGCGGTTCTCAAACTTGGTCAACGGGCGATAAGCGGGCTTTTCCGCATAATCTTTGGCCGTATTCTGCAGTTGCGGCTCGGCTGACAACACCTCCAGCACCCATTCAGCATACTCCTGCCAATCGGTTGCCACGTGGATATAAGCGCCGGGCTTCAGCTTTGTGCATAACAATTTTACGAACTCAGCCTGAATCAAGCGGCGTTTGTGATGACGCTTTTTATGCCAGGGGTCGGGAAAGAAAATATGAATGCCATCCAGGCTTGCCTCCGGCAGCATGTTTTGCATCACTTCAACTACATCGTGCTGAATCACGCGTATATTGGTAAGGGCCGTTTCTTCAATCAGTTTTAACAACGCACCTACACCGGGGGTATGCACCTCAGCTGCCAGAAAATCACACCCCGGCAAAGTCTGCGCGATTTTCGCAGTGGTCTCGCCCATTCCGAAACCGATTTCCAGGATCTTTTTACTGTCGGCACGGCCAAACTGCGTTCCCAGATCCAGCAATTCCGGTTGGTAGGTGATGCCGAATTTCGGAAAAACGGTTTCCAGCGCGCGCGCCTGGCCTTTAGTCAAGCGCCCCTGGCGCAATACGAAGCTGCGAATACGGCGCTGACTGGCGTCGTTGGCGTCGGCTGCTTCAATTTGGGTGTTTTCTGTTGGGTTCGATTCATTCATAGCGCGCATTATACTTTATAGTGCCTATTCATAAGGTATGCGATTTGTCGCCTGCGGAGAAACCGAGCAAAGGCGCATCAAACTGCCTGCAGAACGCAATGACTTTGAATAAGTCACCCATCTCGGCAGGTGACAGCAGCTTCTGCGCCGCAGCAGCCAATGGCGCGTAATTTGCCATATCCAACGGCGACACCTGCGACATCAGATCCAGGATGCCGCAGTTCATCAAAAACTGCGCCTGGCTGCAGAAACCGGCAAGCTGCAGGCCATTGTTAACCCCGGCATGCGCCATACTCGTGAAATCCACATGCGCCGTAATATCCTGCAGCCCGACATACAGCAGCGGTTCGCTATGCGCATAATGCTGATAATGACACATCAGGGTGCCCAGGTTACGCTGCGGGTGATAATACTCGCGCGCCGAAAAACCATAATCCAGCATGATGATGACACCACGCTCAAGCACCTGTGCCAGACTTGCAACCAAGCCGGATGCGGCCGGGCAAATCTCGGTCAGGTACTCCTGCGGCAAGTCCAGTGCAGCAGACGCTTCAAATAAATCGCCCGCTGTCAGGTGCCGGTCCTGCCAGTAAAAATCACCATTGAAAGCTACACCCCGTTCATACAAACCCTGGGGAGTATGATGAATCAGGTGTACCGGAACTGCGTCCAGCACCTCATTACCGATGATCATGCCCGTAAAATGCTGCGGCAAGGTATCCAGCCAGACCACGCGTCGCATCAACTCAGCCGGCAATGCAGCCTGTAAAGTCTCCTCCTGCACATGCCGCAAGTGAGCACTGACTTCCATGATGCAATACTGCTCAGGCAGCTGATCCAGCGCTTGCAGCGCCAGTAATAAATCGAGTGCCAGCTTGCCGGTACCTGCACCCAGTTCAAGGATACTGCCTTGCACATCCGCCAGCACTTGTGCCGCCTGGTGAGCCAGCGTCTGCGCAAACAGCGGGGAAATCTCGGGTGCCGTCACAAAATCACCGCCGTGACCGAACTTTTTAGCGCCGCCGCTGTAATAACCTAGTTGCGGTTCATATAAAGCCATCTGCATGAAGTCGGCAAATGATATCCAGCCCTGGTTGCGGCCGATGTGATTCTGGATTAATGCTGCCAATCGCTGACTGTGCGCCTGCGCTTCAGCATTAGGAATAGGTAATGAACTCATATGCCATTATAATATTTAAGATAAAGAAATGAGCAGACTGTGAATACAATTAACAACAAAATCGTTTTAATTACCGGCGGTGCAAAGCGTGTGGGGGCTACCATCTGCAGGGAGCTGCATGCGCACGGCGCCTACCTGATGATTCACTACAACACCAGTGCGGTCGAAGCGCGCGCTTTACAAGCAGAACTCAACCTGCTGCGCCCGAACTCGGTCGCGATCATCCAAGGCGACCTGCTGAATATTGCCGTGCTGCCGAACCTGGTGAGCGAAACCGTAAAGCATTTCGGCAAGCTGGATGCGCTCATTAATAACGCATCCACTTATTACCCAACCGAAATCGGCCAGATCAATGAAGACAACTGGCAGGACCTGATCGGCAGCAACCTGAAAGCGCCGATATTCCTGGCACAGGCGGCCGCGGCAGAGCTACGCAAGAATCATGGCTGCATTGTCAACATTACCGATATGCATATTGAACGCCCGAAAAAAGGCTACATTGTTTACAGCGTGGCAAAAGCCGGCCTGGTTACGCTTACCAAGTCGCTGGCGCAGGAGTTAAGCCCGGAAGTACGGGTCAATGCCGTTGCCCCGGGGCCTGTGCAATGGCCGGAAGGCAATCCGCAATTTGACGAGGTGTACCGTCAGCGCGTCATCAACCAGACCCTGCTCAAACGCGTAGGGGAGCCTGATGATGTGGCAAAAGCCGTCAAGTTCCTGATTTACGATGCGCCGTACATTACCGGCCACATACTGGCTGTAGATGGCGGACGCTCGTTGAGCCTGTAAACAAACCAATCTATTTACCAGAACATACAAACCGTAACCCGGTGCAACAATACGATACTTATGATTAAACATTTACCCGATAACCATTCCAACAACTTCATCAAGTTACGCAACAGCCTGATCAGCGCTACCGGCAAGGCGATTGGGGACTACAACATGATCGAGGATGGCGACACCGTACTTGTCTGTATGAGCGGCGGCAAAGACTCGCATGCCTTGCTGATGATACTGCTGGCATTGCAGGAACGTGCCCCAATCAACTTCAAACTGATTGTGATGAATCTGGACCAAAAGCAGCCTGGGTTTCCTGCGGACATCCTGCCGGCCTATTTTGAAAAGCTGGGGATTGATTACCGCATTGTCGAAGCGGACACCTATTCGATTGTGAAAGAAAAGATCCCCGAGGGCAAAACCACCTGCTCGCTATGCTCACGCCTGCGCCGCGGCGTGATTTACACCACAGCCAAAGAACTGGGCGCCAACAAGATTGCATTAGGCCACCACCGCGACGACATCGTAGAGACGCTATTTCTCAACCTGTTTTTTGGCGCAAAATTGAAAGCCATGCCGCCCAAATTAGCCACCAATGACCGGCAGAACATCGTAATCCGTCCGCTGGCCTACTGCAGCGAAAAGGACATTGCCAGCTACGCACGCCAGATGGAGTTCCCGATTATTCCATGCGACTTATGCGGCAGCCAGGAAAACCTGCAGCGCCAGAAGGTCAAAGACATGCTGCAAAACTGGGAGCGCGAACAGCCCGGTCGTATCAACAATATTTTCAGGGCCATTACCAATGTAGAACCATCGCATTTGGCAGATACCGGCTTATATGACTTCAAAGGCCTGAGCCAGGCAAAAGCAGATGACGAAGACCCGTTATTTGGTGACATCGCCAATGAAGGCGCGGCGCTCAGCCTTGCCAGCACAGAAGGCAGCAAGATAGAATTTGTACGCAACAGATAAGGTGCGCTAAATAAATTTGCATGCCCCACAGCTTAACTTGTTGTATTTTAGTGATTTACCTTGTTATTATCCGAACTGCTGGCTCACAAACACCTTATAAATAGGCATTCATGTCAAAACTACTCATTGTTGAATCTCCATCAAAAGCGAAAACGCTGCAAAAATACCTGGGCGGTGATTTTGAAGTGCTCGCTTCTTATGGTCATGTCCGTGATTTAATTCCTAAAAATGGCGCGGTCGACACCGAAAACCAGTTCGCCATGAAATACGACATCATTGAGCGCAACAGCAGGCATGTGGATGCAATTGCCAAAGCCGTCAAAAAAGCCGACAGCATTTACCTCGCAACCGACCCGGATCGCGAAGGTGAAGCCATTTCATGGCATATCGCCGAAATACTGAACGCCAAAAACCTGCTCAAGAACAAACTCATGAAACGTGTTGTGTTTCATGAAATCACCAAAAATGCGGTTGAACATGCGATAGCAGAACCGCGTGACATTTCAATGGCCATGGTCAATGCTCAGCAGGCGCGCCGCGCGCTGGATTACCTGGTCGGCTTTAATCTGTCGCCACTGCTGTGGAAGAAAATCCGCCGCGGTTTATCCGCCGGCCGCGTACAAAGCCCGGCTCTGCGGCTGATCGTGGAACGCGAGCTTGAGATCGAAGCATTCAAGTCGCAGGAATACTGGTCTATCCATTTAGATGCGCTCAAACATAGCCATGGCTTTACTGCCAGACTCGTGCAGCTGAATAACGAAAAAGTCGAGCAGTTTACCGTCATCAACCATGACCAGCAGGCTGACATTGTCGGTAAATTATTACTTGCAAGCGCCGGAAAAACTACGGTATCCCGTGTTGAGAAAAAGCAACGCAGCCGCAGTCCGGCTGCGCCATTCACCACATCAACCCTGCAGCAGGAAGCCGTGCGCAAACTCGGCTTCACCACAGCGCGTGCCATGCGTGTCGCGCAGCAGCTGTATGAGGGCATGGATGTAGGTAGCGGCACTGTCGGCTTAATCACCTACATGCGTACCGACTCTTTCAGCCTGGCTGCTGAGGCGGTTGCGCAGATCCGCGATTATGTGAAAAAGAATTTTGAACCGGATTACCTGCCAAGGACACCGGTCGTATACAAAACAAAATCCAAAAGCGCGCAGGAAGCACACGAGGCGATCCGCCCGACCGACATTTCACGCACGCCGGCACAAGTGCGCCAGTTCCTGACTGATGAGCAGTTCAAACTATATGAAATGATCTGGAAACGTGCCCTTGCCTGCCAGATGGCAGCAGCCAGATTCGATGCGGTGAGCGTAGACCTGAGCGTAGGCAGTGATGCAAACCTGTTTCGCGCTACCGGCCAGACACTCGTGTTTCCCGGTTTTATTGCCGTATACATGGAAGGCTCTGATGACGAGGAAGAAGAAGGCGAAAGCAAGCTGCCGCACCTTGAAACCGGCGAAGTACTCACTGTAGAAAAAATCTATGGCGACCAGCACTTCACCGAACCTCCGCCACGCTACTCTGAAGCAAGCCTGGTGAAGGCGCTCGAAGAATATGGCATTGGCCGTCCTTCGACCTATGCCACCATCATCAGCACGCTGCAGGACCGTGAATACGTACTGCTGGATAAAAAACGCTTTACGCCGACCGATGTAGGCCGCGTCGTTAATAAGTTCCTCACTGAACATTTCACCAAGTATGTGGATTACGATTTCACCGCCAACCTCGAAAATGCGCTGGATAGCGTTGCAGAAGGCGAGCGTGACTGGATTCCGCTGATGGATGAGTTCTGGCAGGATTTCAACAAACAGATTCATAACAAGGCGGATGTTGACCGCCCGGGCAATGAACTGATAGACGAGGCCTGTCCAAAATGCGGCAAGCCCTTGCAGAAACAGCTCAGTCGCTATGGAACCTTCATCGGCTGTACCGGCTATAACGACACGCCAAAATGCGACTATAAACGCAGCATAGGCGGCGCAGCCGCTTTAGGAGCTGATCCGGTAGCAATCGGTACCGATACCGAGTCAGGCAAGGAAATCCTGCTCATGAACGGCCCGTATGGCCCTTACCTGCAATTAGGCCTGCCCGTTGAAGGTGAAAAGAAAAAACCTAAACGCGTCAGCATCCCCAAAGAGATTCCGCTTGCAGACGTGAACCTGGAAACGGCCAATATGCTGCTATCATTGCCGCGTGATTTAGGCCTGCATCCGGTCACCAACAAAAAAATCGTAGCCAATATCGGACGCTTCGGGCCTTATGTCAATCATGATGCCAAATTCAAGTCCATTCCCAAGAGCATGAGTGTATTTACGATCAGCCCGGAGGAAGCGGTTGCACTGCTGGCACAGGCAAACACTGGGCCGGCACCGATACGATCATTGGGTAATCACCCGACAGAAGACGGGCAGATTGAAATTTATTCTGGCCGCTACGGCCCTTATGTAGAGCATGCAAAAATTCGGGCAACCCTGCCAAAAAGCGTAGAACCTGAATCATTAACGCTGGAGGAGGCACTTGAACTGTTGAGTGCAAAAGCGGCTAAAGGAACCCCGGCAAAAAAAACTGCTTCTAAAAAGGCCGTAAGCGCCCCAAGCAGCGCAGATAAGAAAACAAGTACCACAGTCAAGAAAACAGGCACAACGAAAGCGGCAGCGGCAAAAGCCGCCCCAAAAACGACGGTCAAAAAAGCCGCTGCCAAGAAGGCTACTACCAAGAAAGCCACAAGCAAGAAAACGGCAGCCTGATTTCTGCAAAACCAATTGCCGTAATTGAAAGATAACGGCAATAAAAAAGCGGCTCATAGCCGCTTTTTTATTGCCTGTGATTGCAGTTTGCTTATATGCCCGACACGATCAATCCGGCCATCACTAAGCAACCATCAGCCAAAGTCACTAGCCATGGACATGGTCGCCCAGTGAGTTGGCATCATTACGCTCCACCCATTTACGGATTCTGTTCGCATCGCCGATCCTGGTCATCTTGCCTACAGAATCAAGCAGCACGATGATTGTCGGCTGGCCTGAAATTTCAGCCTGCATCACCAGGCAGCGACCCGCTTCATTGATAAAACCAGTTTTAGACAAGCCGATCACCCAGTTGCCGCCGCGCACCAAAGCATTGGTGTTGACGAAATTAAGCGGTGCCTGCCTGCCGTATAAAGTCACTTCCTGCGATGGCAGGGTGCTGACCTGACGGATTTCAGGATAATGGTATGCCGCGTTCACCATTTTCACCAGGTCTTCAGCGGTTGAAACGTTATTGCTATCCAGACCGGTTGAATCCACAAAACGCGTTGACTGCATGCCAAGCAACTGCGCCTTGCCATTCATGGCCTGCACAAATGCCGGCTTGCCGCCTGGGTAATGACGACCAAGAGCCGAAGCCGCACGGTTTTCAGAGGCCATCAGCGCCAGCTGCAATAATTCACCGCGCGTAAGCACACTGCCTACACTTAATCTTGAGCTGGTGCCTTTTAAATAATCTACGTCTTCATCGCCGATTGAAACCACTTCATCCAGCGGCAAATGCGCATCCAGCATCACCATCGCTGTCATCAGTTTGGTAACTGATGCAATGGGTGTAGGTACATTCGTGTTTTTTGCGTAGAGGGTTTCACCTGTTAACTGATTAATGACCAGTGCTTTTGCAGATGCCAGTCTCAAAGGTGTAGTGCCGTCGTAGCTGTCAACAGCGACAGCTTTCTGCGCGCGCAGGCGGTGCTGAATTTTACGGCTGCCTGTTTTGTACTTAACCGTTTTGTACTTGCTGCTGCTGGTAACTTGTTTCTGAGTCTTTTTAGCCGCGGCATGCAAGGCCATAGGCGTCATGCAAAGCATTGCGCTTGCATACAAAAGTATAAACTTGCGTGTAAAATTATTCATAATATGTTGTATCTCAGATAGTTACGCTTGAATACTATATAAAAACCTTAGGTTTGTCCATGAGCAAAATTAATTTTATTTCATTATTAAAAATAAAATCGCCAGCCTGCCAATTTACGTTAGAATTTTAACAGAAACTACAACTATCGTTTATTGAGTAAATATCATGCAGACACCACAATCTCTTCTCTACAGCGCGCAGCACTTATGGGCAAAACCCGTTGCAGACGGCATCTGGGAAGCCGGCATAACCGATTACGCCCAGGACTTGCTGGGAGATATTGTTTTTGTTGACGCACCTGCTGTCGGCACCACAATCAGCGCCGGGCAGCCTTGCGGCCTGGTCGAGTCAGTCAAGACCGGCTCGGACCTGCACGCCCTGGTAGATGGCGAAGTCACCGCAGTCAATCAGGACGTCATCAATTCACCGGAACAGATCAACGACAACCCTTACAAGGCCTGGATATTTAAGTTCAGATCCGGCGATGCGGAGATAGAAAACAAACTGTTATCCGCCGAAGCATACAAAACCCTGACGGATAACGCTTAAGCCTGCTTACCCAGAACCTACCTGCTTAAGCCTACTTAGAAAACACCAGGCGCACAGACTCTACGAGCTTCTCTATTTCAGCTTTGATTGCAGCAGTCAGCGCCTGCTCTATACGCGGCACTTCCACATCCAGTATTTCATGCACTTTATTACTGAGCGCCTGTTCAACCGTAGGTAAATCGGCGCTCAAAGCCTGAACAAAATCTTTTTTTGCACTCTCCGCCAGGGCGGTAAAGTCCGCCTTCAGCGTTGTACTTAGCTCATTCGACAAACCCTGGTACAAAGCCGGGAAAGTATCACCCAGCTGCTGCTGCAGTGTTTGCTGGGACTGAACCTGCAACGCATCCAGGTAAACACTAAGCTCGGTTTGCGTGTGCTGCGTAAGCGCTTTGTAAATTGCCGTAAGTTCCTGCGACAGGTTTGCCTTATGGTCGGCAAAGATCGTTTCGCGCAGCTGGCTCACTTGCGTCTGCAACCCCTGCGTGGCATCTTCCACCGTAGCTTTCTGCAAACCGGCCAAGGTTTCCTGTAACTGTTCAGTCAGTGTCTGCTGCAACTCGGGCAACGCCAGCGCCAGTTTCTCATTGACCTCAGCCACGGCTTGCACCTGCATCTGACCTAACGTGTGCTCCAGGTCGGACTTGATCACCTCGGCATTGGTATGCATCAACCGGGGGATATCCGTTGCCAGCTCTGCCCGGGCTTTATCCACCGTCATCAGCGCCTGGCTGGCGGCTTCCTGCTGCACACTGACCAGGGTGTCGCTGATATGCTGCGTTAACGATGCCTCAGCATCTCGCTGCTGTTCGGCTATCTGTGCGGCCTGCTGGTCATACTGCTGGTTGAGTGCGCTGGAAATATAAGCCTGGTTTGCTTTCTGGATATTGGCAGACTCACTTAACAAATGATCAAGCAGCTCCTGCTTCATCTCAAGCTTGAGTTTCTGTGCGAGTGACTTTTCAATATCCGCTGCAACATGCGGCCTGATCTGTTCCGCAATTTCGGCAACCAGCTCCGGCGTTACATTAAAGGCCTTGGCCAGCGCCTGCGCAGGCAGCGCATGCACCTCTGTCAACAATGGAATATCGTCATCTTCACGCATACTTAAACTCGCATTCTCAATATTTGGATATAAAACCTAAGCCGCTGCTGCATCGGTCGATTTCACTTGATAACCGCGATCACGATAAAACTTATAGCGCTGCCTTGCTGCCACTTTATCATCTTCATCACTCCCGACAAGCTCGACCAAATACCGGAAGCGGCTGAAGAACGGAGGATGTACTGTTTTCAGGTTGATCAGGATATCATCCTGGATCAAATAGCTGCCGTCCGCATCTAGAATGACCGGGGCATAAGCGCTCGTATCATCCTGCGGATATGCGCTCGGCAAGAAGCTGGCTGGTGCATGCTGCCATAATTTCTGCTGCAGGATGTGGCTCATGGCCTCATCCTGCGTGAAAATCGTGAGCTGCCGCCCTTTGGCAACCGCCCGCTCACAGAGCTCGGTTGCCTTTGCCAGCTTATCTGTCACATTGAAATAAAATTCGACACGCGTCATGGTTGTGGATCAACGCTTTGCCTGACCAGCACGAGACACCAGAAACTCAGTGAGCAATGGTACCGGCCTGCCGGTACCACCTTTTTCCTTACCGGATTTCCATGCCGTACCTGCGATATCCAGATGCGCCCAATCATATTTCTTGGTGAATCTTGATAAGAAACAGGCAGCGGTAATACTGCCGCCAGCACGTCCGCCGATATTGCCCATATCGGCAAAGTTACTGTCGAGCTGCGGCTGGTAATCATCCCACAGCGGCATGTGCCAGGCGCGGTCTAATGCAGTTTCGCCCGCCTGCAGCAGTTCTTTCGCCAGGTCATCATTATTACTGAACAGGCCGGTGGCATGGTGCCCCAGCGCAATCACGCAGGCGCCGGTCAGTGTTGCAATATCCACCACGGCGCTTGGCTCAAAGCGTTCGGCATAGGTCAGCGCATCGCACAGGATCAGGCGGCCTTCGGCATCCGTATTCAATACTTCAATCGTCAGGCCGGACATACTGGTCAGCACATCACCCGGCCTTGTTGCACGGCCATCCGGCATATTCTCGCAAGTCGGGATAATGCCAACAACATTCAGCGGCAGATCCATTTCGGCAATCGTACGGAACGTGCCCAGCACGCTTGCCGCACCGCACATGTCGTACTTCATTTCATCCATCTCGGCACCCGGCTTGAGGGAAATACCGCCGGTATCAAAGGTAATACCTTTACCGACCAACACGACAGGTTTCTGACCCGGATTGCCTTTGAGGTGCTGCATAACGATCAGCTTCGGCGGCTCTTCACTGCCTTTAGCCACCCCCAGGAATGACCCCATGCCCAATGTTTCAAGCTCGGCGCGTTCCAGCACTTCCACTTTGAGGCCGTAGGTCTTGCCCAGACCCAACGCCTGCTCTGCCAGATAAGTAGGCGTACAGACATTCGGCGGCAGGTTGCCGAGATCTTTGGTCAGGCTGACGCCTGCAGCAAGCGCCTTACCATCTGCCAAGCCGGCTTCGGCTTCTTTGGCATGGGCGGCATCGGCAATATGTATGGTCAGCCTGTTAACGCCTTTTTTGGCATCATTGCCTTCAGCTGCTTCTTTTTTACGTTTGATTGCATCAAAACGATAAGTGGCATCCAGCGTTACTTCTGCCAGCAGCGACACTTTGCGGCGCAGGCTTAGCTCTTTTACCGGCAGTTCTACCAGATAACTGACAGCCTCGCTGGCACCGCTTGCTGCCAAAGCTTTGACTGAGGCACGCACCGCTTTTGCATATTGTTTCTCGGTGAAATCCTCTGCTTTGCCCAGGCCTACAAGCAACACGCGGTCACTGTGCATACCGGGAACATCATGCAGCATCAATGTCTTCTCAGGCTTGCCATCCATGTCACCGCGTTTGATGATATTGCTCAGATAACCGGAGGAAAGCGCATCAATCGTTTTGGCAGAATCCGATAATTGATGGGATTCATACACGCCGACGATGACACAATTATGATGCTGTTTTTCCGTACTGCCCGTTTTTATGCTAAATTCCATCTGGTTGGATCCTTAATTTTATTTGGTAGTAATGCTATTTATAAACTTAAATAAGTTTGAAATAATTTAAAGACAAGCCGTTAATAGCATTAACGCAGCACAATGGCCGCGCCGGCAATGTCAGTGTGAGTTAAAATAAACCAAATTATCTCGTGTTTTACACGTAATTCATAGTTGTAAATAAAACGTATGCTTTTTAGGCGCTCCCTACTGCAAGAACTCATTTCCACCGCTGCCGGTGCCTTCCTGATATTGGTTGGCATCGTCATCGCACAGCGCGCCGGCAACCTGATCCGCCTTGCCGCGAAAGGCATCCTGCCCAACGATGCCATCACCACCATGCTCGGTTTCAGCATGATCAAGTTCCTGCCCATGATACTTTCCCTGACGCTCTTCCTTGCCGTGCTGATGACATTGTCACGCTGGTATCGAGACTCGGAAATGGTGATATGGTTCAGCAGCGGCATGAGCATCACCAGCTGGATACGTCCGGTACTTAATTTTGCTGTACCGGTCATTGCATTGATTACCCTGCTGAGCTTATTCGTGATGCCGTGGGCAACCAGCAAAGGGCAGAACTACCGCAATCAACTGGAAAGCCGCGACGAACTCGCCTCGATCAGCCCCGGCGTTTTCAAAGAATCCAATAACGGTGAGCGTGTATTCTTCATAGAAAGCTTCGATGAGCTTGGCAATGTTGTTAAGAATATTTTTGTGCAATCGATCCAGCATCAGAAACTGGGGATTATCGTTGCCGCAAAAGGGCATCGCATGGTCGAGAAAAATAATGATCATTTCGTCGTCATGGAAAATGGCCGGCGTTATGAAGGTCAACGTGGCTCGGCAGAGTTCTCCACGACCCAGTTCGAAAAGTATGCGATCCGTATTGAAGCAAAAGAAGCGAAGCAGGAGCCGCCTAGCACCGAGGCAAAATCCAGCAGGGAATTATTTCAAAGCCAAAGTGTTGCAAACATGGCGGAACTGCAATGGCGTTTCGCCATCCCGATCTCCGCATTGGTATTATCACTGCTGGCAATCCCGTTAAGTGCGCTTGACCCGCGCGCAGGGCGCTCGGCTAATTTTGTGCTGGCACTGGTCATTTACATCATTTACAACAACCTGCTCAGCATCATGTATGCATGGGTGGTGCAGCATAAGGTGCATATCATCATCGGGCTGTGGCCGGTACACCTGCTGTTTTTAATGCTGACGGCATATATGTTTTATCGCCGCGCTCATCAGTTACCCATTTTACCCGGCTTTTTATCAAGCATTTTCTCTACCTCATGGTTAAAAACGCGTACCAGGCAATAACTTGATAAAATCCACACATTCATGAATATACTCACCCGCTACCTGCTCAAAGAAATTACTGTCAGCGTGACCCTGGTCATGCTGGCGCTGATTGCCATGTTCTCATTCTTTGATTTGATCCAGGAACTGGAAAGCCTGGGCCGCGGTAATTACGGCCTGGGTAAAGTCATATTATTTGTGGCCTTGAGTGCGCCCGGCCACATTTATGAAATCATGCCGGTAGCCGTGCTTGTCGGCTGCATGTACAGCATCGGACAATTTGCGCGCTATTCTGAACTCATCATACTCAGGGTCAGCGGAATTTCATCCACAGGCATCGCGCTCTCTTTATTAAAGATCGGGATGATTTTTACCTTAATCACTTTCATGGTAGGTGAACTGATCACGCCACTGAGTGAAAAAACGGCGCAGCGCATGCGCATTCAGGCAACGGACTCAGTGGTGGTTCAGGACTTCAAGTCCGGGCTGTGGGTGAAAGATGGCAACAGCTTTGTAAACGTAGAACAGATACTGCCGGACTCAACACTGCTTGATGTGCATATTTACGAGTTTGACCACACCTTTAAACTCAAAACAGACAGCCATGCAAAGAGCGGCCAATTCATAGATGATCAATGGAACCTTAAAGAAGTCACGCAAACCCATTTTGATCACGACAGCAACCGCGTCAACCAGCTGGAGCGAGCCACCTGGCGTTCACTGATACGCCCGGAACTGTTAAACGTATTACTGGTGCTGCCGGAGAAAATGTCAGCGTGGAACCTGTATTCCTATATCAAACACCTGTCGATCAACAAACAGAAAACAACTCGCTATGAAATGGCACTCTGGTCGAAGCTGATCTACCCGTTGGCCTGCATGGTCATGATCATGCTCGCATTACCGTTTGGCTTTATTCAGCAGCGCGCCAGCGGTGCCAGCACCAAGATATTTATTGGCATCATGCTAGGCGTGCTTTACCAGATACTTAACCGTACATTCATCCACCTGGGCGTGCTGAATGACTGGGCGCCTTTATTCAGCGCGGTGACACCCACCATCCTGTTCCTGATGGCGGGATTAGGCATGCTGTATTACGTAGACCGCAGATAAGGACTGAGCAGCAATTCAGCTTTTCAATATCCTGCTTCTCAGGATTCTATCGTGCAGGAACAAGTGCTGACGATCGACAATCGCCCACAAAAACCCCAGGCCGCACAAAGCAAAACTGAGCGTTGCCAGCAGGTACCTCAGCAGCGCAGCCTTCAGACCCAGCAATTGACTGTCATCTGTGACCAGCTTCAGCTTCCAGGCCTGCATCGCCAGCGTCTGCCCGCTCTTCAGCCAGCACCGCACAAAATAAGCACCTATGGTCAGCCACAGAAATATCTGTAACAGCAGCCGCTTGGCGCCATGTGTCGCATCTCCGGCAACCCACAGGAACAAGCCGGCACTTACAAAAACAATCGCAATCACCGTCAGCAGTTCATATAAAAGACAAGCCCCAAGCTTGATGAGGCTCGGGGCAACGGTATTCGTTTTCTGGTTATTCACAGGGTATCCATCACTCTAAACGATACTTAATTTAAACTTTTCAAACTACATTTAAACTATTCAAACTACAGTTCAACTACACTTAAAACCATACAGTTGCCCTATGGACTGGCACTTGCACAAGCTCGATCAGTCCAGGCTTGGGTCGCCATATTCAGGAGATTCAGAACGTAGCTTGGCGCGTTCCGATTCCGGCAGGTTCTGATATTCATTCCATTTCTGGCGAAGTTCGCGTTTTTTACCTTCAGGCAAGGATTTGAACTGCTGATGCCCTTTTCTGGCATTTTCACGTTCATAAGGCGTCATCCGGCTCCAGTTCGTCAGCCGATTTTTCACCAATTCCTGCTTTTGCGGGTTCATCTTTGGGTAATCACGCGCGATATCCAGCATTTTTTCACGCTGCCATGGACGCAGCGTATCCCACTCTGAAGCTAAAGGATTTAAAACCTGGCGCTGCCCCTCAGTTAACTGTCCCCATGTCAGGTTAGCCTCATCAGCGTTGGCGGCACAGGCAACCAGTAAAAGAAATGAAACCAATGTCCATTTAAAGCTTAATTGGACTCTATCCATGCATCAAACCCCTTATCCGCATAAGCCTCCGGTGGCAAATCAGATGCCAACAGAAACGCATCGCTATTTTCCAAATTATTATTAAATCCAAAGTGCTGTACCGCGAAGAAAGTCAGCATCATCACAGACAGCAGCAACACGGCCGATGCCACACGGTGCTGTTCAAAATTCTGCCCAATGTGCTGGCCGAACCAGCCCAGCACATGACCTTGCCCGGTAATGCCGTGATCGGTGCTATATTGAGCCTGTCGCTCAGCCAGGTAGTCAACCGCCGCATTGCGCGCAGCCGATAACCGCTGCTCCTGTTCCGGACTCAGGGACTGCGCATGGTCTTTCAGTAAATCAGAAATACCGCGCGCGATCTGTGTTTCCATGGCAGGATCAGAAATCATGCTGTCATCCAGCGAATTGATATTGTTTCCATTTCTCATATTGTTTTTCTGCATATTCATTGCATGCTCCTTGAGACCGAGCTATTTTTTGTTGAATACGGCATTTGATAAGCCCAGCTTATCTAAACCCTGTTTTTTTAATTCCAGCGCCAATGCGTGAACCGCCCGTGAGCAGTGCGTCTTCACACTACCGTCAGAGCAGCCCATAATTTCAGCCGTTTCAGCCACATCCATCTCCTCCCAGTAACGCAACACAAAAGCTTCCCGTTGACGCGCAGGCAGCTTTTCCAGGGCACGTTCTATCAATTGTATGGTCTGGCTGCGCGCAAGCTGTGCTGACGGCTCCTCCCCATCATCCCCCACATCTATCGTTTCCAGCGGATCGCGCTCTTCGCTATCGGCATCGTTACCGCCGAATGAAGAAAGCAGGGTCGTCCACAAATTACGGACTTTCTGCCTGCGCCAGAAATCGCGCATGGTATTCTGCAATATGCGCTGAAACAGCATCGGGAATTCAGTCGCCGGGCGTTCACCATACTTTTCGGCCAGCTTCATCATGGCATCCTGCACGATATCAAGTGCGGCATGATCGTCGCGCACAGCATAAGCCGTCTGCTTGAAAGCCCGACGCTCAACTGCTGCAAGAAAATCTGAAAGTTCTTTTGGGGTTGCCATTTAAAGAGTTATTAACATTTATGTTTATTCTGATGCCTGATTCATGATTGCATACCACCCAGCTTGCTCAATTAAACCTGTTCAATCAAAACCTGCTCCAGCCATCGCCAGGCCAGTAGTGCCTGTCCTGAAAAAAGCTACAGGCATCAAGTATATCAGGTTTATATTTGCACTTTATATTTGCACCGGGCTTAAGCTTGGTTACAATCTTAACCTGATCATGAATTGAGCTGATGCTATGTGGAAACTGATTTTTTTAGGGCTGATAATATGGCTGGCCGTTTACATTGTAAAACGCACGATTAATCCGGCTGCAAAGCACCTGGAACATGCAGATAAGCCTGAAGGCAAAAAAGAGTCCGTAGAAAACATGGTGCAATGCACTACCTGCCATGTGCATTTGCCAAGGTCTGAAGCATTTCTGGTAAACGGCAACTTCTACTGCTCGCAAGCGCATATTGAAGATAAATGAGTTTTTCCAACTTCTACTCCGGCACCAACTTCAATAAGAACTTCGCGCTGCAGAATGATTTATCCCTGCAGGCACGCGCTATACGCGTCATCAATATATTCCGCTTTCTTTTAAGCCTGGTTTTCATCGTTTTCTATGTGTTTGCAGACAAGCTGAATTTATCGGATGGCAGCGACAACCTGCCATTATTTTTCAGCCTGGCACTGGCTTACACGCTTTTCAGCATCTCGCTGCTGGTCATCACGCCATTAAAATCTTCGGCCGTCATCTTTTTCCACCCGGTACAGATCGTCATCGACATCCTGTTCATCATCATGATGATGTACGCAGCCGGTGGCATACAAAGCGGCCTGGGGCTGCTGCTGATCGTCACCATCGTAACGGCCAGCCTTGTCAGCAATGGCCGCCTGGCGTTATTTTACGCAGCGATTGCAACCATCAGCCTGCTGCTGGAGCAAAGCTACCGGATTGCGCAATGGCACCTGCCGGTTTCCACTTACACCCAGTCAGTCATGCTGAGCCTGGGCTGCTTTGCTACGGCCTGGCTGGCTTACAGCCTGGCCAAACGGATACTGCTGAGTGAAGCACTGGCATCCTCACGCGGGGTCGATCTTGAAAATCTGGCGCAGGTAAATGAACTGATTACGCAGCAAATGCAGGATGGCGTGCTTGTTGTAGACGAGAACCTCAATATCCGCCACCATAACGCGCAGGCAAGGCTGCTGTTATCCTTGGGCAGCAGTACCGGTAGCGATCTCGCGCTGATGGAACATGCACCGGCAATCGCCAATCTGCTGCTGTACTGGGCAGACGGAAACGATGAGCATAAAAATTTGATCATTCCCATCAATAACCGCGAACTGAACCTGCGCATTGAGCCGATCAACCACGATAACCGCAAGCTCGGCGCCGTTATTTTCATTCAGGATTGGAGCAAGATCCAATCCGCTGCACAACAGACGAAGCTAGCCGCTCTCGGCAGGCTTACTGCCAATATTGCACACGAAATCCGCAATCCCTTGAGTGCGATCAGCCATGCGAACCAGCTATTGCAGGAAGAGGAAAACCTTTCCGAAACCAATACGCGCATCCTGGAGATCATTGAAGACAATACACAGCGCATCAACCAGATCATTAAAGATGTGCTGGAACTGAACCGCCGCGACCGTACCCAGCAGGAAAAAATCACGCTCAACCAGTTTATTGTAGATTTCCATACCCAGTTCTGTGCTATCGAGAAAATCCCTGCCAGCCACTTCACGCTGGAGCTTTGTCCGGCCCAACACACCATCACCTTTGACCGCCGCCACCTGACGCAGATTCTGTGGAATTTATGTAAAAATGGATGGGAGCATGGCTGCAAGGAGATCGGCAGCCTGCACTTGAACTGTACGCGGGCACTACAATCTGCCCTAAACGGCAACAGAACAGGCTTGCAACTGGAAATCACTGATGATGGCACGGGCGTAGCCGAGCATGAACGCAATAAACTGTTTGAGCCGTTCTACACGACAAAAACGACCGGTAATGGCCTCGGCTTATACATCTCGCGCGAACTGGCTGAGGCAAATAATGCACAGCTGTACTTCCACCCGCTGGATCGCGGCAGTGCATTTATACTCGAACTAAGAAATACAAACTAAAGGCCATATGCAAGCATGACCAAGAAACCAACCTGCCTCATCGTCGATGATGAAACCGATATCCGCGAACTGCTTGTCATGACACTGGAACGCATGGGTATTGAAACATACAGTGCCGGCGGCGTGGAAGAAGCCAAAACTTTACTCGCAGAACGCTCATACGGGCTATGCATTACCGATATGCAGATGCCGGACGGAACAGGGCTGGATCTGCTGTATTACATCAATGAATTCCATACCGGGCTGCCGGTTGCCGTGATTACGGCGCACGGCAGCGCAGAAAATGCAGTATGCGCGCTCAAATCCGGTGCTTTCGATTATTTATCAAAACCAATCTCGCTCAAGCAGTTGCGGCCGGTAGTGGAATCTGCACTCAAACTTACGACCCAGACAGATAAATCCCACCCCAATACACTTGAAATGATCGGCGATTCCGAGCAGATCAGGCACGTACGCATGATGATAGAAAAGCTTGCCCGCAGCCAGGCGCCGGTTTACATCAGCGGCGAATCCGGAAGCGGCAAGGAGCTGGCGGCTAAACTGATCCATAAAAACAGCTCACGGGCGGACGATGCGTTCATCGCAGTGAACTGCGGCGCCATTCCTGAAAACCTGATGGAGAGCGAATTTTTCGGCTATAAGAAAGGCGCATTTACCGGGGCTAGCCAGGACAAAGACGGCATGTTCCAGGCTGCAAATGGCGGCACTTTATTTCTGGATGAAGTCGCCGACCTGCCATTGCTGATGCAAGTCAAATTACTGCGTGCGATACAGGAAAAGAAAGTGCGCATGGTCGGCAGCACAAGCGAAGAAAGCGTCGATGTGCGCATTATCAGCGCTACCCATAAAAATCTCGCCGAGATGATGGATAACGGCCAGTTCCGTAAAGACCTGTATTACCGCCTGAATGTGATCCAGCTCAAAATGCCGTCGCTGCGCGAACGGCCTGCCGATATTCCGTTAATCGCCGACCTCATGTTAAATAAACTCTGTGCGCACCAGCAAACGACCGTACCGGAATTTGATGAAAATGCGCTAGCATACATCTCCAGGCTACCGTTTCCGGGCAACGTACGTGAACTGGAAAACATGCTGGAACGTGCGCTGGCGCTTTGCGACGGCAAGGTGATCACGATAAAAGACCTGATGATTGAAGATGACGCGGCTTCCAGGTTCATGAGCGGCGAATTCGACGAGCTGGCAGATGAGCTGACGCTGACTGACTACCTGGAAAACGTAGAGAAAAAAGCCATCATCCAGGCACTCAACAAAACCAACCAGAATAAAACCGCCGCCGCCAAATTACTGGGCGTGACCTTCCGCACCTTGCGTTACCGGCTGGCAAAACTGGGGCTGTCAAAAGAGACGGATGCCGATCTGGAAAATGAAACTGAATAATCAACCGGCACCAGGTTTGCAGCACGGTATTTGAAATACGAGGTTTGAAATACTGTGTTAGCAACACAAGATTTGCAACGGGAGCTTAAAGCACCGGCTCGTTAAGCAAGCCGGTGCCTGATTTACATCCGGCTTAACTTAACACCAGCAGCAGGTAAGTCACATAAAGTGCACCATTGACCAGCAGGTGCCAGACCCTGATACCGCCTTTAGCCGTTAAATACCTGAGCCAGATTGCGGCTATCAGCGTCATGACGATACCGAGCAGCACTTCGTGGCGCGGCTCCCATGGCGTGAGCATGATACCGATTGCCGGCAGCAAGGTACCCTGAAACACCATGGCGCCCGTAATATTGCCGAAAGCCAGTGTATCCTTGCCTTTGCGTATCCATAAAATGCTGTTCACTTTTTCCGGCAGTTCAGTCGCGATCGGGATAATCAGTAAAGATAGCAGCAGGGCAGAAATACCCAACAGATGCGAGGCTTCTTCAACGCCGTTGATGAAACCTTTAGCACCCGCCACCAGCAGGCCGAGCCCCAATAAAAGCTGAAGCACGATTACCGGCATGTTATTTGGCAAACCGACCTTGCATAAAAACATATCGCCGCCAGCTTCAGTGGCGTGCCCTTCTTCCACCAGGGCTTTTGACGCATTGATCGTCATCATCACATAAACAAAATAAATCATCACCATACAGAAACCCAGCGCATAGCGTACGGCGATTAACTTATGCGGCACGAACATCGCAATTGCGGCAAAACTGAATGCTATGATGAAAAAATTAAGGTCGCGTGTCAGGCCGGTACGCTCCGGCCTTAAATGACCCTGTGTGCCGCGGCGCTTCCACACCGAAACCGCCATCAGCGAGATTGAAAGTGTTGCCAGCATCAAAGGCGCCCCCAGAATGGCACCCACGCCGATCTCTTCGTTGGTGGCTGCATTCTGCGTACCGGCCAGCAATGCGAGCAGCGGTACCGACGTTTCCGGCAGCGCAGTGCCTACCGCAGCGAATAAAGATCCGGTAACACCTTCCGAGATTTTCAATTTCTCGCCCAGGTGCTCAAGCGCGTTGGTAAAGACTTCTGCTGCGATCAGGATCACAACCAGCATGACTGCTAATTCTAAGAACACCATCGGGGTTTTCCTTGCTTAATGACTGAGATTAAATACATATTTGAATATGTGCGCATTTTAAACTGAAATCTATATAAAATCAGGTCTCATCTGGCCGGCTTCATCAATTAATCAGCTGCAAATAAAGTCCTGCGCTGAAGCAGAATCTTGCGTGACCATCATAAAAACCTGTAAATTACACTCTTCATGACAACTTACCACATCAACCAGGCGGGGTTTGCGGAGAATGCGCAGTTTATCGTCTCTCCCAATTTTGACGACCGTGCCCTGCATACAGGCTGCGCGGACACAGCCCCTGCTACCGAAGACGGTATCAGCTTAATCGTAATTCACAATATCAGCCTGCCTCCCAGCCAGTATGGCGGCAATGGCATCATTGAGCTATTTACCAATCAGCTCAACCCCGACGAACACCCCTACTATGCCCAGATCCACACCTTCAAAGTATCTGCGCATTTTCTGATCCGGCGCGACGGAGCACTCATCCAGTTTGTATCATGCCTGAACCGTGCCTGGCATGCCGGCGTATCAAACTGGCAGGGGCGTGAACGTTGTAATGATTTCTCTGTCGGAATTGAGCTTGAAGGCAGTGATTTTGAAGCATTTGAAGCTGTACAGTATCAAACACTGAACAATTTAATTACCGCAATCAGGAAAGCCTATCCGATTCAGTCTATAGTGGGGCATTCTGATATTGCGCCTGGCCGCAAAACGGATCCTGGCCCATACTTTGACTGGCAGCAAGTGACCCGCTAAACGCCGTCAGCTGTTAATTTTTAATAATACGAACGAATAGTTAGCCGATTATTTATGCAAAGAAAAACACCCTTCATTTTACTGGCGCTGATGATTGCCCTGACTGCCAGCTGCGGCAGCAAGGATAAAGCCGCCGATGCCGGCGCAAAAAAAGGCCCGAAACCTACGCTGGTCACCGTCACGCAGGTAAAAGACACCGCAATAGAGATCACGGAATCTGCCGTAGGCTCGATTGAAGGCCTGATCGACCCCACCATTGCGGCAGAAGTTGCGGCGCGCGTGATTAAAGTGCATGTCAGCCCGGGGCAGAGAGTAAAGAAAGGCGAGCTGGTGGCTACCCTCGATGCCACGGATTATGCCTTGCAGCGCAACGAAGCGCTGGCGGAGGTCGCACGTATCGAGGCCTTGCTGCAGAACCAGACCAAGATCGTGACGCGCAGCCAGGCACTGGTCAATAAAAACTTCATTTCACAGAATGCGGTTGATACCGACCTCGCGCAGCAGAATGTGCTTAAAGAACAGCTGGCTGGGGCACGCGCCCGTGTCGACACCATCAACCACAGCAGCAGTAAAACCAGGATTTATGCGCCGACTGACGGCGTCGTCGAGAAGAAGATCGTGGATACCGGCGAGTTTGTGAAAGTGGGCGACCCGCTATTGCAGATCATTTCAAACAAACGCCTGCGTGCGCACATCCCATTTCCTGAACGTATCAGCAACCGGCTCAAGCCAGGCATGAAAGTGCGTTTAAGCACACCAACCAGCACCAGAGTGGTGGAATCCGAAATCCGCGAATTGAAAGCCATGATTATAGAAAGCAACCGCTCCATCGACGTGATTGCCGACATCACCGACGAATCTGACTGGCAGCCCGGCGCGAGTGTCACCGGCACGGTCGTGATCGGGGAGCAGCCTTCGGCCTTAATGGTTCCCGAGCAGAGCGTCGTGCTGCGGCCGGCGGGTGAAGTGGTGTACCTGGTAAAAGACGGCAAAGCGCATCAGGTGATTGTAAAAACAGGACAACACCAGAAAGGGCTGGTGGAAATTACACAAGGATTGCACGCCAACGATACTATCGTGATGGATGGTGCCGGTTTCCTGACTGACCAGGCGCTGATTAAAGTGACCAGCAACCACACTGCACCATAAGCACTGCCTTAAAAATTTAAAGATTGCCTGCTACCATATCGCCTGACACTCAACTGCCTAATACAAAGATCGCCGCATGACACTACCCGAACTCTCGATCAAACGCCATGTTCTTGCCTGGATGCTGTCAGGCGTTATCGTCCTGTTCGGCATCATTTCTTACCAGCGCATCGGCATTGACCGCATCCCTGCGATTGATTTCCCCATCATCGTAGTCAACACCACGCTGCGCGGCGCCAACCCGGATGTGGTCGACACCAGCATTACCAGTATTATCGAATCCGCCATCAACACCACGCCGGGTATTGAGCATATCCAGTCATCATCATCGCCCGGTGTTTCCACCATCACCATTACCTTCGCACTGGATAAAAACATTGATGTGGCCTATAACGAGGTGCAGGCCAAGGTCAGCCAGGTATTGCGCCGGCTGCCGAACGACACCGATCCACCTGTCATCCAGAAAGTAGACACCAATGCCTCGGCGGTAATATGGCTGGCACTGAGCGGCGACCGCACATTGCAGCAGCTGAATCTATACGCAAACAATGTGCTGAAGAAAAAATTCGAAACCATTAACGGTGTAGGTGAAGTGACGATCGGCGGGCGTCGTGACCGCGTCATCCGTGTCAATATCAAACCGGAACAGATGGCTGCCTATAAAGTCACGGCAGGTGACCTGATCTCGGCGTTCAACCGTGAACACATACAGCTGCCGGGCGGCTTTCTGGTAAGCGCGCAATCAGAACAGCTGCTCAAGCTTGATATGGAATTTCACAACGTCAGGGAGTTGGGTGAACTGATTGTTGCAACCAATACCGGGGTCTCCATCCGCCTCAAGGACATCGCGACCATAGAGGATGGCATCACCGACAATCGCCAGATCGCCCGCTATAACGGCAAGCCTACCGTGGGTCTGGGCATGGTCAAGATCGCAAATGCCAACACGGTCGACATCATCCGCGAGGTCGAACGCCGCCTTGAACAGGATATCCGCCCCAACCTGCCTCCGGGCATGAGCCTGGAAGTATCCACCAACGATTCGATTTTCATTAACCAGCTCGTTGCATCGCTTAAAGAACACCTGATAGAAGGCACGCTGCTGGCAGCACTGATCGTTTTCATCTTCCTGCGTTCGATACGCTCTACGCTGATTGTCGCAACGGCAATACCGATCTCGCTGCTGGCGGCGATTGCCGTCATGTATTTTTCCGGCTTCACTTTCAACTCCATGACCCTGCTGGCGCTGCTGCTGCTGATAGGCGTGGTGGTCGATGACGCCATCGTGGTACTTGAAAACATATACCGCCATCGTGAACACATAGACCCCAACCCGATCAGTGCCGCCCTGAACGGCGCCCGCGAAGTGACTTTCTCCGTGACCGCCGCATCACTTTCCCTGGTGTGTATTTTTGCACCGGTCATTTTCATGGATGGCATGGTAGGTAAATTCTTTAACTCGTTCGGGGTTGTCGTCACGTTCGGCGTACTTGCATCACTGTTTGTGTCGCTGACGCTCACGCCTATGCTCTGCTCACGCTACCTTTCCGTATATCACCATGAGAACCGTATTTACGGTTTTATCGGGAAAGTGCTGGGGTCGCTGGATAGCGCCTATAAAAAACTGCTGTTTGTTTCACTGCGGCACCGCGGCCTGGTGCTGTTGATCACCGTAGCTTTCGTGCTGTTCAGCGGTTATTTTTCATTCAAGTACGTAGAAAAGGATTTTGTACCAGAATCCGATGAAAGCAGTTTCAGCATTACAGTCAAGACGCCGCTCGGCTCCAGCCTGGAGTACACCGACTCACGCCTGAAAATGGTCGAAGCCGTGGTTGCCGGCCATAAAGCTGAAGTTGCCAGCTTCTTCTCTACCATTGGCACAGGCTCGCGTGGCCAGGTTAACCAGGGCAACGTCAATGTACGCCTGAAGCCGAAAGAACAGCGTCACAAGAGCCAGCAGGCTTTAATCAAAGAGCTGAAAAAAGAGCTGGACACCATCCCCGGGGTGCGTGCGATCCCGACCGGGGCTTCGGTGGTACGCGGCCAGCGCTCGGAAAAACTGCAATTCAACCTGACCGGCAGCAACCTGCAGGAAATCGGCCGCATTTCAAAACTGTTGCAGGATACACTCAGCAGCAATCAGAACATGGGTAAGGTCGACCTGGATGTACAGCTTGACCTGCCGCAGCTCAACATGAAAATAGACCGGGAGCGTGCAGCAACACTGGGCTTGAACGCAACTGACATTACTACCGCAGTCAGCCTTTATGCGGGCGGCATTAACGTAGCCAAATACAATGATGAGAACGGCGACGGCCAGCGTTATGACATTCGCCTGAAAGCGCATGAGTCGGATTTAAAAAACACCGAAGACCTGCGCAAGATATTCCTGCGCAGCAGCAATGGCCAGCTGGTGCGGCTGGATGCGGTTGCCAGTTTCGTACCCGAGCTTGGTGCTGCCGTGATCGGGCGCTATGACCTGCAGTATGCGGCAAACTTCTATGCCAACCCAAGCATGCCGCTGGGGGATGCGGTTGACCTGGTAAAAACTACCGCCGCCAAAATCGTTCCGGCCGAATACAACATCAAAATGGTCGGGCAGGCAGAGGAATTCGGGAAAACCTTCAAAAATATCAAATTCGTATTCCTGCTGGCCTTTATCCTGCTCTACATGGTATTGGCCAGCCAGTTTAATTCGTTCATACAGCCCTTCATCATCATGCTGGCACAGCCGCTGGCGATCATAGGCGGTCTTATTGCGCTGCTGATCTCCGGCGATACGCTCAATATGTTCTCGATGATCGGGCTGGTGCTGCTGATCGGGCTGGTAGCCAAGAACTCGATCCTGCTGGTGGATTTAACCAATCAGCTGCGCGACAAGGGAACAAGCATAGATGATGCGCTCAAAGAAGCCTGCCCAATCCGGCTGCGTCCGGTAGTGATGACCTCACTGACGATTATCCTGGCGCTATTGCCGGCGGCACTCGGCCTCGGTGCGGGTTCTGAAACCAACAAGCCGCTATCGGTCGCCATTATTGGCGGCATGGTTTCATCTACCTTGCTGACACTGGTCGTGGTACCGGCCGCTTACTCCCTGGTGATGCACGGACTGGAAAAGTGGGAAGCTAAAAGAATCAACCTGGCGAAAAGACTGCACCCCTGATTTTATAATCAGGGCGTTTTTTCAAGCAGCTCCAGCTGCAGGCCGGCCATCTTCGGCTGCCACATGTCGGGATTCACGGGGAAATCTTTAACCACCCCGGTGCGCCGGTAGCCGCGCCGTTCGTAAAAAGCGATCAATTCATGGCGCAGGGTAATGACATGCATGCAAAACCTGCTCACCGGCCAATGCTGAACTGCATAGCATTCAGCATAAGTGAGTAATTGCTTACCTACGCCAGAACCCTGCATGGCAGGGTTCACCACAAACATACCGACATGGACGGCGTCGGCATCCGGCTCCAGGCAAACCGAAGCAATCAGGTCGGTACCATGCATGCAGACCAGTATGGTGCCATGCCCCGATGCCATCAGCGCCTGCACTTCTGCGGCCGTGGTACGCAAACCGTCAAGCAGGTCAGCTTCCGTGGTCCAGCCTTGCCGGCTGGCATCACCGCGATACGCAGCATTTACAAGTGCGGCGATACTGGCAGAATCTGCTGCCTGCGCCAGCCGAAAAACTAGCGCAGGCTGGAAAGGCAGCGCCTGCATCATTGAATCTCCGATTTACTCACCAGTTTTTGCACGACCAGGCTGCCCACCATATCACCCTGCACATTCACGGCGGTACGCAAGGTATCCAGCAGCCGATCTACCGGCAGCAGGATCGCAATGGCTTCCGCCGGCAGCCCTACCGACTGCAGCACCATGACCATGGTCACCATGCCGGCACTGGGGATGCCGGGCGCGCCCATTGCTGCAATCATGGCCGTGAAACATACAATGAGCTGCTGCGCGACCGTGAGTTCGATCCCGATCAGGTTGGCAATAAACAAGGCGGCGGCAGCTTCATACAGCGCGGTGCCATCCATATTGATAGTGGCACCCAAAGGCACCACAAAACCGGCGATTTCCGGTTTGACATTCAGCTGCTGGCTCACGCAGCGTAAAGTTACCGGCAGCGTTGCAGAGCTTGAACTGGTGGCAAATGCCGTTACCAGCGCCTCGCGCGAACCGCGCCAGAAAGTGAGCGGAGACATACGTGTAAACAGGTACAGAATCAGCGGCAGCACTACAACACCATGCACCAACAATGTCCCGATGATGACCGCGACAAACTTGGCAAGTAAGCCCAGCATCGCAATATCCTGCACGGCCACCAGCTTGATCAGCAAAGCCATGATACCCAGCGGTGCCAGGCGCATCACCCAGCCAACAATCAGCATGGTAACATCCAGCACCTCCTGCAGCAGCGTACGCAGATTGCGGAAACGCTCACCGCCCATGACCAGCGCAATACCCAGCAGCAGGGCGCACATGACGACTGCCAGCACATTTCCCTGCGACAGGGCTGTAAATGGATTAACAAATAATCCGTGCAGAAACTGAGCCAGAAATTCCGGCAGCGGCAATTGCTTTGCCTCGAAGTCTTGCATGGCATGTTCGAACAAATTGATGGAAAGACCGGTGCCGGGCTTGAAATACAGGCTGGCAGCCATGCCCAGGACAATGGCAATCGCCATGCTGCTGATAAAAAACAGTATGGTAGTCACCCAGACCCGCTGCATCTGCTGATGCTGACGCAGGTTAGCGATGCCCACAGTAATCGAGCAGAACACCAGCGGAATAAGCACCATCTTGAGCAAATCGACAAACAGCGTGCCGACCAAGCCGGAGGCATACAAGCCCGCCTGCGCGACTTCGTGCCCGGCACCCAGCCCATGAAAATACACGCCGGCAGCAACGCCGAAGATTGCGCCTAATAAAATCTGTGCATTCAGGCTGGGCAGCTGCATAAGCTACTGGATTATTCAGCCGCTTTCGGTTTTACTGCCTTGGTCTTGGCTACTTTGGCCTTAGCTACTTTAGCTTGGGCTACTTCGGGCTCTTCTACTTCGGGTTTGTCGGCCTTGGTTTTCACCGCTTTAGGTTTCACAGATTTAGGTTTCGAAGCTGTGGTTTTCGCCGCTTTAGGTTCAGCAACCGTGAGTTCCGCAACCGCGGGTTCCGCAACCTTTGACTTCGTAGCCTTGGCTTTCACAGCACTAGATTTCGCCTTCTTGGGTTTTACCTCTTCTACTGCAGCGGGTTCAGGCGCTTCACTAGCAGCGGGCACAGCATCGGCGATTACATCGGCTTCAGTCGCGGCTTCAACCTCGGTACTGGCATTGGCTGCCTGTTTTTTTTCAAACACTGCGGCAAAAAAACCATCCGTATTGTGCAAGTGCGGCAGCAGTTTCAGGTAATTGCCGGTATCCAGCTCAATCTGCTGCTGTGCCAGAACTTCTGCGGCATTCAGCAAGCTGAAATCGGGGTGGGTCGCCAGAAACTGTTCGGCGATCTTCTCGTTTTCGTCACTGAGCAGGCTGCAGGTTGCATAAATCAGGCGCCCGCCGGTTTTAGTGAGTTTGGCGGCACGTGCCAGGATATTGGCCTGCTTCACATTCAGCTCGGCAACATCTTCCGGCATCTGGCGCCATTTCAGGTCAGGGTTGCGGCGCAAGGTGCCTAAGCCGCTGCACGGCGCATCGACCAGCACGCGGTCAAACTTGCCGTTCAGGCGTTTCAATTTAGGGTCAGTCTCACTGCTGATGACTTGTGCATGCATATTACTCAGCCCGGAGCGCTTTAAACGCTGGCCGAGGTTATGCAGACGCTTTTCGGACACATCGAACGCGTACAGACGGCCGGTGTTACGCATCAGCGCGCCGATTGCCAAGCTCTTGCCGCCGGCACCCGCGCAGAAGTCCGCCACCATCATGCCGCGTTTAGGCGCTACCAGGTATGACAATAACTGGCTGCCCTCGTCCTGCACTTCGATCTTGCCTTCGGTAAACAATACATGGCGGCCGATATTCATGCGGTTAGGCATGCGAATGCCGATGGGTGAATATGGAGTTTTGCTGATATTAGTCTCGCCGGACGTGTTTTCAGAGATGAATTTTGCCAGCACCTCATCACGGTTGCCTTTGATCGTATTCACACGCAGATCCAGCGTCGCCTGCTCGTGCATGCTGCGGCCTATAGTCAGTGCTTCGGCCTCGCCATACTGGGCAACCAGCTTATCCCACAGCCAGTCACGTACATCGGCCTGTACTGCAAGCGGCAGATTCTCGGTAGATTTCGCCTTGATCATATGCGCCCATTCTTTTTGCTGCTCATTCAGCATAGGCTCCAACTCACGGATACTCATGCCCTGCACACGCAGCAGGTAAGCCAGGATCAGTTTACGTGCATCATCAGGATCATCTTCCTCATTTGCCGTCACCGTGCTCAAAAAGCGCAGGCGACGCAAAACACCGTACACGCTCTCTGCAACAAACGCACGCTCTTTGGTGCCCAGTTCACGGTTATTGCGGAAAAATTCACTTAATTTCGCGTCCGCGGGGCTGCTGAATGTCAGCAGATTGGATAAAACTACAGCAGCTTGGCGGATTAGATTAGGCGTCATATTTTTCTTTACTCAAATTTTCTTAAATAATTTAAATGGTTCTAAGCTCGACGCTCAAAATCACTCAATGTGTAACTCAGTCAGGGTTTGTTCCAGCTTCTGTCCGTTATCATCCACCATCAGGATTTTTACTGGTACATAATGATAATCGGCCGCCAGCCATAATTCTTTGGTTTCCTGCGTATCCTGTACCGGCGGGCTCAGGTGCTGGGTTTTATATTGCACACCCGCGCTGCTGATTACCTCAGGTTCAGTGCTGATGCGGTATTGATACTGGTTCAGTTTCTTGCCGGTCGTCAGCGTTACCGCGATGTCAGCCTTTAAAGGTTTAGGCAGGTACATGAACTGGTAAGCGAAGCTCGCCAGATCCTGGGTGCCGGCAGCCAAAGACGCTTCTTTCAGCTTGCCTTTAACCGTCATGCGCAAGTTCTGCTTCGCCCAGTCGAAATCTGCCTGCACTGCTTTTTTAGGATTATCGCCCTGGCGCAGCTCAAAATGCGAAGGCTTCAAGCCTTGCGCCGTAATCTCGCCGCTGCTGGTCAATACACGCTCACCAAACAACGCATAAACGCCGATGCCCTTGGTAACGCTCTCAACCTTGTAAGCCGTGCCGCTGACGCTGAACTGCTCGTGAACTTTGGCAAACGGCTGGCCATTCTTTGTCACTTCATAAACAGCCTGCACCCGCTTGGGCAGAGCCGCATTCGATAGCGCCGCCTGTTCAGCCATGACCGGGGTCGCCGCCAGCAGGATCGCCAGACTTAATAATTTAAATAATGCAGATGATTTGATGTGGTTAAACACAAGATTTCCTTTAATTTAAAAAACACATCA
>Ga0208887_100204_pt1 | contig 29941 bp, 22 predicted proteins | sample LakWasM106_HOW12_2_FD_183924 | JGI IMG/M metagenome (GOLD analysis project Ga0208887, IMG submission 183924) | Freshwater sediment methanotrophic microbial communities from Lake Washington under simulated oxygen tension - Sediment Metagenome... | ecosystem: Environmental > Aquatic > Freshwater >...
TGCGCCGACTGCGAACTTATGTCCAGTTCAACGGCACCGCCTCCTTGCGATCTACCAGGGCGATCACAGCCTCTGGCGCGTTCAGACTGGCCAACTGTCCATAACTGCGTGCTGTGCATAACGCTGCTTATGGAGAGCTCTCCATAAGCAGCGGTTGCTGTCGGTCGCGGCCGTGACCTGAGTTCACGGTGCCTGGCACAAAGCTGTCATTGGCTCACCCAGCAGCGCGGCAGCATCGATGACCGGTATCGAGGGAGCTGCAGTCATGGTCTAGCACACGTCTCCCCATGAACGGGACGACCCTACGCCTACCTGCGCGATGTCATGGCACGCCTGCCCATGCAGCCCGCCACCCAGATCGGCGAGCTGCTGCCATACCGCTGGCAGTCAGCCTGACAGCGCATATTCAGATACACGACCGCGCCCCGCAGTCAAGATGGGATCGCCGCGCGATTACGGGCGTCCTACAACCCTTAACTTAAGTCGGCCTACAGGCGAACAGTTGCCCCTCGGTCCCATGCCCCACGGCTGCATGGAATCCAAGTTCCATACCTAGGCAATTTTCTGACTTACGCTATGCGCCAAACCCAGGAAGGTCGAGATCAGAGGAGCTTGATGCCGCTCCTTTCTACAGATGAAGTGCACCTGTGTCGCCATGCTGGTGTCTGAAATAGTTAACTTAACAAGGCGAGGATCTGGCCTGTAGGCTGTTTCCGCCACGACGCCTAGGCCCAGCCCCTCCGCCACCGCCTCTCGAACGGACTCGCGGCTGCCCATCTCCAGAGCCACCTGCACCTCGACGCCTCGCTCCTTTAGTTCTTGTTCAAACACGCGTCTGGTCGTCGATCCTTCCTCTCGGATGACGAACCTCTGACCCTGCAGATCACGCAGTTTGAGAGTGGCCCGTTGCGCGAGTGAGTGTTGGGTGTTGCCGAATATCACCAATCGCTGGGTACGGTAAGCCGCGCCAAATAGATCTGGGTGAGCGACGTGATTGAGCACCATGCCCACGTCTCCCTGGTAGTCAAGAATCTTTTCAGTGATGGTTCGCGAGTCGCCTACGCCAACAGCCACGTTGACCTGGGGGAACTGTTTCATGAACAGCTTCAACACGGGCAGCACGTTGTGCGGCCCGATGGCATGGATGACCAGTCGCCCTACGTATTGATTTTTCGCAGCAGCGAGCAGTGCGTGCGCATCTTCCTCGCCACTGAAGGTACGCCGGGTGTAGTCCAACAGAGTGCGTCCAAAGGACGTGAGTTCAAGCCGCCGCCCGCGCCGATGAAAAAGCTCCACGCCGAAGTCGACCTCCAGGCGCTGTATGTGTGAAGAAACAGTCGGTTGTTGAATAGCGAGCACTCTCGCGGCAGCGGTCATGCTGCCGGCTCGGGCCGTTGCGTCAAAGGCCTTCAAGGCTGCGAGGAGGCTGAGTCCAGACATTGATGTGATCTATGGGTGCCCTCATTTTTAGGGATGAAAGTTTCATATTCATGACACCTTGGTCACCCAGACTTGAGCTGTGCTTCCACTGAAGCTGTTTCTTCCAGAACCTCCTCTTTCCCGAGAGATACCTCTGACCACTTGAGTCCTGGTGTGCGTCTAGCGCACCACAACAAATGAAACCGAGCTATGAAAACTGCAATTCGCGAGAGCCATCTGAGCTTGCGGGGTATCACGGTGACCTATGCCGATGGTCACACAGCGCTTGCGCCCACCTCGCTGGAGGTACAGCATGGCGGGTTCCTTGTGCTGCTGGGCGCGTCGGGCGCGGGAAAGTCAACGCTGCTGCGCAGCATCAATGGCTTGGTTAGCCCCACAGACGGAGAGGTGTCGGTGGCCGATCTGCCGGGCGGCACCGTCTCAAAACGCAACCTTCTTGAGCATCGGCGCCACTGCGGCATGGTGTTCCAGCAGCACCACCTGATCGGGCGGCAAAGCGTGCTGGCCAATGTGTTGATGGGCAAGCTCGCCACCCGCGGATCTCTGGCGTCGTTGTGGCCTTGGAGCAAGGCTGACAAGCTGGAGGCGCTGGCGGCCATTGACCGCGTAGGCCTGCTTGAGAAAGCCCTAGCACGGGCAGACACCTTGTCTGGTGGGCAACAACAACGCATTGGCATTGCGCGTGCCTTGGTGCAAAAGCCCCGCCTGCTGCTGGCCGATGAGCCGGTGGCCAGCCTCGACCCGGCGACCGCGCAGAGTGTGTTGACCCTGCTTCACGACATCTGCAAGAAAGACCGACTCACGGCCATCGTGAGTCTGCATCAAGTCAACCTCGCGCGCATGTTCGCCGACCGCATTGTGGGCCTTCGCCAGGGCCAGGTGGTGTTCGACGGGACAGCAGCGCAGTTGACGGAAGAAGCCCAGTCTGCCCTGTACGCGAAGTCGTCACCTGCCAACATGGGCAGTCAATTTGATTCCCCCTCTCAATCCAAGGAGTTTTTACCGTGCTGAATCGTCGCCGTTTCCAATTTATCGCTGCCGTCACTTTGGCCGCCCTGTTGCCACTTGGCGCCCATGCCGAGGGCAAAAATCCTTCCAAGCTTCGCGTTGCACTGTTGCCGGACGAAAACGCCGCCACCATCATTCAGAACGCACAGCCTCTGAAGCGGTATCTGGAGCAGACCCTGAAGAAGGAAATCGAGGTCACGGTGACCACGGACTACTCGTCGATGATTGAAGCCATGCGCTTCGGCCGCATCGAGGTCGCCTACTTTGGACCGTTCTCTTACGTGCTTGCCAAGTCCAAGGCGCCCAACATTGAGCCATTTGCCGTTGGCGTGGAGCGCGGCTCGCCGACCTACCAGTCGGTTCTCATCGCCACGGCAGGCGGCCCGGTCAAGACCCTGGCTGACGTTCGTGGAAAGCCTTTTGGCTTTGGCGATCAGGCTTCGACGTCCAGTCACCTTGCACCGCGCGCGCACTTGCTTAAAAACCACCAACTGAACGGCGAGACTGACTACCGCCCCGTTCACCTGGGCACGCACGATGCCGTGGCCCGAGCTGTTCAGGCAGGGCAGGTTCCCGCCGGCGCTCTGTCAAAAACCATTCTGGACAACCTCATCGCAAAGGGCATGGTGGATGCCAACAAGATTGTGCAACTTGAACTGTCGGCACCCATTCCGAACTATCCCATTGCGATGCAAGGTAATCTCACGCCGGAGCTCAAGGAAGCCATCCGAGCCGCCTTTCTTCAGATGAAGGACGCCGAGATTCTCAAATCATTCCGTATCGAGGCCTTTGCCGCTACCGATGACAAGGCCTACGACATTCTTCGCGACACAGCACAGATTCTCAAGCTTGATCTGGGACGCATGAAATGACATCGGTAGCCTTGGAATCCATAGTTGCCATCGACGGACAGCAGCGACTCAAACGGCTGGGCGCCGCCTGTGTCGTTCTGTTCGTCTGTGTGGTGGCTTTGTATGTCACCGGCTTCTTTGACGCGCAGCGTTTCATCGAAGGCGGCCCAGCGATTCAGCAGTTGGCCTCAGAGATGGTGCCGCCGAATTTCGAGCGCTGGGAGCACTGGGTCATTCCATTGCGTGACACCTTAGCCATGTCGATCGCAGGCACGGCGCTGACCGTTCTGGCGTCGTTGCCGCTGGCCCTGGTGGCGGCGCCCAACACCGCGCCGAATGCGGTGGTTGGGCGAATCGTCAGAACCATCTTGGCTGCATTTCGGTCTGTGCCTGAAATCATCCTGGGCATTCTGTTCGTCGCGGCCGTGGGCTTTGGGGCATTGCCTGGTGTGCTGGCGTTGGCCCTGCATTCCACGGGCATGGTGGCCAAGTTCTACGCCGAAGCCATAGAGCACGTGGACCCGAAACCTCTGGAGGCCGCTAAGGCCGCGGGCGCAAGCCGGTTTCAGGTCATCACCCATGCTGTGTTACCGCAGGTTTTGCCCCAGTTGGCGGACATCACCATCTACCGATGGGAATATCACTTTCGCGCATCGGCAGTGATGGGCATCGTGGGTGCGGGCGGCATTGGCTTTGAACTCATGGCGGCTCTGCGCCTGATCAAGTACGACGAAGTCTCCGCCATTTTGCTGTCCATCCTCATATGCGTGCTCGTGGTCGACGGCATTGGGTCGGCGCTTCGCAAACATCTGAAATAGAAAGAGAGAGGAAGGTAATGATGCCGAAAATTGTGGTGACGCAGCCCATCCATGAAGCAGTTCTGGCGCGTCTTCGATCCGCCGGTGATGTAGTGATGAATCAAGGGCCTGAGCCCTGGAGCGAGGAAGAGCTTTACCTCCACCTGAAGGACGCCGACGCCATGATGGCGTTCATGCCTGACCGGGTAGATCAGCGAACCCTGTTGCACGCTCCCAGGCTCAAGACCATCGCTTGCGCCCTGAAGGGGTATGACAACTTTGACCTCAAGGCATGTGCGCAAGCCGGTGTCAGCGTGAGCTTCGTTCCTGACCTGCTCACAGAACCCACGGCAGAACTCGCCATTGGGCTGGCCATCGCCGCCGCGCGCCATGTGCTGGCAGGTGACGTCAGTGTTCGCAAGAGCTACGCAGGATGGCGTCCCCAGCTGTACGGAATGGGGTTGCACGGCTCGATAGTGGCGGTCGTCGGACTTGGCGCCGTTGGGCGGGCCATTGTGGACCGTCTCTGTGGCTTCGGGTGCGCTCAACTGCTGGGCGTGGACCCGCATGGTGATGACGAACGCCTGACCATGGTGAGCCTGGGTGAGGCCCTGTCGCAATCCGACTATGTCATTCTGGCCGTTCCGCTGCTGGACGTAACGCGTCACCTCGTCAATGACACCATGCTTGAAGGTGTTCGGCGGGGGCAGATCCTGGTCAACATTGGGCGAGGCTCGGTTGTGGACGAGGCTGCCGTGGCACGGGCGCTCAAGGACGAGCGCCTGGGTGCCTACGCCGCCGATGTGTACGAGATGGAAGACTGGCTGCTGGCAGACCGTCCACGCCAGATTCATCCGGAACTCTTGCAACACCCCTCCACGGTTTTCACACCCCACATTGGTTCGGCGGTGAAGAAGGTTCGCCGAGCCATCGAGTTGCAGGCTGCTGAAAATTTGCTCGTTGCGTTAAATGGTAATGAGCCGCTTGCACACTACGAGGCATCGCACTGAGCGGCTCATGTGGCAGCTTCGCACTGCTCGGTGCAGCCATGAGGTCACCACACCAGAGAATGCTTTTGGACGTTCTATGGTTCTGGCCGATCTAATTCTTTGAGAAGACCTTGGCTACGTGTTTCGGACCCGCGGGCCAACTGCGGATGCTCTTCGCAATGGTTCCGATAAGCCGTGCCGCCAAGTATCCGGGGTGGGATTCCCCCGGTTTCTCGGACGGTTTTCTGGGATCGTTGCCTACATCAACACCGACCGCAGCGGGTCGGGAGAACCAATTCATCCTTGGTGTGATCAGTTGCTCCTGCTACCTTGCCCGGCTCGCATCAATAGAGTGACCGGTCTGAGCAACAAAGCGGTCGCTTGAGACCCTGCTCGATCAATGACCAGTTGCGCAACACGCGAACTTCCAGGCGTTAGGTTCGAGTGTCGGAGATCAGCCTAAAGCGGAAGCAGCGCGATTTAGGCTCCCGATACGGGGACTCTCCTGCGGGAATACCCTCCAGAGCCGACTGCGCCACCTTAGTCGTGTCCTGGAGCGCGGCGAGTAACGCCGACCCAACTGGTCGAATATGCCAGCCATGCTGGACGCACTGGTACCCAGATCGGTCTGACCGGGCTGCATGTTTCCGGGCTTGCGTACACGGTGTTCATGGGATCAGAGACTGGGGGCAGTGCCCTCAGGGGGCATCGTTACGATAGCGGTTCATCCTCAGAACACGCCCATGCTTCTGTCACTGCATATCGACCAACAAGCGCCGAATCACTACACCGCCCGGGTACTCGACAACCAAACCTAGGTGGATGAGCTCTTTACCGAGGACATCCAGTCAGCCATCACCCTGGCTGGCCAGGAGGTACGGCGCGATGGGGTTCACATCTGGTACCGGGTGGTGCACCTTCAGCGGCGGTTTTTGGACAACTGACGGTGCTGCCTATGCGTCGGCTTGGCTCGTGAGATCCGGAAGAGGCTGAAGCACTATGAAATGCTGCTGATTCCAGAGTTGCCCGGCCCGCTTCGCAGCATCCAATCCGCGAATGCCGCAAGACTCGAATGTTGGGAATGAACAATCTTCAGATCAGGCCCAACATTGGGGGATCGAGTTGACCCACGGCATATCAAAGCGAGGTGAGTGCTAGGTTTGATGCCCTTGAAGTACGGCAAATAGTCGTCCACGAAAGCCGCAGCACCCAACTGCTCTATAGCAGCAGCTTTGGGACTGCGATCCCCTGTGGAGCGTCCTGTTGCAATCACCCGTTCGATGGGGAATCCAGCATCCCGCAGATTCTGTAAACGTGCGTTCTGGAACTGCGGGCGCAGCGCTGTGACACACACGAGGTTGAATCCAGCATCGTGCAATCGGTGGCAGGCTTGCACTGCATGCTCAACGGCAGGAATCGTGGACCAGAACTGCTCATCCATGCAATCCTTGAAAATTGAGAGCCTCTCACCATCCAGCGCCTCGACTTCCCAGCGGTCCAAGGGCCAATATGCATTCTTGTCCAACTCCTTCGGGAAATACCCAAAAGCACGTTCCCAGAGGTGCGCATAGGCCAGACTGTAGTCCAGCAGGACGCCGTCTGCGTCCAGTGCGATGAGAGGACGCGTCTTCATCTGGTTTGTGCCTCACGCAGTTTGGAGAGGTGACGGATGTTCATGGGGAAGATATTACGGGAGCGCGTCGAGAAGTTCCAGCGCTGCCAGGCTACGTAGACAACGTAGCAGGCCTTCATTCTCCTACGGCCGTTTGCTGATCGGCCATCGCAAGCCCATCTGCTGCTGACCTGTCTGTTTCGCTGAGTGACTGCGCCGCCAAAACAGCTTGATCGAGCAGCAGCTAGCTCGGTCGTACACAAAGTCCGGAAACTCTTTTGAATCGCCCCAAGGCGATTCACTTTGAGGCGCAGCGGACGTCAGATTTACAGAATTAGCTGACAGCAACCAACCTTGAAGAGTAAGTCACTAAAGTAAAACGTGCCAAATCTACCCAATGGTCGCAATAGTGATCGGCTGAATCCGCGTGGGCACAACGCGGGCACAGAGTGGGCACAACTTGGGCACAAACAAAAACGCCCACTGAAAAGTGGGCGTTTACTGTTAGCGAGAACCGCTATTTTGTTGGTTGCGCGAGAAGGATTTGAACCTCCGACCTTTGGGTTATGAGCTCTAGGCCGATGAAAACATATCTTATGTTTTCAAATGACTAGAAGTGATGTAAAACGTTGAATACGCATGGAATTTTGACGATTCCGATCGGTGCAGTGTGCGCCGCATTTCAACGTTTTAGGCCACATGGACAACGTACCAGGGATTTCGGACGGTCACGGCGGGAAGAGTTTTGAGACCTTTGGGCTTCCAGTCGCGCTTCATCCATTGCTTGAATGGTCCAACCGACTAGGGCTGACTCGTCCGCTGCTCGCGGTACTCGATGCATCAAAAACCGGCGCAAATCCTGAGTACGTTGGATCAATCATTGAGTACTTGCGCCAGTCTGGGCCGTTGAAGATTGCCTCGGCATGGGCCGACGAATCCGAGCCGGCTTCGGAGTTGTGCCGACTCATGGAATCCTTGTCAGCATCCCCAACCGTTGCCCGTCTGTATCCATATTTGCCTCCGGCCCAACAGGTGGCCGCGCAACTCCCACGCGGCACGCTGCGCGAATTTGCCCTCCTCGCGCTTTGCGTGCCCAGGGCCTATCACCCTGACGCAGCCGCCCAACTCCGGTTGGAGACACTTCGAACCTGGACGTTCATCCAGTTCATCTCAGCCATCTATGAGGACTCCGAGCCGGATAAGCGAGTCATCGAGGTGTCCTGGAGCCTGCGCCAGGCAGCCTCTGGTGACTGGGATTGGCGGGATCTTTTCGCTGGGCTTCGCCCCCCCAGTGGATCACTCTCTATATATAGACAGCATCTGGCCTGGGAGGCTGCGGCTCTGGTCGGCAAGCTAGAACTGGCGTCCAACGAGGGGCCCGGCGTCAAGGCGCATATCAAACTGCTCCGGACACTGCGCAGCTACTGTGAATCTGAGCCGATCCGGGCCGGCCGATCCGAAACCCTGACCGCGAAGGGTGCCTTTTCTCAATATGCCCGCTTGTCCCCCGGTCGTGAGCATCTTTGGGGAACATCCGCTCAAAGTACAGCGCCGACCGTTTTTTCTCCAGGCGAAATCTTGGCGGAAGACCCCCAGCCCATCACCGGAAGGTTCATCGACCAGGACGGCGGCGATGGGACCGAATGCTGGGAAACAACTATTGATGAGCACCTCAATCCGGTGGCGCAGGAACATGAAGCACGTGGCGTCCTTCTTGCCACCATCGAGGACCAGCAATTCCTGCCGTTCAGCACCAACCGGCTCAATCAGTTTGAACGGGCTTGTCTGGAAAACTGGTGGCAGGCTGCAATCGCGCGAGATGCACCCGAAAGTTTTCGCCTCTTGGGCGCATTCATTTGGATTGCTGTCTACACGGCCAAATCCGTTCGGATGGTAGCGACCGACATCTCCTTTTCCAGTCAATGTGGGCCGGACTGGAGCATCGACCCCGACACCCTGACGTTGCAGAAACTCGCCCCCCGGCATCCGAGGGGATGGAAGGCTTCGTCTGCGACATCGCAGTGGCTGGAACCCCTCGCTGGCCAACTTCAAGTGCAGCTTCCAGACGAGGTTGCGGCGATTATTTCTCAGCACGGCTCGGGGCGCCTGTCGGCACGCGCACTCCTGGATCTTTGGCCGTCGTCACCGGCCCACAATTCGCCGGAGGCAATGTTCAACGACATGTGCAAACACACGCCCGGCCTTGAACGCGTTCGCTCAGGCATGCTCGCACACGTCCTTGAGCAAGGCGTTTTCGAGGCAACCGGTGACCCCGTACTCGGTCGCCTGCTTGCGAGCAGCTCGCGAAGTGGTTTGCCGGGATCTTGTGCCTATGCAGCTTTTCGGACAGCGGAAGTCCACCGAGGCATAACCGCTGCGGGTCTCGCGCCACCTCCTTTGTTCCCACGGAACGCGCAAGCACAAGAAAACATCGCCGGCAGTGAACTGAGCCCGCTCGACCCATTGCTGCGCGAAGAAATTGCACGGGTACGTCAGCGCATTGGCAGTTTGGCGGCTGGACCGGCAGAGAACTGGCTTGTCCATCACAACGCGGTGACGGTCTACATGACCGCAGCAATACTTGCCGCGACTGCAATTCGGCCGGTGTCGAGCCCGTTGGAGTCCTTCGGGCAGGTCGACTGGGACGAAAGGTATTTGTTCGTCGTGGACAAAGTTGCCTCCCAACGTCATGACGGCCGGATGGTGGTTCTCCCCAGCGAGTTGGTCCTGCTCTTCCGAGACTTCTACCTGCCCCACCTTCGTCGCCTCGCCTCCTCCCTCAGCAGCCAGGACCCCCCTCTCTCTCAAGAGCTGCAGGCTCTATCTGCGGGTGCAGCCAGTACCGCGATGCCAGCACTTTTCTTCCTCAGAGAAGACCCTGCACGGAATAGCCTGCGCTGGTTCGAAGTATCTGAAGTGACGCTGGACTCGATGGAGGTCTTCTCCTGGCCGTTGCCGTGGAATCTGTTCCGACATCGGACCAGCACGAGCCTTCGCCGATTGGGTCAAGACCCCGAGATCATCGACGGCCTCCTCGGACATGCAGAAGGAGGAACGGCTACATACGGACGGTTCTCGGCACGGCTGAGGCTTCAGGATTTGGAGGCTATCCGCCCGGCCCTTGAACAGCTCTTCGCCGCGCTTCAGTTTGCCCCACTTCAAGCGCCTGGCTGGGACACCACGCCCCTTGATTTTCCCGACCTGACGCCTGGCAAGACATGCCTTGAAGAGGGTGCGCAATTCGGCAGAGCGGCCCGTGAGACTCGACGCGCGAAACGCCACGCTGACGCACTGACTGAAGCACAAAGTGAGATTCTTCGTTTTGTTGGCGAGCGCCCTGTCGATTCAATCTCAGCCGACGAGTGGGAGATGCTGAGCCAACGCATGCTGCTCAACGACTCGGGCACCCCGCGAGCACTCGGCTCCCTTCGATACGAAGCGCTTCAGGATTGGATTCGTCAACGCTGGTGCGCGGATGGGACTCGACCACGTCTCAAAAAGCGCTACCTGCCGGCCTTGGAGGAGCGCACGTTGCTCTCGCATCAAGCTATCGGCAGCCGCCAAAAGGTAGCGGCGGCACTTCATGCTCTGCAGCCCATCCTTGAAGCGATGGAGCTCTCCCGCACCTCGCTTCGCGAATGTCTTTTCTATGGCACGGCGCTCACCGTTCTTGAGTCCAGGGTGACAGAGCCTCCACTGCTCCGAGACCTGCTCGTGGCCAAGAATTTTCGGCTTGTGCATTTCGATCAATCCTACTATCTGGAGTATTCCCCTGACTTGGACATCGATTCGGGCTGCGCCGTCAAACGCTACCCCATCAGTGTTGCCGCAGCGAACTTCCTTGCCCGCGCCAGTACGACAAAACGTGGCCTGGACATGGGCAAGAGCAGTCCTCCCGTTGAGTGGCAAAAGCTCTGCAAAGAGATCGGGCTGCTGGCCCCGCACATAAACACCGCCACTGCAACGATCTCTGAAATCGCGCAACTGGTCCATCAAGCAAACCTTCTGGAGTTCCCCGCCTCACTTACGGCCTATCTGAATGGCGACCTCCAATCCGTCGGATTGCCGCATCGCGACTGGATCAGACTGCGGCACGGTGCGGCCGGTGATTTCGGAACATTCAAAGCATCCGAAACGGAGAGCGGCTCGGAAATTTTCGAGGACGAGCAAGGCCCACCCAGGATATCTCCAGACCAGCATGAAGTTCATCTATCCGCTCTGGTTGACAGAGATACGGCAGACCATTCGCCACCAACCGGAATGCCAGATCCCGCCATCTCACAGGAGGCAAGCAAGAAGCTATTCGGCGAGGTGCGGACCATATTCAGAAAACACGCCGCCGCTACCGCTGGTGGGATCGGCCGCAGAAATATGGACGCGGCACTTTGCAGAGCGCTGGATCAATACCGAGGGTCCGCCGGTAGAAGTTGCCTTCTCCTGGTGGAGTGGGTGCGGCACCTCTTACGTAGAAGCACCCGCAAGGGCACCCTTCTTCGCGTCAGTTCTGTCGACAGATATTTCAGCAGCTTGTCACTGTGCTTTCTGGCCGTCGGTTTCGACCACGATCTCCTGGCGTGCGAAGAAGAAGATGTCACAGATTTCTACCTGCGTTTGATGGACGCGCGTTCGAGCATTCCAGATCCAACCGAGTCGTCACCAGAGTCCGGCTCAGAGGTAACAAGGAATGGCTACAAGACCCTCCACCTAGCCCTCCAGTGCCTGAAGGACTTCCACCAAACGATAAACGCTGCGTTCGGAGTCGAAAACCCAGATTGGTCAGAAATTTTTTCAGATGGGCCCAGCTTGTTGGTATCCGCTGGCTGCATCACAGAGCTGGAGTACCTCCGCATCAATGCTTGTCTTGCGCCCATTCCAGCCCAAGCATCCGTGGGCGATCTTCAATGCGCGTTCATCAATCTGTTGATGTACCGATTCGGCTTGCGCGGGATGGAGGCCGCATGTCTGTTGCGATCTGACTGGACGGAGCCGGCGCCGGACTGTGTGGTGCTCATGGTTCGGAGCAATCATTTGCGCCGGCTGAAATCGCCAGCAAGCCGTCGCCAAGTTCCACTCCTCTTTCGGCTGACGGATCACGAGAGGGCAATCATCGAGCAATGCTTCCTAGTACGACAGGCCACCCCGGTCTTGCATGACAAAGACGAACTCTTCCCGACCGAGTTTGGGCTAGATGGTTTGGAAGAGCGGCGAGGACTACTCAGAAGAATTGGTGCTGTCATTCAACAGGTAACCCGCAACGTTCAACTCAGTCCGCATCACAACCGACACACGTTTGCGAACAGGGTGGCTGAGCTCTTGGGCCTCAGCACATTGAATCTGAATCCGGTTGATAGTGGCAACGCCGCACATCAGAATGCGAGGCGGCTTCTTCTAGGAAGTGATGGATCGACACGCCGCTGTTCGTGGGCTATCGCCCGACTACTGGGTCATGCACAGCCTGCTACAACGTTTCGAAGTTATTTACATTATTTTCCTAAGCAGGCGATCTACTCTGTCCAGATGCAGACTTTCACGCAGCAGGAAAGGTCCAAATATCTCCAAGAAAATTTGATTGACCTAGACAATGTCGTGCTACACCATGATTACCTAAGCACATCCGACCCTTATTTACGCGCAGCAACTACAAGCCCCCTCACACCAGTGACGGCCCTCAAATTTGTTCGGATGCTTGTTCTACGGAGGAATTTCGGAATCGCTCAGCAGGAGACAAATGTCTCAGACCAAAATGCAAAGCGTCTAGAGAATTTATTGATAGAAACGGGCCACATAGTTTCAAGAAACAAATCAGGCTCGCACCCACTTGACTGGCTTTCTGGCATTCAACCGACACGCTGGGCTGAACTAATTCGGCATGCCGATCACGTGGAGTGGGATCAAACCCCATTGAAAGAAACCTCTTATTCCAATGCGGAAATTCGCTCCTTCATCGGTCCCTCACGACAGGTGCTTTTGTGGAAAAAAGAGCACTTTGAATTTTTAAAGCATGTGGTTGATTTATGGAGGCTTGATGATAAATCCTTTCATCTTTTTACAAATTCACGCTCAGATTCCATTCGGGCATTCGCGAATGAAAATGGCTTCAACCTATCCCAAAATCGTGACTTAAATATTGAAGGGCGCAGGCTTCAGGTGGACCCTGCAAGACTCGGATCTCCCCTCGTCAGCATTATTGATCGCAGTGCAGTAAATGGATTAAGAGGTCATGGAGTCATTCGTTCGAGCCAAGAATTTTTATTAATATTCTTGATTACTTTAGCACTCGCGTTGTCAGCTCGCCAGAGCGATCTGACAACGTAGCCCAATAATATTAATCTACTAAACGGGGTTCGGCAAAGCAAGAAAAACAAAGCACTTCGCGCCCAAGATGGTCCAACGTTTGCCTTGCTCGGACATGTACTTCTGAACCAACTTGCGCAAGCTCTGCCACCTGAACAAGTGGTAACTCATCCTCTAGATAATGAACATCCATAACCCTCCTTTCAACCTGCATTAATAAAACTTTCTTTCCCACGTCAAAACCTAGCATCCGACCATAAAGAGAAATCTGCTTTGGCTCATAACAAGCCAGGTTCGCACGAGGCGCAAATTTGCCCTTCAAATCAATATTTATACCGCAAAAATCAACATGAATGGGAGCCTTGATCTTTCTATTGGCCAAGGTACGTAATGCATCTTGCGCAACAGTCCGCACACTTTCCCTCTCACAGTCTGAAAGTTGATTTTCATCTAAATAATTTTGATCGTTTTGCGCCGAGTAACCCAACATTTTCTGCAAAGTCGCGCCAATGAGACGAATCGCCTTTGATTTATCAAACGCACCTTCTTCTGCATAACAGAACAATCGCAATTGCAAAATCGTTCCACCAGGTTTACTGCGCGCGGCTGATTCAATCAATAGCAGCTCAGGCTCGCACAAACGTTCGCTGGCTAATATATTTTTCAGCGCAGCAGCCATGGAGCTCATCTCGCCAAATCGCAAATCCGCCAACCCGCCACCGACCTCAACACCCTCTTCATCAATAACAGCTGTTAGTTGATGACTTACTTTTTGCTCCAAAATTACGATTAATTCACCATTCCTTGTTGACTGAAAAGCCAATGCATTTTCATTAACCATAAATACTCCTAAAACTAGAAATTGGGGTCGTGGAATTCAATGCCGCACGACAAACGGCAGCTCGCGACGAAAGCGAGTCAAATGAAATAGGGATGAAAGCGCTATCGTTCGGATAGCGAATTTGACAGGTCGCGCGAAGTGCGCAGCCAGTAGAAAAGCATCGGCGCAGCATGCCGTCGATGAAAATTGAGCGATAGACGAACCGCTTGGAATCAAAGAGACATTAGTGGCGAAGTTTCGCCAAAAAATGTTCTTTTAAATGATGATTGCCACGCTGGTAGGAGCAACCAATTTTGATGAGCACGACGAACTTAAATCGTCGGCTTATTTTTTAGGGGTAGTTTTCCCCATTGAGAGGCTGGAAGATACGAGCTACCAGTCAATCAAAATATAGGTCGGGCCGTTGAAGGCTGCGACTATTCGTAAAACAGGGTTTCCCTGTCTTGAAGGATCGCCATTTGCAGGCGTTCTGGTCGACACGCTGGCAACCAGTGGAGCAATTTTAGCCTGAAGCTGGATTTTCGCGCCAGAGCTGCTTGACGGTGGGCGTGAATACCCTGTCCAGCTTAATGAAGAGCTCAACTGCTCGGCTGTTGACTTCCATGCAACCGTAACCCACCGGGGGTGGTAGTACCCCAAGCCAAACTCAGCGTTCGATGATCACACTGCAGCCGTCTCCGCAATCAGCACTTCGGCCGGGATGCCCAGGCCTTTGTGCAGTCTGCGGATCATGGCCAGCGTCAGCGGGCGCTTGCGGCTCAGGACTTCGTAGACGCGGTTGCTTTTGCCAATGATTGGCTCAAGATCTTTGACGGACATACCGTTCTGATCCATGCGGAATTTGATGGCTTCTACCGGATCTGGCGCGGTTATGGGCATGTGCTTGGCCTCGTAGGCTTGCACCAGCGTGGCCAGGATGTCCAAGCGATCCCCCTCTGGCGTACCCAGATCAGGGTCGGACTCCATCAAGGCCGAAATCTCTTTGAGCGTGGCCTTGTAGTCGGCTTCGGTGCGGATAGGGCGGATGTCCATGTTTTCCTCCGTGGCCGGTCAGGCCATTTCAATGGTTTCTGCGTCCACTGCGTCGTACTCCTTGTGGGTGCCGACAAACTTCACGTAGACGATCTGCAACTTGTACGCAATGGCCACGATCAGCCGGTAGTCATTGCCTTTGATGTTGAAGACCACGCGACGGTTCTTCAGCACGCTGGCGCTGCAGCACTGCGCCTTGATGTCAACGGGCTGGCTCCACCTATGAACAGATCGGTGGCAGCTACAGCTTGAGCGGTATCCGCACGCTCGCAAAGGGCTTGCTTGATGCCGTGAAAGCCTTCGGTACCAAGAATCCCTGAGCGAAGCGCTCATCAATATTGGCGCGTCGGTTCGCCCCGGAGTCAGGCTAGGTGCCGCCCCAGTTGTCCCCAAACACCTGCGCCTGCCGCAGCACCAAGTCCACAGCCTCTTCCTGCAAGTCCGGCGGGTACTTGTACTTACGCAAGACCCGCTTGACCATCAGCCGCAGCTTGGCCCGCACGCTCTCACGCTCAGACCAGTCCACCGTTAGGTTCTGGCGCAGGTTCTCGGTCAGCTCGTGGGCGATCTTCTTGAGGGTTTCGTCGGTAAGCTCTCGGACCGCCGATTCATTGGTGGCCAGGGCGTCGTAGAACCGCACCTCGTCTTCGGAGAGGCCAAGCAATTCGCCCCGGCTGGCTGCCTCCCGGAACTTCTTGGCCATCTCCACCAGCTCTTCCATCACCTGCGCGGTTTCAATCGAGCGGTTCTGGTAGCGCTTGATCACGTTGCCCAGCAGGTCGGAGAACTTCTTTTCCTGAACGACGTTGCTGCCGAAGCGGCTCTTGATCTCACCTTCGAGCAGGCGTTCGAGCAGTTCCACCGCCAGATTCTTCTCGGGCAAGTTCTTCACCTGCGCCAGGAATTCGTCGTCCAGCAGGCCAATGTTGGGTTTGTCCAAACCCACGGCGTCGAAGATGTCCACCACCTGGTCGGACACCACGGCGTTGCTGATGATCTGCCGGATGGCTTCGTCGCGCTGCTCGTCGGTGCGCTTCTTGGCGGTGATGTCCCGTTTGGTCAGAATGACCTTGACGGCCTGCATGAAGGCGACTTCCTCCCGCACTGCCTTGGCTTCGTCCAGCGTGCAGCACAGCGAGAAGGCTTGGGTCAATGCCAGGGTGGTGTCTGCAAAACGGCGTTTGCCGTCCTTGCCGCCTTCTTCCCGCAGGCCCAATATATGGTTGGCAGCCTTGGCCAGGGTTTGGTGCCCCCCGGTTAGGAAGTCGCTGTAATCGCAGCCATGCAGCATGGATTGCAGGACATCGAGTTTTTCCATGAGGACGCTGTACGCCTCGCGGGCATCCACGGTGGGAGTACCCCGGCCTTTGCTGGCGGTGTACTCCTTCATGGCGGCTTTCAGCTCGTTGCCGATGCCAATGTAGTCCACCACCAGGCCGCCTTGCTTGCCCTTGAAGACGCGGTTCACGCGAGCAATGGCCTGCATGAGGTTGTGGCCCTTCATGGGCTTGTCCACGTACAGTGTGTGCACGCAGGGGGCATCAAAGCCGGTGAGCCACATATCGCGCACGATGACCAGGCGCAGCGGGTCAGCGGGGTCTTTGAAGCGCTTTTCCAGTCGTTTTTTGACCTTGCCGTCGTAGATATGGGGGCGCAGCAGGGCTTTGTCGCTGGCTGAGCCGGTCATCACGATCTTGATCGCGCCTTTCTCGGGGTCTGGGTCGTGCCAGTCAGGGCGCAGCTTGATGATCTCGTCGTACAGGTGAACGCAGATTTCACGGCTCATGGCCACCACCATGGCCTTGCCCGATTGGGCTGCGCTGCGCTCTTCAAAGTGGGCGATCAGGTCGGCGGCCACGCTGGCCACACGGGGTTCTGCGCCGACGATCTTTTCCAGGGCGGCCCAGCGGCTTTTGAGCTTGGCCTGTTGGCTTTCTTCTTCGTCCTCTGCCAGCTCGTCCACTTCATCGTCAATGCTGGGCAGGTCTTCGTCTTTGAGTCGCAGCTTGGCCAGGCGCGACTCGTAGTAGATGGCCACAGTGGCGCCATCTTCCTTGGCCTGCTGCATGTCGTAGACGTGGATGTACTCGCCAAACACCGCACGGGTGTCGTGGTCGGTACTGCTGACTGGTGTGCCGGTGAAGCCCACAAAGGTGGCATTGGGCAAAGCATCGCGCAGGTGCTGGGCGTAGCCCGCCTGGTACTTCTCTTCCCCAGGCTTGCCTTTGAGGGTGGCCTTGAAACCGTATTGGGTGCGGTGTGCTTCGTCCGCGATCACCACGATATTGCTGCGCTCGGACAGCACCGGGAAGATGTCTTCATCCTCCCCTGGCATGAACTTCTGGATGGTGGCGAAGATGATGCCGCCCGAGGGGCGGTTGCCCAGCTTGGCGCGTAGGTCTGGACGGGTCAGAGCCTGGGTCGGCTGCTCGCGCAAAAGGTCTTGGGCCAGGCTGAACACGCCAAAGAGTTGCCCGTCCAGGTCATTGCGGTCGGTGATGACCACGATGGTGGGGTTCTCCATCGCCGCTTCTTGCATCACACGGGCGGCAAAGCAGGTCATGGTGATGCTCTTGCCGCTGCCCTGGGTGTGCCACACAACGCCGCCTTTGCGGGAAGCTCCGGGCCGGGAGGCGGCCACCACTTCTTCGATGGCGGCGCGCACCGCGTGGAACTGGTGATAGCCCGCGATCTTCTTGACGAGCTGGCCGTCATCCTCGAACAGAACGAAGTAACGGATGTAGTCCAGCAGGTACTGCGGGGCCAGCACGCCACGCACCAGGGTTTGCAGTTCTTGAAACTGCCCCAGTGGGTCGAGGTTCACCCCATCAATGGTGCGCCAAGCCATGAAGCGCTCGGCATTGGCAGACAGCGAACCCATCAGCGCATCGGTGCCATCCGAGATCACCAGCACCTCGTTGTACTGGAACACGTCCGGGATTTGCTCCTTGTACGTCTCGATCTGGTCGAAGGCTTTCCAGATGTTGGCGTTCTCGTCTGCGGGGTTTTTGAGTTCCAGCAGCACCAGCGGCAGACCATTGACGAACAGGATGATGTCGGGGCGGCGGGTTTTGTGGGGACCTTTGATGGTGAACTGGTTGACGGCCCACCATTCGTTCTTCTCGGGGTGTGCCCAGTCAATCAGTCGCACAAAGTCGCCGCGTGTTTCGCCGTCCTTCTGATACTGGACGGGGATACCACCCACCAGCATCTTGTGAAACGCGCGGTTGGCCGACAGCAGGGATGGGATGCCAAGATCCGTGACTTGCTTGATGGCATCTTCACGGGCAGCGGCTGGTACCCCGGGGTTCAGGCGGTTGATGGCCTCGCGCAGCCGAAAGGGCAGCAGCACCTGCCGGTAGTCCGCGCGCTCTGGCGTGGTGCCGTCAAAGGCAATGTCAGGCCCGTAGCGGTGGGTGTAGCCCACGTCTTGCAGCCAGGCCAGCGTTTCGCGTTCCAGTTGGTCTTCGGTCACGGCTCCCTCTCGCTTTTTTGTCCTGTGGCTACAGCTTCATCAGCTCGATGTAGCGCAGGTACCTGTTGCAGGCCCCCGCAGAAAGCCCCCCGATCATTCTTCGGCTTTCCGATAGGACTGCAACTCATGGGTTGGCGTACCAGGAAATGCGCGCCGAATGCGATGCTCCCTGACCAATGCGTCCAAATAGCCTTTGCGCAAACCGTCTGGATCCCGGTTTAAAAGCTCAGCCAATGCACTGAGCCGCACATACCGTCCTTCGCATACCGACAAGATTACCTCCACCATGGCTGGACGCTCCAACCGTGCCTTACCCCGGGGTAGGGCGGCTCGCCGCAACAGGTCGTCCTTCAATGTATCTGAAAGGGCGCTGAGATCATCCAAGACGGGCGCATCCAGCAAGGGCGACAGTAGACAACCGTGCTCATCCCTGGTTGCAGTGTGGGTGTTGACGCCCTCCGTAGTGCGAGGCGTGGCCTGCTCCGGCCGCACGGGCTGATCACTACCGGAGGTATCCTCCTTAGTACCGGAGCTTGCAGTGCTACTACCGGAGCTAGTGCCATTACTACCGAAGCTGAACGCTGCGGGAAATACCTGCTCCGGGGTAACGGGAGCCGCGCCCGGCAAGTAATAAACCTTGCCACGAGACTGGCCTTGGGAGAGCAACATCCCATCACGCTCCAACCGTGCCAGCGCCAAGCTGATGTCATGAGGATGCTGGGGGGAAATCTCGGTCATGCGCGCATGGTTGACCACACCTTCGATCACGGCCGTGGACAGAATCATTCTGTCGAGCGCCCCCACCTGATCGAACGATGCACCAAACCGCGCCCGCAGTGCGTCCAGCACCGCAGGTGGCAGCAAATCCAGCATGTGCAATTCCAGCAAGGTTTGCTCTGGCATGTCCTTTTCCCTCAGCAGCGGCTGACGCCAGTGGCAGCTTTGCCAGCCGCTGTAAATTTTGGGCATGCCCGAGCCCCCACGTTCACCCAGGCCAATGAGCAAGAACATTTGATGCAGGATGCGATTGCGGCAATCGCTCTCGCCACCCCGAATCACCTGCTCCACAGGCAGCCGAAGCAAACCAGGGTTGCGAAAGCCGAACATGTCTGGCCGCTTGACCACCAACACCGACACCCGGCCCGTGTAGTCCGCATGCACCAGGGTGTTGACCAACGCTTCACGCAAGGCGACGTGTACCGGCGTGTCGTCTTGCCTTTGGCCGTCTTTGAGCGAAAACGGAACTTTCAGGTCGGCCACCAGCTTTCGGTACACCCGGCGGTAAAACTCGAAAAGATTGCCCGTCCAGGTACCATCAGGTACCAATCGGTCAACCCAACGCAATTCGGTTTTGGCCTCTGGACGCTCTTGATAGTCCAGAAAATAGTGCGGCGCGGCCTCCTGGATGGCCGCCCAGGTGCCAAACATCAGTAGGCCCGCCAGCGTCATTCCCTCCTGGCCTGTCTGGCGGTCACGCCGCCAGCCGCGCAGGCTGGTCAAAAAGGTAAAGTCGTCTTGCTCCAGATAAGGGTGACCTGGCTTTTCGTCTTTGAGCATCTGGCGGTAGATGCGCAAGCTCTCGCCATCAATGTCCCCCATACCAAAGCCCGGCAGAATTCGGGCATCGCGCTCATCCTCCACCTGCTCGGCCAGCATGCGCTTGACCGTCTCTTCATCACACGGCCGGTCTCCGTCGTTGAGCCGCTTGTACGTATGGCCGAACGGCTGGCCGTTGAGGAACACCGGCCTTTGCTTGCGCATGGCCTGCGGAATGCGCACCACCAAAATGCTCTTGTCCCCCAGCACCAACTCCTGCACATCGGCGTCGGTCAACAGGTTGGCGCTCACCTTGCCCAGGTTGTTCAGGTTGTTGAACAGGTCTGCCCGCACCTTCGCCGGGTTGGCAATGCCTGCAATGGAGAACGCCCCATCCTTCTCGCGCACCCCCAGCAGCACCACGCCCCCGTGGGCATTGGCCATGGCCGAGTAGGTGGGCCAGAAATCCTTGGGCACCTCGCCCTGGCCGTTCTGGCCCTGGGCCAGCTTGCATTCCAGCTCTACCGTTTCGCGCAGCAGGGCCAGGTCTTCAAGGGAGGTGGGTGAAAACATCACACGGGTCCTGGAGCAGATTTTTAAGCCAAATTGGACGCTAGCGCTTTATGGATAAGCGCTAGCAGCTATCAAAAACAAAGCATTCATACTGACAGCGTACCGCCCAGGGCGGCCTCGGAGGCGGCCTGGGCTTCGGGCAGGCGCAGCTGGCCGGAGATCAGGCGGGGGAGCAGGGTGTCACGGAGGGTGGAGAGGGTTTGGGCTTGCTCTCTGTTTGCGAACACCTTTTGGAAAATAGGCTTCACCACGGCTTCGAACGCTCGGGCTACATCTGCGGTGGGCACGACAGAGGACATAAGTGCCACCTGATCGGGTTTGATTCGCTGGTGACTGTTAGATGTTCCAGTCACAAGCTGCTGCAATCTAGCGATGAAGTCTGGGGAGCTAAAAGCACAGTAAATGAGCTCCCGCGAGCCAGCTCCTGTGGGCACGAAAACCAGAAATTCCGTTGAGCACACGGCGTTCGATCCGCACTCAACCGGCAGCCAGATACGCGGAATGTGTGGATTTAGCTTTGACAGCAGAACCGCATCTTGGGTGACGGGCGTCTTGTTGCTCTTGATGGATTCACCAAGTTCAAAAATTGGCCTTTGCCCTGCATCAAACGAGGGCAGACTGAAGTGTTCGAAAGTCACTTCTGGTTGGCTACCTGGGTTAACGGAGCCTTTCTTGAGTTGCGCAAAATCGCAGATCATGCCAACCCGCCACCCCCTCGGCACCTCCCCCAACTCCGACGTTTCAAACCCATCGGGAAACAGCGCTGCGGTGGCCTCGTCCATGCCTTCGGGCGTGCGGCCTTCCATCTTGGCACGCACGGGGTCGAAATCGACGAACCAGGACTTGAACAGGGTCTGAGCGATGGCTTCGAGGGTGGCGTTGGTTTCGCGGAGGAGGGTGATGCGGTCGTCGAGGGCCTTAAGCACCTCCACGATGCCATCCTGCTCCACTGGCCGTGGAATTTTTAGCGGGATGGAATAGAGGAAGTTGCGATTCAAGGATGGCTGCGCGCTCCCAGAATTAAAAGCAGCCAAATCTAGCGTTTGCAATAGGTAATAGGCGAATCTCGGGTTGTTGCCCAAAAAATCCGTCACATACAAGCAGGTGTTGTGCGGCCAATAGTCCACCTCACTGAAATGAACCCGTCCCGCCGATGCGCCACTTCTGCCAATCACAAGCCCGGGGCCTTTGGCCAGTGCCTTGTTGTGTGTTCCGTTTGGCCCCGCAGAGCCCATGATCGGTACAGTGCCAGGCTGCTGCTCCGAAGCTGTGAGGTCGTGTCCTCTTTGCAAGCGGACAAACTCGCCGAGGGTGGAATCAATCCACTCAGAACTCATACCCCAGCCCCCCCAGCTTCGCCCGAATCACCGCGTCCAGCTCCGCGCCCTTGGCCATCTGCTCGCCCAGCTTCTCGGTGAGCTTCTGCATCTTGTCGGCAAAGGCTTCGTCGTCGTCTTCAACGTCTTCTGCGCCCACATAGCGGCCAGGGGTGAGCACATGGCCGTGCTGGGCGATTTCGGCCAGGGGCACGCTGCGGCAAAAGCCTTTCACGTCTTCATAGCTGCCTGCGCCCGGCTCGCCGCGCCAGGCGGCCACCACGGCTTCGATGCGGGCGATGGTGTCGTCGGTCAGCTCGGCCTGCACGCGGCTGATCATGCGGCCCTGTTTGCGGGCGTCGATGAATAGCACTTCACCCTTGCGCGTTTTCTGCTTGGCCAAAAACCACAGGCAGGCGGGGATTTGGGTGTTGAAGAACAACTGGCCGGGCAGGGCCACCATGACTTCGACCACATCGGCATCGACCATGGCGGCGCGGATCACGCCCTCGTTGTTTTGGCTGCTGCTCATGCTGCCGTTGGCCAGCACGATGCCTGCGCGGCCCGTGGGCTTCAAGTGGTGCAGCATGTGCTGCAACCAGGCGTAGTTGGCGTTGCCGTGGGGTGGGTCGCCATACTCCCAGCGCGGGTCGCCTTCCAGGCTGCCGTGCCACCAGTCAGAGATGTTGAAGGGCGGGTTGGCCAGAATGTAGTCGGCCCGCAGGTCGGGGTGCTGGTTGCGGGTGAAGGTGTCGGCAGGCTCGCGGCCCAGGTTGTAGTCAATGCCGCGAATGGCCAGGTTCATGGCGGCCAGACGCCAGGTGGTGGGGTTGGCCTCTTGGCCGTAGATGCTCACATCACCCAGCTTGCCGCCGTGGGCTTCAATGAATTTCTCTGACTGCACAAACATACCGCCCGAGCCGCAGCACGGGTCGTACACCTTGCCTTCGTGCGGGCTGAGGATGGCGACCAGGGTTTTGACGATGCTGGCGGGCGTGTAGAACTGTCCGCCCCGCTTGCCCTCGGCACTGGCGAACATGCCCAGAAAGTATTCGTACACCTGGCCCAGCACGTCGCGGGCAATGGCAGCGTCTTCACCAAAGCCGATGGTGGACACCAAGTCCACCAGCTCGCCCAGCTTGCCGTCGGGCAGCTGCGCGCGGGCATAGCGTTTGTCGAGGATGCCTTTGAGCTTGGGGTTCTCGGCCTCGATCAGTGTGAGGGCGTCGTCAATGCGCTTGCCAATGTCGGGCTGCTTGGCGGCATTGCGCAGCGCTTCCCACCGCGCACCTTCGGGCACCCAGAAGACGTTGACCTCCTTGTAGTAGTCGCGGTCTTCCAGCTCGGCTTCAATGTCAGCGGGGTCGGCGTCGCCGTAGAAGTATTCGTCGTCGGGGTTGGTCAGGCGGGCCGTCAGCTCGGCACGGCGGGCGGCAAAGGTGTCAGAGATGTATTTGACGAAGATGAGGCCGAGCACCAGATGCTTATATTCGGCGGCGTCCATGTTGGCGCGCAACTTGTCGGCGGTGGCCCAGAGGGTTTTTTTGATGTCGTCGAGCATGGAGACTGAGAGAGTTTGGCAGCTCAATCCGGCTCGAAAGAGTGGATTGAATACATAGAAATCACTCGTCCCATCTTACCGTCACGATCACAGATGGATACAGGTCCCTGCGCTCGGTCAACTGTCTTGAGGGCGCAGTGCTTCAAATTGGATGAATCGCCCCGGATTCCCTAGACACTCGTGAGCCGTTGGGAATGGCGTCGTTCGAACTCTCTCAACTTTGCATCAAATGGCTCCAGCGCATCCTTGGGCACCTTCGACTCCGACAGGCCCAGCCAATCCCGGATCTGCTGCGGCTCCAGCTGACCCTTGTTGATGAGCTCGTTGACCATCCGAAGATAGATGGCTCGGTTTTCAGCGAGCAATCCCTGCGCACGCTTGTACTGCTTCTGCAGCCCTGCTTCAATCTCCGCATTGTTACTGGCCACATCCGTGTTGATGTTCTCCCCGGCCTCGGTGCTGACATCCACATGGCTGATGCGCTCGCCAAACGTAGCGTGTCGAATGAAGGCTGCCATTTGATTCGTCGCCAACTTGAGATCGCTCTCACTGCCCGAGCTCAGCGACTCCATGCCATACACCATCTCTTCGGCAGCGCGACCTGAGAGCGCAACACACACCGCGTCGAGCAGATTGCCGCGGGTTTTTACTTTGAGCTCTTTGAAGCTGTTGTAGCCGCCGGAGAAAGTCGCCATGTTGATGCGGATCTCCAGCGGTGGCTGCTTGAACAGCAACGCGTAGATCAGTCCATGCCCCGCTTCGTGCACAGCCAAAACCGCACGCATATCTGGATCGGGTCGCTGACGAAGCCTGCTGATCTCAAAAGTTACAGGTACGGTATGAATCCGGTGGCCCCATCGCGAGATCAGTAGCCCGGCATCTGGGTCAACATCGATGGTCAGCTCCTCACCTGGCCCGGCGCCCTGCTCCAGCGCCCAGAGCGTGAAGTTCACCAAAGGTGCACTCATCAGACTGTGCACGGAAGAAAACACCGGACGGGTGCCCTGGGTGGGAAACACCGAATTGGCGTAGATCTGCTCCCTGACCGCATCGGTCACTTCAAAGCGCAGTCCACTGGATGCCTCGATTTCCTGCAAGTACCCGTGCACCGCCACCGCGATGAGCTTTTGGTAGGTCGAGCGGTTCAGACTGGGATAGACGACGTGGTTGTTGCCAAGCCGGGCAATTTGCTCGGGCTTGAAGCGCTCACTCAACGCCCGCTTCACATCAATGAGCGAAAGCTTGCGGGTCATGGCATGGAACACATCAGCATCTGTGTCGCAGTCTTCCACACGACTTGCTGCGTCTGCATACATCTCATCGAGATTGCCACAGACAAATATCAGCAGTTTCGAGTAATCCGTCTCCCACGCATGGGGGTCCTGCATGAAGTCAACCAAGCGACTGTGGAGATCCTGCGGAGACCAGGTCATGATCTCCATGATGGACTCCTTGAGCTTCAACGTCGCTTTAAACTCCTGGGCCTGATACGGCGGCAGGGCGAACTTCGAATGATGATTGCGGGGCGTTCGCGCGAACAGCCCAACGACCACATCCTCCTCGTCAGCATCCGACGTCATGCCAACCCGCTTGTGTTCGTCACGATATGCAGCCTCGGCCAACCTGCGCTCCATATCCCCAAGGAAGCTGATGTTGGGAGGCAATTTCCCGTCGGAAAGCAAGCCCCACACATCCATGTAGTGCTCGACCTTGCGCTCGCGCCCATCGCGGTCAATGGTCCTGTACCGCTGGAACTCATCGAGAACGAGAATTCCAGGAGTGCCCTCGGCGATCGCGGAGTCTGACAACATCGAACCGATCGACGTTCCCCCACCGTTGGAATAGCCGTCCATCTGAACTTCGATCAGACGGTCATAGAACCCAAGCTTCTTGGACAGGCTGCGAATGAGTTGGGTCTTGCCCGTACCGGTGAGCCCCCATAGGTTCACGATGACTGGCCGGTTGATGATGTCGGGCAGGACGTACCACGCCCGTATTGTGTCGATCACGCGATCGATGATGCCATCAATCCCAAAGAGCTCGGTCTTGAGTTCTGCGGCGACGTGTCGTAGCTGAGCGCTGCGTTCACTGATGTGCGCGCGCAATTGAATATTCGTTGTTCTCATGGTGGTAGAAATTTCTGCTTGGGTTCTGCAGCGGTCACATCTCGCGCGACCGCCATGGAATGGAGATCGCTATCAACGCCAGAAGCGAAGCAGTTTCAGGAAGGCGACCAGATCGGCTTTAGCCGTCTTGGCCACTTCGCGCAGGAACGCGATGCGCTCCTCGGGCCTGACCTGAAAGAGCAGCTGCAGTAGTAACGCGAGGAGTAGCGCCATCGCTGCACCCGCCACAAAGAGCCAGGCGTCCATGGGATCCCAATCCCTGCGGAAGATGAGATACGCGTTGATGGCGCTCAACGCCAGGAGCGTCAGGTGAATGATCCAGTGCATCGTTGATTCCTTTCGTGGTCATGGCGATGACTCAGCTCATCCATAGCGTCTCGCGATACACCGCCCTCTGCATGTCGACCGCCCGCCGGACATCCAGCCCCTTGTAGGAACCAAACCCCAAGATCCAGGCGAGATAACGTCCGACCTGGGGGTCGGCTTCACACAGTGCCTGCAGGGGCTTGCTCAGCACCTCTGCTCTGACATGGCTGATCCGCTGGTACATGTCAGGCGTCGATACGTAGTGACGTCCAAACATGAGTTCGCGCAAGCAGAGGTAGTAGCCACAGGGGTTGACCAACAGCGCCACGGCAACGGGCTCCCAGCTGGATTTGAGGACCAAGGTTCTGCAACGGCGGGCACGCCCCATGGCAGCTAAACACTGCGACAGTGCAGTCGGATCTCCTTCATCCAGTTCTCGGGGCGCAGAACGCAAAGGCAGGAGATATGCGGCGACCAGTTCATCCAATGCAAAAACCGTTGTGACGAATGGCACCAGCGCCTGGTTAGAAAGCAGCGGTAGTTGCCCAAGCAACCGGGCACGCTGCTCAGCCTGGACCTGCACAGCACGCTGACTCTGGGGGGCTCCGAACATGTCCTGAGTTCCTTGTCGGGCTCGGTGATTACGCACGGGAGGCTCCTTTCTTGGAGGCTGGCCTGCGGGTGGTCGCACGGCTGCTGGTTTCTCCCGTCCGCCCGCTGGGCTCGAGGATGAAGTCCTCTTGAGTCAACCGATGACCGATCTCTGCCGGGTCTATGTCGCCGGTGATCTGGGCTACGCACAGGGGCATCGCGACGAAGTGAACCGCTCCGGGCAGTCGCTCAATGAGTTCCAGCACTTGGGCATGCAGTTCACGGTGGATCTCCCCCCAGCGCGCTGCGGGGACCGCTTTGCGAAAGCTTGCTGGTAACGCCAAGATGCACAGGCCCTTGTGCTCCTGCACGAAGTGGGTTGGGGTTGAGCCAGCGGAAGAGGCGTTCCTGGATATTGGATTGGATGTGAGTTTCATGGATGTTGGGGTCTAGTTGTTCAGCGTGTGGGGCGCATAGTCAGAGGATTGCCATGAAGCCGATGGCGGCGGTGATGCGAGCGACTTGCTGGCGGTCGAGCTCTTCGTCTCCACTGACGTCGAGCACTGCGCCCAACGTGCTGCCGCATTCGGCATCACGTGATCGCAAGCGGCGCAAGGGGGCGTCGAGGATCACAAGGCGCCGCGCGACAATTTCTTCGCATTCCTCGCTGTTCAGGCTTAGCGCAGGGTCTCGGTCGGGATGGTCATGCAGGTAGCCTGCCAGTCCACAAGGGGCGACCAAAGCGGCTGCGGCAGCCACATCCCGCTCCCATGCGTGCAGGGCCGGATACCGTCGGGCGCGTTTGGACATCTGAAGGCTCCAGTCGAGCAGGGAATGTTCTGCGGATTGGCAACACTCGGGCGCCCAGGCGACCCTCGCCGGTATGGAGTACGCCGCAAGAAGTGCCTTGTCGAACACATCGGCGATAAAGCGGCGCAGACTCTTGTTGGCGCAGGCTGGCAGGTGATCGAGCAGGTTTACGACTCCATGAATTTGCTCAACTCTGGAGGTCAACGACCTATTCTGTGGAGCCGCTGGTGCCGGTGGCACGTAACAGCTCTCGGAATATGGGGCTCGGGGATATCGGCGCACAGTGATGGGATTCATGGTTTCCTGGCGATGAAAGACTGAAGGTGAATGAGGTGGGCGATGACACAGCGAGGGGCCTGCGTCGGACAAAGCTCCGCCCAGACCGCTGCTTGGTGCCAGCGGGGTTCGGAGGTGTCGACGGTGGCTTAGTGCGGCCTCAGGCGTGCAGCGGGTTCAGCCGTCTGACGTGAGTACGCATCGCGCCCGGGGGCGGGGGTTGCGGGTCTTCGCCCGCATGGCGTTCGGGCAGGGTGATGTCCTGCGATGTGCGTGACCAGTTTGTTCGGGCCCGTTCTAAGGCTCCAACCGCAACGCCTCGGGGTTTAGGCACGGGCATGGTCGCCCGCTCGCTGCCCCCTGCTTCGGCGAATAGGTTGCTATCGCCCACTTGCTGCAGGTGAGCGCCGTCCATGCGCAAGACCTTGCCGGTGGCAAGCCGACTGGCCAGCAGTCGCTCCATGGCCGAACCGTCCTGGCGCGTGAGGTTGGGCACGTATCGGCTGTAGACCCTGAACAGCATTTCGGTAGAGGTGTGGCCGAGCTGGCGTGCGATCCATTCGGGCGCTTCACCGGAAGCCAGCCACAGGGTCGCCGCGGTGTGGCGCATCTGGTAGGGGCGCCGCTCGGTCAATCCCAGGTGTCGCAGCAGCGGGTACCAGACCCTGTCCGTGAAGTTCTTGTTATCCAATGGTGCGCCCATCAGGTTGCAGAACACGTAGTCGGACAGTTTTCCCGTCACCTCGTACTGCTTGGTGAGGGCCTCGACTACCGGCTGACTCATCTGGATGTCGCGCTGGCTGCCGTCGGTCTTGGTGTATTCGTCCTCTCCAAGAACCACGGTTTCCCGGACCCGAATCAGGCGGCGCTCGAAATCGACATAGCGCCATTTGAGGCCATGGACTTCGCCGGTGCGCATGCCGGTGAAAAAGCGCACGGTGAAATAGTTGCGATAGTCCGCACGGACGGTCGCCAGAATGCTCTGTACATCCTGCAGGCTGAACGGATCCACATCGACCTTGCGCACACGCAGTCGTTTGATGTTGGTCGTGGGCGTCGTAAACTCGAATCGGTCGGCGGCTTCGTCAATGATCTGGCAAAGCGTGCCAATGATCTCGTTGATCCGTTTGGGTGAGAGTCCTTCCTTGTCTCCGCGACCTTTTACTTTGGCGAGTGTGGCGCGATAGGCAAGGATGTCGGATTTGGTGATGCTGCTGACCACCTTTTGCCCGAAATGCGGGATCAAGCGACCGTCCAGTGTCGAGCGCAAGGAGCGTATGTGGCTGCGGCGCCATTCGATCTCGTGCTCTTTGAACCATTGGGCCGAGAATTCGCAGAACAATGGGCCAGTCGACTTCGGCTCTACGGCCGTCTTCTCAGCCGACTCTGCGATCGCCTCCATCACCGCAGTGGGAGCCGCCTTCTCAAGGTTTGCCCGTGCAAAACGCTTGAGCGCTTTGCTGTTGGGAAAGTAGTTGGCGTATACGAAGGTGCCTGCATTGATCTCGGACTCGATCTTGGCGAGGACTTTTGCCAGCTTCTTGCGATTGATTGGGGTGTCGGTCAGTGCCGTGTACTCCCGGCACCGCTGGCCCTGAAATCTGAAGTCCATGAACAGGCTGCCCATGGTGTCTGAGTTGCGGATACTACCCATGAAGTACACCTCCATTGGCCATCGGAATGGCGCTCATCCCCGTGGGTCTCGCCACTGACACCCGCATCATGTCTCGTTGAATGGCCTCCCAACGGTAGAGGATCTTTCGCCCCCCAAAGGGACGAAAGTAGTGAATCCCCTCAAGTAAGACGCTGTCCTTCAATCGCTCGCGAATGGTCCGCACGTCGTACTTGATCCGGGCAGAAAGTTCCTCTGTGGTTAGTAGTTCAGCTTCCATGTTTTCTCCTTTGTCACCCAGCTTTATTGCTAGACGTATTTATTGTATGTCGCATAAGCACGTTGTCAACTGGTCTAGCAATAAAGGTTGTTGACCCCTTAAAATGCCGAATCAGCCGAGAAGCACATGAGCCGAAATCAACTAAACATACGGGTGAGCGATGAGTTGGAAGAGCTCATCGACAAGAAGCGCATCGAGCTAGCCTCGACGCTGAAGGTCATCCCTACGCGGTCTGACGTGGTTCGCTTTGCTCTTGAGAGTTACCTCGGGGTATCCGTGAAGCAAACTGATGCGGACCGCCGAACAACAGAGGGCAAGGCCATTTCGGCAAAGAAAAAATCCGCTGACTGAGAGACACCCCACGGACCGCCTGTCAAAGCACTAGACGCACAGACAAGACCACTCGCGATGGCATGCCAATGGTCAGTCGAACGCACTGCCTGCGGCTCATCGCCACCGTCCATTGCAGCAATCTCGATGTCTACTTTGCAGCGTTATGCACAGCACGCAGTTATGGACAGTTGGCCAGTCTGAACGCGCCAGAGGCTGTGATCGCCCTGGTAGATCGCAAGGAGGCGGTGCCGTTGAACTGGACATAAGTTCGCAGTCGGCGCA
>Ga0208887_100215_pt1 | contig 28937 bp, 29 predicted proteins | sample LakWasM106_HOW12_2_FD_183924 | JGI IMG/M metagenome (GOLD analysis project Ga0208887, IMG submission 183924) | Freshwater sediment methanotrophic microbial communities from Lake Washington under simulated oxygen tension - Sediment Metagenome... | ecosystem: Environmental > Aquatic > Freshwater >...
TACCGGCGTGCCGGTTGCCAATGCAGTGCTGACCACTGAAGATGATGACCAGGCCATTGCACGCATGCATATCAAAGGGGCTGAAGCGGCTCAGGTCGCAGTTGAAATGTACAATCTGGTAAGAGCGTTATGACCGATACTCAAAAACCGCTGACCAGCCTGGTGGTGGATAATGAGGCGGCAGAGAAGCGAAGCAGGCCTGCTGGCGCGAAAAAGCCCGGTAGCAAAAACCGCAGGAAATCACGCGAGCTGGTGCTGAAAGCAGTCTATCGCGGCATGTTGAACGAATCGGAACTATCGCAGATATTCCGTGATATGACCGATGATCCTGACTATAACAAGGCTGATGAGGCTTATTTCAGGCAGTTGCTGCAGAGCGTTACCGTCAATATCAATGCTATTGATGAAAAGCTGGTGAACTTTATCGACAGGCCGCTCGCTGAACTGAGCCCTGTCGAACATGCTATATTGCGTGTTGCCGGCTGTGAGCTGATGTTTGACAGCACTATTCCTTACCGTGTTGTCATTAACGAAGGCGTTGAGCTGGCCAAGGTTTTTGGCGGCACGGATGGGCATAAGTATATTAATGGCGTGCTGGATAAGTTTGCCGCTGATGTGCGTGAGCTCGAAGTCAGGGCATCAAAAACCTAACAGGTACTGAGTAGTAAAAGCGTTTAGATTTGCAGGCGTCCTTGTAATTATCGGCAATAGTAGTGTAGTCGTGTTCGACTGTGGTTGATAGTTACTTGGATTACTTAATGGTATTTCCTTTTTGAGTGTGAATCCAGGTCAAGATATTTCTAATGTCTGATTATCAGCAGCCTTACTTACTAAAACGACTTGATCGGCTCAACGCAATTGGCGTTGCACTGTCTGCCGAAAAAGATAACCAGCGCCTTCTGGAAATGATATTGTTAGGTGCGCAGCAGATCACCAATGCTGACGGCGGCACCATTTATATCATGCATGAAGATAACAGGCATCTCAAGTTTGAGATCATGCGCAACAACACGCTCAAACTTGCATCGGGCGGCACTACCGGACAGGAAGTGCCTAACGAGTTCCAGAATGCATTGCCTTTGTATCATGATGGCGACCAGCAGCGCCCTAATTTGACTACAGTTGCATCCTACGCCGCACTGAAAAAATCGACCGTGAATATTGCCGATGCTTACGCAACTGAAAGCTTTGATTTTTCGGGCACGCGTTATTTTGATTCCCAGACCGGTTACCGCTCGCAGTCGTTCCTGACGATTCCGATGAAGAATCATGAATCGGATGTGATTGGCGTGCTACAGCTGATTAATGCGGTCGACATCCATAACGGCAGGATCATCCCTTTTTCACAGGCCAACCAGAGCCTGGTCGAATCCCTGGCATCGCAGGCCGCAGTGGCGATGACTAACAAAAATCTGATTAAAGGTTTTAAAGACCTGTTTGAGTCATTCATCGAGTTGATTGCCGGTGCCATTGACCAGAAGTCGCCCTATACCGGCGGCCATTGCAAGCGCGTGCCGGAGCTTACCATGATGCTGGCGCAAGCCGCGATAGAGGATCAGTCCGGTTCGTTCAAGGATTTTTCCCTGAATGAAAGTGAGCTGTTTGAACTCAAGGTAGCCAGCTGGCTTCATGACTGCGGCAAGATCACAACGCCGGAAGCGGTCATGGATAAACCTACCAAGTTATCTTCAATTTTTGACCGTATTGCACTGATAGACCAGCGTTTTGACCTGCTCAAGCAGCAGGCTGAAAATGCCATGCTGAAAGCGCAGCTTAACTTGCTGCTGCATAATCCTCCTGTTCAGGATGCGGCCGAGTTTCAGCGCATGCAGGCGGAGTTGCAGGCCTTTAAGCAGCAGTGCGACCTTGATCGCGAATTTTTGCGTGCATCTAACATAGGCAGCGAGTCAATGACTGAAGCTGACCAGCAGCGCGTGCATCAGATCGCCGGACGCGAGCTGGTGGGCTCTGATGGCCGCATTACCAGGTTTTTAAGTGATGATGAGCTGTACAACCTGAGCATAGTGCGCGGCACACTGACTGCAGAAGAGCGCTGGGTCATCAATAACCATATCAATGTAACGATCACTATGCTGGATTCGCTGCCGTATCCGCGCAGCCTGTCGCGCGTGCCAGAGTACGCCTGCGGACACCATGAACGCATGGATGGCAGCGGCTATCCTAAAGGGCTGAAGCGTGAGGAAATGTCCGTACCCGCAAGAATCATGGGTATTGCCGATATTTTTGAAGCGCTGACCTCGAAAGACCGTCCTTATAAAAAAGCTAAAACGCTTACCGAGTCACTGGAAATTCTGGGGCGGATGAAGGTCAATCATCATATTGACCCTGATCTGTTTGATGTGTTTGTCCGTGAAAAAATCTACCTGAAATACGCAGAGAAGTTTCTGCAGCCGGAACAGATCGATACCGTGGATCATTCGAATATCCCGGGTTACACTCCGTAGCTACACTTTACCTGGTAGCCTTATTTACAGCGCCATGTCTTTGCAGCCATGCTCATCGCATGCCAGGTAGCTGCCTTGCTCGTACCAGTCACCCAGTACCCATCTGGTAATTAAGCGGCCATCCAGTTCGATGGTGTGGCGATTCGGCCGGTGGGTATGGCCATGAATCAGCAGGTCCGGCTGGTGCGCACGCAGCAGGGCATTGACGGCCTCTGCATTCACATCCATGATTGCCAGTGATTTCTGGGTTTTCTCCTGCTCGCTGCGGGTGCGGATCGCTTCAATCTGTTTTCTTCGCACTGCTAGTGGCTGGCTCAGGAATTCTGCCTGCCATTTTTCATCCCTGACCTGGGTGCGAAACTGCTGGTAAGCGACATCATCGATGCACAGGTCATCACCATGACTGAGCAATGCTTTTTTACCGTAAAGGGCTATCATGGTCGGGTCTGCGATCAGGGTGATTCCCGCCATCCGGCAGAAGCCTTCGGCAATCAGGAAGTCACGGTTGCCGTGCATAAGAAATACTTGAACGCCTGAATCCGAGAGTTGTTTAAAACCACTGATAATCTGCTGATGGAAAGCATCTTCAACATCATCATCGCCTGCCCAGTATTCAAATAAATCTCCCAGAATATAAAGCGCTGCTGCTTTTGCAGCGGTATTCTGCAGGAACGCCATAAACGCATCGTTAATGGTAGGGCGGCTCGCACATAGGTGCAGGTCGGAGATGAACAGGGTGGCGCCTGGCAGGGCAGGATTCTGGATGGGTGACTTTAGCATCATGAGATGATAAGTCAGATGCAGGCAAATGAGAACCTGGTTTATTAAATTTCAGTTTCTCAGTAAGCGGCTATGCTGCCGGAGATGAAGGTGCCGCATGACTTCACAGCACCTTCTGTCTTGCTTAAGCGCGGGTAGCACTCTCGATGATGACATTTTCTACAGGAACATCCTGGTGGCCTTTGCGGCTGGTGGTTGCAACCTGTCTGATTTTATCGATGACATCCGTACCTGCCGTGACTTTGCCGAAAACACAGTAGCCCCAGCCACTGCTGTTAGGGGCAGTAAAGTTCAGGAAGTCATTATCGGCGACGTTGATAAAGAACTGGCTGCTGGCAGAGTGCGGTGCTGAAGTACGTGCCATGGCGATGGTGTATTTGTCATTGGTTAAGCCATTGTCAGCTTCGTTCTTGATTTCCGCTGCTGTTGATTTCTGGCTCATGCCGGTATCGAATCCGCCGCCCTGAATCATGAAGTTATTGATGACGCGGTGGAAAATCGTGTTGTCGTAGAATCCGCTATCTACGTAATGTAGGAAATTAGCAACAGTAATCGGCGCTTTTTCAGCGTTGAGTTCCAGGGTAATTTCGCCAAAATTGGTTTGCAGTTTAACCATGGGGTATCCTTAAAAAATAAAATGATGAAAGTGAGTGGTGCCTGATTTATAAAGGCGCTTTGTTGATTCTGATTTCGTTAATCAAAACAGTTTCTTTCGGTACGTCGCCGTATGGGCCAACATTGCCGGTACGGCTTGATGCGATTTCCCGCACGACATCCATGCCCTTGAGTACACGGCCAAATACACAGTAGCCGATCAGTTCAGGATCCGGGCTCTGGTAGTTCAGGAACTGGTTGTTTTCCAGGTTGATAAAGAACTGCGCTGTTGCTGAGTTCGGGTCAGAAGTTCTTGCCATGGCAATGGTGCCGATGTCATTTTTTAAGCCGTTAGCGGCTTCATTGATGATCGGTGCGCCGGTATTCTTTTCTGACATGTCAGCGGTGAAACCGCCGCCCTGAATCATGAAGCGGTTGATGACACGGTGGAAAATAGTGTTTTTATAGAAGCCTGAATTCACATACTGCATAAAGTTGGCTACCGTCTTTGGCGCTTTTTCAGGGTACAGCTCTATGATGAAGCTGCCGCGGTTGGTATCCACCACAACCTGCGGGTTGGCAGCCGCTGCAGATGTGCTTAACATGGCAAGTAGCATTAGGGCGAAGAGTTGGCGCATATTATTCCTTTTGAATATTAGTAGTTGGTTGTAGTGAGTAATCGTGTGGGTTAAATGATCAGGTAAGCAGCCCGTATGACAAGGGCCTGTCTAGACCGCACCTTCGAGACAATCTTCCAGCTGTTATTTTCCTGGATCCAGTATTGGCGTTCCAAGGCACCAATCTAGTTGCAGTTAATAATGAGTATATGAAAGCTTTTTTTAACTAGCATGCGTTACTTCTTATACCTGAATTTTCGGTTATTACTGATTATTTAGTTATTGGTTATTTAGTTGCTGGCGATTTCTTCAACAATATACCAATTATCACCATCACGCTTCATTAACAGTACCTTGCTGGTGCGGATCGGCTGGCCGCCTGCGCGATACGATTGTTTAAACTTCGCTTTTGCTGTGCGGTCATCAGATTCAATTTTCAGGCCAGAGACTTCAACACTGATTTTTTCCGGTTTGGTAATGCGCTCTTTACGTTGTTGTTCCCATACCTGGCGGCTCAAGCCTTTCGCCGGCTTGAAGCTCGCGTCGTAGCTGGCAAAGTACTGATCAAGATTTTTGTCAGACCAGGCCTGCGCCCATTTGTTTACGCTGGCGGTAATCGCGTCCTTGGTATTTGCCGGGGCACTGGCGTTCACTTTCGTGATGTCGGCCTGTGCAGTGCCGGCAGCAGGAGCAGCGCTGGCATTCTTAACTGGTTCATTCACTGCGATCGTAGTGTTGTTGCCGGTGCCGAACACGTCTTTGATTAGAGACAACTTGCCCTGGGCGCGTGTGTTTGTGGTGTCGAGCTGCAGGGCCTTGCCGTAAGCTTCGCTTGCCATGCGTGCGTAGATGTCACCCAGGTTTTCATGCGCTGTTGCATAGCTTGGGTGCGTTTTAATTACTGTTTCCAGTGTTTTGCGCGCTTTGTCGAACTGGCCCTGGTCAGCATACAGTACCGCCAGGTTGTTGTATGGTTCAGGCAGGCTGGGGAATTTTTCGGTGACGTCGATAAACACTCTAATGGCCTCTTCGCGACGGCTTTCTTCTGCCAGCAATACGCCTTTCATAAACAGACCCTGCGGGTTTTTTGGGTTGGCAGCGATAAAAGTATTTACAAGATCAAGCGCTACTGCCGTCTTGCCTTGTTCTGCGAGCTGTGAAATCTCTTTAAGTTCATCTGCGGAGGATGTTGCGGTGAAAGCAAAAGATGCGGACAAGAGCAGTATAAACCTTGCAATAGACGGCGTCAGCAACGCAACAAGATTATTCATTGTGATATACTTTTTTGTGAATTTAATAATTGTGTGATTCTATCAATAGCCTAGGCAACCTCCAATAGCTCATTCAGGTTTCGGCCAATATATTTCCTAAGCCACATGTGTAAATTAATTGGATCGCCGCGTTCAGCAAACTAGTCATTCAACCATCCATCCAGCTCTAAATTACTATGTTAAAAATATACAACACGTTAGCCCGCGAAAAGCAGACTTTTAAACCTATTGTTGCCGGTAAAGTCAGCATGTATGTTTGCGGTATGACCGTTTACGATTTTTGTCATTTAGGGCATGCGCGTGTCATGGTGGTGTTCGATATGGTCAGCCGCTGGCTGCGTGCCAGCGGTTACGACGTGACTTATGTGCGCAATATTACCGATATTGATGACAAGATTATCAAGCGCGCAAATGAGAACAATGAATCTATCGCGCAGCTGACACAGCGTTTTATTGATGCCATGGATGAAGATGCCGCAAAACTAGGCGTTATCCGTCCGGATATCGAGCCCAAAGCGACTGAGTTTGTCGATGGTATGCTGGACATGATTGCCGCACTGGTAGATAAAGGGTTTGCCTATCCCGCAGCCAATGGCGATGTGTTTTATGCGGTGAATAAATTCGCAGGTTACGGCAAGTTGTCCGGCAAATCGCTGGAAGACCTGCGTGCCGGTGAGCGTGTGGAAGTCGATAGCTTCAAGCGCGACCCGATGGACTTTGTGCTGTGGAAAGCTGCCAAGCCGGGCGAGCCAAGCTGGGATTCGCCCTTTGGTGGACCTAATGGCGGTAAAGGTCGCCCGGGCTGGCATATCGAATGTTCGGCCATGAGTGCCCACCACTTAGGGCAGCATTTTGATATTCATGGCGGCGGGCAGGATTTGCAGTTTCCGCACCATGAAAATGAAATTGCACAGTCAGAAGCCGCGCACAGCCACGACGGTAAAGCCTGCCAGATGGTGAATTACTGGATGCATAATGGTTTTGTCCGTGTAGACGATGAAAAAATGTCTAAATCCTTAGGCAACTTTTTTACGATCCGCACCGTGTTGGAAAAATATGACGCGGAAGTGGTACGTTTTTTCATCCTGCGTGCGCATTATCGTAGCCCGCTCAACTATTCTGACCAGCATCTTGATGATGCAAAAACCGCACTGACACGCTTATATACAGCCTTGCGCGGTGCTGAACCGCTCGATGCAGATATTGACTGGCAGCATCCGCAGGCTATCCGCTTCAAGGAGGCCATGGATGATGACTTCAATACGCCAGAGGCGCTGGCCGTGCTGTTTGACCTGGCGAATGAGGTAAACCGGACCAAAGAGGCTGCTGCGCTGCATCTGCTTAAGGGGCTGGCCGGGGTTCTGGGTCTGCTGCAGCGCAATCCGGATGAGTTCCTGCAAGGTGATGCCGACGCTGCGTTAGACGTCGAGGGCTTGATCCAGGCGCGCCTGAATGCGAAAAAAAATAAAGATTTTGCTGAAGCGGATGCCATCAGGAAGCAACTCGCCGAGGCCGGTATTGTGCTGGAAGACACGCCGCAGGGTACGACCTGGCGTCGCGCATAAGTTTGTTCAAGTTATAGACCATGACGAAAAATTAAGGAATCTGATATGCCAGTGAAATTGACCGCGCCGCAAGCCGCATCATTATTACCCGTGCAAGGCGTGCAATTGGGCTTTGCCGAAGCCTACGTAAAAAAACCTAATCGCAAGGATGTGCTGGTAATCAAGCTGGTCGAAGGCAGCAAGGTTGCCGGTGTTTTCACCAAGAATCGTTTCTGCGCCGCGCCGGTCGTGTTGTGTAAGCAGTTTCTGGCTGAAAAGAGCGAAATTCGCGCACTGCTGGTAAATACTGGCAATGCCAATGCCGGTACGGGTGAAGATGGTCTCAAACGCGCGCAGCAAAGCTGTGAGGCGCTGGCGGGTTTGCTTGATCTGAATGCAAACCAGGTATTGCCGTTCTCTACCGGTGTGATTCTGGAGCCGCTGCCGGTGGATAAAGTGATTGCAGGTCTGCCTGCCGCGATTGCAAACCTGAAAGAAGATAACTGGCTTAATGCTGCCGAAGCGATCATGACCACGGATATCGTTGCCAAGGGCACTTCGCGCCAGGTTAAATTCGGTGGCAAAGACATCACCATTACCGGTATCAGCAAAGGTTCTGGCATGATTCACCCCAACATGGCGACCATGCTGGGGTATATCGCCACCGATGCCGCTGTGAGCCAGGCCGCGCTTGAGCAAATCATACATTTCGCCGTGAATAAATCATTCAACTGCATCACGGTGGATGGTGACACTTCTACCAATGACAGCCTGATCGTGATGGCGACCAATCAGGCCGGTAATGCTGAAATCACTGACGGAAGCGCTGACTTTGCAGTGCTGCGCGATGCGATTGCCGATGTGGCTATTGAACTGGCTCAGGCGATTGTGCGTGATGGTGAAGGTGCTACCAAGTTCATGACCGTAACGGTTGAAGGCGGTAAGTCAGAAGAAGAATGCCGTAAGGTGGCGTATGCGATTGCCCATTCACCTTTGATTAAAACCGCATTTTTTGCATCAGACCCTAATTTAGGCCGCATTCTGGCGGCCATCGGTTATGCCGGTATTGATGACCTCGATGTTAATGCTTTGCAGCTTTACCTCGGCGATGTGTTGGTGGCTGAAAATGGCGGCAGGGCTGCTTCGTATCTTGAAGAGCAGGGGGCTGCGGTGATGAAGGAATCTGATATCCTGGTACGTGTCGTATTGAATCGCGGCAGCGAGGATATTACGATCTGGACCTGCGATTTTTCATACGACTACGTCAAGATCAATGCGGATTACCGCTCTTAAGTTGGTGCTTGCATATTAATGGGTGCTGCTGATCAGGCGACAGCCGTTATCACTGAGGCTGCGGTAGGCGTCATTCAGGCGCCTGACGGTTCGGTGCTGCTGGGGCAGCGCCCCGCAGGCAAGCCATGGTCAGGTTACTGGGAGTTTCCGGGCGGCAAGATCGAGGCTGGTGAATCCGCGGCGCATGCGCTGGTAAGGGAGCTGCAGGAGGAGTTGGGCATTATCCCGACGCAGTATTATCCATGGCTCACGCGCACCTATGATTACGAGGCGAAATACAATGCCCGTGGTGAGCTGGAAAGCCGCGCCAAGACAGTCAGGCTTCATTTCTTTATTATTACTGAGTGGTCTGGCGAGCCGGCAGGGCTGGAGCAGCAGGCGCTGAGCTGGCAAAATCCGCAAAGTGTCAGCGTAGGGCCCATGTTGCCGGCTAATGCCCCCATATTAACCGGGCTTTGCCTGCCCGCAGTGTATGCGATTACTGATCTGCATGAGACGGGTGAAGACTTGTTTTTTGCACGCTTGAATACTGCTTTAACCCGCGGCCTCAAAATGATACAGATTCGCGAGAAGCAGCTTTCCTCTGAAGCACTGCTGCAATTTTCACGCAAAGTGATTGCAGCCGCGGCGCCATATTCTGCCAAAGTGTTTATCAATGCTGATGTGGATCTCGCGCAGCGCTTGAATGCAGCTGGGGTACATTTATCTTCCAGCCAGTTGATGGCTTTGCAATCAAAACCGCAGGGCTTACTGAGTGGCGCTTCATGTCACAATGAAAAAGAGCTTGCGCAGGCCGCCAGGCTGGGGCTGGATTATGCGATGCTGTCGCCGGTGCAGCCTACCAGGAGCCATCCGCAGGCGAGCGCTTTAGGGTGGTCGCGCTTTGCTGAATTAATTGAAGGTTACGCATTGCCTGTGTTTGCATTAGGCGGCATGCAGGTTGATGACCTGCATATTGCCAGAACGCATGGCGCCCATGGCATTGCCTTGCAGCGTGCAATCTGGAACCGGCAGTAACCTTTTACTTTTACTGCTGTTGCCTAATGGTGATGGTGGCTGTGGTCAGCGCCGCCTGACTCATCGCTGTCCGGTGCTTTAATCGGGGCTTTGATCTGCTGTTTAAATTCCGTATTGCCTGCTTTGAAAGTCAGTTCAAAATTCACATACTGGCCTGCTGCGAGCGGTTTCTTTAGCTCGAACAGCATCAGGTGAAAGCCGCCCGGTTCAAGTTTATATGGCTTACCGGCCTTGATAGGCAGGGTTTCCAGCATGCGCATCTTCATCACGCCATTTTGCATCGACATGCTGTGAATCTCTACACTTTTAGTGGCATCGCTTTCTATGCGGATTAGGGTCGCGTCCTGTTTGCTGGCAAAGGTCATATAGGCTGCGCCAACATCCTGCCCGGGCGCTGTAGCGCGTACCCATGCATTTTCTATGGAAACGGTTTCTTTGGCGACTGCTGCAAAAGTGCTGGTGGCGAGTGTCAGCAGCAGAAACAAGCGGCTTAAGCGCGGCAAAGAAAATATCGGGAGTAGCTTTAGCATGGCGATTCTCTAATATCGATAATTAAAAATCTGCTGTTTGTTTACTGTGTCGGCAGGTCGTCGCCGAGCGCATCAGACTTGGCTTCTGCAGGGATGGCGTATTGCTCGCTTGCCCAAAGACCGAGGTCAATCATTTTGCAGCGTTTGCTGCAAAATGGGCGATAAGGGTTTTCCGGGGAAAATTCAGTTAATTTTTTACAGCCTGGACAGGCAACGGAACGTTTTTTCTGGGTATTCATAATGAGAGTAATGATTTAAAGCATGGCTTTGATTGGCTGGCGCGCTACAAATTACACAGTGTCAGCGAGAACTGTACATCACCGTCATATTTCTGGGGTTTCTGCGTACAGTCCAGCGTATTGAAGCGAATGTTGATGGCGTATTTGTTAGCGCTTACTTCAGGAAAGCAGGCGACGTCGTCATTCACTTCGATTTTTAGCATCTGGGCCGGTTTCGAGCCGCTAAGCATTTTCTGATAGGCACCGCCGGTGGCGACCAGTGGCGTGGTGGCGCCGCTGCCGCGCAAGATGCGCAGGATAATAACGATGGCATGGTGCATCGGAATCAGCGGTTGCAGCCATGTGTCGAAATCCCTGGAACGGCGCTCTTCGCTCAAACCCAGCCAGTAGTGGTAAGACGGCAGGTCGAACTCGCACACGCCGCCTGGAATGCCGGCGCGCTGTTTGATGCTCATCAGCCATTCATTGGCACGCAGTGACTGGCCAAGCTTGGTTGTCTCGACACGCAGTGCATTCGCCGCCAGTTCAATATCGTTAAGTGTAGCGTGAAGCGCGTCTGCGACGATCGCTGGATTTCCGATCAGCAGGTTCATGGCGTGCTTCTGTCGGTCAAGCTCTTGCAGCAGCTCGGACTTCAGCTCCAGGCGATCTACGATATCCAGTACCTGCAGTAATGTCAGTAGCGCACAGTGGTGATGATATTCATGCCCGGCTGCAACGTTATGCAGCACTTTGGCGAACAGGTCTTCCACGCGGAGCAACGTGCGTATACGTTCATTGAATGGGTAATCGTAGCTAGGCATTTTTCATAACGTTATAGCATTAAGTAGGCTCTTGTTAACCGTGAAGGACAAATAGCTTAAAAAGTTGAACTGAATTATTAAATTTATTTGCTAACTAAGCAAGTTTTAATAAGTTTATTGTGAAATTTATTCACTTTTTCATTTAGTTCCATCATGGAGCCATTATTTTCAATGATTTCATCAGCCCCGTTTAACCTGGTGGTTCTTGATGTCTGCGCCGCCATGATGGCCCTGACTTCCTGTTCTGTCAGCTGGCTGCGCGCCATTGCACGGCTGACCTGCATATCTTCATCGCAATCAATGACCAGTATAGTGTCAATGATACTGTGATAGCGGTTGTTCTCGAATAACAGCGGAATCACCAGCACCTGATATAGTGGCTGCAGCGTGCTGTCGTTAACCTTGATCTGTTCCATGGCGCGATCATAGATTGCAGGATGCAGCAGCTGTTCGAGCCTGCTGCGCTCAGCCGGATTGTTGAGTACATGTGTGCGCAATGTGGCGCGGTTTAAGCTGCCGTCGGCATTTAAAACCCCTGTGCCGAACATGTGTGCTAATTGCGGCAGCATAGGGCTGCCGGCAGCGGTCAGTGCGTGAGCTATTGCGTCTGTATCCACTACCGGTATATTCAGCCGGGCGAACTGCCTGGCGGCTTCGCTCTTGCCTGATCCTATGCCACCTGTGAGTGCGACGATATACATGTGCGGATTGATCTCAGCAAAAAATCATGGCAGGTAAATGTGGGCCAACTGCTGGCCGAAGAATAATGCCGCGATGCCGCCAATGGCTAAAAACGGGCCAAACGGGATGGGGACATCTTTTTCGCGTTTAGTGAGCATGATCAGGGCAATGCCGATGATAGCGCCTAATGTGGAGGATAGCAGGATAACGGCCGGCAGCAGTTGCCAGCCAAACCATGCGCCGATTGCCGCCAATAGTTTGAAATCGCCGTAACCCATGCCTTCTTTGCCGCGGATGAGTTTAAACAGCCAGAATACCGACCATAAAATCAGATAACCCGCCATGGCGCCGATCACGGCAGATTTCAGGTCGGTGAAGCCGGCGTTCAGGTTGACCAGTAAACCAAGCCATAGCAGCGGTAAGGTGATGTCATCAGGTAATAGCTGGGTGTCAAAGTCAATAAAGGTCAGCGTAATCAATGCGAATACAAAAACCCAGGCAAAAAGTGTGGCTGCCGTGTAGCCAAATTGCCAGCTGGTCAGGCCGATTAAAACCCCGGTCAGTATCTCTATTAACGGGTAACGCATGCTGATAGGGGTTTTGCAGGCCTTGCATCGTCCTTTGAGCAGCAGGTAGCTGATGACGGGTACGTTTTCGAGTGCGCTGATCTTATGGCCGCAGTTCGGACAGCAGGAGCGCGGCTTGGATAGCGTAAACTGTGGCTGTGCCGGGATTTCTTGGCCCTGGAGTTCCAGGCAGTTGTTATGCCATTCCTGTTCCATCATTTTTGGCAGCCGGTAAATGACAACATTGAGGAAACTGCCCACCATTAAACCGAAAATGGCGGAAACCGTAATGAATAGTGTGCTGTCTGCCTGAAGCAGGCTGGATAGTTCAGAAAGGCCGATGGGCATAAGTGTCCTTTTTATAGTTTAGCTGAGACTATAGCGTGCCATAAAACCGCTGTAAACTTTGCTGTAAACTTAACGACCTATTGCAGCGTTAAGCAAGTACGCCTGCCGGAATTGTTTTTCTGGTTTAGCTAGGAATGTTTTCTGGTTTACGGTAGTGCGGACTTGAAATACAGGTATCTCGCCACAAACATAAGAGATGTATTAGAGATTATAATAAGCATGTATAGCAAGAAGGAAATGGAATGACAGATATCACCGAACAACTAGATGTAATCGAACTTATCAAAGCCGAGTTAGGAAAGGCCGAGCTAGACCACCCGGAATGGGATGAGCCTATTATCTGCCGTGTTGAGGTGGATTTGCCGAATTGGTTGCTGCAATTGGCCGGCGGTCAGGCTTGGGAAGTTTACTCGGAAGACGAGGAAGAAAGCTGCGTCAGTTTCGGCATGCGCGAAGTTTCGGCAAAAACCCCCAAACTCGCAGAGGTGACCCTGTATCACAATGGGTATGCGGTGGTAGATGTCGATGGCAAAGCTTTGTTTGACGGGTCACTGACATCCGGCACCAGTGACTGCGCGCACTTGACTTATTACCATGCCGATACTGGTGAAAAAATCACTTTAAACTAAGCGGTTTCAGTATTTAACCGTTGTCAAACTTGGCCGCCTTGGAATCAGGCGGCCTTACTCACAGCGGGCTTTTAAAAGCTCCGCTTAACGGCAAACTCCGCCAGTGCAAGCATGGCCTGTTTGAAGGCTGAATCAGGAAAGTGCGCAATAGCTTGACTGCATTTTTCAGCTTCGGATTCAGCAAGCGCCCTTACGTGAGCCAAAGCGCCGGAGCTGGTCACGGCGGCAATCACCTGCGGCAACTGTTCCAGGCCGCCTTGTTCGATCGCATTCCTGATCATCTGGCTTTGCTCTGCGTCGGTATTGCGCATCGCATACAACAGAGGCAGCGTCGGCTTACCCTCAGCCAGATCGTCACCGAGATTCTTGCCGATCTGCTCACTGTTGCCGCTCAGGTCCAGTATGTCATCTACCAGCTGGAAGGCAGTACCCAGATGCATGCCGTACAGGCTCAGTGCGGTTTCGTCTTGCGGGCTGGCTTTGCTGATGACTGCGCCCAGCTGCGTGGCGGCTTCAAACAGCTTGGCGGTTTTGTAGTGAATGACCTTCAGGTAATCATCATCGGTGATATCGGCGTTATGTACGTTGAGCAACTGCAGCACTTCGCCCTCGGCAATGACGTTGGTGGCATCGCTCAGTATCTCCATCACGCGCATGTTTTTTACGGTCACCATCATCTGGAAGGTGCGCGAGTAGACGAAGTCGCCTACCAGTACGCTGGCGGCATTGCCGAACAGTGCATTGGCGGTGCTTTTGCCCCTGCGTTTTGATGATTCGTCAACGACGTCATCATGCAGCAGGGTGGATGTGTGGATGAGTTCTACAACGGCAGCAAGCTGGTGGTGGTGGTCTTCTATTTTTCCGAACAGGCCGGCTGACAGCAGAACCAGTATCGGGCGCAGTCGTTTGCCGCCGCTGTTAATGATGTATTCCGCGATCTGGTTAACGAGTGCCACCTCGGAATGAAGGGATGATCGGATCACGCTGTCAACTTTGCGCATATCCTCTGCGATGCAGGAATTAATAATGCTGGGTGTCACGTCAATTAACCTAGTAAATAAGAAATTATTTTAGCACAGCCTACTTTGGGCTTCATAAATAACTAGCTAAAATTGGTTTAAAAGTGAGATAATCTTACGCTTTGGTGCAAGCGTCATAATTTTTTAAATTTACATTGATTATGATTTGCTTTGCGGTATAAATTGCGTATAATGCGCGATTCTTTTGAAGTATGAGTTAAAGGCATAATCATGTATGCAGTGATCAAAACTGGTGGTAAACAATATCGCGTAGTTCAAGGCGAAAGATTAAAAGTTGAAAAATTAGAGGTTGAAGTAGGCGGCACAGTTACGCTTGATCAAATTCTAATGGTTTCTGATGGCGACAAAACGACAATCGGTTCACCAATTATTAAAGGTGCTACTGTTAAAGCTACTGTGGTTTCTCATGGTCGTGGCGACAAAGTGATGATTTTCAAATTCCGTCGTCGTAAACACTACCGTAAAACTCAAGGCCATCGCCAAAGTTTTACAGAAATTAAAATTGAAGCAATCGCTGCTAAATAAGCAGTTAAAGAATTAAGGATTAAATCATGGCACACAAAAAAGCAGGCGGTAGTTCACGTAACGGTCGCGACTCACAAGCCCAGCGTTTAGGCGTTAAAGCATTTGGTGAGCAGTTTGTTTCAGCTGGCAGCATCATCGTGCGTCAGCGCGGTACAAGAATGCATGCCGGTGAAAATGTAGGTATGGGTAAAGATCATACGTTATATGCAAAAGCTGACGGTAAAGTTAGCTTCACCATTAAGGGTGCATTAAAACGTAAAACTGTGAATATTATTCCAGCTTAGTTTTTACGAAAACTTAAGAAGCCCTGTCTTTTTGATAGGGCTTTTTTGTTTTTTAGGTTTAGTCTTTATAATAGGATTTGCTTCTGAAGCAGGCGGGTGATGCACAATCAAACGCACGCATTGGTTTTGGGGCAAAGTGATGTAATCGCACAAGTTCGTGCATAGAGGATATGAGCATCGCGCAAGTTTTAATTTGCAGGCGTAGCCATTTTAGATATGAAATTTATTGACGAAGCAACCATTAAAATCTTTGCGGGCGACGGCGGTAACGGCGTTGCCACGTTTCGTCGTGAAAAATACGAACCTATGGGCGGCCCAAGCGGCGGTGATGGCGGTCGTGGCGGTTCGATTATTCTTGAAGCGGATCGTAACATCAACACGCTGGTTGATTATCGCTATACGCGCAGTTTCCGGGCGCAGCGTGGCGAAAATGGCCGCAGTGCCGAGTGTTATGGCGCCAAGGGCGATGACATGGTTTTGCGTGTGCCGGTCGGTACTGTAGTCTCTGATAAATCCAGCGGGCAAATGCTGGTAGACCTCAGTGAGCATGGCCAGCGTGCGCAGATGGCCAAAGGCGGTAATGGCGGCCTTGGTAACGTACATTTTAAGTCCAGTATGAACCGTGCGCCGCGTCAATGTACCAAAGGCGAGCCGGGCGAAGAGTTCGAGCTTTATCTAGAGCTGAAAGTGCTGGCCGATGTTGGCCTACTGGGTATGCCGAATGCAGGAAAATCAACTTTTATCCGTTCCGTTTCTGCCGCTAAACCTAAAGTTGCGGATTATCCGTTTACGACATTGCATCCTAATCTGGGTGTAGTGCGTGTAGATGCCGAGCGCAGCTTCGTGATTGCCGATATTCCGGGCATTATCGAAGGTGCCGCTGAAGGCGCCGGCCTGGGACATCAGTTCCTGCGTCATCTGGCGCGCACATCTCTGTTGCTGCATCTGGTGGATGTGGCGCCATTTGACGAAGCTATTGACCCGGTGCATGAAGCGAAGGCGATTGTTGAAGAGCTACGGAAATATGATGAGTCGCTTTACAATAAACCGCGCTGGCTGGTGCTGAATAAAACCGACATGCTGCAGGATGCTGACGCAGTGGTGAAGGCATTTGTCAAAGATTATGGCTGGGAAGGCCGAGTCTTCGCAATTTCGGCCATCAGTGGCGTAGGCTGTAAAGAACTGGTTTATGCCATCATGCAGCATATCGATGAAAACCGTGCTGCTGAAGAAGCGGCACAGGATGATACTGAATCTAAAACCCCAGAGTCACAGAATGACGTTGCCTGAATTTAAGTCCCTGCTGCTGGATACAAAAGTTATCGTAGTCAAAGTCGGTTCCAGCCTGGTGACCAATGATGGTCATGGCCTGGATCAGGCGGCGATTGCCGGCTGGGCTGCGCAGATTGCCGCGCTGGTGCAGCAGGGTAAGCAGATTGTACTGGTATCGAGCGGTGCTGTGGCAGAGGGGATGCAAAGGCTGGGCTGGAAAAAACGTCCGACAGCCGTCAATGAGTTGCAGGCTGCGGCCGCAGTAGGGCAAATGGGTCTGGTGCAGATGTATGAGAGCTGTTTCAGCCAGCATCATTTGCGCACGGCGCAGGTACTGCTGACACATGATGACCTGGCTGACAGGAAACGCTACCTGAATGCGCGCAGCACACTGCGCACATTGCTGGATATGAAAGTCATTCCTATCATTAACGAGAATGATACGGTAGTGACGGATGAAATCCGTTTTGGCGATAATGATACGCTGGGGTCATTGGTCGCTAATCTGATCGAAGCTGACACCCTGGTGATTCTTACCGACCAGCAGGGGCTGTATACCGCTGACCCGCGGCGCAACCCTGATGCCAGTTTCGTGCATCATGCCACGGCAGGAGATGCCGCACTGGAAGAAATGGCCGGCGGTGCCGGCAGCAGCGTCGGTACCGGCGGTATGTTGACTAAAATATTGGCGGCCAAACGTGCTGCGCGTAGTGGCGCACACACTGTAATTGCTTCAGGTCGTGAAAAAAATGTGCTGGTGCGGTTAAGTGCCGGCGAAGCTATCGGTACCCATCTTGAAGCAACGCAAATGAAAACTGCGGCGCGTAAACAGTGGCTGGCAGATCACTTGCGTACAACAGGAAAGCTGCTGCTGGATGCGGGCGCCGTTAAAGTGCTGAAAACCGAGGGTAAGAGCCTGCTCCCGATCGGTGTGACTGCAGTAGAAGGTTATTTTGAGCGCGGTGATGTCGTAGCCTGCGTAGACACTGATGGTAAAGAGATTGCGCGCGGCCTGGTTAATTACACAGCCGGCGAGGCGGCCAGGATCATGCGCAGACCCAGTAGTGAGATTGAATCGATTTTGGGCTATGTAGATGAGGCGGAGTTAATACACCGCGATAATCTCATTTTGCTTTAATGTAAGTCAGGGCCGCAGCGCAGGCTATAGCCGCAACCGGCGATTATTTGGAAAACATAATATGAGTAAACCGTTAGTAGCAATTATCATGGGGTCGGACAGTGACTGGCCGGTAATGAGAAATGCAGCGCAGATGCTTGCAGATTTTGGCGTGGCTTATGAAGCAAGAGTTGTTTCAGCGCATCGTACCCCTGACCTGATGTTCGAGTTTGCAGAAAGCGCAGCCGCTAACGGCTATCAGGTTGTTATTGCCGGAGCGGGTGGCGCAGCGCACCTGCCGGGAATGGTTGCCGCAAAAACAACACTGCCGGTGCTGGGTGTGCCGGTGCCATCCAAACATCTGCAAGGGCAGGACTCCTTGCTGTCAATCGTTCAGATGCCTAAAGGCATTCCTGTTGCAACCTTTGCAATCGGTGATGCGGGTGCGGCGAATGCCGGTTTATTTGCGGTGTCGATTCTGGCAAACGGCAATGCCGCTTTGGCAGCCAAGCTTGCCGAATTCCGCAAGAAGCAGGCAGAAAAAGTATATAAGATGGAGTTGACTGACCAGCCGTCAGTTAATCGTGAGTGAAGCCATGAGTCAGAGTAACGTGATCCTGCCTCCGGGCATGCTGGGTATGTTGGGCGGCGGTCAGCTTGGCCGTTTTTTTGTGATTGCAGCTCATGAGATGGGCTACAAGGTTACCGTGCTGGATCCGGATGCGAATAGCCCGGCAGGCAAAATTGCAGATGTGCATATTTGCGCAAAATATGATGATGAAGCTGCATTGAAGCAAATGGCCGCAACTTGTCAGGCGGTGACTACCGAGTTTGAAAATGTGCCGGCAGCAACCCTGGATCTACTGGCCGGTTCGGTGCCTGTGCATCCTTCCGGTAAAGCAGTGGCGATTGCGCAGCATCGTGTCAGTGAGAAAAATTTCCTGAAAGACGCCGGGTTGCCTGTAGCGCCATTTGTGGTGATTGATAGTGATGCGGATATTCCGGCAGATGATAGTGATATTTACCCGGCTATCCTGAAAGTATCCCGTTTCGGATATGACGGTAAAGGACAGGCGCGCGTGGCCGATGCTGAACAGGCTAAAAAAGCTTTTGCAGATTTCGGGCACGAGGAATGTGTGCTGGAGAAAATGCTGAAGCTGGATTGCGAGGTTTCAGTTGTGCTTGCCAGGGATGTTGGCGGGCAAGTGGCAACATTCCCGACCGCTGAAAACAGCCATCTGAATGGTATCCTCGATGTATCTATCGTGCCGGCGCGCGGCAGTGATGCCGTTAATCACCAGGCGCAGAAACTGGCGATCAGCGTGGCTGAGAAGCTTGGTTACACAGGTGTGTTGGGCGTTGAATTTTTTGTATGCGGTGGAGAGCTGCTGGTCAATGAAATTGCACCGCGCCCGCATAACTCCGGGCATTACACATTGGATGCCTGTGTGACGAATCAGTTCGAGCAGCAGGTGCGTGTGATGACAGGGTTGCCGCTGGGCAGCAGTCGTCAGCACAGTGCGGCGGTCATGGTGAATCTGCTTGGTGACGCCTGGCCGGTTAATGCTGCCGGCGGCAGGGATGAGCCTGACTGGCAGCTGGCATTTGGCAATGCGCAATTAAAAATGCATTTGTATGGTAAGCATGAAGCCCGTGCCGGTCGCAAGATGGGGCATTTCACTGTGCTGAATGCCAGCCGTGATGAAGCAATCAAGCAGGCGATGCAGGTGCGTTCGGAATTGAATATCGGTAATTGATTTTGAGATGGCTCTTCAGCGTGTGTTGCTGGAGGGTCTTTTCGGCTGAGTGGAGAGGGTAGATAGCTTTAATATCTGTGAGTTATCACCCTGGTAAAACAAATGCGATCAATAAAATAAAAAGCAGCGCCAAAAATAAAATCAAAAATAAAATCAAAAATAAAATCAAAAATAAAATCAAAAATAAAATCAAAAATAAAATCAAAAATAAAATCAAAATAATAAAAAAGCCGAACAATGTTCGGCTTTTTTATTAGATAACTATTGCTTGAACAAGCAATTACGCCATTGCTTTGATAGCAGCATTTAAGCGGCTTTTATGACGTGATGCCTTGTTCTTATGAATAATGTTTTTGTCCGCAATGCGGTCAATAACGCTTACATTTTCTGTGTAAGCAGCTGTTGCTGCAGCTTTGTCACCAGCTTCTACAGCTTTAATAATTTTTTTAATCGCGGTGCGCAAAGTAGAGCGCAAACTTGCATTGTGAGCACGTTGCTTTACTGCTTGACGAGCACGTTTTCTTGCTTGTGCGGTATTTGCCATCTTGTCTTTTCCTAAAAGCTATTCATAATACGAAGCCCGTAATATTAACTACATATTAAACAGATTGCAAGTTAAAACACACAAATATCATTAGCAATTGCCACGTGATTTCACGCGGCATGATAAAATCACGCAATATATTGTTAATACAATACTTTATAGCCCTTTTATTATAACGATAAAGCATGAATTTACTCAAAGCGCTGGCCAAGGTCGGCAGCATGACTTTTGTCTCCCGTATTTTAGGTTTTGTGCGGGATACCTTGATTGCGCGTGTTTTTGGCGCCGGCATGTTCAGCGATGCTTTTATTGTAGCCTTTAAAATACCCAATCTATTACGCAGGATATCGGCAGAAGGCGCCTTTAGCCAGGCGTTTGTACCGATCCTGGCTGAATACAAGAGCCGGCGCAGTTTTGAGGAAACGCAGGGGCTGGTCAACCGGGTTGCAACCTGGCTGGGTATTATTCTGGTTGCTGTGACGCTGCTGGGTATGCTGGCTGCGCCATGGATCGTGAGCCTGATTGCCCCTGGCTTCCGGGCCGATGCGGCTAAAATGCAGCTCACGGTTGAGTTGCTGCGCATCACTTTCCCTTATATTTTCTTTATTTCACTGGTGTCGATGGCGGGCGGTGTGCTTAACACCTACAACCGCTTCGGTATTCCTGCTTTTACGCCGGTCTGGCTCAATGTCGCCATGATTGCAGCGGTACTGTTTTTTGCAGATTACTTTGATGAGCCGATCAAGGCGCTGGCCTGGGCAGTGTTTGTCGGCGGGTTTCTGCAGCTGGTATTCCAGGTGCCATTCCTGAAACAGATCGGCCTGCTGCCCAGATTAGACTTCAAGCGCGACGATGAAGGTGTCTGGCGTATCCTCAAACTGATGGGGCCTGCTGTGCTGGGGGTTTCTGTTGCCCAGGTTTCGTTGATTCTCAATACCATATTCGCCTCGTTCCTGATTACCGGAAGTGTCAGCTGGCTTTATTATGCAGACCGTTTGATGGAGTTCCCTACCGGCGTACTCGGAGTAGCTTTGGGCACGATATTACTGCCCAGTTTATCCAAGGCTTATGCGGGCAAGGATGATGTCGAGTATTCGCAGCTGCTGGATTGGGGGTTGCGTTTGACCTGTATTCTGGCTGCGCCTGCGGCTGTGGCGTTGGCCGTATTGTCAGCACCACTGGTGACATCGCTGTTTTATTATGGCAAGTTCACAGCGCTGGATGTAACGATGACGCAGCAGGCTCTGATTGCCTATAGCATCGGCCTGCTGGGGCTGATACTGGTGAAAATCCTCGCGCCGGGATTCTATGCGCGCCAGAATATCAAGACCCCGGTAAAAATCGGTGTATTCACATTGGTGATTACGCAGCTGATGAACTTGCTGTTTGTGTTTGTACTTGGCCTGCAGCACGTAGGCCTGGCGCTTGCAATCGGGCTGGGTGCCTGTGTTAACGCGTCATTGCTGTATTTTCACCTGCGCCGCGCCGGTTATTTCCAGCCGCAGCCTGGCTGGCTGCTGTTTCTGCTGAAGCTGTTTGTTGCCTTGGTATTTATGGGTGGTGTATTGCACTATGCAATGGGCGAAGCAGGTGCCTGGCTCGAATTTAGTTTGATTAAACGCCTGATTCATATCAGCGGTCTGGTTCTGTTGGGAGGGGTAAGTTATTTTGCGATACTTATGCTGCTGGGCTTCAGGCCCGGAGATTATATGCGCCGGGTGAATCGATAATGCAGATATTACGACATATTCCGGCTGCGCTTCAGGCGCCCTGTGTTCTGGCGATCGGTAATTTTGACGGTATACATCTGGGGCACCAGGACTTACTGCAAAAACTGGTGCAGGCCGCGCAAGCGCGCGGGTTGAATTCTGCGGTGATGACGTTTGAGCCGCATCCGCGCGAATTGTTTGCGCCAGAAAAAGCACCGGCAAGGTTATGCTCGTTACGCGAGAAGCTGGAGTATTTTTCGGGTGCGGGGGTAGAGCGCGTTTATGTATGCGCATTTAACCGTCGTTTTGCAAATGTGACCGTCAATGATTTCATGCAACGCATCCTGCGGCAGTCGCTTAATGCGCAGGTGATCCTGGTGGGGGATGATTTCCGTTTCGGCGCGCAGCGTGCCGGTTCCACGCGGGATTTCATGCAGGCCGGGTTCAATTTAATGAAGTTGCCGCAGGTTGACCTCGATGGTGACCGTGTATCGAGTACGCGCGTGCGCTCTGCGCTGGCCAATGGTCAGTTGGATGAAGCAGCCAAGCTGTTGGGCAGGCCTTACAGTATCAGCGGCAAAGTGGTATATGGTGCGCAGCTCGGGCGTAAATTGGGCTTTCCTACCGCGAATGTACACATGCGCCATGAGCGGCCGGCTTTAACCGGCGTATATGCAGTAAAATTAGATGGTTTGAATGCGGTCGCCAATCTGGGTGTGCGGCCTACCATCGCCGGTGTGCCAAAACTGTCACTGGAAGTTCATGTGCTTGATTTCAATGAAAATTTATATGGCAGGCATGTGCATGTCGAATTTTTTCACAAGATACGTGATGAAATGAAGTTCAATGGCTTGGATGCGCTTAAGGCGCAAATTACACAGGACGCAGATGTAGCGAGAAAGTTTTTTAGTTAGCCGCAGATACATCTGCGGCTAATAATATTGATGGATAATGAAATGACTGAACAGAATAAAGAGCAAAGTAAATATAAATTAAATCTGCCTGAAACCACATTCCCGATGCGCGGCGATTTGGCGAAACGTGAGCCGGCATGGCTGAAAACATGGCAGGACAAAAAGCTCTATCAACGTATCCGGGAAGCACGCAAAGGCGCCAGGAAATTTATCCTGCATGATGGCCCTCCCTATGCGAACGGCGATATTCATATCGGCCATGCGGTCAATAAGATTCTTAAGGACATCATTGTTAAATCCAAGACACTGAGCGGTTTTGATGCGCCTTATGTGCCAGGTTGGGATTGCCACGGCCTGCCGATTGAACTGGTGGTCGAGAAAAACCACGGCAAGGATATTGCCCCAGCCAAGTTCCGCGAACTGTGCCGTGAATATGCCAAAGAGCAGGTTGCGCGCCAGAAGAAAGACTTTATCCGTTTGGGTGTACAGGGTGATTGGGATAATCCTTATTTGACCATGGATTTTAGAACCGAAGCCGACATCATGCGCGCACTGGGCGACATCTATAAAAATGGCTATCTCTATCAAGGCAGTAAGCCTGTGCATTGGTGTGTAGATTGCGGTTCTGCATTAGCTGAGGCTGAGGTTGAGTACGAAGACGTTAACTCTCCGGCGATTGATGTGGGTTTCAAGGTGGTTGAGAAAAGTCTTTTAAAAGAAGTATTCGCATTAAATGACACCGAGTACAAAGCATCAGTTGATAACAAAAATGTATTTGCCGTCATCTGGACAACAACACCTTGGACATTGCCTGCCAATCAGGCAGTAAGCGTTCATGCTGAGTTACAGTATGGGCTTTATGCAACCGATATTGGAACTTTTATCCTAGCGGTAGATTTGGCAAAAACTACAGACTCTGGTGATGACTTGCAAGCACTAGAATTACCTTCTCTTCTTAAGAGATATGGTGCTAGTCATTGTGCATTGATTGGTGTTGTGAAAGGTGAAGCCTTGCGAGGCGTGATGTTGCAACACCCCTTTGATAACCGTCACGTACCAATCATCTGTGGTGACCATGTTACGACTGACGCAGGTACCGGCCTAGTGCATACGGCCGCCGCCCATGGTAATGATGACTGGCTGGTGATGCGCGCTAATTTCCCGCATGAAAAGCCACGTGTGCTGATTGGCGGCGACGGCAAGTTCTTTAATAGCGAACTGGTAGAGTTTGAAGCGATTCGTGGTTTGAGCAGGCAAGATGCCAACAAGGTGATTCTCGCGAAAATGCAGGAGAACGGTGCCTTATTGGCCAGTGCCCGCCTGAATCACAGTTTCCCGCATTGCTGGCGTCATAAAACGCCATTGATGCAACTGGCGACCCATCAATGGTTCATCGGCATGAATGCGCAAGATGTGAATGGTACAGCGCTACGTGAGCATGCCAATGCCGCAGTGGATAAAACAGAGTTTTTCCCAGCTTGGGGGCGTGCGCGTTTAGAGGCAATGATTAAAAATCGCCCTGACTGGTGCGTATCGCGCCAGCGTAACTGGGGCGTGCCTATGCCGCTGTTTGTGCATAAGGAAACCGGTGAGCCGCATCCGCAAACAACAGCGCTGCTGGAGCAGGCCGCCCTGTTAGTTGAAAAAACAGGGGTGGAAGCGTGGTTCAGTTTAGATGGCGCTGCCTTCCTAGCGCAACATGCGCCTGATAATGCCGAACAATACAAAAAAGTGACCGATACTTTAGATGTGTGGTTTGATTCTGGTAGTACCCATGCGGCTGTGCTCAAGCGCCGCCCCGAGCTCAGCTTCCCAGCTGATTTATACCTGGAAGGTTCAGACCAGCATCGAGGCTGGTTCCAATCCAGCCTGCTGACAGGTTGTGCTATTGATGGCCGTGCGCCTTATGAAGCTTTGTTGACGCATGGTTTTGTGGTGGATGGTTCAGGCCATAAAATGAGTAAATCCAAAGGCAATGTCGTTGCGCCGCAAAAAGTCATGGACACTTACGGTGCCGATATTCTGCGTCTGTGGACAGCGTCGACCGATTATTCCGGTGAACTGACGATTTCTGATGAAATTCTGAAACGAGTTGCCGAAAGCTATCGTCGCATCCGTAATACTTTGCGTTTCCTGCTGGCTAATCTGGCCGATTTTGATGCGAAGAAAGACCTGCTACCGGTCAATGAATGGCTGGAAATCGACCGCTTTGCGCTGCATTTGACCCATCAATTACAAGAAGATATTGCAACTAAAAAAGACACAAGTGGTCATGATATTTCCTATTATGGTAAATACGAGTTCCATCTGGCGGTGCAGAAGTTCGTCAGTTTCTGCTCAGAAGATCTGGGTGGTTTCTACCTCGATATTCTGAAAGACCGCTTGTACACTACACGTGAGCCCTCACATGCGCGCCGTGCCGCGCAGAGCGCCCTGCACCACATTACGCATACCATGATGCGTTTGATGGCGCCGATTTTGAGCTTTACTGCCGATGAAATCTGGCAGACGCTGGGGCTGGATGCCGATAAGACCGTGTTTGAAGAACTGTGGTACAGCCTCCCTGCCCATGGTTTGAGCGAGGCGGACATTCGGGCATGGGAAGATATTTTGACTGTGCGTGGTCAGGTAAATAAAGCGATTGAAGAAAAGCGTTCAACAGGTTTGGTTGGCTCCTCACTGCAGTCTGAGATAGATATTTATACACAAGGCGATAGTTATGAGTCCTTGCGCAGGTTAGGCGATGATCTGCGTTTTGTGCTGATTACTTCACGCGCAACCGTGCATGAAGAGACGGGTTCAGGCTTGCGTATCGAGGTAGCGCCAAGTGCGCATGCAAAATGCGACCGTTGCTGGCATTACCGTGCCGATGTGGGTGCAGATGCCGAGCATCCGCATATCTGCGGCCGCTGCGTAAGCAATCTGTTTGGTAAAGGTGAGGCGCGTTCGCATGCGTAAATGGTTCGCCATCAGTGCGCTGATTGTAGCGCTGGATTTGTATACCAAGAGCCTGGTGCAAAAAGCGTTCAGCTATGGCGACCACTTCACCGTTACTGCTTATTTTGACCTGGTGCGTTATCACAATGAAGGCGCGGCATTCAGTTTTCTGGCGAATGCCGGCGGCTGGCAGAAGTGGTTTTTTACTGCCGTCACGGCTGTTGCTGTCGTCGTGATTACCTATTTGCTGGTCAAGCACCATGCCGAAAAGCTATTCTGTTCAGGCTTGGCTTTAGTGCTGGGCGGTGCCATCGGCAACCTTTATGACCGACTGACTTTAGGGTATGTGGTTGATTTTCTGTACTTCCATATCGACGACCTTTACTGGCCTGCATTTAATGTGGCCGATAGCGCGATATGCGTAGGCGTTGGTTTACTGCTGCTGGATAGTTTTAAAAAACAGCAGCCTGCCGCCAAATAGCCTGTCAGTACCGCAGTCGGCAAACTTGGCTTATCATTGATTTTATTAGATATGAATCACTAAGGTATAGGTATGCCGGACTGGAAAAAACTGATAGAAAGTAAAATCTCCCTGGCGAAAAAAGGCAGCAAACCGGGCAAGGCGGGCGCTAACGCGCGTATTCCGGCGGGGCAGACTGAAGTGCGCAATTTCCCCCGGCTTGACCTCGGCATGGTGCCTGATGTGGCTGCCTCTAACTGGCGGCTGCGTATCTATGGCCTGGTAGAGCATGAGCTCAACCTTGACTGGGCGGCATTCCAGGCGATGCAGCAGGTGACAGATGTTTCTGATTTTCATTGCGTGACGCGCTGGAGCCAGCTGGATATGGACTGGCAGGGCGTACGTGCGCAGGATCTGCTGGCGTTAGTGCAGCCAACAGCCTCGGCAAAATTCGTGACCCTGCATAGCTATGACGGCTACACCACTAATCTGCCGCTGGAAGCCTTGCTGGATGACGACGTGATTGTCGCGCATAGTGTGCTGGGTGCGCCGTTAAGCGCAGAGCACGGCGGTCCGGTGCGCCTGGTCGTGCCCAAGCGTTATGCGTGGAAAAGCGCCAAGTGGCTGAAGGCGATTGAAATTCATGAATTTGATAAACCGGGGTTCTGGGAAGTGCGCGGTTATCATAATGATGCCGATCCGTGGCTGGAGCAAAGATTCAGCGATGACTGACAATACGATACAGTGCTTTTGCAGGCGTAGCCAAAACCTGATTCAACACTAGCCGGTATCCGCAGCTCCCGTTTCCGCCAACCCGGTCATGAACGTCTAGACGGTAATCTAAGTTTTTTAATATGTGAGCCGAGCCATCTTACCGGTAACGTTATTTTCCAGCTGGTTGAGCCTCGGATTTCTTCAATGCTTTTATGCAGCTGGATATTTTGCTGCTCCAGCCTACTGGGGATCTGCTTGAATTCATGGTGCTTCAGCTTCAATTCATTAAGCTGCGGTTCCTGAGCTGAATATAAACCCCTGGTGATTGCCTGTGCATAGAGTTTGTCGATTAACTTTAAAGCCAGCTCCTGCTGCTTGAATGCATTGGCCCAATCAGATATCTGCGCTGGATCCAGCGGGCGGTTTTGCGCAGACCGTAAGTCAATTTCCACAAATATGTCTTTTGCCAGAGCCGGGCAGTTCGGGTCGGACATTAAATCCGAAATGTCCGATTTATTATGGCGCAAGTCGTCCGTCAGGAATTCTGTTTTATACTTTTCGGCTTCCGCAGCGACTATATTGAGTCCGAACTGACGGGATATTTTCTGTAACTCATGATCCGGTGCATCCATTAAACGGTCATAACTCACCAGCAGGTGCGGTTCCTGACCGACTTCATCCAGTATCGAGATCATGGTGCTCAGCCAAAGCAGATAGCACTTGGCAGGGTGGAAGCCGTCACGTTTGACCAGGGAGCGGGTGACGCTATGCGGGTTGCGAAACATGACTAAATAATTTACTTCAATATCGCAGCTTTTCAGGACAGCTTTCCAGAATGGAAGCAGTTTGGCTAAGCGCGGATCTTTAAACCCGAATAATGCAGCTTTCCGGGTTTTTGTCCTGATCAAATCCACAGCGCGCTGAAAGTAGGCGCCATGGATTAACTGAGTGAAATCCGCATTGCTAATACCGGATACATTATGCCAGGTCGATTGGAGCGAACCCAGTATTTCTTCATTCAGGCGGACGATGTCAATGTCTTCCCAAAAGCCTTTGTCGTTGACACCGGCAACAGCCGGGCTCAATGTTTCGCCCAACGCTACGCCAAAGCACTGCAAGCCGCGTGTGACGGTACTGGTTCCTGAGCGGTGCATGCCTAGAACCATGATTGATTTTATTGTTTTCATGGATTGCGGTTACGGTTAGGGGCTAAAGGTAAGGCTCATCATATTCCAGGTATTGCCGGATTGGCGCTTGGCTTCTTGCCTAGCTTTCTTTGCAGGGTACGCCGATGCATGTTCAGGCTGCGCGCGGTGGCTGAGATATTACCGTCATTCTCTGCCAGTACGCGCTGAATATGCTCCCATTCCAGGCGGTTGACCGAAAGCGGGCTGCTGGATAATTCAACGTCTGCATTCCCATTCTTTTTCTCAAACGCGGCGACTATTTCATCTGCATCTACCGGTTTTGCCAGGTAATGTGTTGCGCCCAGTTTTATCGCCTCAATAGCGGTTGTGATGCTGGCATAACCTGTCAGTACGACGATTTTAGTGCCGGCTGCCAGGCCAGCCAGTTGCCGCACCAGTACCAGCCCTGAGTTGCCGGACATTTTGAGGTCGACTACCGCGAATTCCGGCGGGTCATCTTTTACCTGTTCAAAAGCACTTTCGGCACTGTCTGCAAGTGTGACGCTGAAGCCGCGTTTACGCATGGCAATCGCGAGTACGTTCAGAAAATCTTCATCGTCATCTACCAGCAATAAAGTGGCTTTTTCATCCTGATCCAGTTCGTTCATGTGGTGGCTTTCAATGTTGGCCTGATGGAGATTGATGAATGCGCAGCTTATCCAGGTGTAATTTTACCAACGTAAGTGCGCCGCCTTCAGCGTGGTTGCTGATGCTGAGTTCTCCACCCAGTCTGGCAAGGGTCATCTGGGTTAAATACACTCCCAGACCCATGCCGTTTTCGTTTTTAGAGGAGAAAAAAGGCCGGCCAAGCTGTTTTTTGATTTCTTCAGTAATGCCGGACCCAAAGTCCCTGATGCTGATTTCCAGTGTATCTGCATCCCAGTTCGCATTCAGCAGTATGCGCTCTGGCGAAGCGTCGGCAGCGTTGTCCAGCAGGTTCTGCAAGGCTTGTATGAGGGTGCGGTCGGTGAATATCTGCGGGTTACTGCTGTGATTGCAAATGGAAATAACAAGCTCTGTGGCCGGGCGTGTGTCACGCCAGCGCTGAATGACCTCGTGCAAAAATTCGCGCAGCCCTGAACCATACCCTGCATCAGCTC
>Ga0208887_100216_pt1 | contig 28827 bp, 33 predicted proteins | sample LakWasM106_HOW12_2_FD_183924 | JGI IMG/M metagenome (GOLD analysis project Ga0208887, IMG submission 183924) | Freshwater sediment methanotrophic microbial communities from Lake Washington under simulated oxygen tension - Sediment Metagenome... | ecosystem: Environmental > Aquatic > Freshwater >...
TGCGCCGACTGCGAACTTATGTCCAGTTCAACGGCACCGCCTCCTTGCGATCTACCAGGGCGATCACAGCCTCTGGCGCGTTCAGACTGGCCAACTGTCCATAACTGCGTGCTGTGCATAACGCTGCATAGCGGCCCGCAGACATCTGGTCGACAGTTTCAGGCTGGTTGCGGACGACCGCCGCCAAGTTTGTGAATGGCCGCAATGTTTATCAACAGTCACTCGCACCTACGGTGTCCAGAGGACGGCAGCGCCGCCCATACAAGTCTCTCACCAGGGCGGAGCCTGCGGGATGTCACATTCAACTTGAGAACCAGAGAAACATGCCATCGACTTGCATACGCCGGCGACCTCTTGCGAATAAGGTATCAATCCAAATCGCCGTCATCTGCAAGGCGCGAACGCACCATCCGCAGTAAGCGTCGCCCCTTTTTGCATGGTTGATCGCAGTCGGTGAGGTAAACAAGCGCTGGGTGCCCGCGCTGCTGATGTGAAACATTGACTTTGTTCGATGAGCCAACACGCGGAACACCCTCTGCTGCGTGCGCCTTTGACTTCGCGAGCACATCAGCCGAAGCACTGGTCCGGTGGCGACAAAAAAGATATCAAGAAAGTTTGTGTTCATTGGAATACCAGCCCGGCGCTCACCGTCTACCCACATGAAGGAACCTGAAGGTCCCTCCGCTGGCCCCACCTCAACGACGCTTTCCAATCTCAGGATCAACCATGTTCAAGACCCTCGTACTTGCCGCCACCGCCTTGACTCTCGCCGCTGGCAGCGTCTCTGCCGCCCCTCTCGACGACGCCCGCACGCACTTTCAGGCCATCGCCTCGGGTGATACGCAGATCGTCATGCGCGCTTACGCCGACCAGGCTCAGCTGAACTGGGTGGGCGGTCCGCTGGATGGTACGTATGCCACCACAGAGAGCATCCGCGCCACCTGGGAGAAGTTTGGCAAAGCGGTTGGCCCCTTGAAACTCACCGTGGGCCAGATCGACGAGTCGGCCAACCCCAAGGGATCCACCGTGTCCGCCAACGTGGTGTTTGAGGGAAAGATGCCCATCAAGGTGCGCTATGTGCTGACCTTCCGCGAAGGCAAGATCGTCAGCGAAACCTGGCAGATCGACCCCAAGCTGGCCGTGGCCGCAGCCTACTGACATGGCAGACAAGTCATCAGCTTGACGAACCGCCAACGACTGCCATGAAACACCCCACCTCCTTGGCCAGCGTGCTTGTTGCAACGGCATCGCTCATGGCTCCGCTTGCGCAGGCGATGACAGCCGGCCCACCGGCCACGCTGGTCGGTGTCGGACTGGTCGATGGAAAGGGCCAGCCGTTCTGCGCCTGTCAGGCTGTTCAAAAGCCTGGTGAGCGCGCCAATGACCACTTCAAGGTCATGTGGCAAATCGTCGTGGAGTGACACCTGGCGATACCTCCAGAGCCCGCTGCGACCCAATTGGACTGCGCCGATGCACGAAGACACCCAATTCCTGGCCTGGCTGCCGCGCCTGCGCCGCTACGCGAGAGCGCTGGCGGGCAACCGCGAGGACGCCGACGATTTGGTGCAGGACACCCTGGAGCGGGCATGGACCAAGGCAGACAGGTGGCGCGGCGTGTCCGACATGCGCGCCTGGCTATTCAGCATGATGCACAACTTGTACGTCGATGGCGTGCGTCGGCCCAAGCTCAGCACCGTGACGATGGACGAAGACACCCCCGAGGTGCCTTTGGCACCCACACAAGGCGATCGGCTGGCGGTGCTCGACCTGCAGGCCGCGCTCGATCTGTTGCCTGTGGAGCAGAAAGAGGTTCTGTTGCTGGTCGCGCTGGAAGACATGGCCTACGCCGATGTGGCACTGACGCTGGGCATTCCCATCGGCACGGTCATGTCGCGCCTGTCGCGTGGCCGCGAGCGCTTGCGCGGGGTGATGGAAGGCCGTTCTGAGCCGGTGCGCTTGAAGGTTGTCAAATGAATCATCGAAGGGCTCGCCATGAACGCTGAACTTCCCCCGTCCACCAACGCGCCGGTCACCGAAGCCGAACTGCAAGCCTTCGTCGACGGCCAACTGCCCCCAGCCCGCAAACTTGACATTGAAAGCTACCTGGCGACCCGGCCCGCAGAGGCGCTGCGGCTTGAGGCCTATCGGGCGCAGAAGCGCGGACTGCATGCCTTGTTCGACCCTGTGCTGAACGAGCCGTTGCCACAACGCCTGCGGGCGTCTGCCCGACCTCGCATCGCCTCTCAAACCCCTTGGTACCTGCAACGCCTGGTCGCCGGGCTGGCCATTGCGGTCGTCAGTGGCGCGGCGGGGTGGGGACTGCGCGGCGGTTTGCCGACGTCTGGCACAGGCGACTCAGCGCAGCTGGCTGCGGTGACGGCGACGCCAGGTGCAGTCACGCGGGCGTCGACCAACGAATTCACGCAACGTGCCGCGGTGGCCCACGCGGTGTACAGCCCAGATGCCCGGCGCGCGGTCGAGATCGACGCAGCGAACGAGGACCAATTGGTGGCCTGGTTGTCCAAACGCATGGGCGCACCGATGAAGCCACCCCATTTGCAGGCCCAGGGCTACACGTTGGAGGGTGGGCGCTTGTTGCCGGGCGGGCAGGGGCCGGTGGCGCAGTTCATGTACCGCAACGAGGGGGGCAACAAGCTCACGCTGTATGTGTCCAACGACGTCGGTGACATTGGAAGTGCCGGTGGATGGAGCCCGGCGGTAAGAGCTGAACCAACCAATGACACCGCCGCCTTCCGTTTTGCTCAAGAGGGCGCAATCAACGTCTTCTACTGGGTCGACGGACCGTTTGGCTACGCGCTGTCATCCGATGCCGACCGCAGTGTGTTGGCCCGGGTGTCGACCGAGGTGTACCGGCAGTTAGGCGTCTCTCGCTGAGGGGCCCTGAGGCCAGCCCGGTGCTGCCGTTGTTTGCTTGCGGCATGGAATCAAACGCGGCGCAGCGCGCTCTTGATCGTTTAGGCGCTGTTACACCACCTTCGTTTTCTTCAAGGTACTGCCCACGCAAGGGCAAACCGTCTTGTTTTCTGTCTTGCTCTTCTGCAACCCATCAACTCAAAGGCATCCATGAGTACCCAACGCCGCGACATCCTCAAGTTTTCCCTGGCAGCGGCCACCGCCGCAGCGTTGCCCGCCGGCCCGAGCCTGGCCCAGGCCCAGACCCCGACGCCCGCACCAACACCAGCAACAACGCTGGCGCCCGGCACAGCGGGCAGCAACATCGACCCGCGTGACCGCGTCTTCATCACCAACGAAGACTCCAACACCTTGGTGGTCATCGACCCCAAGACCAACACCGTCGAGTCGACGATCAACCTGACCAGCTTTGACGAAGACCCTCGTCCCCCGTTTCGCTTTGTGACGGCCGGCGTGGCGCCAACGCACGCGGCGATGGTCCACAAGCCGCTGTACCACGGCTGTATCGATGCGCACGGCGCGGTGCCGTCGCCCGATGGCCGGTTGCTGGCCACCAGCGGGCGCGGCTCCAGCAACATTTATCTGATCGACGCCGAGCAGCGCCGCGTCATCGGCAACACACCCAACCCTGCGTCTGGGCCCACCACCAACCCCGAGCGCCTGAGTAGTGGCCTGCTGCTGGGCCGCGAACCGCACGAGCCCACTTTCACGCGCAACGGCCGCGAGCTGTGGGTCACGCTGCGCGGTGAAGACCGCATTGCCATCGTCGGCGTCGATCGTGCCGTTCGCCAGCTCAAGGGGGCCGACAGCCCGGGCTCCAGCGCGGTTCGCCAATACCTGCCCACGCTGAGCGGCCCGGCGCAGGTGTGGTTCAACCGTGAGGGTACGTTGGCCTTTGTGGCCAGCCAGAAGGTGTCGAAGATCGACGTGTTCCGCGTCAACCCCGGCGCGGATGGCCACAGCCAACCGCAGCGGCTGACCACGCTGGACATCAGCGCACAGGACAAACCCGGCTTCACGCCCTTCATGAAGACCACACCCGACGGTGCCGAGGTGTGGTTCTCGCACAAGCTGGCTGATGCGGTGTCTTGCCGCTCGACGCAGGGTGGCTTCGACCTGATCGACACCGTGCCACTCGGCATGGGCGCTCGGCCCAACCACGTTGAGTTCGTGCGCAATGCGCGCGGCAGCGTGGTCTATGCCAGCCTGGCGCGCATCGACGATGGTGGCCCCGGCGGCGTGGCGTCGAGCCCGATCGCCATCATCGACCGCAGCGCTCCGGGCGGACAGCGCAAGGTGGTGGGCACCTTCTCCAGCCGTGGCCGCGAGTCGCACGGGTTGTGGACCAACCCCGAGAACACGCTGCTGTATGTGGCCCACGAACAGGACGAGCTGCCCGGCACGCCCAACGCGGGCCAGACCGTGTGCAGTGCATTTGATGTGAGCGACCCGCTGCGCCCGACCTTCATTGCGCAGATCCCCCTGGGCAATCTGACGCTGCCCTCTGGCGCGCTGCGCAACAAAAAGAGCATCAACCTCGTCTACGTGCGTGTGGGCGAGAAGGGCCAGACGGCATGAGCGGCGCGCACACCAGCCACGGCGCCAGCGCCGCGCACACCAGCGCATTCCAGCGGGATATGGACGAATCGATGGCCCGCATGATGCAGGCCATGCACAGCCCGGGCTACGCAGGCCAGGCCGACCAGGACTTTCTGGCGATGATGATTCCGCACCACGCCGGCGCTGTGGACATGGCGCGGCTGGTGTTGCAGCATGGGCGCGATCCTGTCACCCGGCAGTTGGCCGAGGAAATCATTGCCGGGCAGACGGTGGAGATCCAGAGCATGCAACGCCGACTGCACACCCTGCAGCAGCGCACAGCCAAAGGTGCGGAAGCGGAATTTCCGTCGCTGGGTGGGACGCGGGGGCCTTGATCGACAGCCCTAGGGAAAGTACCGATGAGCGCCACGGAATGAACCAAGCCACGCAGCGCTCTTGATCACCATGCTGTTCCAGTCTGCCGAGTCCCGCTATAACCAATGGGTGCGTGAGCACTACCGTTTTTTGCTGCGCAGTGCGTGGGCGCTCACTGGTTCGCGCGCCATTGCCGAAGACGTGGTGCAAGACTGTTTTGCCAACGCCTGGAAGCACCGGGAGCAACTGCGCGACGCTGCGCTGGCACGGGCTTGGCTCTTTCAGATCATGCGCCGCGCCGCCTTTCGCCAGGCCGCACCCAGCATGCAGTCGCTGGACGATGAAGAGCAGCCCGAGCAAGCGGCGCCCGACGCGGGGCTGGACGACAAACTCGATGTCGTCAAGGCGCTCGCGCGCCTGGCGCCCATCCACCGCGAGGTGCTGGTGCTGTTTTATTTCGACGACATGCCCACCGCCCAGATGGCCGAGGCGCTGGAGATCGCGCCCGGCACGGTGTTGTCGCGCCTAGCCCGTGCGCGCGACGCTTTGAAGCTGGCCATGGGGGTACCTGCGACACCCAAGGCCGATGTCAACGTTACCCCGTTTCGCAGGACCAAGACATGAGCCCCGATACCGACGCGCCTTTCCTGCCCGACAGCGAATTCGATTTGCGCGCGCGCGCCGAGTTGGCGATCGCCTTCGAGGCCAGCGACGCACCGGCACACCTGTACCGAAAGCCGCAGCCGCTGCTGGCGCGACGCGGCTTGCAGCGTTTTCTGGCTGCGCTTTTGCTGGCCGGTGGCACCAGCGGCGGGGTGCTAGCCGTGCGACCGCCAGCGATGGTGCGCGACGCGATCGACCACGAATACCACGAGCGCAGCTTGCGGGGCAGTTTCATGGAGCAGCGCCAGTTGCTCATGCACCTGGGCATGCGGGACGCCAACGTGGTGCCCGGGTTTCCCCAACTCATGCGGCCATGCGATATCGAAGGTCACCTCGCTTACCACCTCACCACGTTCTTCGAGAAGGGCGGCATGGTGACGGTGTATGCCTTTGACCAGCCTGTGGACCTGCGCGAGGCCAGCGGCTGGTGGAGCAACGTGCACTGGAAGGTGATCCGCTCGCGCGAGGGCAAGCCCTTGTTGCTGGTGGCCCAGAAAAAGAAGGCACTGGCGGTCGCGCAGACGGCACTGCAGGCACCTCCCGTGTCCGGGCCAGGCTGAGGCACCGCGTCCCTGTCAACGAATCAACCGCGCACCCCTTTCACCCCAACCGGCGCACGACGCCCAACCACCGGAGACCCCAGAAATGAACCAACAACCCACCTCGCTCCCCCGGCGCCACCTGCTGGCCGGCAGCGGCGCTGCTTTGGCTGCCGTTGGTCTGGCCAGCTTTGGCCGCACCGCAGCCGCTGCTGGTGAGGCCGCGCCCGTCGCCGTGGCCGGTGCTGCCAAGCCTCTGCCAGCGTACGTGGGCTGGAAGGACCCGGCCAGCCTGATCGTGCACAGCAGCACCACCATTGAGACCAAGCGCAGTGTGTTCGGCACCAGCGTAATCACGCCGTCCGAGCAGCTCTACATCCGCAACAACCTGCCCGCGCCCGACGCCTCGATCCTGGGCAACCGCGATGCCTGGGAGATCAACATCGAGGGGGTGAAGAACCCGCGCAAACTCACGCTGGGCGACCTCAAGCGCATGGGCATCGAGACCACGGCAATGGTGTTGCAATGCTCTGGCAACGGACGCGGCTACTTCCCCAACAAGCCCAGTGGAACGCCTTGGCAAGTGGGCGCAGCAGGCTGTGTGGTGTGGAGCGGTGTGCCGGTGCGCTGGGTGGTGGATGCCCTGGGCGGCGTGGAGGCCGGCATGGCCTACCTCACCGGCACAGGCGGCGAAAAACTCCCCGATGGACTGGACCCCAAGAGCGTGATCGTGGAACGCTCGGTGCCTGCTGCCGCACTCGCCGATGCCCTGCTGGCCTGGGAAATGAACGGTGTGCCGATTTCGCTGGCCCACGGCGGCCCACTGCGCTTGATCGTGCCGGGTTACACGGGCGTGAACAACATCAAGTACGTCAAACGCCTGGCCTTCACCGCTCAGGAGACCGACGCACGCATCATGTCGCACGGCTACCGCATTTCACCGCCCGGCGCGAAGGGCGACCCGTCGCAGCCATCGGTGCAGGAAATGACGGTGAAGTCGTGGATCAACGGTCCCGGCACGGACGGCGCCCCGCTTAAAGCGGGTGACACACAGATCCATGGCGTGGCGTTTGGCGGCATGAACGCGGTGGCCAAGGTCGAGGTTTCTCTGGACGGCGGAAAAACCTGGCAGCTCGCGCGCATGGTGGGGCCCGACCTCGGCCGCTTTGCGTGGCGGCAGTTTGTTTTTGCGGCACGCCTGCCGGCGGGCCAGTTCACCCTGGCGAGCCGAGCCACCGACACCGCAGGCAACGTGCAGCCCGAACAACGCATGGAAAACGCGGGCGGCTACAACAACACCAGCTGGGCCGACCACGCCGTGAAAGTGAGCGTGGCATGAAGCGCACAATCCAAAAACACGCGTTGGTCGCTGCCCTGTTGTCGTTGGCATTCACAGTGCTGCCCGTGCACGCCGCCGACGATGCCGCGCAACTTCAACAAGGCAAGGTGTTGTTCGGCCAAGGCGCGGTGCCTGCCTGCGCCCTGTGCCATGCGCTCAAGGACGCGGGAGCCGAAGGCGCCGTGGGCCCCAGCCTGGACGAGCTCAAGCCCGATGCCAAGCGCGTGGCCACCGCGCTGCGCAATGGCATTGGGCAGATGCCGTCCTACAACGGCAAACTCAGTGATGCGCAAATTGCCGCCCTGGCGGCCTACGTGGCCAAGGCTTCGGGTGGATCAAAGTGATGGCTGGTTGGCCACAGCGCTGTTGCGCCAACTGACAAAAAGGACGGGATCACCTGCAAACAGCGATCCCGACTGAGTGGCTGACCCAGGGCGGGTCAGCCACTCACCATCACTTGCCTGGTTTGATGTCGGGGACCACCATCCAGCCAGCCCCCATCATCACAACCGCCGGGAACTTCTCGCCGGCCTAAGTCTTGCCCAGCATGGCCTTGTGCTCGCGGTAAACCATCAACGCTGGCGACACGCCCAGGTGATTGATCGCACCATGCTTGATGCTGCTGCAGTCTTGCTCGTCGAGCTTGCAGATCTCTGCACGCTGTTGTCAACTCTCTAGCAATGTCAACTGCGCGCCTGGTTGCGGTCAGTCGGTCTCGAGCATCGACTGACCGCTTGCACTGCAAGCGGAAATTGCGACGCGGCAAACGTATGCAAATCGAGAGCGCGCGGGCCCGAAGTGCTCCAGACCCCCTTGCGGGCCGCCGTTATCGCTCGCTTCGATTGATTTCAAGCGATGGCCTCAGGTCGGCGGCCGAGTTCAACCCGCCCCAGGCGAGCGTCCACCATTTTGGGAAGGAATCGCAGCGTCGATCGACGGAGAAGAGTGCGGGCGCACCCTCGACGATCGAAACCCATCAAGCTGGGGAGAAAAGTCGCAGTGATGGCCATCCGTTCCGCCAATGTATCGCCGGCATCCTCCTTGGCATCAAGCAGCACCACGCTTCGCTCGGGGATTTGCGGGTTTCTGTCCCGGACCGGGTCTGGTGGCGCTCGGAATGGGGGAAGGCAAGGCGCTTGTCTTCACCGCCGCCATGCTCACCGGAATGATCGTCTTCGAAGGCATTGAGCGTCGCAAGTCGCTGCGTGCAGAACCCGCGATCTGACACAGGCTCAGGGATTCGGCTCCTGCGCCATCGGCGATTCGATCGGATTGCCATAAAGCGGTCGGGCGCCGAATTGTGTGCTGATGGCGTAGGCCACGCCGCAGGCCAGCATCACTGGAACGGTGAGCTGGAATTGATTTGTCATCTCCAGCACCATCACGATCGCCATCAGCGGCGCATGGGTGACTGCGGCCAGCACCGCCGCCATGCCGACCACCGCGAGCAGACGCGGATCGCCCACCCACGCCGTCGGCAACCAGAGCGCTGCCACTTGGGCCAAGACACTTCCAGCGGTCGCCCCGACGAAAAGCGATGGCGTGAACACACCGCCGATCGCGCCGCTGCCCGAACTCAGCGTCGTCGCCACCACTTTTGCGAGCAGCACCCACGCGAGCCATTGCCAGGCGTGGTCACCGTGAAGCACCTGCGACACCACGCTGTAGCCATTGCCCCAGACCTGCGGCACCCAGGCCGACAACAGCCCCACGAGCAAGCCCCCGAGTCCGAGGCGCAGGACTGGCGTACGGATACGCGCTAACCAGCTTCGCCCTGATTCGAGCAGCGCCAGCAACCCCCAGCCCAACCCGCCGAACAGCACGCCGGCGAGCAATGCGATGCCGAGGCTCGTCGGTGCCATGACGACAGGCGGAACGTCGTAGAGCGGTTTGGGTTCGACCAGCCAGTAGATCAGTGAACTGGCCGTGGCCGACGCGATCAGCACCGGAGCGACCGTGTGGCGCGCGAGGAAACCGAGCGCCAGTTCCAGAACGAAGACGACGCCGGCGATGGGTGCGTGATAGGCCGAGCCGATGCCTGCGGCGATGCCGCATACCAGCAGCGTGTTGCGTTGCTCCGGCGCCGTCGCGACGAGTCGTGCCAGCCGCGCGCTGACCCAGGCAGCCAGTTGGACCATCGGCCCTTCGCGTCCGATGGAAGCGCCCGTGCCGACGGAAAAGAGCGCAGACACGGTGCGTGTCAACGTTGTTCGATCGTTCAGGTCGACTCTTCCTGCGCGCGCGGCGTCGATGTAGTCGAGGTTAGCCGCGCCGCCTGGCCCCCGCCTGGCCCAGGCCGTTCCGCCTTGCAGGACCAGCCCTGCGAGCAAGCCGCCCGCGGTGCAGACCAGCGCGCGGTGCCAGGGCGACAACGACAACGCGGCTTCGACCAGTCCGCCGCGATGCCCGGTCGCTAGTTCTTCGACCCATTGCGTTAACCACCGGAAGCCCACGACGGCAGCCGCAGCGATCGCGCCCGTCACGGCCGCCCACCACCAGACGCGCAGCGTCTCGGCGGCCGGCCCCATGGCCCACAACCGGGCACGGCTGCGTTTCGCTGGCCCTAATTCGTCGGGTTTTTTGTTGGCAGCCACGGGGATTCCATTTCAAGACGCTCGCAGTGCGCCACGAAGCGTTGCAGGTTGCCCGAAAGGCGCTTTTTCTGATGGTGCACCAGGTAGAAGCGGCGAGTTAGGCGAGGCAACGTGGTTCGCAGAACGACCAGTCTGCCGAGCGTGACCAGGTCCTGCACCGCGCACAGCGAGAGACAAGCCAGGCCGAGGCCTTCGGCCGCCGCCTGCTTGATGGCCTCTGTGCTGCCCGGTTGCATGTCGCCGTCCAAGTGATGCAGATGCGGAAGCAACACATGCTCCACCGCCTCCCGCGTGCCGGAGCCCGGCTCGCGAAGCAACCAACTCGCCTGACGCAAAGCCTTCAACGAGACGCGCGCCTGCGCACCGGGCTGCACCAGCGCATGCGTCGGCGCCGCCACGATGACCAGTTCGTCCTGCAACCACGGTGAGACACGTAGCTCCGTTTCGTGGCACGGCCCCTCGATCAGGCCGATGTCCACCTCCAGTCGGGTTACAGCGGCGGCAACCTCGCGCGTGTTGCCGATGACGACGTCCACCGCGGCACCGGGCCATGCTTTGCGGTAGCCGGCGATCAGCGCCGGCAGCACGTAATTGCCGATCGTCGTACTGGCACCAACGCGAAGGCGCGTGACCAGGGGCGCGGTTGCAGTTCCCGTGCTGCCGAGCCCGAACCGGCTCTCGATCTCCTGCGCGCCGTCGAGCAAGGCCCTTGCCTGCGGAAGCAATGCACGACCGTTGTCGTTCAGAAGCAAGCGCTTGCCGATGCGGTCGAACAGTCGGGCGCCGAGCAGGCTTTCCAGCTCGTTCAGCGCACCGCTGGTCGCCGACTGGGACAGCGAGACCCGCTCTCCGGCGGCGGTGGTGGTGCCGGTGTCGGCCACGGCCGTGAAGATCAGGAGTTGCCGCAAGGTCAGACGCATTCAAACGCTTTCGTTAACTGTTCGACGACTAGGTTATAGCGGAAGTATCCGTTTGCCGGATAGATCGCATCGGTTCAAAGTTCGTCCATGCCTTCCGAAAACGACGCGATGGAGAAAACGATGCACACCGCCACCCTTACCGCTCAACCGATGCGCACCCCCGCTGGCATGCAGCGTGTGCGCCAGTTGGCTCCCGGCCTCGCACTGACGGGTGTGCTGGCATTCGCGTCGATCCAGCTGGGCAGGATCGGCTGGCTGCAATCCAACGGCATCAGCGCCCTGACCCTGGCCATCGTGCTGGGCATGGTGGTCGGCAACACCGTCTATCCACGTCTCGGCGCGGTGGCCGGCGCGGGCGTCACCTTCTCCAAGGCCAACCTCCTGCGCCTGGGCATCATCCTGTACGGCCTGCGCCTGACCTTCCAGGACATAGGCAATGTCGGCTGGACCGGTGTCGCGATCGATGCCACGGTGCTGTGCAGTACCTTCGGCCTGGCTTGCTTCCTCGGCACGCGGGTGTTCGGCCTCGACCGCAAGACGGCGATGCTGATCGGCGCCGGCAGTTCGATCTGCGGCGCGGCGGCGGTGATGGCGGCCGAACCCGTCGTGCGCGGTCGCGCCGAGCAGGTGATGGTCGCGGTGGCCACGGTGGTGGTGTTCGGGACGCTGGCGATCTTCCTGTATCCGGTGCTGTATCACCTGATCGCGCAATACCGGCTGTTCGACCTGTCGCCGACCGCCTACGGCGTGTTCGCCGGCTCGACGATCCATGAAGTGGCACAGGTGGTCGCTGCCGGTCGCGCCGTCAGCGAGCAGGCCGCGAACACCGCCGTCATCGCCAAGATGGTCCGCGTGATGATGCTGGCGCCGTTCCTGATCATCCTTTCCGCCTACCTGTCCCGCTCCAGTGCCAAGGAGGCAGATGCAGATGCAGCCGGCAGCGCCGACGAAGGCAACGCCTCGCCACGCGGCGGCATCGTGATTCCCTGGTTCGCCCTCGGGTTTGTGGCGGTTGCCGGACTCAACTCGCTCGCGCTGCTGCCCCACGCGGTGGTGACGCAGGTGATCGACATCGACACGGTGCTGCTGGCGATGGCCATGGCAGGTCTGGGCCTGACGACGCACGTCTCGGCCATCCGCAAGGCCGGCATCAAGCCGCTGGCGCTGGCGGCCGTGCTCTTCGTCTGGCTGGTGTGCGGCGGCTTCGCCATCAACGCGGGCATCACGGCGCTTCTGAATTGACAGGGCGGACCTGGAATAAACCGGCCCCGCCATTCGTCCACCCCTCCAGACAACCGAAAAATCCTCATGAAACTCCGTCCTCTTGCACTCTCGCTGTGTCTCGCCCTCTCGACACTCGCCTCGATCCCTTCGACGGTCTCGGCACAACCTGCGCCTGTCGCGGCGCCCGCAAGTGCGACGCAGCGCTGGACCTTCGACGGCGCGATCCACAACAACTCGCTGGCGCTCAGCCCCGACGAGGGCACGGCCGTGGTGTCGTACAGCGAACGCCCGGACGTCGTCGTCTACGACCTGAAGACGGGCAAGGTGCGCAAGGTGCTGACTGGCTTCGTGACGCCGCGCAACATCGTGTTCGCGCCCTCGGGCGAGTTTTTCTATGTTTCCGACAGCAGCCTGGGTACGGTCGCCAAGATCGCCACTTCCAGCCTGAAGACGGTCGGCACCCTGCCCGCAGGCCCCGGAGCCTTCGGCACCGTGCTGAGCAAGGACGGCGCCACGATGTACGTGAACAACCAGGCAGCCAGCACCGTCACCCGCTTCGATCTCGCAAGCGGCGAGCCGCGCGCCGTCATCATGGGCTTCGCGCAGCCGCGCCAGGGCGTGCGCCTGAGTCCCGACGGATCGGCCCTGTACGTCACCAACTTCATGGGCGACAAGATCACCATCGTGAACACGGCGACCAACAAGATCGACGGCGAGATCACCGGCTTCAACAAGCTGCGCGCGATCTCTGTCACCGCCGACGGCAAGACGCTCTTCGCGGCGAACAGCGGCAGCAACACCATCGCGGTCGTCGACCTGGACCAGCGCGCCATCGCGTCGACGATCGCCGTCGGCAAGGACCCGTACGGCGCGGCGCTGTCGCCCGACGGCCAGCGCGTCTATGCCGGCAACCTGGGCGATAACTCGCTGTCCGTCATCGATGTCGCGAGCAGGAGCGTGGTCGCCACCATCACGGGTTTCAAGGAGCCGCGGCAGGCGATCGTCTTCACGCGCGACGGCAGGACGGCCTATGTGCTGAATGAAGACCTGGGCTTGGCCAAGGTGGACCTGGCGAGCAACCGGGTGGAGGCGACGATAGCTGCGCCGGCGGCGAAGATGCAGAAGGCCGCACCATGAAGTGGGTGTCGCGAAGAATTGCGGTCCATTTGCTGGCCTGCGCGTCCGCGATGCTGCTGGCAGTCGGTCCAGCCTGGGCCGGTTCAACGCTCAAAGTCTATGGCCCGGGCGGTCCCGCTCCCGCCATGAAGGAGGCAGCCAAGACCTTCGGCGCGCTTCAAAACGTGGAAGTTAACGTTACAGCAGGCCCGACTCCCCAATGGGTAGAAAAGGCCAAACAGGATGCAGACGTCATTTACAGCGGCGCTGAAAACATGATGAGCGACTTTGCGAAGGCACTGCCCGGTGCGTTCGATCTAAAGGAAGCTGAACCACTGTACCTGCGACCGTCCGCCATCCTCGTTCGCCCTGGAAATCCCAAGCGCATCCGGGGATTTCGCGACCTTCTGGCCCCGGGCATCAAGGTGATGGCCGTTGCGGGCGCCGGGCAGACCGGGTTGTGGGAGGACGTGGCCGGCCGTACGGGCGACATCGCCATCGTTCGCGCATTCCGCAAGAACCTGTTGTTGCCCGAAGCCGCCAACAGTGCGGAGGCGCGTCAACGCTGGACCCAGGAGCCTGACATCGACGCCTGGTTGATCTGGAACATCTGGCAGGTGTCCAACCCCGATCTGGCGCAACTGGTGGAGATGGATGAACCCTTCCGCATTTACCGAGACGCTGGCGTCGTCATCACCCATCGCGGCGGGGCAGCGCCTCAGGCGAAAGCGTTCGTGGACTACCTGAAATCGCCTGCTGGACAAGCAATCTTTGCAAAGTGGGGTTGGAAGACACCCTGAATCGCCGCTGTATTTATCTAAGGCTACGCTGAACAAGCCGTCGAAAATTTCCGCGCAAACCTGGATGACGCAGTTTTTTGGACTTTTATGCCTCTCGCGCGGCCCATTTGGGCAGTTCGCGGGGCGCTGAGGCCCGATTTCCGCCCTTACGGGCGCACCTGTCCCAACAGATGACTGCGGCACAGGTAAATGTTGGCCAGCGCCAAGGCCGTGAACGCCCGCGTGGCGTTCTTCTGAAGCCCGCGGTAGCGCACCTTGGTGAATCCCCACAGGCGCTTGACCACCGCAAAGACATGCTCGACCCGGGCACGCACCCGCGATTTGTTGCGGTTCTTGGCCCGCTGAACTTCGTCCACCTCGCCTGCACGGCGGGTGCGCTGGTTGGTGAAGTCCTTGGCCTTGGGGGCCTTGCTCGCTATCAGTGCTTTCTGGCTGGCATAGGCCGAGTCGCCGTACACGCGCCGCTCATTGCCATGCAGCAGATTGGGCAGAGGGTGTTTGTCATGCACGTTGGCCGCCGTCACCACGGCGCTGTGCGCCAGCCCGCTTTGGCTGTCCACGCCAATGTGCAGCTTCATGCCGAAATACCATTGCTGGCCTTTGCGTGTCTGGTGCATATCGGGGTCGCGCGCCTTGTCGGCGTTCTTGGTGGAGCTGGGCGCTGCGATGATCGTGGCATCCACGATGGTGCCGGTGTTGACCTTGAAGCCGCGCTCCTGCAATTGCTGGCCTACCTTGGCAAACAGGGCTTCACCCAGTTTTTGCTCATTGAGCAGTTTGCGAAACTTCAGCAGCGTGGTGGCGTCGGGCACGCATTCGCGGCCCAGGTCAATCCCCACAAAGCGGCGCAGACTGGCACTGTCATACAGAGCCTCCTCGCACGCCAGATCGGCCAGGTTGAACCAGTGCTGCAGGAAGTGGATGCGCAGCATGCGCTCAAGGCCAATGGGCGGGCGGCCGTTGCCGGCCTTGGGGTAGTGCGGCTCTATCACCTGGCACAGAGCGGCCCATGGCACTATTGTCTCCATGGTCCGCAAGAACTCTTCGCGTCGGGTGGGTTTGCGCGAATGCTCGAATCCGTTGTCTTGATCTGCGGCCATTGCCAGGGTCTGCTGCTTCATCTGCGGATAACGTTTGAGAAGCGACAACGGTGGACCTTGATCAGCATTGCCCTAACAAATGGAGACAACCCATGAGATCAGGTCGCGAAACCACACCCACCGCGCAGCACGGCGCCCAGCGCGCTTCATCCCGTCGGCGCTTCGTCCAGCGCGCCGGTCTTCTCGCGCTGGGTGCGTCGCCGCTCGCCGCGCTGGCGGCCGGTCGCGACACCGGTGACGGCGTGACCTTCGCAGACGGGCCGCGGCCGCTGGTGACTTACCCGCAGAAGCGCCCGCTGATTCGCGTGACGACACGGCCACCGCACCTGGAGACCCCGTTCTCGGTCTTCAACGAAGGGCCGATCACCGCCAACGACGCCTTCTTCGTGCGTTACCACCTGGCCAACATCCCGCTGGCGGTCGACCCTGCCACCTACCGGCTCACCGTCAAGGGAAAGGTCAACACGCCGTTGAATCTGTCGCTGGCCGAACTGAAGGCACTGGCCGAGCCGGTGGAGGTGGTGGCGGTCAACCAGTGCTCCGGCAACAGCCGCGGGTACTCGTCGCCTCGCGTCTTCGGCGCCCAGCTCGCCAATGGCGCGATGGGCAACGCCCGCTGGGTCGGCGTGCCGCTGCGCAAGGTGCTCGAGAAGGCGGGGGTGGCCGCAGGTGCGCGGCAGGTGACCTTCAACGGCCTCGATACGCCGGTGCTGCCCGCCACCTCGGACTTCCGCAAGGCGCTGGACATCGAACACGCGCTGCAGGATGAACCGATGCTCGCGTGGGGCATGAATGGCAAGGACCTTCCTTTCCTCAACGGCTATCCGGTCAAGCTCATCGTGCCGGGCTACTTCGGTACCTACTGGGTCAAGCACCTCTCGGAAATCGAGGTCATCGACCATGTGTTCGACGGCCATGACGCGCTGTTCATGACGACCGCCTACCGCGTGCCCGACAACGACTGCCAGTGCGTGGCACCGGGTTCCACAGCGGCGAAGACGCGGCCGATCTCGATGCTGCCCGTGCGCAGCTTCATCACCAGCGTCCAGGCTGGCGGCATCCTGCCTTCCGCCCGCTCGATCGAACTCAAGGGCATCGCCTTCGATGCCGGTGCCGGCATCAAGACGGTGGAGGTCTCCATCGACGGTGGCCAGAGCTGGAAGGCGGCGACGCTCGGCCAGGATCTGGGGCGCTTCTCCTTTCGTGAATGGCGGGCGCCGGTGAGCTTCGCGAAGAAGGGACGCGCCGTGCTCATGGTTCGCGCGACCAACCAGAAGGGCGAAGGCCAGCCCGCCACGGTGGACTGGAATCCGGCGGGTTACCGCCGCCATGTGGTCGAGTCCACGCCGGTCACCATCGCCTGAGGACGCGCCATGACCACCACCACCACTTTCCTGGCCCGCGCCATCCTCGGCAGCTGCGTGTTGATCGCGTTCAACGCGTTGGCCGCGCCGCCCGACATCCAGCTGCAGCCCGACACGTCGAAGCTGCGCCCGTCGAAGCTGCCGGGCTATGCCATCGCGATGCAGAAATGCGCGATCTGCCATTCGGCCGACTATGTCAACTACCAGCCACCCGGCATGACGCAGACGCAGTGGACCGCCGAGATGGCCAAGATGCAGCACACCTATGGCGCGCCGATCAGCGACGACGAAGTCAAGCAGGTCGGTGCCTACCTGGCGGTCGCCTACGGTTCTGCCAAGGCCACCGATGCGAGTGTGATTGCCGCATCAACAGTAACGACCACGCCGTCCACTGCGACGACGTCGCCGGGCGCTGCCGCCATACCGCCGGCTGCTGGTGCCGGCATCGATGTCCAGAAGCTTCTGGCGAGCAACGCCTGCCTGAGTTGCCATGGCCTGACCCAGAAGATCGTCGGTCCGGGCTATCACGACATCGCCGAGAAGTACAAGGCCGATCCGCAGGCGCAGTCGAAGCTGGAGACCAGCATCCGTGGCGGCAGCGTCGGCAAATGGGGCAGCGTGCCGATGCCGCCTTTCGCCGCACTGAAACCCGAAGAGGTGAAAGCGCTGGCTGCGTTCGTCTTGAAGCAATAAGCACGCCCCCGATCGCCGGAGCGAAGACTCCGGCAACGACCAAAACTCCCACGAGATTAGAAAAATGACCCCCACGAATCGCCGCTTTTTCATCTTGCAAGTTGCCGGCGCGGCAACTGCGCTGTCCGTCTCCGCCGCACACGCACAATCCGGCGGCCCGAAGCTGGCGGAGACCGATCCTCAGGCCATGGCGCTCGGCTACAAGGAAGACACCACCAAGGTCGACGCCAAGAAATTCCCCAATCACGCGGCCAGCCAGAACTGCGCGAACTGTCAGCTGTTTCAAGGCAAGCCCAAGGACGCGATGGGTGGCTGTCCGTTGTTCGCCGGTAAGCAGGTCGCCGCCGCAGGATGGTGCAGCGCATGGAATAAAAAAGCGGCATGAGCCGCGGCTTCGTTCGCGCCGCTGCCATTGGGTTGATGGTCGCAGCGAGCACGTTGGCACAGGCAGCCGATCAGCATGCGCACGGCATGCAGGCTGAGGACGCCGCACCATCCAGCTTCGTGGCCAGCACGTCCAAGCCCTTCGATGCGCTGATGAAAGACGCCATGACTGTGATGGACCGCGACATGCGCGCCGCACCCATGAACGGCCAGCCCGCGCACGACTTCATGGCCATGATGATTCCCCATCATCAAGGCGCCATCGACATGGCCAAGTCGATCTTGCTCAACACGCAAGACCCGGAGGTGCGCAACCTCGCGCAGGGAATCATCACCGAGCAGGCCAACGAGATCCGGCTGATGCAGGCCTGGCTCGCGCGTCATGCGTCACCTGCGAAGTAATCGCTCCAGGCACATCGATGAAAGACTCTTTCATGCATTCACTCAAACCCCTGGTCCTCGCCACCGCGCTGGCCGTTGCATGTTTCGCTGCATCGGCCGCTTCCAATCCCGGCGACCGTGTCTACACCGCCGACCAGAACACCAACATGGTGTCGGTGATCGACCCGAACACCAACACCTTGCTCGGCCAGATCAAGCTGGGCAACCAGCGCCCCGACGTGCTGTCGCCGATCTACAAGGGCGAGATCAACGTTCACGGCCTCGGCTTCTCGCCCGACCACCGCACGCTGGTCGCCATTGCCAACGGCTCGAACTCGGTGACCTTCATCGACACGGCCACCAACAAGGTGAAGGGCGTGACCTATGTCGGGCGCTCTCCGCATGAAGCCTTCTTCACGCGCGACGGCAAGGAGGTCTGGGCCGTGGTGCGTGGAGAAAACTACGTCTCGGTGATCGATGCGAAGACCTTCAAGGAAAAGCGCCGGATCGAGACTGCGCCCGGCCCCGGCATGGTGCTCTTCACACCGGACGGTGGGCGTGCTTTCGTGGTGTCGAGCTTCACGCCCGAGGTGGTGGTGATCGACACGCGCTCGTACAGGATCGTGAAACGCATTCCGGTCGTGAGTCCGTTCTCGCCGTTCCTGCAGTTCACGCCGGACGGCAAGGAAGTCTGGATGGGCCACAAGGACGTCGGCAAGGTCACGCGCATCGACGTGAAGTCGATGAGGGTGACCGGCGTGATCGACACCGGCTTCATCACCAACCATCTCGGCTTCGCCAGAACATCGCGCGGCACGCTGGCGTATGTCGCGGTAGGTGGCGAGAACGTGGTGAAGGTCTATTCGACCGATGGCGAGGCGAAGCTGCTCGACACCATCGCGACCGGCGCGTTGCCGCACGGCGTCTGGCCGTCGGACGACAGCGAGCGCATGTACGTCGGCCTGGAAAACGGCGATGCGGTCCAGGTGATCGATACTGCCAGCGACAAAGTCGTCGCGACGGTGCCGATCGGGCAGGCGCCGCAGGCGCTTGTCTACGTTTCGAACGCCGTGCCTTCCGGGGCCGGCACAGGCAACCTGAAACCGCTGACCAACGCCGTGCCGGTCAACATCCCGCTCATGCCCGATTCCGGCGACGCCAAGGGCTTCGTGGTGGCGCGCAACTTCGGTGTGGTCGATGCGCTGGAGCTGTTCCTCTACAAGCTCAAGCCGGAAACGGTCTACAGCATCTACGTGGGCGATCAGAAAGTGCCTGTCGCCAGCTTCAAGACCAACCCGATGGGGATGGCCAACGGCACGGCGATCGGTGAGATCCGCGAGGTCACTCGTCTGCAGTCGGAAGCCAATCCAAAGACCGCATCGATCGTGGTCATCGAAGGCGATGGGCCGATGGATGCAGCCAAGGTGGTTCTGCGCAGCCCGATGTGATCGAAGGCCCGCGCATCTTCCGGTACGTCGTACGGCAGGACCGTGGCGGGTCGCCGAATCCCTTTCACGGCTGGTGCTCGCTCGCCGTGTGCAAGCCGCAGATTCGTCGCTCCGCACGGGTCGGCGACTGGATCGTCGGTCTGCGCAGCCGCCACAACGACCAGGTCGTCTACGCGATGCGCGTCGATGAAGTCATGGCGCTGGGCGACTACTGGGCGGACCCGCGCTTTGTTGCCAAGCGACCCGGCGGGGACAGGCCTCCAGACAACTTCTACCGTGCGATGGCGAACGGCTCGATGAGGCAGGTGGCCAACGGGTTGCACGACGACAGCGAAGCCGTGCGGGACATCTCCGGGCTCAACGCACTGGTGTCGTGGCATTTCTGGTACTTCGGCGACCAGAGCCCACCGCTGCCGACCGATCTGGTGCACCTGGTGCATTCGGGCCAGGGGCACGCGCTGCATCGGCGGCGGCGGGCTGATGACGTCGCCGTGCTGCAGCACTGGCTGGATCACTGGCCGATGGGCCGCAACGGGGAACCTGTGGATGCCTGGCGCCCCCGCGTGGTCGCCACGAGGCGGGCCTGAAGCTGTGGTGGCCAAGTGCTGCTCTTATTCAATTTTTCTGATGAGACTCTCGATGACCTTCCAGCCATTCGTTGCAGCGGCATTCGCCATCGCCATCACAGCCGGTGCCCCGCCCGTTTTTGCGCATGGCGACGACAGGCCGGCCGCAGTCGCCGGTGGTGCCGAACTGCTCATACAGGGTGGGCAACTCGGCAAGTCCGTGTTTCCTGACGGCAATACCGCCCGTGGCGGCCAAGGCCAGCCGGTGGATGGCATCGAAGGTTCAAGCCAGGAGATGCTCAAGACTCATTTCCATGCCCACTTGGCAATTTACTACAAGGGCGAACAGATCGCAGTGCCACGCGGCATCGGCATCATTGCGCCGCTGCGCATTGATCGCGGTTTTGTCAGCGGCGGTAAGGGCTTCTACTGGCTGCACACGCATGATGCCAGCGGCATCCTGCATGTCGAATCGCCAAACGACCGGGTGTACACGTTGGGCAACTTCTTCGACGTGTGGGGCCAGCCGTTGGCGGCTGACAACGTGGCGGGGCTCAAGGGCGCGCTGCGGGTGTATGTCAACGGCAAGGTGCAATTTACGCCGGTGCGCGACCTTCCGCTGAAGCCGCACGACCAGATCGCGCTGGTGATTGGGCAGCCCTCGGCGCCTCCTGTGACGTACACGTTTCCCGATGGACTGTGAATTACGGGCCAAGCCTTAGTGCATCACGCAGTGGCAATAGATGAACTGCTGCTCCACGCCTGCGGGTGTCCGATGGGCTTCCGACGCATGTTCGACCAGTTCGAAGGCGTTGCCGAACTCGGCGTGCAGCGCATCGGGCGCATACCGCATCACTGGGAGCCCGCTGCACTGTATCGGCCCGTCCGGCCCGAACACCGCGACGATGACGTGACCGCCCGGGCGCACGGCCTGGCGCACTTGCGCAATGTAGGCATGGCGTTGCTCGGGCGTGGTCATGAAATGAAAGACGGCCCTGTCGTGCCAGATGTCGTAGGCTTGTGCGGGCAAGGCAAGTTGAGTGATGTCTCCCACGAGCCATCGCACCAGGCCAGCATTTGAAGCAAGCCGTTGACGGGCCACTTCGAGCGCCCGTTTTGAGATGTCGAGCACGGTGACGTCGAAGCCATCCAGTTTCAGGAGATCGTCCGCCAGTGTCGAAGAACCGCCTCCGACATCGATGATCCGCGTCTGCTCGCCAGCGGCAATTCGCTGAATAATGCCGAGAGACTGGTCCGCACGCGGTTGAAACCAGCTCAGCGCACTGGACGACTTCGTGCTGTAGACACGCTCCCAATGCGACTTGTCCTGCATGGTTCCAATTCCTGAAGATTTGCGGATCGAAAAGATCTCGCGCGTCGAAAGACCAAATTATTTGCGCGCCTCGAGCTGGCTGTAGACCGCCTCTGCAACGCGCAGCATTTCCTGCTTGCCGTCGCCCGACGAGATGGCATAGCCGAAGTCCTTGTCGACCCAGTAGAAGACATTCACCGGGCCGTCCTGGCCGAACTTGAAGGCCGTCTCGCGTCCGGCATCCTCGCGGGTGACATACAGCGTCAGGCGCTCGCCCTTTGCGCCGCCGAACATGAACTGCGCCACCGGCCCCTTGTCGCCCGGCAGCAGCCGCCCGCCGATGAGCCCGTAGCCCAGGGCGCGCAGGTCGGGCGGCTTCACTTCGGTGCCCATGCGTTTGGTCAGCCAGGTGACGAGCGCCTGCTCCTGGTCGGCACCGACCTCCACCGGTCGACGCACGTCCGGGCTGTAGACCACGTGTGCCACGGCCGCGCGGTGGGCGAAGCCATGGAGCGTGCCGGCCTTCGCCGCGGCCAGCGTGGCACTGCGCTGCAATTGCCCGTCGTAGACGCCGCGGCCCCACCAGGCCGATCCGGTGCTGACGACCGCGATCGCCACGCCGGCTGCCAGCGATCGCCAAGGCCATTCCTGCCAGCCCGCCCTCGGCGCGGGCTTCAACGGCAGGCGCAACGGCAAGGGCTCGGACAGGACGGGGTCGAGCATCCGCTTGAGCGCCAGGTTCTGCGCGCGCCAATCGGCCACGCGCTCGCGTTCGGCCGGGTGCGCATCCAGGAAGGCATCGATCTCGACATGCCGCGCAGGGTCCAGAAGCTGGTCCGCATAGGCATGCAGATCGGCCTCGGTGACCGGCTTTCTGCCTTCGGAGGCAATGGGCTTGAGTGGCGGATGGTCCATGTCACTTGATCCTGCGCAAGGGCGCGGCGGCCTGGATCGAAGGCGCGCGGCCTTGAAGTTCCTGCCGCAGCCTGTCGCGGCCGCGCGCCAGCCGCGACATCACCGTGCCGATGGGCACGCCCAGCGCGGTGGCGGCTTCCGCATAGCTCATTTCCTCGACCGCGACGAGCAGCATCACCTCGCGTTGCTCCACGGGCAGCCGCTGCAGGGCACGGTCGAGGTCGCGGATCTCGATGCCATCGGACTGGCTGGCGCGTTGCGGGATGTCGGGCAGGTCGTCACCCGCGCTGTCCTCGGGCCGCCTGCTCCTGGCGCGCACACCGTCGATGAAATGGTTGTGCATGATGCCGAACATCCAGGCGCGGATGTCGCCGCGTTTCTGCCAGAGCGAGAACCGGCTCCACGCCCGCTCCAGCGTGTCCTGCACCAGGTCGTCGGCGCGCGCGCTGTCCGACACCAGGCCGCGCGCGTAACGGCGCAGGCCGGGAATGCAGGCGACGATCGCGGCTTCGTCCTGGGCGCGCATGGGCTGAGGCGTCGTGCTCTCTGCGGTCTTGGTCGATCAGGGCTTGATGACGTGCCAGACGTTCTTGAAGTTGTCGCCGGTCATGTCGCCGGCCTTCATGTCGGACTTGTAGAGATAGACCGGCTTGCCCTTGTAGGCCCACTGCTTGGTGCCATCGTCGCGCGTGACGAGGGTCATGTCGCCTTCGGGCTTCGCGTCCGCTTCTGCCATGACCGGCGGCCACAGTCCGGCGCACGGACCGTTGCAGGCGCTCTTGCCGCTGCCGGCCGTATCGTTGTCGAAGGTGTAGAGCGTCATGCCGGCGGTGTTGACCAGCATGCCGCCAGCCGTCTTCACGGGAGCGGCAGCCATGGCGGCGCCAGAGGCGAGCGCGGCGAGCGCAAGAATCAGGGTGGGCAGAAGGGAAGATTTCATGGGAAGTCCTGTGGAAGATGGAATTGATCAGAGCTGACATCCAGACAGACGCTTGGCCGCCTGCGTTTATTCCGCTGTCTCAAAGAATTTTTGAGATGGGCGCCAGCACAGATGGCTGCCAGATGCATTGCAAATGCAGTGTGCGACCAGCGCCTGACTCATAGGCACGCATTTCGCCGTTGGCGATCTCCAGACACGAGACCGTTTGTTCACTGAGTTCTTCAAGCTGCATCACCAGCGCCCGCAGGCTGTTGCCATGACCGACGACAGCTATCGTTTGGGCCGACGCCAATGATGGTTCGATCAGTTCCTGCCAGAGCGCGGTCACCCGCAGAACGGTTTGCGCGAGTGATTCCGCCAAGGGCAGGGTTTCCAGCGCTGCGCAAGGTGGTTCCATCGATGGATCCATCGCCACCCGACCGACATCGTCCTGGGTCCACGGCGGCGGTACCGCGCGGTACGACCTGCGCCAGGCTTGCACCTGATCGGCACCATACCGGGCGATGGCTTCGGCCTTGGATGACCCCGTCAATGCACCATAGTGCCGCTCGTTCAACCGCCAGTCGGCGGTGCGTGGCGCCGATGGACTTCCTGCTGCGAGCAGCAAGCAGTCGACAGACCGTACGCAACGGACCAGCATGGAGGAGAAGACGCGGTCGACGACCAGACCTGACCGCCGAATCGCACGGCCGGCCTCCTGCATCTGACGCACACCCCGCGGTGTGAGACCCACGTCGGCCCAGCCGGTGAAACGCTGTGCCAGATTCCATTCAGACTCACCGTGCCGGATGAGCAGCAGTTGCACCTGCGATCGTGGCGCCGACACGTTCAATCGCCCTGCCTGTCGGCATGCGGCTCCAGCGGCGTAGGTGTTCTCAGCCGGGCCATTGACCGTCGCAGATGCGGCGGCGATGCCCAGACGAGCGCACAAGCAAGGTGCCTGTTCATGATCTTCTTTAGATTCGGGATTTTTCGAAACATGATCTGAGTGCTACTTCAGACGATCTGCCCGCAGGCGCTGTCGGTCGTCGGTGACGGCCCTCGCCGCCAGATAGACCGCGCCCGCCGATGCGAGACCGCCGGCGCCTGTGAGCAGGAAAAGCAGCAGGATCTGGTATTTCACGGCTTCGAGTGGATCCATGCCGGCCAGCAACTGCCCCGTCATGATGCCGGGCAGCGTGATGACACCCGCGGCCGACATCTGGTTGATGATTGGAATCATCCCGCGGCGGATCGCATGGCGGATCGGTGCGGCCAGCGCTTGGTGGATGCTGGCGCCGAGCGCCAGCTGCGCCTCGATCGCCGGGCGCCCGGTGCTGATGCCTTCGAAGAAGCTGTCGAGACCCAGGCTGGCCGAATTGAGCACACTGCCGAGCACGATGCCCATCAGCGGGATGGCGTAGCGCGGGTCGTACCAGGGCTGCGGGCGGATCGCCGTCATCAATGCGAGCAACACGGTGGCGATGCTCGAGAAGCCGACGACCACCGCCGCGATGCGGTAACTCCCGGCACCCTTGAGACGCCGAGTTGGACGCACGGCGACTTCGCGCGCGGCCGCCAGCAGCATGAGCGCGACGATCCCGAGAGTGGCCGCCGGCGACGCCGCCTGGAACACGAAGCGCAGCACCAGGCCGACCAGCAGGAGCTGGACGACCATGCGGGTAGCGGCCCAGAGCACCTGCCGATGCAACTGCAGGTTCAGGAGCAAGGACGCCAGGGCGTTGATCAGCACCAGCAACGTGGCGAGCGCCACGTCCGTGGCGTGAAGATGGATGGTGCTCATGGCGCGTGCAGCTTGCCGTCGCGCATCTCGAAGTGGCGATGGCTCATCCGCACTGCCTGCTCACGCGAGTGCGTCACCATCACGATGCCGAGGCCGGAGCGGAGCCGTTGCAGAAGCAGGGATTCCATCGCCAGCGTCGAGGCGCCGTCGAGCGAGGCCGACGGCTCGTCGAGCAGCAGCACGTCGGGCTCCCGCACCATCGAGCGGACGAGCGCCAGGCGTTGACGCTCGCCGGTCGAAAGGCGTGCGATGTCGGCGTCCAGCAGGTCCGGGCCCAGCCCGAGCGCCGCCATCAGTTCGGCGACCCGGCTCGACGCGGCAGACGGGAAGTGGGCTGCCGGCGTTGACGCCCACCATGCGGGTTCGGCTGACTGGTAGATCACACGACCTCGCCACGCCGGCGCCGCAAATGCCTCCCGGCGTTTGCCGGCCAAGCTCACGTCGCCGGTGCCTGGATCCATGTCGGCGATCAGGCGCAGCAGGACGCTCTTGCCCGATCCCGATCTGCCGAGCACGCAGACACATTCGCCGGCGTTCAAGGCCAAATCGAACGGACCGCCGAACGGCGACGCAAGACCGGAGAGCGCCAGCAAGCAGTTGTCGACAGTCATTCGTAATCGGTCCTCGGCGAAGTCAACGCTGCGGTCAATCGCCGGCATCAGCGGCATCACCGGCCAACGCGGGCGGCGTTGCTTTGCCGATCCGCCCGTAGACCATTGGCACCTACCTGGATGTAGAACATCGTGACCGGCTCAAGCGCAATCGCTGCAAGCAGTCGTTCGGCGACCTCTTCCGTGGCCGATACGGTCACCGCCACAGGCTGCTGGGCCAGTTCGAAAAAGTGGGTGGAATGCATTTTTCCGGCGGCTCCGAAACCCGCTGCCGCGCCCATCAAGCTTCCGCCTAGCGCACCGTTGTCCTGGGCAAATTGCAAAAGCCAGTCTCCCATGGGGGTGTGGCCGTGTCGATGTTCCTGCTCGGCAAAGAACGTGATCTGAAAACCCTTCATGATGAACTCCTGGTGAGCGTGAACGAAACAGAGAAACCGACGCCAATGACTGGCACACTCATGAGACGCATGCCGTTGATGGCGGCACTTGCGGCCGGCACGATTGGGCGTTGGTTGGCGACTCCGAATCGCCGTCGGTCATTGGAAGCTCGCAAGCGAACAGAACGGCCCGCACCTTGCCCAACTCCTCCGCGTGCTCCTGCATGAAGGTCCGAAGCCGAGTTTCAGAGTCAAGCAACTCCAGACATTGCGGATGTCGCAAAGCATGGCCTTCAAGGTGGTGGTGCGTGAGCCGCTCTCCTGGCAGGTAGCCCGATCCGATGGGGTACAGCAAGGCTTGCTGAATACCCGAGTGATGAGCAACCTCCAACAGGTGCTGCGCCAGCGCGGGCGCGCCCAAGCGGTGCCAGAAACGCGTGGCCTTGGCGCGGCTGTTGGCGGGAAAGTACAGACGCAAAACGGTCAGGTCGTGCGTATGAGTGGGGCCCTGAGCCGTCATTACTTTGTCTCCTCCAAAACAGCGTCCTGCTTCTCCTGCTTCTGCTTGCGCCGGAACTGAGCGATGTCCGCCTGCCGAGGGTTTTTGGGCAAGGATTGGCGATGCTTGCCATGGCGGACGCGCTGCGCGTGACAGATGAACGCCCGCAGCTGCATTTCGGTGTCGATCAGCTCCAGGCACTGCGGATGCAGTATGTGGGAGCCGTCGATCTGGTGATGTGTCACGCGCTCTCGTTTGAGGTGGCCCGATGCGACGTGGTAGAGCAGCGCCGACTGCAGGTGCGCGCGCTTTGCCGAGGCCAACAGTTGCTGCGCAAGCCCTGAAACGCTCAAGTGGTACCAGATACGGGTTGGGTTCGCACGGCTACCGGCTGGGAAATACAGCCGCAGTTCCATTACCGTCGACAGATAATTTTCAGCGCGACTCATGAGTGGTCATCTTTGGTTGCGGAGACGTGCTGGGTCTGCTGCTTTTTACGGAATTGCGGGACATCGGCGATACGCAGTTCTTCCGGGGGACCGCCATGATGTTTGCTGTGGCCGACGCGCTGTGCGTGGTAGATCCCGGTGTGGCCGGAGCAGAGATAGCTGGTGATACAGCCGATGGCTGCGAGCGGTCCGATCTGCGGCCCAAACAGTTCGATTGCCATGACGATGGTGGCCAGTGGCGTGTTGGCCGCGCCCGCGAACACGGCCACGAAGCCGATGCCGGCGAGCATGGCGAAGGGCAGCTGCAGCATGGGCGCCAGGGCGTTGCCCAAAGTCGCGCCGATGTAGAACAGCGGCGTGACCTCGCCGCCCTTGAAGCCTGTGCCGAGCGAGGTGACGGTGAAGGTCAACTTGCCAAAAAAATCCCACGGCGCCGAAGGTTCCTGGAAGGCGTTGACGATGCTAGGAATGCCCAGCCCGATGTAGCGATGCGCATCGAAGCCCGCTCTGCCGAGAGCCCAGAGGGCGAGCGCGATCACGATGCCGCCCAACATCGGGCGCAGCGGCGGATAGGAGATCCATCGCTTGACAAGCCCTCCGAGCTGGTGCGTCGCGGTCGCAAACACGAGGCCGACGAGACCGAAAATCACACCAGCGATCACGACGGCTCCGACGCTCCAAGGCGTCACCGCGACCACCTCTCCGATCGCGTAGTGCATGTGGTGCACGCCCCAGGCCATGCCGACCTGGTCGGCCACGATGCCAGCGACCACGCAGGGCAATAGGGCGTCGTAGCGCATCCGGCCAATGGCCAGCACCTCGAGGCCGAAGAGCGCCCCCGCCAGCGGGGTCCCGAACACGGAGGCGAAGCCAGCGCTGATGCCCGCCATCAGCAGGATGCGGCGATCGGCAGGCTGGAATCGAAAGACGTGCGTGAGCTGGTCCGCCAGTGCGCCGCCCGTCTGCACCGCCGTCCCCTCGCGACCGACGGACGCGCCGAAGAGATGTGAGATGACGGTGCCGCCCAGGACGAGCGGGACCATGCGCAGCGGCACGACCTTCTTAGGGTCGTGGATCTCGTCGATCAGCAGGTTGTTGCCGGCCTCGACCTGCTTGCCAAGCTTGAAGTACACCCAGCCGACCGCGCCACCAGCAAGCGGCAGCAACCAGGTGATCCAACGGTTGGCCTCGCGCCAGGCGGTGGCGCGGTCGAGCGCGAAGAGGAAAAGTGCGGAAGCGCTGCCGGCCAGGAAGGCCACAACGGAGGCGATCACGAGCCACTTGCCGATGTACGGCAGCAGGTCGAACTGTTCAGGTCGTCTAAATCGGCTCATGCGGGTCAAGGAAACGAATCAATCGGCCTGACCAAGCAAAGAATCTGAGCGCGAGCGCCTACAGCCCTGTAATGTGATCAGGTGTCTGTAGGCATCATTAGCCCCGGGCGATGCCAGGGCGGTTCACGGGAGGAATGCCATCTCCGTCGAAAAATTATAGCGAGATGGACCGGTGAAAGTAAAACGGTGCGGCATGCGGTTGAGGCAGCTTCAGATCACAAGGCAAACATCAACTCGGCAAGTCATGAAGAGGTCGTACTTGCAACATACCCTGCCTGACATTTCCGTCACCTGGGGCCGCTGGCGCAGGAAGCATCGCACTCGCCGGCAGCAATGGCGACGTCAGGAACATTGACGTGGGCGACGCCTCACAGTAGGGATGTTCGTCCGAAATAAGCAGTCACCCGTCAGCAAAGGGCAGCTACCCCGCCTTGAGCAGACACTGATCGGCTGACGGCCGCCGGCAGCAATCGCTGCTTATGGAGAGCTCTCCATAAGCAGCGTTATGCACAGCACGCAGTTATGCACAGTTGGTCCGGCAGCGCGGCGTCGCCGCCCTCGCAAGAGGGCTGCGGTCGCGTCTTTGAACTTCACGTAATCACAAGGTCTTGAGGAACTTCAACAGATC
>Ga0208887_100217_pt1 | contig 28822 bp, 34 predicted proteins | sample LakWasM106_HOW12_2_FD_183924 | JGI IMG/M metagenome (GOLD analysis project Ga0208887, IMG submission 183924) | Freshwater sediment methanotrophic microbial communities from Lake Washington under simulated oxygen tension - Sediment Metagenome... | ecosystem: Environmental > Aquatic > Freshwater >...
CTGTTACTATTGCAATCTTGCTTTTCATATTTATCTCCATTCATTTAGAATTAAAAGCATGCCACTTAATATGATAACCATCATATTTAAAGTTAAAAAAAGCCAAAGTATTTGATAAGAAATTTAATCATTTTTTAGCGTCAAAGTGTTTTAAAGCCGCCTGGCGTAAATCTTTACTGAGCTCGTTATCATCTACTGCGCGAGATAAAAGTAAGGTGCCTACCATCGTTGACATCATGACTAATGCTTTTTCATATGCATTTGGTTGGTTTGTGAGCTTACTTTTAATAAGATCTATCATTTCTTTGATGCGGCAAGTTGATGCTTTCCTTACTTCAGGGGCTTGCCTAGGCATTTCTGAACCTAACGCTGCGAAAGAACACCCATTTTCTATATTAGCCATGTGTTCATTCGATAAATAAGCATTCATCAACGCCTGCAATGCCTGACCCTCAGGAACCGTAGCGAATATTTGTTCAGCGATCGCAACAGTTTCTTCGCCGGCTTTATCTGCAGCCTCAGCTAACATGGCATCGCGGGATGAAAAATGAGCGTAAAAACCACCATGGGTTAATCCGGCTTCTTTCATGATATCGGCTACACCAGTTCCACTGTAACCGCTTCTGCGAATCGCTCTGGCAGCGGTATCTAAAATACGATTGTGCGTAATTTCTTTGCGGCTGGATGTGCCTCGTTTAGATGTTGATTCTTTCATGAAGACTATAATATATGATGTCCATCATATATTGCAATAAAAATTTCTTGTGTCTAAAACTTAAGGCTTTTAACACTACTATCTAGTGGCAGCTATGGGCCGATAGTTGACCGTCAGCTTTACGGATTCAGTAGAAATTCGATTCATAACTGGCACTTAAGAATAGGACGTAAAAGTATCTACTGTGGCATTAACTGGATATTCTCGAGCAATATCTAAAATTTAACCTCTGAGAATCTTTAGGGATTTTTATATATAAATTTCGACGGACTTTATTGTCTCCTGACAGACTTTATTAATTTTTATCACTTAATGCACAAAAACAATCATTTAGTGGTTGACATAGTTAGCTGGCTAACTATAATGTGACTAATCATGTTGCAATTAAGAGACCTTCCTACTACTGAGGTGCTTGGCAAATTTGCCGATCGCTACCCGGACGCCGATATTACGGCGATATCCAGCTTTCTACATCTGCTGCGGGTGGCGACCGACTTATCGGTCGCGCTTGATGCCTGCCTGAGCAAGCATGGCTTGTTGCAGGGGCGCTGGTGGGTGCTGATTTTATTGATGCGTGAAGACACCAAAACTTCTACACCTTCGGTGCTGGCAGATAAGGCCGGGGTAACGCGTGCCACGATGACCGGCCTGATTGATGGCCTGGAGCAGGGTGGCCTGGTGGAAAGAGTTTATGCAAAAGATGACAGGCGCAGTGTGCTGGTAAGGCTGACTGATGCCGGTCAGGCCAAGCTGGATGTCGTGATGCCGGATTATTACCGCAGGCTGCGGCAATGCATGCAAGGGCTGGATGACCAGAAACGTACACAGTTGCAGCAGATGCTGGAACTTATTAATTCAGGAATTTTTGCACTTACTGAATAAGTGTTTTTTTAATTAACTTAGAAAAGGGTTTAACGATGTCAAATATTCAATCACAAATCTCGGCCATTAATGCAAGATTTGACCAGGCATTTAATACTAAAAATGCAGAGGCGATCGGTCAGCTCTATGCAGACAACGCTGTTGTACTGCCTGCACCGGCAGGTGAGCCGGTGCTTGGTGCCGCAGCAATTCAAACGTTTTTTGCTGGTTTGATCGCAGCCGGTGTTATTGAGCACCAGTTAACGCTGGCCGATGCGGTTGAAGACGGTAACCTGGCTTATCAGCGCGGTAAATGGGCTGGCGCGATGCTGAACGAACAAGGTGAGAAACAGACATTTGGCGGCAATGTGCATCTGGTGTATCGTAAACAGGCTGATGGCGGCTGGAAAGCGGTAACCCATATCTGGAATTAACCTAACCTGGCTTAATCTGGAATCAACCTAACAGGGCTTTATCTGCAACGGCAAAGACTGCTGCAGATAAAGCGATGCGGAATATCAGGCTAAATATGCAAAACAGTAAAAAAATTACGATCCGCGCCTTTGCCGCGCTGACTGTGCTGACCATTATCTGGGGCTACAACTGGGTGGTGATGAAAAGCGCGCTGGCTTATTCGGGCGCGTTTCAGTTTGCAGCGCTGCGCACAGTGATTGGTGCGCTGTGTTTGTTTGCTGTCGTGATTTATATGCGTAAGCCGCTGCGTGTTAAAGAAATGCCAACGCTGATCCTGCTCGGCATCATGCAGACCAGCGGTTTTACCGGTTTGCTAATCTGGGCGCTGGTAGAGGGCGGTGCCGGCAAAACAGCCGTGCTCACTTATACCATGCCGTTCTGGGTGATGGTGCTGGCGTGGCCGATGCTGGGTGAGAAATTGCGTGGCCTGCAATGGCCTGCGGCTATACTCTCCACCATGGGCATGCTGTTTATCCTGGATCCACTTCATCTCGGTACGGATACGTTCAGTATGTTTCTGGCGGTTTTGTCGGGGGTGTTCTGGGCGCTGTCGGTGATTCTTGCCAAAAAACTGCACCAGCGTTCTCCGGATCTGGATCTGCTGACATTAACGGCGTGGCAGATGCTGTTCGGCTCGATTCCATTGGCTGTCGTGGCGTTGCTGGTACCCTCGTCGCCAATACAGTGGACGCCATATTTCATCGGTGCCGTCATATTCAACTCGGTATTCTGTAATGCACTGGCCTGGCTGTTGTGGCTATATGCGCTGCAGCGCCTGAGTGCCGGCGTTGCCAGTATGTCATCCATGCTGGCGCCGGTCATCGGCGTACTGGCTGCCTGGGTGCAGCTGAATGAAGTGCCGAGTACAACCGAATTGATCGGTATGACGCTGATCGCCGCGTCCTTGCTGATTATCTCAATGATCAGCATCCGCAAACATACCCCTATCGATCCCGCCATGGCGCAAGATTAAGCGCAGCGCTAAAAAGTTAAACCAATGTAAGTTAGCCTTTACTTGGCGATGGTACGCCTGTGATAAAATCATGCTTATTTGATTGTATTTAAAGGTACGGGACATGGCTGGTCATAGTAAATGGGCAAATATTCAACACCGCAAAGGTCGTCAGGACGCAAAACGCGGCAAGATCTTCACTAAAATCATCAAAGAAATTACGGTTTCGGCACGTATGGGCGGCGGGGATATCAATATGAACCCGCGCCTGCGTGCCGCTGTTGCACTGGCTAAAGAAGAAAACATGCCTTCGGACAACATTACGCGTGCGATTAAAAAAGGTACGGGTGAGCTGGAAGGCGTCAACTACGAAGAAATCCGTTATGAGGGTTACGGCATCAATGGCGCTGCAATTATTATTGATTGCCTGACCGATAACAAACAGCGTGCGGTTGCTGATGTGCGCCATGCATTGACCAAATTTGGCGGCAATTTAGGTACAGACGGTTCTGTGGCGTTCATGTTCAAGCATTGCGGCAGCCTGGTGTATGAGCCTGGTACTTCGGAAGATAAAGTCATGGAGTTCGCCCTGGAAGCCGGCGCGGAAGATGTGGTAACCAATGATGACGGCAGTATCGAAGTTATTACGCCACCGGCTGATTTTGTAACGGTAAAAGAAGCCATGGAAGCGGCCGGCCTGAAAGCGGTGCTGGCTGAAGTAACCATGAAAGCCATGAATGAAGTGGAATTTACCGGTGATGATGCCGTGAAAATGCAGAAGATCCTGGATGCGCTCGAAGACCTGGATGATGTGCAGGACGTTTACACTTCAGCCGTGATTGAAGAATAAACCGCACTGACGGACAAGCCAGCCGCTTATCATGCTATAACTGAGAAAAATTTGGACAATATCAGAATCTTAGGGATTGATCCTGGTTTGCGCCTTACCGGCTTTGGTGTGGTCGAAAAAGTCGGTGAAAAAATCATTTATATCGCAAGCGGTACGATCAAAACCGCCAGCGGTAAAAAAAACAAGGTCGAGGGTGAAGATGACCGTGAAGAACTGCCGGCACGCCTGAAAATTATTGTCGATAGCCTGTTTGAGGTTATCGACACCTACAGCCCGAATCAAGTCGCGATTGAAAAAGTCTTTGTGAATGTGAACCCGCAGTCGACATTGCTGCTTGGTCAGGCACGCGGTGCGGCAATCTGCGCTGCGGTCATCCGCAATTTAAGCGTGGCTGAATATACGGCATTGCAGGTCAAGCAGTCTGTGGTGGGCAACGGCCATGCGCAGAAAGAGCAGGTGCAGGAGATGGTCAAGCGCTTGCTGAATTTACCCGCAGCACCCAAGCCGGATTCCGCTGATGCCCTGGCTTGCGCAATATGCCATGCCCATGGCGGGCAAGGTCTCGGTAAGCTGGCGACAGCCGGTTACCGTGTGCGCGGCGGCCGCCTGATTGGCTAAGATGGCGCGGATGCATAAGCCTGCCATTGAACCGGCGCGCGAAAGTTTCTCCAGTATACTTACCCTTTATTTCTCTAAACCCGCCCAGTATTGCCATTTGCCGCACTAGCGGCTTGCATGCAGGGACATGCGCGATTGTTAACGCTTATTATGATTGGGAATATGCCATGATTGGACGCCTGAGCGGAACCCTGCTCGAAAAAACACCGCCACTGGTTTTGATTGACTGCCATGGCGTGGGTTATGAATGTGAAGTGCCGATGAGCACTTTTTATAATCTGCCGGCTGTGGGCGAAAAAGTGGTCATGCTCACGCATTTTGTCGTGCGTGAAGATGCCCAGCTGCTGTATGGTTTTGGCAGCAGCCAGGAGCGCGCAACTTTCAGGCAGCTGCTTAAGGTAAACGGCATCGGTGCCAAATCGGCATTGTCCATTTTAAGCGGTTTGTCGATTGATGAGTTGGTACAGGCGGTAGCCCTGCAGGAGACCACCATGCTGACGCGCGTGCCGGGAGTCGGCAAAAAAACGGCGGAGCGTCTGCTGCTTGAACTCAAGGACAAGTTTACGATTGATGGTGTGGCTGCCATGAATTCAAGCCAGCCGAAATCAGCCAGCAGTGACATATTGAATGCGCTGCTGGCCTTAGGCTATAACGAACGTGAGGCTCTGGCTTCAGTAAAACTGCTTGATAAGGAAGTCAGCGTCACTGACGGTATCAAGCAGGCTCTGAAGCTGCTCTCGAAGTAGCTGCGCCTGATTCTAATTGGCCGGTTTTGAGGTAGAATCAAAGCCACATGCATATACTTCACTGTCAGCAGCCGTTTATAGATAAGAACAGGTATCTATGATTAATACCAACCAGATTGCGCGCATCGCACTCATTGCTTTGCTGATTGTTGGCTGCCTGTTCGTTTTGCATCCGTTTATGACAGCATTGCTTTTTGCCGCAGTGTTCTGTGTTTTTACCTGGCCTGCCTATCATTGGTTGTGGTTAAAGCTGGGGCAGAGAGATAATCTGGCAGCCATTACCATGACCGCGCTTTTGTCTGTTGCAGTGATTCTGCCTATGGCCTATCTGGCCACGAATTTAGCTGATTCTGCGGCTATACTGATTGAAGAGGCGCAGGTGACTTTAAAGAACCTGCAGCCGCAGGCGCCTGAGTGGATAAGAAGCTTGCCTTTGATAGGCGTACAGCTGGCAGAATCATGGCAGCGTGCCGTAGTCAGCCATGAGGAATTGATGAAACTGCTCAGCCAGTATGCAGAGCCGGCGCGTAAGATTATGCTGCAGGCAGTGCAGATGATGATGGGCGGGTTCCTGCAGATGCTGCTGGTCGCTTTTATCGCTTTCTTCTTATATCGTGATGGCAGGCGCCTTGCCAAAGGCGTTGTGCTGATGGTGCATCGCTTAGGCGGCACACTGGGCGAAGAAATGCTGACACTCTCATGCAGCACGGTGAAAGGTGTGATGCTGGGCATTTTTGGCACAGCCCTGGCACAGTCTACCGTCGCGCTGTTCGGCTTTTGGCTGGCGGGTGCGCCGATGCCATTGCTGTTGGCATTGGCAACTTTCTTTTTGTCGGTGATTCCGGTCGGTCCACCATTGGTCTGGGGCGGCTCCGCTTTATGGCTTTACAATCACGGCGACCATGGCTGGGCTATTTTCCTTGCGCTTTATGGCCTGCTGGCAATCAGTACGGTGGATAATGTGATTAAACCGATTTTAATCAGCCATTCATCACATCTGCCCTTGCTGCTTGTCGTGCTGGGCGTGCTGGGTGGTGCGTTTGCGTTCGGGTTCATCGGTATTTTTCTGGGGCCAACGCTGCTGGCGGTTGGTTTGACACTCATTACACACTGGGTTGCGTTGCAAGATAGGGATAACAGATAGCGCTTTATGATAGAAACTGACCGTTTAATAGCTCCGGATAACATCAGCCCGCAGGAAGAGGCTCTGGAACGTGCATTACGCCCGAAAATACTGGACGAATATATCGGCCAGGAAAAAGCGCGGGCGCAGCTGGAGATATTCATCAATGCTGCGCGTGGCCGCAGTGAAGCGCTGGATCACGTGCTGCTGTTCGGCCCGCCCGGTCTGGGCAAAACCACGCTGGCGCATATTATTGCCAAAGAGATGGGCGTGAATATGCGCCAGACTTCCGGCCCGGTGCTGGAGCGTGCGGGTGACCTTGCCGCCTTGCTTACCAATCTTGAGCCCAATGATGTGCTGTTTATCGATGAGATTCACCGGCTGTCACCGGTTGTTGAAGAAATCCTGTATCCGGCGATGGAAGATTACCGCCTGGACATCATGATTGGAGAAGGCCCTGCCGCGCGCAGTGTGCGACTGGATCTGCCGCCGTTTACCCTCGTGGGTGCAACTACGCGTGCCGGCATGCTGACCAACCCCTTGCGTGATCGCTTCGGCATTGTATCCAGGCTGGAGTTTTATACCGCGGAAGAGCTGGGTCGTATCGTGCAGCGCTCTGCCGGCTTGCTCGAGGTTGAAATGGCGGGCAGCGGGGCGCTCGAGATTGCAAAACGTTCACGCGGAACACCGCGAATTGCCAACCGCCTGCTGCGCCGGGTACGTGACTACGCGCAGGTTAAAGCGGATGGCGTAGTGTCTGCCGATATTGCGGATGCCGCGCTTAAAATGCTGGATGTGGATAAGCTGGGTTTTGATGTCATGGACAGGAAACTGCTGCTGGCGGTGCTGGAGAAATTCGGCGGCGGCCCGGTTGGCCTGGATAACCTGGCGGCCGCCATCGGTGAAGAGCGCGATACGATCGAGGACGTGCTGGAACCTTACCTGATACAGCAGGGATATTTGATGCGTACGCCGCGCGGCCGGGTTGCCACCAGCCAGTCCTATCAGCATTTCGGTCTGGCAGTGCCTAGCAGCCTGGCATCGGGTGAGCTTTGGCAGCAGTAAACCCAGACCGCATATAAAGTCAGGTAGCATAAGGTTTTAATAAAAATTCTGGTATCGCTGCGCAAAATACCATTGATATGGTCTTCAGGTGATCTACATCTAAAGTTTAACGTGTAAATTTTGCGTGGTTTTAGCGTTAACTTTTATCCCCATCTCTGCAAATAATGTCGTATCTTTGATTGAGCAGAGACCACAAGCGATTCTGCAGAGTAATTCAAGCTGTTGATTATTAATAAAATTGTTCAATATATTCTGGCTATGTAAACCTTGGCGCAATATTTGCGAATACTGAATGAGTTTTGCTGGTTACCCTGAAAGATAAGTGGCTCACTTTCTTGCAGGGCACATCAATATACTGGCAAATAATGATCATTCTATTGAAAGGTTTTACATGAAAGTAATCAAAGGGATGCTGTTTAGTACGCTACTTGCACTAGCGAGTGTTTCCGGCACTGCATTTGCTGAGGACACCGGCGCTTATGCGGGCTTGAATCTGGGTATCGGCAAGCCGGATATCAATACCCCTAATGGCGAAGATAAACAATCATCTGCGGTAGGCGGGATTGTGCTTGGTTATAAATTTAACCCGTATTTAGCGGTTGAAGGTCAATATACCGGTATCGGCAAGGTCACTGATAACGTCAGCGGCTCTGCCAAAGGTGACGCTGCCAGCCTAGCGGTATTAGGTATTCTGCCTCTGAACGAAAACTTCAGTCTTTACGGCAAGCTGGGAGTCGCTGCCACTAAAACCACGGTTTCATCAAGCCTTAGCCCTATGAATGATGCGACCCGCACCGGAGTCACTTATGGTTTGGGCGCTGAATATAATCTGAATAAAAGTATAGGCCTGCGCGTGGGTTGGGATCATTACAATGCGTCTATAGAGGATGCAGCCAACCATGAAAAGAATGTTAATGCCAATGTAGCGACAATAGGTGCGGTCTATCATTTTTAATTGGCATGTTTTTAAAATCGCATAACTTTAAAATTGCATGGTGATAAAAGGGGCTCGGCCCCTTTTATTTTGGGTGCGTGATGCTAATGGCAAGCCAGCATGGATGCTGGCTGGATTAAAATGCACATCATCATGATGTCAAAATTTAACGGCGGCGCTGTGTTAGAATTTGCGCATGAGTATGCATGAGATTTTTACCTGGCCTGTTCGTGTCTATTACGAAGATACGGATGCGGGCGGTGTGGTTTATCATTCCAATTATCTGAACTTTATGGAGCGCGCCAGGACAGAATGGTTACGCGCACTGGGTTTTGAGCAGCCGCAGGTCAGGTCAGACCTGGGCGTTATCATCGTCGTGCATAGCCTCTCGGTTGAATTCAAAGCCCCGGCGTACTTTAACGACATGCTGGATGTGCGTTGCCGCCTTACAAAAATCGGCCGCGGCAGCATTGAAATGGAACAGAGAGTGGTGCGCGACCATCACCTGCTGATCAAGGCGCAGGTGAAGTTGGCATTCGTGAATGCAGAAACATTCAGGCCTTTGGCAATTCCGGCGGATATAAAAGCGGCCATGTTGCCGTCATTGGCTGATTAAATCTTAAATTGTGATAAAAATAGTGTGCTGTAAAAATTTAGTGGAGAAATTATGAGCGCAAGCAGTGATATGTCGTTTTTTACCTTGGTCGCGGGTGCCAGTTTACCGGTGCAGCTGGTGATGCTGATTCTGGTGATCACCTCTCTTTTTTCGTGGTGGTACATATTTATTAAAGTAGCCACTATCAAGCGCGCTGAAAAAGACGCGGATCACTTTGAAGATACGTTCTGGACAGGCGGAGACCTCAATAAGCTGTATGAAGGCGTAACGGCAGGCCACCGTAAACCGCAGGGCATTGCCAGCATATTCGAAGCGGGCTTTAAAGAATACATCAGGCATAAACAGCAGGCGCGCATGGAAGTATCCGACGTGATGGAAGGTTCGCGCCGTGCCATGCGGGCAGCGTATAACCGTGAAATGGATGATCTGGATGCGCACTTGCCGTTTTTGGCCTCAGTCGGTTCTGTCAGCCCTTACATCGGCCTGTTCGGTACGGTATGGGGCATTATGAATGCATTCCGCGGCTTATCTAATGTGGCACAGGCAACACTGACCCAGGTGGCACCAGGCATTGCAGAGGCGCTGGTGGCCACCGCAATCGGCCTGTTTGCGGCAATTCCGGCGGTGATTGCCTATAACCGTTTTGCAAGTTCCGTAGACCGGCTTTCGGTTCGCTATGAGAGCTTTATGGAAGAGTTCACCAATATTCTGCAACGCAAGTCTTAAGGGCGAAAAACGATGGCACGCACACGTAAACGCCGCATGATGAACCAGATCAATGTCGTACCTTACATTGACGTAACCTTGGTGCTGCTGGTGATTTTCATGGTTACGGCGCCGATGACCAATCCGGGTGTGGTGGAGCTGCCTGGCGCCGGCCAGAGCCTGAGCCAGCCCAAGCTGCCGCCGGTCGTGGTGACCGTGAAAAAAAACGGGAATACCGAGCTCGATGGCAAAACAATGCAGCGTGATGCATTACTGCTGGCTATTCGCAATGTGCTGGCTAAATCACCGGAGCGCTCTGTCGTGATTGCAGCTGATAAAAGCGTTAAATATGAAGATGTGATCGGCGTCATGGACCTGTTGAAAACCAATAAAGTGGATAAGGTCGGCTTGCTGCTGAAGCCGCTTTAAAAGCTGATTAAAATTTATCATGATGTTACGACAGCACGAAAATCCAGATTCATTGAGAGCCGGTGCGCTTTCTGTGTTGGTGCATGCCTTGCTGTTGGGTGCGCTGCTGATTTCGTTCAACTGGAAAACAACGCATCCGATCAGTATCGCCCAGGTGGAGCTGTGGGATAGCGTTCCTGTCACTGAGCAGAAAGCGGCTCCCGTTCCGACGCCGGTTCCCGAGCCGGTGCCAGAACCAAAAGTGATTCCGAAGCCGGTAGTGGCGGAGCCGGAAGCCAAGCCAGAGCCGAAAGTGGAAATTGCCATTGAGAAAAAACCGGTCAAGAAGGAGCCAGTAAAAAAGGAACCCGTTAAAAAAGAACCGCCACCGCCCGCTGTAAAACCGAATGATGTTCTGGCCAAGCTGCAGGAAGAAGCGCGTCAGGACGCTTTAAAAAATAAAAGCATTACCAAACCCAATACAAATGATGCTTTAAAAAAATTGCAGCAGGAAAGCCTGAACGAAGATAAAGCTGTTGGCGAGCAGAAGGCTGCTGCCGCAAAATCCGCCGCCAGTGCTGGCGTCGTCGATGAGTTCAAGGCCAGGATCCAGGAAAAAATTCGCAGCAATGTCAATAAGACACTGTGCGGCAGCGGTAACCCGGAGTTGAAATTTGAAATCGGCCTGATCCCTACCGGCGAATTAAGCGGCGCTCCGAAGCTTGTAAAATCAAGTGGCAATGCGGCCTGCGACGATGCTGTTGAGCGCGCGATCAGGATGTCAGAACCATTGCCGTTGCCGCCGGATAGAACTTTGTTCTCACAGTTCAGGAACCTAAAGCTCACATTCCACCCTAATGAAAATTAAATATTGGGCATGTTCAGCCTGAGCTACCAAGGTTATCAATGCTGGTGGCGTGACGATTTTTTGATATTTTTGTTAAATCCTGAACTAATGTTTGTTCAGGGCAAAGCCCTCTAATACAATAAACGCTGATGCTTATCCATCTTAAAATTACAGTCATCATTTACAGTAAAATTCATTAACTTTATGGATGCAACCCCAACTTATCCTTATGAAAAAACTTTTTAAAATATTCCGGCCTGTTTTGTTCTGTATAGCGGCTTTCATTCCGGCAATGGCTTCAACAGCGGCCTATGCCGCTTTGGAAATTGAAATCAGCGGCGGTAGCGCGCAGCAGATCCCGATTGCAATCGTGCCGTTTGGGCAGGCTGCCGGTTCCAGCCAGGAGAAAATAGGGGACATCATTGCGGCTGATCTGCGTCGCAGCGGCCTGTTTCGCGTGCTGGAAACAGGAGGGGTAGCCAGCCGCCCAACAGAAGTGTCGCAGGTGAAATATGCAGAATGGGCAGTGCTGCAGGCGCAGGCAATTACTGTAGGCAATGTGACCGCTTTGCCGGGTAATCGCCTTAAGGTGACATTTGGCCTGGCTGATGTGCTCAAACAAAACCAGCTGGTCAGCATGGAATACAATATCGCGCCTGGCCAGCTGCGGCTGACTGCACATAAAATTGCCGACGTCATTTACCAGAAGTTGACCGGTGAAGGGCCTATTTTCGCGAGCCGCATTGCCTACATCAATAAATCCAAAAACCGTTTCTCGCTGCAGGTGGCAGATGCCGATGGCATGAATGCGCAGACGGTAGTTTCTTCAAGTGAACCGATTATTTCACCGGCGTGGGCGCCGGATGGCAGCAAAATCGCTTACGTTTCATTCGAAAAGAAAAAGCCGATTATTTTTGTCCAGTCGTTAACGACCGGCCAGCGATTAACACTGGCGAATTTCAAGGGTAACAACAGTGCGCCAGCCTGGTCGCCTGACGGCACAAAACTGGCGATCGTGCTCAGTCATTCAGCGAACTCACAGCTGTATACGATTAATGCCGACGGTACAGGCCTGAAGCAAGTGACTAAAAGCAATGCAATCGACACCGAGCCAACCTGGTCACCTGATGCGAAATGGATTTACTTTACCTCCGACCGCGGCGGTAATCCTCAGATTTACAAAGTATCGGCATTTGGCGGCGATGCACAGCGCGTTACTTTCCAGGGCGATCATAACCTGAGCCCACGTTTTGCGCCCGATGGCAAATCATTGGCGATGGTGCGTAAGGATGGTGCAAAGTACAGCATCGCCTTGCAGGACTTGACGAACGGCCAGGTGCGGCTGTTGAGCGAGGGCAATCAGGACGAATCTCCGAGTTTTGCCCCGAACGGCCGTGTTATACTATACGCTACCCGAGTGGGTGGTCGCGGCGCTTTAGCTGCGGTATCTTCAGATGGTCGTGTCAAGCAGCGTTTGAGTGAATCGGGCGGTGACGTGCGCGAACCATCCTGGGGACCTTTACTGAATTAATGGTGTATTGAAATTTCAATACAGCTTGCTGAGTGTTGCGAGACCGCAACTTAAAATATGAGGAGAATTAAATGAATAAAAACATCTTGAATAAAAAGCTCTTGGGTGGCGTGTTGCTGGCAATGGCTCTGTCTGCATGTAAAAGTACACCTATGGTCGACAAACCGGCTGCTGTAGAAGATAAAAGCCCGAAAACTGCAGCTACGGCTCCTGCTGCACCGGTTGCAGATACAAGTGCAGACACTTCAGGTGTTAATGATGCGTCACTCAGCGGCAACCCTTTGACCGACCCAAACAATATCCTGTCCAAACGCAGCATCTACTTCGATTTCGATAAAGACACGGTAAGGGAAGAGTTCCGCCCACTGATTGAGGCGCATGCGAAATACCTGTCTCAGCACAGCAATGCAAAAATCAACCTGCAAGGTAATGCCGATGAGCGCGGTACTCGCGAGTATAACCTTTCATTGGGTCAGCGCCGTTCAGTTTCAGTGAAAAAATCATTGAACCTGTTAAGCGTGCAAGACAAACAAATCGAAGCAGTCAGCTACGGTGAAGAAAAAGCTACACCAAACTGCAAAGATGAAGCATGCCATAAATTAAACCGTCGCGTAGATATTGTCTACGAAGGCGAGTAATTTAAAGTTGCAGATTAAAACCGTAGATATATACATACGATGAAAAAACTGATTCTGATAAGCCTGTTTTCAACAGCACAATTATTTTCGCTGACTAGCCATGCGGCCTTGTTTGATGACACTGAGGCGCGCAAGAAGATACTTGAACTTGAAAAAACCATGCAAAGTCAGAATCAGTCAACTCAGGCTGCATTGAGTGAGTTGAAAAAAAACCAGCAGGCATTGGAGCAGCGGCTGACTTCACTGGAGGCAATCGCCAAGAATGGCCTGGTCGATGTGCAGGGACAGCTTGAAACGCTCAGGCAGGAAAATTCAAGATTAAAAGGTGATCTGGAGCTGGCGACGCATAACCTGGATTTGGCCCAGCAGCGCCAAAAAGATTTATATACCGACACCGATGTTCGTCTGCGCAAGCTGGAAAGCAATGCTGCTCCGGCAGCACAGGCGGTAGCTGAAGCAGCACCTGCAGCAGCGGCAAAAGAAACGGAAGAACTGAAGCAGTTGGAAGCGGCCAATGTTTTATTAAAAGATGCCAAGTATAAAGAGGCGTTCTCAGCATATGACAAGTTCCTGAAAGACTATCCGGGCAGTGCTTCTGCTGCGGATGCAATGTACGGATTGGGTTATTCCCAATTTGCACTGAAAAACTACAAATCAGCAATCGCTACACAGCAAAAACTGCTGGATACGCATGCCGAGAGTGCAAAAGTGCCGGATGCCATGATGAATATGGCAAACAGCCAGATTCAGCTGGGGCAGGTTGCGGCAGCGAAGAAAACTTTGCGTGACCTGGTCAAAAAATACCCTGATAGTGAAGTTACGCCTACAGCGCAGAAGCGCCTGAAAGCGCTGGAAACGATCCGGTAGCTTTTGAAAAGGCAGCCGGCTGGCTGCTCGCGGTATGTGGTTATTCCGTGTTTTCCCAAAGAAAACATTAGAAAAAACATTCACTTAGTAAACCTTACATTTAGCGTATTGCATCTTTATAAGTTAAAATAGCGCCAACTTGAATGGGCGCTATTTTTTATGGCGCGCCGATGTAATGTGCAGAATATCCAATGAAACTTAAAATCCACGAAATATTTTATTCGCTGCAGGGCGAATCCAGCCGTGTAGGATTGCCTACGGTGTTTGTGCGCCTTACAGGCTGCCCGATGCGCTGCGTGTATTGTGATACTGCCTATGCATTCAGCGGCGGCAGTAATATTGAAATCAGTGACATCTTGGCTAAAGTTGCCGGGTATGGCACAAAGTATGTCACCGTTACCGGCGGTGAGCCGCTGGCGCAAAAAGGCTGCCTGGTGCTGCTTAAAGAGCTGTGCGATCAGGGTTACAGCGTATCGCTGGAGACCGGTGGCGCGATTGATATCAGCCCTGTAGATCAGCGTGTTTCGGTTATTCTCGATGTGAAAACACCGGATTCCGGCGAGGTGGAGAATAATGTATGGAGCAACCTGGATCACCTCAAGCAAACGGATGAGGTGAAGTTCGTGCTATGCAGCCGTGCCGATTACGATTGGGCGAAAGATATATTAATTAAACATTCTATTGCGGCTAAATGCCCGGTGCTGTTTTCCCCTGTGTACAGCCAGGTAAACCCGACGGATCTGGCTGGCTGGGTGCTGCAGGATAAACTGCCGGTGCGTATGCAGGTGCAGTTGCATAAAATATTGTGGGGCGAAAAGCCTGGGGTCTGAGTCTGATATGAGCCATCAAGATACATTAGTCGTAAACAATGACAGCGCATTGCGCCGTAAAGCCGTCGTGTTGCTGTCCGGAGGGCTGGATTCAGCCACTGTGCTTGCGTATGCACGCAGCCAGGGTTATGAGTGTTATTGCCTGAGCCTGGATTATCATCAGCGCCATATTGCAGAATTGAACGCCGCTAAAGAAATCGCTGCGGTCATGGGGGCGGCGGCACATAAGACAGCACAGCTGGATTTGTCGTTGTTTGGCGGCTCTGCATTAACAGATGATGCCATTGCTGTTCCGGAAAGTGCTTCAGAAGGTATCCCGATTACTTATGTGCCGGCACGTAATACCATTATGCTGTCACTCGCCCTGGCCTGGGCGGAAGTGCTGGCAGCACAGGATATTTTTATCGGCGTGAATGCGCTTGATTATTCCGGCTACCCGGATTGCCGCGGCGAATATGTAAAAGCGTTTCAGGCTATGGCCAACCTTGCCACTAAAAGTGCGGTGGAAGGTAAAACCATTACCGTGCATGCGCCGCTGATCGACATGACAAAGGCGCAGATCGTGCAGCTGGGTACGGAGCTGGGTGTGGATTACGCGATGACGGTTTCCTGTTACCAGGCAGATAGCCAGGGCGAGGCATGCGGCGTGTGCGATTCCTGCCGTTTGCGCAGCGAAGGTTTTGCCGCTGCCGGGCTGGCTGATCCGACACGATATAAGCATCACGCTTAAAGGTGTTAAAAAGCAGTTTCTGGCATGCCTGCATTGCTGGTGACATTCGTTACGCAAGCAAATAAAAGCTGCTCCTGGAAATACATTTTTGGGGCTGTATACGGTGTTGCGGCTACATTTAAATCTGCAAGCAACATCGCTGTATACCGCATGCTATCTAGGCTCCTGTGTTCAGCGTGCCTTGTGCTGCTGTCGGAGTCTGTGATCCTGGAATCGCTACGGATACATTAATAATGAAATTGATGGATAAATAGCTTGCCAAAAGGTTCGGATATAACGTAAAATCCGCGCCTTTCTGCTTTAAATTATTCAAAAGAGAACAAAGATTATGGTTATTATTCGTTTAGCTCGTGGTGGCGCGAAAAAAACTCCTTTCTACAACGTTGTTGTGGCTGATTCACGTAACCGTCGCGATGGTCGTTTCATTGAGCGCGTTGGTTTTTACAACCCGTCAGCCAGCGCTAACGCTGAAGGTCTGCGTATTGATCTGGCACGTGTTACGCACTGGCAGAACAACGGTGCGCAATTGTCAGAGACAGTTGCACGTCTGGTTAAATTTCACGCTAAAGGCCCTGATGCTGCTATCGCTGCTAAAGCTAAAGACGCTGCAAAAGTAGAAGCCAAGAAAGCTAAAATCGCTGCTGAAGAAGCTGCTAAAGTTAAAGCTGCTGCTGACGCTGCTCAAGCTGAGGCCGATGCTAAAGCTGCTGCAGAAGCTGAAGCCGCTAAAGAAGCTGCTGCCGCTGCTGCTGAAACAGAAGCTCCAGCTGCTGACGCTTAATGATTGGATGCCTGAATTCGTTCAGGCATTGCAAGTCATTAGGCTAAGCCGGATTTGAGGGTTAATTTTGGCAGATAATGCAATGGTAGTCATGGGGCGCGTTGTTGCGCCCTACGGCATTTATGGCTGGCTGAAAGTGCTGCCGGATACTGAAGCGATTGATGGTCTGTTTGACTACGATACTTGGTGGCTGGGCAAAGGTAACGATTGGCGTGAGATGGTTGTGGAAACAGCCAAGATTCACAACGACGTTATTGTAGTGAAACTGCAGGGAATCAATGACCGCGATGCCGCGTTTGCATGCAAAGGCAAGCAGATTGGCGTACCGAGAGTGCAGCTGCCTGAACCGGATGAAAACGAGTATTACTGGTCAGACCTGTTGGGCTTGCATGTCAAGAACCTGCAAGGCGTTGATCTCGGTGTCATTGATGACATCCTTGAAACCGGTGCTAATGATGTGCTGGTTGTTAAAGCGCTGCCGGCCAAGGCTGAAGCTGCTGACAAGGCTGTAGCGGATAAGAGCGTGTCGGATAAAGGTACAAAAGAAAAAGCGCAGGAAAGATTGCTGCCTTTTATTGCATCAGTAGTATTGGAAGTGGATTTGAAAGCAAAAACGATGTTGGTTGATTGGGATCCGGATTTCTAACCGGCTCTTTGAAATCATGGCGTTTAAGTTTGATATCGTAACGTTGTTTCCCGAGATGTTTGATGCCATTACCAAGTATGGCATTACCAGCCGGGCGTTACAGAAAAATATTTATGGGGTGCAGTATTGGAATCCGCGTGATTACACTACTGACAACCACAAAACCGTAGATGACCGGCCTTATGGCGGCGGCCCCGGCATGGTAATGCTGATAGAGCCGCTGGAAAAAGCGATAGGTGCAGCAAAGGCTGTGCAGTCGGCCGCCGGTGTCGAGCCTTGGGTGGTGCATGTTTCGCCATCGGGTAAGCCGCTGACGCACGATAAAGTCATGCAGTTGAGCAAAAAGCCGGGTCTGGTGTTGTTGGCGAGCCGTTATGAAGGCGTAGACCAACGACTGATAGATGCTGAGGTGGATGAGGAAATCTCCATCGGCGATTATGTACTAAGTGGCGGCGAGTTGCCTGTCATGGTGTTGATGGATGCGATTATCAGGCAGTTGCCGGGTAGTCTGGGTGACAGTGATTCAGCAATTGAAGATTCATTTGTCGATGGCTTGCTGGATTGCCCGCACTATACAAGACCGGAAGAATATAAAAATGCAAGGGTGCCTGAAGTGTTGATGTCAGGCAATCATGCAAAGATCAGGCAGTGGCGTTTGAAAATGTCATTGCAGAGAACCCGGGATCAACGTCCCGATTTATTGGCCGCAAGGCCGTTGACGAAAGAGGAAGCACGGCTGCTGCAGCAGGATTAGTTGGCAGGAACAAGTTTCTTCATAATTAAAAGGAACCCGCAAGGGATAAGAAAATGGCAGATATTATTAAAATGTTAGAGCAGGAAGAAATTGCCCGTTTAGGCAAAACAATTCCTGATTTCGCTCCAGGTGACACTGTAGTGGTTGGCGTGAACGTAGTTGAAGGTACACGTAAACGTGTGCAGGCATACGAAGGCGTAGTGATCGCTAAACGTAACCGTGGTTTGAACTCATCATTCATCGTGCGTAAGATCTCTTCAGGTGAAGGCGTTGAGCGTACATTCCAGACTTACTCACCACTGATCGCTTCTATCGAGCTGAAACGCCGCGGTGATGTGCGTCGTGCGAAACTGTACTACTTGCGTGAGCGTTCAGGTAAGTCAGCACGTATTAAAGAGAAATTAGTTTCTCGTGATAAAGAAGTGATGGCTCCAGCAGAAAGCGCTTAATTTCAAGCGGATTCGGAAAAACCCCAACAGATGTAGATCGTTGGGGTTTTTTGTTGCCTTGAATATTTGTACATGCAGATATTTCCGTAATCGGTGCTTTGGTTTAGTGCCGGTTTGATTTAACATCGTGTCATGATAGAAAACCATGATGCATTGATTAATGCCCCATTCGGTGCGGTAGCAATAAGCTCAGCTGGCGGCCAGCTGGCGATTGAGCTGCTGGTGGCGCCGGCTTGCAGTCATGCGCAGGTTACAAAAGCGTCTACCGATGCATTGGTTGTACAAGCCTGTGAGCAGGTGCTGAACTATCTTCGGCACCCCGCGCTTCAGCAGTCCACGGCCAGTTTCGACCTTCCGCTGACGCAGCGGGGAACTGCTTTTCAGCAGCGTGTGTGGCAGGCCATTGCCGCAATCCCGTTAGGCCAGGTACGTACTTATGGTGAGCTGGCGCGGGAGATTGGTTCCGGCCCCAGGGCTGTTGCCAACGCCTGCGGAGCAAACAATCTTCCATTGCTGGTACCTTGCCACCGCGTTGTAGCACAGCATGGCCTTGGGGGGTTTATGCAAGGCAAGCAGGGTGGCCTGCTGATCAAGCAATGGTTATTGAAGCACGAAGGTGTGCGCTTGCCAGGAGTGGTGCGTGAGTGAGCAGGCACTTTTGCCATCTGAACATGCCGAACTGGATGCTTTTATAGACCATCTTTGGCTTGAGGATGGACTGTCTAAAAACACATTGCAAAGTTACCGCCTCGACCTGGCGGCATTTGCACTTTGGGCGCAAGCGCAGCATAAATCATTGCTGGCGATCGATAAGGCTGACATCCAGCAATATCTTGCGGTACGCTTCCCGCAATGCAAGCCGCGCAGCATCGGTCGTTTGATTGCCAGCCTACGGCGATTTTACCGTTATTGCCTGCGAGAGAATAAAATCAGTATAGACCCCACGCTGCAGATAGAATCCCCCAAGCTGCCGCGCAGCCTGCCTAAAAGTCTCAATGAAGATGAAGTGCTTGCTTTGCTCAATGCCCCGAATTCGAATGAGCCGGCGGGGTTGCGCGATAGGGCGATGCTGGAGCTGCTGTATGCATGCGGCTTGCGCGTGTCGGAACTGGTGACGATTAAAACTACAGAAGTCAGCGTAAGTGACAGCGTAGTACGCGTCACCGGCAAGGGCAGCAAGACAAGGCTGGTGCCGATGGGGGAGGAGGCCGCATACTGGATAGGGCGCTATTTAAAAGAAGCGCGCCCTGAAATTCTGCAAAAGCGCTTAAGTGATGCATTATTCGTGACTAATCGCGGCGATGAAATGACGCGGCAGGCTTTCTGGTACCTGATCAAGCGTTATGCTTTGCTGGCCGGTATCAGCAAACACATGTCACCGCATGTGCTGCGCCATGCATTTGCAACGCATTTGCTCAATCATGGGGCAGATTTGCGCGTGGTGCAGATGCTGCTTGGGCATTCGGATATTTCAACGACGCAGATTTATACCTATGTGGCTAGGGAGCGGTTGAAGAAACTGCATTCGGTTCACCATCCGAGAGGTTAAAACCCCCTCACCCTGTAAGGGGGAGGGTTAGGGAGGGGGTAGAGTGCGTGAATGTTCACCGTGTCGGTCTCGCCCAACTGGCAATCCTTATACTATTTGCTGCGTTGAACTATCACGCCCAGCGCTTTCAACCCAGGCAGTATCGCAGGTTTAGCGACCTTTACTTTTACGCTCAAAGCGTTAAATTCTTTCAAAATCAACTGGCATAGGTGTTCTGCTAGCGCTTCTACCAGTTGGAAGCTGTGTTCACTAAGCGATTCACGTACGCGATTGACTACCAGGCCGTAATCGATAGTGTCGGCGACGTCATCACTTTTACAGGCTTTGCCCAGGTCGTAACCGATTTCTATATCGAGAATAATGGTTTGCGCAACCATGCGCTCCCATTCAGGTACGCCGAGCTTAGTTTGTACTTTGACTTCGCTTAAAAAGATGGTGTCCATAAAATATGATGCCCGGTATTTTTGTATGGTTTAGAATATATAAGCCTGAATATTACATAAATTAACACGTATTCTTGCTAGTCTTTTATTTCGTATGAGAATTTTATTCAGTCGGGCGCATGAGTAACTACGCCACTCCCTCATAAAATCTCCCTGCAAAACAAAATCCAGCACAATAATTACGTGAATTTATGTAATATCCAAGTTAGTTAAATTTTAGAGCATCCTATTATGAATGAGTTAGGTTTTATTCCCGTAACCCTGGTTCCGCTTGTTTGGATCGTAGCAGCTTACTTGTTAGGTTCCATCGCATTTGGCATCCTGATCAGCAGGCTGTATGGCTTGCCGGATCCGCGTTCAGTCGGCAGCGGTAATATCGGTGCGACCAATGTTGCCCGTAGCGGCAAAAAATCTGCGGCTGTACTGACGTTGCTCGGCGATGCATTTAAAGGCTGGTTTCCGGTCTGGCTGGCTTTGCAGTCCGGTATGCTGATGTGGGTGGTGAGTGCGGTAGCGCTGGCGGTATTTTTCGGGCACCTGTACCCGCTTTACCATGGCTTCAAGGGTGGCAAAGGCGTAGCAACGGCACTGGGTGTGATGCTGGCTATATCGCCATGGTTGGGTTTGGCGGCGCTTGCAACCTGGCTTGTCGTCTTTGCAGCATCACGCTATTCCTCACTGGGGGCGATTGTGGCTGCGGCACTGGCGCCGGTGTTTGCCTGGTATCTGCTGCCTTATCAGGATTACGTGCTGACGGTGCTGGTGATGTCGGTGTGGCTGATATGGCGCCACAGAAGCAATATTCAGAAATTGCTGGCCGGTACTGAGTCCGGCTTCGGCAAAAAAAAATAGCCGAAAAACAGGCGCTGTAAGCTACGGTGCCTGCAGTTCGTTCAGGTTCCAGCGCGGTTTGACGCTGAAGCTATAACTTTTTGGGCTAACGTCCTGCATTGCAATCAGGCGCATGGCGCCGGCAAATGCAATCATAGCGCCGTTGTCGGTGCAGAACTCCAGGCGTGGGTAGCTTACTTTACAGCCCCTGCGTCTGGTTGCCGCATTCAGTTTTTCGCGCAGCTTGGCATTGGCGCCCACGCCACCAGAAACGATTAAATTATCCAGCCCGGTATCACGTAATGCATGCATGCATTTTGTGGTGAGCACTTCAGTGACGGCCTCCTGGAACTCATAGGCGATGTCGGCCCTGGTAGTTTCATCCAAAGGCTGGTGCTGGTTAACCATGGTGAGCACGGAAGTTTTTAATCCGCTGAAGCTGAAATTCAGGTCGCCGCTATTGAGTAGTGGCCGCGGCAGCTTGAAATTGGGCTTTCCGCTTTGCGCCAGCTTGGATAAAGCCGGGCCGCCCGGGTAACCCAAACCTAGCAATTTCGCGGTTTTGTCGAAAGCCTCACCTGCGGCGTCATCCAGCGTGTCGCCCAGCAGTTCGTATTCACCGATGCCATCTACGCGCATGAGCTGGCTGTGCCCGCCGGATACCAGCAGAGCGACAAAGGGGAACTGCGGCGGATTATCTTCAAGCAACGGTGCCAGTAAATGGCCTTCAAGATGATGCACGTTAATCGTGGGGATATGCAGGCTGTAAGCCAGCGCCTCGGCAAAGCTGGTGCCAACCAGCAGGGCACCGGAAAGGCCGGGGCCTTGTGTGTAGGCAATGGCGTCAATATCCTGCAGTGTTTTGTTGGCTTGTTTGAGGGTGGCTTCCGTCAGCGGTAATACGCGGCGGATATGGTCGCGGGAGGCGAGTTCCGGCACTACGCCGCCATATTCGGCGTGCATCTCGACCTGGGAGTGTAGGGCGTGTGCCAGCAAGCCTTTGTCGGTATCATATAGGGCAATACCAGTTTCATCACACGAAGATTCAACGCCAAGCACTAACATTTTTTGTATCCAACTTTACCTGAAAAGAACATTTGCAACACAATTACATAGAAAGTAATTGAACAAAACCAATTATACGATTAAAATGGCGGACTTTTCTCATGTTTATGCCTGAAAAGGCGAACTTGAGCATGACCTTATAATTGAATTGTTGCAGATAAGAGAGACCGAATGTCTAGTGTACGTGTAAAAGAGAATGAGCCGTTTGACGTTGCTTTACGCCGTTTTAAACGTTTGATTGAAAAAACTGGTTTGTTGAATGACCTTCGCGCACGCGAGTTCTACGAGAAGCCAACCTGGGAACGTAAACGTAAAGCTGCTGCTGCTGTTAAGCGCCAATATCGCCGCTTGATGAAACAAACGTTGCCAGCAAAACTTTACTAAGAATTAGTTAGTAAAGACATCAGCATGTCATTGAAAGCTCAGATATCTGAAGATATGAAAAATGCCATGCGCGCAAAAGACAGCGCGCGTTTAGGCACCATTCGCCTGCTGCAGGCTGCAATCAAGCAGCGTGAAGTAGATGAGCGGATTGAGCTTGATGACGGTAATGTGATTGCCGTGATTGAGAAAATGCTTAAGCAGCGCCGTGATTCTATTGCGGCGTATGAATCGGCGAATCGCAATGACCTGGCTGATGTGGAAAAGTTTGAAGTCAGCGTACTGCAAACCTACCTGCCGCAACAACTGACGGAAGATGAGATTAAAAACATCCTCGAAAAAGTTGTAGCAGATACAGGTGCTGCTGGTATTAAAGATATGAGTAAGGTCATGGCGGCGATTAAACCGCTGGTAACTGGCCGTGCCGATATGGGTAAAATATCCGGGTTGATCAAGACCCGTTTAGGTTAAGCAGTCAAGCTGTAAACAAGCAAACATCATAAGGAGCGCAAGCTCCTTTTTTGTTTGTGCTTACCTTCATGTTTTGCGCTTACTTGAGTTGTAATCTTGGGCTAGAATTACCGTTCGGTAATTAGATCAACGTTGTTATTTTTTTTGGTAAAAGCAGATAAATTTGATCCCGGAAAGCTTTATTCAAGAACTCCTGAACCGCGTTGATATTGTTGATGTGGTCGATAGAAGCGTGCCGCTCAAGAAGGCCGGTGCCAATTATTCTGCCTGCTGCCCGTTCCATAATGAAAAATCCCCCAGTTTTACGGTAAGTCCTACCAAGCAGTTTTATCATTGCTTTGGCTGCGGCGCACATGGCACCGCCATTGGCTTCCTGATGGAGTACCAAGGTGTCAGCTTTGTTGAAGCGGTGCAGGATCTGGCCAAAAATGTCGGCCTCACTGTACCGCAGGAAGCACGGGATGCAGATCGACCCGCGCAGAAAGTGGTGGTGGGCTTGCAGGAGACTTTGCAGCAAGCCGCAAATTTTTATAAGGCCGAGCTTAAAAAATCCCAGCGCGCGATTGATTACCTTAAAAGTCGCGGCCTGAGTGGTCAGGTGGCTGCCAAATTCCAGATCGGGTACGCACCGGCAGGCTGGCAAAACCTGCAAGGCGTGTTTCCGCATTATGAGAGTGAAGCCTTAACCACAGCGGGTTTGGTGGTTGAGAATGATCAGGGGCGGCGCTACGACCGCTTCCGTGATCGCATCATGTTCCCGATCCATGACCAGAAAGGCCAGGTGATCGGTTTTGGCGGACGTGTGATCAATCCGGAAGACACGCCTAAATATTACAACTCCCCTGAAACGCCGCTGTTTCAGAAGGGTCATGAGCTTTATGGGCTTTTTATCGCGCGCAGGGCAATTCGTGATGCCGGCCGTGCCCTGGTGGTTGAAGGTTATATGGATGTGGTAGCGTTAGCGCAATATGGCATTGAATATGCAGTTGCTGCACTTGGTACGGCAACTACGCCATTCCATATTGCCAAGCTGATGCGGCAGGCGGACGAAATCGTATTCTGTTTCGATGGCGATAATGCCGGGCGCACGGCGGCATGGCGTGCCGCGATGAATGCCTTGCCGGCGCTGACCGATGGCCTGAAGCTCACTTTCCTGTTTTTGCCGAAAGAGCATGATCCGGATTCTTACGTACGCGAATTCGGCAAGGATCAATTTGAGGCTCAAGTGAAAACGGCAATGCCGCTGTCGCAATATATATTGCAGCACCTGAGTGAAAATAATCCTTTGCAGAGCCAGGAAGATCGTGTGCGTTTCCTGAATGACGCGGAACCTATCCTCAAGCAGATTAATGCACCGCGCAGTGCGATGTACCTGCGCAAGAAAGTTGCCGAGCTGGCGCAGCTGTCGGCTGATGAAATGCATAGCCTGCTCAGGCTACCTAATGTCAATAAACCTCCGGTACAGGGGCGTCCCAAACTGACGCGGACAACGGTGTCTTTGCAGAAGCGCTTTTGCCTGATATTGCTGAGGCGGCCATCATTTGCAATGCAGGCTGACCTGGCTTTGGTGGATGGGCGTACTGATGAGGATATGTTATTAAAGCAGACTATTGAAACTTGCCTGCTTTATCCCCATTCTAACTCAGCAGTGCTGCTGCATGAACTTGAAGCCAAAATCGAAGCCAAAGTGCTGAATGAATTGGGGAGTGAGTTGATGCTGCTGGATGAAACGCTGGATTTCGAAAAGGAATTGGCAGGTATCCGCATGCAGTTGCAGGACGTTTATTCGCAGCAGGAGTCGACCAGTTTGCTGGCGCGAATCAGCGAAAAACCTTTGAGTGCGTTGACGGAAGAAGAGAAAGCCCTGCTGAAATCTGTCGGCAATAAACCCAGCCAAAATAGGGCTTAATTCTGGTATAATACGCGGTTCGGTAATCTTATAGCTATGCTGGTTGGTTTATGCATGGCAGAAGCTAAATTTAGAGGTAAGTCATGGCAAGACCAAAAAAGAGCGATCAAATAGCTGAAAAAGAAACAGAAGAGTTTATTAGCGCGGAGTTGCATGAGGTCAGCGCAGAAGAGCGCCGCACCCGTCTGAAAAGCTTGATAGTTTTAGGCAAAGAGCGTGGTTACCTCACCTATGCCGAAATTAATGACCACTTGCCAGATGATGTGCAGGGCTCCGAGCAGATCGACGGCATCATCGGCATGATCAATGACATGGGTATTCAGGTGTACGAAGAAGCGCCGGATGCTGAAGTGTTGTTGATGTCTGATGCACCGCCGGCGGTGACTGATGATGACGCAGTAGAAGAGGCTGAACAGGCGCTGGCGACTGTGGATTCAGATTTCGGCCGTACTACCGACCCGGTACGTATGTATATGCGCGAAATGGGCACGGTTGACCTGCTCACGCGTGAAAGCGAAATCGAGATTGCACGCCGTATTGAAGATGGCTTGAAGCACATGGTGCAGGCTATTGCAGCCTGCCCGACCACTGTGGGTGCATTGCTTGAGCTGGTGGAAAAAGTAGAAAAAGACGAGCTGAGTGTTGATGACCTTGTCGATGGTCTGATCGATTCAGACATCGGCCTGGATGACGGCATGACGGCTGAGGCTGATGATGACGTTGAGCCTGAGGTTGATGACGACGACGAAGATGAAGATGCCGACGGTGCAAAAGCGGCGGCAATCTCGGCAGAGGCGCTGGCCAAGCTCAAGGAAGAGCTGCTTAAGCGTTTCACCGTGGTGCGTGCAGCTCACCAGAAAATGATGGAAATATTACCGCTGCGTGGCTCGCAGGATCCGGAATACCAGGTGTTTCTTGCAGAAATTCTGGAAGAACTTACTGCATTCCGTTTTTCACCAAAACAGGTTGAAACGCTTTGTGATCAGGTGCGTGATTTGGTTGAGACCGTGCGCGGCCACGAACGTAAAGTGCTCGACTTCTGTGTTGAGAAATCCGGCATGCCGAGGACGCATTTCATTAAATCTTTCCCGGGCAACGAAAGCAACCTGAGCTGGCTGGAAGAAGAACTGAAAGCGGATAAGCCATACGTAGAAAAACTGGCGCGTTTTAATCACTCTATTCTTGACCAGCAGCAGCGCATTATTGACCTGGAAACCAAAGTTGGCATCTCGACTAAAGAGCTTAAGGAGATCAATAAGCAAATGACAACCGGCGAGGCTCGTGCCCGCCGTGCCAAGCGCGAAATGATCGAGGCAAACTTGCGTCTGGTGATTTCTATTGCTAAAAAATACACCAACCGCGGTCTGCAATTCCTGGATCTGATCCAGGAAGGCAACATCGGTCTGATGAAAGCGGTAGACAAGTTTGAATATCGCCGCGGTTTTAAATTCTCGACCTATGCAACCTGGTGGATTCGCCAGGCAATTACACGCTCTATTGCTGACCAGGCACGTACCATCCGTATCCCTGTGCATATGATTGAAACGATCAATAAAATGAACCGTATCAGTCGCCAGATCTTGCAGGAAACAGGCGTAGAGCCAGACCCGGCTTTACTGGCTGAGAAAATGGAAATGCCTGAAGACAAGATTCGTAAAATCCTGAAAATCAGTAAAGAGCCGATTTCCATGGAAACACCGATCGGTGACGATGAAGATTCGCACTTGGGCGATTTCATTGAAGACAGTACAACACTGGCCCCTGTGGATGCTGCGGTTTATGCAAGCCTGCGCGATGCAACCAGTGAAGTGCTGGAGTCGCTCACGCCGCGCGAGGCGAAAGTTCTGCGCATGCGCTTCGGTATTGAAATGAATACTGACCACACGCTGGAAGAAGTGGGCAAGCAGTTTGATGTAACACGTGAGCGTATCCGTCAGATCGAAGCCAAGGCATTACGTAAACTGCGTCATCCTACCCGCTCTGAAAGATTAAGAAGCTTCCTGGAAACAGGCCAGGATTAGTTGATCCAGACAGGCCAAAACAGCTGTTTTAGTTTAGAATAGCGAGCTTGAAAGTTTTGGCCCCCTAGCTCATGCTTGGTTAGAGCAGCGGACTCATAATCCGATGCTCTCTTTGAGTGGCTTTTGGGTTTTCAGATAGGTTTCATGTGCTTAGGTACATAAAGAAGTAAAAAGTAATTTGTAATGCTGAAACATCATTCACTTGATAATTTCAGATAATAAAAGTTTAAGGCCCCTTAGCTCATGCTTGGTTAGAGCAGCGGACTCATATGTAAATGTGCCATATACGTGGAAACTGTATATGGGATGGTGTCAAATTCGGTGAAACCTGACGGCAGAAATGCACAAGGCAATGCCGAGCTAAGCTTCAAATAGAAATGTTTGTTGAAAGTGTAGAGACTAGACGGCACCCACCTAAAGCAATCGTATGGTTGATATGGTGAAGGCATAGTCCAGGGAGGCGGGAAACCGTCACAAACCAGAATCCGTTGGTGCTGTGTTCGACTCACAGAGGGGCCACCATTTAAGACGACTTAGGGAGAAATCTCTAGGTCGTTTTTTTCTATTGTTATACTCGGAGTTGATTATTGGGTAAGCCAATTCCGAGTGTATCAGGCTTAATTAGCCCATTTCAGACGCTCGTCTAATTTTACTTAACGGCAGAATGATCCCGCAAAGCGGACAGCTGGTAATGGAAGTCCGCCTCCTACAATCTGATTCTAAACAGTCAGTCCATTTGCTTTTATCACTACGAAATCCCCTTCGAATTTCCCAACTATTGTGCCTTCATAATCTAGCATAGAGGTTACTGAAATTCTTGCTTTCCCTCTTCGTAAAAGTGTTTTCATAAAAAGCTTTAGGAATTCTGGATGAGTTATATGTGAGCGAGCAGTGAAACTGCCAAAGATTGGCTTTTCATATTCCATGTTGTTGCGCTGGATAACAATGCTGCAAGAAAAGCCTGCATTCTTCATATAAACATGCACGAGTGACCATGCAGAGAGAATCGCAATTGCAGAAGCACTCCCGCCAAAAACGGTGCTGGTGTGATTGATATTCGGTGCCAATGGTGCGCGCAGAGTAACACTATCATCTTGTACTTAAATCACTCTGGCCTGCATGGCAAGCGAAAGTGGAATATGTTCGTAAAGGTACTGTTCAATTTCGCGCTCATGCATAATCATCTCCTGTTTGCTATCTTAATCTATAAGCAATAAAATTATAATGCAATATTTCAACAATAGTTGTAATATATATCCATGGACAAAATTACAGCAACTACAATTTTTGAATCTCTATCTTCAGGTGTACGTCTGGATGTGTTCAGACTACTGGTTAAAAAGGGCTTGGACGGTATGGTGGCAGGTGAAATTGCTACCGCTTTGGATATCCCTAATACCAACCTGTCTTTTCACCTAAAAGCAATGACCCATTCCGGCCTAGTCACCGTGCAACAAGAAGGCAGATTCCAGCGTTATAGAGCAAACTTCCCTTTAATGCTTGAAACCATCGCCTACCTGACTGAAGAGTGCTGTTCCGGGAACCCGGATCAATGCGCAACACTACGAAGCGAATCAAGTTGCTCTCCTAATGTACTGCCCAAAATTAATCAATCTATAGAAGAGAAATAATATGAATGTATTGTTTTTGTGTACTGGTAACTCCTGCCGTTCCATTTTAGGTGAGGCAACATTTAATCATTTGGCACCTGCAGGCTGGCATGCAATGAGTGCAGGCAGCAAGCCTACCGGTTACGTGCATCCACGCTCGCTGGCATTACTGGCAAGCGAAGGTATATCCACTCAAGGCTACCACAGTAAGTCTTGGGAAAACCTGCCAACCACGCCAGACATTGTAATTACAGTATGCGGCAGTGCTGCTGGAGAAACTTGTCCAGCTTACCTTGGTCCGGTGATTCGCACGCATTGGGGCGTAGAAGATCCCGCTCATGTAACGGGTACAGATGAAGAAATCGATGCAGCCTTTGTAAAGGCTTACAGTATTTTACGCAG
>Ga0208887_100239_pt1 | contig 25560 bp, 22 predicted proteins | sample LakWasM106_HOW12_2_FD_183924 | JGI IMG/M metagenome (GOLD analysis project Ga0208887, IMG submission 183924) | Freshwater sediment methanotrophic microbial communities from Lake Washington under simulated oxygen tension - Sediment Metagenome... | ecosystem: Environmental > Aquatic > Freshwater >...
CGGTGCAACTATAGCCTTAATAGCTTGATGTATCAATAAATTTACCCGGTGCCGCTATCGGCAAACCATCAGACGGCAGCGCGCTATCTCTCACGTATTTTTAGGGGGCAGCCTTCATGGCGAGGTGCAGTGAATCACTGGATTATGCAGCTGACGGATACAGGATTGCTGCCGCTTTCAAGCTCCGGCGGCTTGGATTCAGAAAAGGATTTTGAGGCTACGCATGACAGCCTTAAACAAGCCAGCCATGCTCAGTATGCTATTGCTGCAGCGGCTTCACATCTCCGCAACTGGAACTCAGCCATCTACCGCTGATGTCGGCTTGCTCGTTAACCGGATTACCCTGCAAGAAACCATTAAACCTGGTTTGCCCGCTAAACTTCTCGGTACTGACAAAAGTGCCTTCGGCACTACCGCTGCCTTTCAGTTGCTCACCCGCGCATTCAAAATCCAGGTGATACCTGTTGCCGGTATGAGACACATTTTTAGCGGCGCACCCCATTTCACTCTGGTATAAGCCAGGCGGATTTTTCTGATTCGCCATCGCCTGTGTAATGCAGGTATTGGAGGTTGCTGAACCGTTCTCGATTTTAGGCATATCAAGCCCGTATTCCTTAGCCAGATCCTTTAGGCCTTCCATCTGCTCCGGCGGAATTTGCGGCACAAACCACAGCAGATCAGATGATGTAGATATCTCCCACAATCCGGGACGCATGTTTGTTTCAGCTGATTGTGCAGCAGACCCCAAAAACAAGGGGATCAAAGAAAAAATAAACAAAGATTTATGCATTTAATTTCCTGATGCAACTGAGTATTTACAACATATCAGAGATATTGCAGCAAAGGAAGTTCAGAATATTTAACTGCATATTTAACTGCCAAAATTAGCAATGACACCTTAACCTGCAGGCTAGGCAATATGACTACGATGCGTAACAGCCCCTGTTCTTTCCGCAAGAACAAGAAAAGTGCAATCAGGAAACTATAAAGGGAAATTGGGGTGGCTGATGGGGCTCGAACCCACGACAACTGGAATCACAATCCAGGGCTCTACCAGCTGAGCTACAGCCACCATAGAGACTTCAAAATAAAAACTGGCCTGCCCGACAGGAATCGAACCTGTAACCCCCAGCTTAGAAGGCTGGTGCTCTATCCGGTTGAGCTACGGGCAGATTTTGGTTACAAGACTTTACATCTAGCAATATAAAGCACTTCGGGCTGACTTTTATTTATTAGCCCGTTGGTATTTTAATACCAACGGGCTAATTTATTTGGTCGGCGTGGAGAGATTCGAACTCCCGACATCCTGCTCCCAAAGCAGGCGCGCTACCAGGCTACGCTACACGCCGAAGAAGTAGAAATATACCCGAAACTAGGATTGTGGTCAATTCCAATATGATAAAATCTCACTTTATTTAGTTAACCGCCAAGAATTCTCAGATTGAAACATATCAAATGACTGCTCAAATTATTAATGGCAAAACGATTGCCGAAAATTTATTAAATTCCATCAAAGATCGCATTGATACTCGCCTGCAAGCAGGAAAACGTGCGCCTGGGCTAGCTGTGATTCTTCTTGGTGGCGACCCTGCCTCTTCAATCTATGTACGCAATAAACGCCTGGCGTGCGATAAAGTCGGCATCCGTTCCGTTGCCTATGATTTACCTGCCACAACAACAGAAGCAGAATTACTCGCATTAATCGAGCAGCTCAATCATGACGCGACAATCGATGGCATTCTGGTGCAGGCACCGTTGCCTGCACATATCAAAGATGAGCAGGTCATTGAAGCCATCAGCCCGAATAAGGATGTGGATGGCTTTCACCCGTACAATATCGGCAGGCTGGCCGTCCGCCAGCCTACGCTGCGCTCATGTACACCGTTTGGTGTTATCAAGATGCTGCAGGCGACCAATGTCGAACTGATGGGCATGGATGCAGTCGTTGTTGGTGTATCCAACCATGTAGGCCGCCCTATGGGCCTTGAATTATTGCTGGCCGGCTGCACTGTCACCAGCTGCCATCGCCACACCAAGGATTTAGCTAAGATTGTTGCCAACGCAGACCTAGTGATTGCAGCGGCAGGCAAACCGGGCTTGATTAAAGGTGAATGGATCAAGCCGGGCGCGATTGTGATTGATATTGGCATCAACCGCCTGGCGGACGGCACACTCTCCGGTGACGTGGATTTTGCCAGCGCAAAAGAGCGCGCCGGCTGGATCACCCCCGTGCCGGGTGGCGTCGGCCCTATGACTGTCGCCACGCTGATGGAAAATACCTTGCTGTCATTGGAATTAAGTGAGAAAGTATAATTAACTGCTGAAATTACAACGTTTTATGCAATATCAGCCCTGATTTTGCATGAAAGCTTTATTCAGTGTACACTCATGCGCTAATTTTATAACGGCTACTTCCAGTAGCTTCATTTTAAACAGCTTTATTTTTTAGTATTTGGGTCCAAACCATGGCAGATGTAATTAGTAAGCACTTCACGCCTTATCAGCCGAAACCTGATGAAGAATATATGAGCAAAGAGCAGCTCGATCATTTCCGCAAGATTCTGAATGACTGGAAAGGTGAGCTTAGCGAAGAGATTGACCGCACTGTACATACGATGCAGGATGAGGTCACAATGTTTGCAGACCCTAACGACCGAGCCAGCCAGGAATCCGACATGACACTGGAGCTGCGCAACCGCGACCGCGAGCGCAAGCTGATCAAGAAAATCGACGAAACCCTGCGCAACATCGATCATGATGAATATGGCTATTGCGAAGGCTGCGGCGTAGAAATCGGCTTAAAACGCCTGGAAGCCCGCCCGACAGCAACGCTGTGCATTGACTGCAAAACGCTGGATGAATTAAGAGAGCGTCAGGTAGCCAAATAATCCACTTCCTAAATAAAAGCAGGCGCATCGTGTGCCTTTATTAAAACAAAAAGCCCGCTTACGCGGGCTTTTTTATGTAGCTGACCTAATGATTACTCGTCAGCTTCAACTTCTGCTTTAGCTTCTGCCGCTGGCGCGTCAATCAAAGCTTTCATGCTTAAACGCACGCGACCTTTTTCGTCAGCTTCAACCACTTTCACCTTCACAACATCGCCTTCTTTCAGGAAATCACCCACAGCATTGACGCGCTGGTGAGCAATCTGTGAAATATGCAGCAAACCATCTTTACCCGGCAGCAAAGTCACAATCGCGCCAAAGTCCAGCAGCTTGATTACAGTGCCTTCGTAGGTTTGACCCACTTCAACTTCCGCAGTGATCTCTGCAATGCGGCGTTGTGCTTCAGCGCCTTGCTCAGAACTTGTGCAGGCGATTTTCACGGTACCGTCATCTTCGATATCAATCGTAGTGCCTGTTTCTTCAGTCAGCGCACGAATCACCGCGCCGCCTTTACCGATCACATCACGGATTTTCTCAGGATTGATCTTCATGGTGATGATACGTGGAGCAAATTGTGACATTTCAGTATTTGCACCGCTCACAGCCTGCTTCATGATACCCAGAATGTGCGCACGGCCTTCTTTAGCCTGCGCTAAAGCCACTTGCATGATCTGCGCTGTGATGCCGGTAATCTTGATGTCCATCTGCAAAGCGGTGATACCGTCTTCTGTACCGGCCACTTTAAAGTCCATATCACCCAGGTGATCTTCATCACCCAGAATGTCAGTCAATACTGCAACGCGGTTACCTTCTTTGATCAAGCCCATCGCAATACCTGCAACGTGGTTTTTCATCGGTACACCGGCATCCATCAATGCCAGACAGCCGCCGCATACAGAGGCCATTGAGCTTGAGCCGTTAGATTCTGTAATCTCAGAAACTACGCGCATGGTGTAATCAAACTCTTCTTTAGCTGGCAATGCAGCTATCAATGCACGCTTAGCCAAACGGCCGTGACCGATTTCGCGGCGCTTTGGCGTGCCTACACGGCCAGTTTCACCGGTCGCGTATGGAGGCATGTTGTAGTGCAGCATGAAGCGGTCGTTATACTCACCCTGCAATGCATCAATAATCTGCTCATCACGGCCGGTGCCCAATGTTGCAACAACCAATGCCTGTGTTTCACCGCGTGTAAACAGCGCTGAACCATGGGTACGTGGCAATACGCCGGTGCGGATGCTGATAGGACGCACTGTGCGTGTATCACGGCCATCGATACGTGGCTCACCGTTCAGAATCTGGCTACGAACTGTTTTAGCTTCTAGATTGAAGATTTCATTCTTGATCTTGTTAGCTTCTGTCGTAGAGGTTTCTTCAGTGATCAGTTCACCCAACACACGGCTTGTAATTTCGTCCAGTTTCGCTGAGCGTGCGCCTTTGGCTTTGATCTGGAATGCAGCGTTGATATCAGCAGCAGCTAAAGCGGCTACTTTTTCAATCAATGCGGTATCCGGCTCCGGAGCAACCCAATCCCATGCATCTTTACCAGCTTCCCCTGATAATTCGTTAATCATTTTGATAACGGCCTGCATTTGCTCGTGGCCGTAAACTACAGCGCCGAGCATGATTTCTTCAGAAAGCTCTTTCGCTTCTGATTCAACCATCATTACCGCAGTTTCAGTCGCGGCAACAACCAGATCCAGCTCAGTTTCTTCCAATTGCGCTTTAGTCGGGTTCAATACGTATTCTTCATTGATGTAACCAACACGTGCCGCACCTAATGGGCCGAAGAACGGAATACCGGAAATCGCCATTGCTGCAGATGCACCAATGATTGCAGGAATATCTGCATCGATTTCAGGATCTGATGACAACACAGTCGCCACCACTTGTACTTCATTGTAAAACGCTTCTGGGAACAAAGGACGTAATGGACGATCGATCAAGCGGCTGGTCAATGTTTCCTTCTCTGAAGGACGACCCTCACGCTTGAAGAAACCGCCCGGGATCTTACCTGCTGCGTAGGTTTTTTCCATGTAATCCACTGTCAGCGGGAAAAAGTCCTGGCCCGCTTTAACCTCACGTTTGCTGGTAACAGCTACCAGCACTACGGTATCGCCATAGCTTACCAGCACGGCAGCATCTGCCTGACGTGATATTTCACCTGTTTCAAGGGTGAGCGTATGCGCACCGTATTGAATACTTTTCGTAACTTTATTAAACATTTATTTTCCTTTTCTCTACAGGCTGTTATTCACTAAAACTGTTATTCACTACCCAATAACATTAACAGCCCAACAATAAAAAAAGCCGATGCAGTTTTATGCTATCGGCTTTTTACAGCAATTATAAAAGTGCGCCCAAAATTAACGGACTGAGCTGATTGAGCCCTAATGTCAACTTTGGCACTTTTATAAAAGTTACTTACGCAGGCTCAAGCGTTGAATCAATGTTTGATAACGGCTTGCGTCTTTGCGTTTCAGATAATCTAACAGGCTACGGCGTTGGCTTACCAAAGCCAGCAGACCACGACGTGAGTGGTTGTCTTTTTTGTTAGATTTGAAGTGTTCTGTCAAATAAGCGATACGGTTTGTCAAAAGTGCAACTTGCACTTCCGGGCTAGCTGTATCGTTAGCTGAACGTTGATATTCTGCGATGATTTTCGCGTTTTCTTGTGCTGTAGTTGCCATAACTTAATCCTAGATTTAGAGGTTTTGCGTCAATGTAAAGGCAGCGCTGATAAATTTTATCCAAACCGCCTAAACAATCATTTACATGAACCGCGCATTATAGTGACTTGTTTAATGCTTAACAAGCGGTATTTTTAATATAGTTCAATTATTTACTTGCTGCATCAAGCGCTTAGGAGCGATTTTTCCATCATCCTGCAATTCACCCAAACCCAGGAACACCTGCTGCTCGTTATACAGCCTCAGCAAACCGGATGGAATCACACCGCTGCGCCATACCGCCTGGCCTTGCAGCAAGTAAAAAGCGCCATCATCATCCAGAGTAATTGCCGGTAAATAATGTACGGCACTATCCGGCGGCGCCAACGCCGCCATACGCTGCTCATCATCCATCGCTTCGAACTGTTCCAGCGTTATTGCCTGTTCGATCCGGTAATCAGCGGTAGCCGTCCTGCGCAATCCGGTCAGATGCGCCCCGCAGCCAAGCCGCTTGCCTATGTCTTCGGCCAGTGTGCGTATATAGGTGCCCTTGCTGCACGTCACAGTAATCACTGCTACGTCACCTGCAAATGAATTCACTTCAATGTTATGAATGGTTACAAGTCGCGCCTGGCGTTCAATTTCCACACCCGCTCTCGCATACTCATACAGGGCCTTGCCTTCAAACTTGAGTGCTGAATACATAGGCGGTGTCTGGCTGATTTCTCCTACAAACAGTGTGCTAGCTGTTTCAAAATCCTGGCGGCTAACATTCACGACATGGGTTGAAAGCACCTCACCTTCGGCGTCACCTGTAGTCGTAGTGGCACCAAGTTTAATGGTTGCAATATAGGTTTTATCCGCATCGGTAAGAAAGTGCGCAAACTTGGTGGCTTCACCGAAGCACAGTGGCAGCAAACCGGTAGCAAGCGGGTCAAGGGTGCCGGTATGCCCGGCCTTGGCGGCCTTGAACAGCCACTTGATTTTTTGCAGGGCTTGGTTGGATGAAAAGCCTAAAGGCTTATCCAGCAGCAAAATACCGCTGATATTTTTCTTTTGTCTTTTGAATTGCAAAGGCTTATTTAATACTATGAACTAAATCAGGATTTTTCAGGTTTGGACGCCAGCGCTTCATCAATCAACTTAGACATTTTCATGCCATTATCAATTGATGCGTCATAAACAAAATGCAGTTGCGGCACGGTGCGCAGCAACATGCGACGGCCCAGCTGGGTACGCAGAAATCCGGCGGATTTCTCCAGCCCTTGCTGCAGGCTGTCACTTTGCTTGGCAGCCGTGTAAAAAATCTTAGCATGCGCCATATCGCCAGTCACTTCCACGGCAGTGATCGTGACCATGCTCACGCGCGGATCCTTTACTTCAAACATGAGCAGATCAGCGAGTTCTCGCTGCATCTGCTCTGCCACGCGGTGGCTACGTGAAAAATCTTTAGCCATTATAGTGTTCTTGCCACTTCTACCATTTCGTAGACCTCAAGGATGTCACCAACCTCAATGTCGTTGAAATTCTTGAGCGACAAGCCGCACTCGAAGTTATTCTTAACTTCTTTAACGTCATCTTTAAAGCGTTTCAATGAATCCAGCTCGCCGGTATGAATAATGACATTATTGCGTAGCACGCGTACTTTAGAATTGCGTTTAACCATACCATCCTGCACGTAACAACCGGCAATCGCACCCACTTTAGAGATACGGAACACTTCACGCACTTCTACAGTACCGATCATCTGTTCTTTCTGCTCCGGTGCCAGCATACCGCCTAAAGCCGCTTTAATCTCGTCTACAGCTTCGTAAATAATATTGTAGTAGCGTACATCAACACCCAGTGAATCAACCAGCTTACGTGCGCCTGAATCTGCACGCACATTGAAGCCGATCAATACCGCTTTGGAAGCCGCCGCCAGATTCACGTCAGACTCACTGATTGCACCAACGCCGGTATGGATGATATGCACCTTAACTTCGCTGGTTGACAGTTTCTGCAGGCTGGTTGCCAATGCTTCATAAGAACCCTGTACGTCAGATTTAATAATCAGGTTCAGCGTCTGCACTTCACCGGACTCCATCTGTTCGAACATGTTTTCCAGCTTGGCCGCCTGCTGTTTAGCCAGTTTGACATCACGGTATTTACCCTGACGGTACAAGGCGATTTCACGTGCTTTACGCTCATCGTTCAATACAATGACTTCTTCACCGGCGCTTGGCACATCTGACAAGCCCAGGATTTCTACTGGAATAGAAGGACCGGCTTCCTGAATCTCTTTACCTGACTCATCAAGCATCGCACGTACTTTACCGAAAGTGGTACCCGCCAGAATCATGTCACCGCGTTTCAAGATACCGGACTGCACCAGGATTGTCGCTACTGAACCGCGGCCTTTATCCAGGCGACCTTCAATCACCAGGCCTTTGGCAGGTGTATTTTTAGGAGCCTGCAGCTCTAAAACTTCAGCCTGCAGCAATACCGCTTCCAGCAGCTCATCAATGCCCTGGCCGGTTTTAGCCGACACTTCACGGAACATCGTGTCACCGCCAAAGTCTTCCGGCACCACTTCCTGGGAAACCAGCTCCATTTTCACGCGCTCCGGTTGCGCATCCGGCTTATCAACCTTGTTGATTGCAACCACCAGTGGCACACCGGCAGCTTTCGCATGGTGGATCGCTTCAATTGTCTGCGGCATCACGCCATCGTCCGCTGATACGACCAGAATCACAATATCCGTGGCTTTCGCACCACGCGCACGCATCGCCGTAAAGGCTTCATGGCCTGGGGTATCCAGGAAAGTGACCATACCGCGCGGCGTTTCCACATGGTAAGCACCGATATGCTGCGTAATGCCACCGGCTTCACCCGTAGCCACACGGCTGCGGCGGATATAATCCAGCAATGAGGTTTTACCATGGTCAACGTGACCCATCACGGTCACCACTGGCGGACGTGTTTCCAGCACGGCTTCCGTATGTTCGGCTTCTTCCAGGAATGCATCAGGATCATTTGGCGCAGCCGCTTTGGCTTTATGGCCCATTTCTTCAACCACGATAATGGCTGTTTCCTGATCAAGCACCTGGTTAATCGTTACCATCATGCCCATGCCCATCAGCGCCTTGATCACCTCGCCTGACTTCACGGACATTTTGTGCGCAAGATCTGCCACGGTAATCGTTTCAGGCACCAGCACTTCATGAATGATAGGCTCTGTCGGTGCAGTAAATGCATGCTGCTGGTCATCATCAGCATGATGTTTATGGTTTTTTCCTTTAGGCGCGCGCCAGCCGGCTTTACCCGCGGTCACATCGCCGCGTGTTTTCAAGCCGCGTTTTTTATTCTCGGCATCAGTCCACTCTTTATTGTTGCCTTTGCCTTTTTTAGCGTCTTTTACGGCAGGTTTTTCTGCACCCTCTTTTACAACAGGCTTATGCAAAGTGCCTTCGGAAAGTTTGGCTGCCTTGACTTTAGCTGCCTCAGCTTCAGCCACCCTTTTTGCCTCTTCATCCAGGCGGCGCTGCGCCAGCTCTTCTTTTTTACGCTTATCCTCTGCCTGCAATGCCAGCAAGGTGGCATGGCGCTTGGCTTCCTGTTCACGCAATGCGATTTCTTCGGCGCCCAGCAAATCTTTACGGCTGATCGTCTGTGGTTTTGCTACCACTTTTTCTGGCGCAGGCTCAACCTGTTCGACTACAGGCGCTTCCACCACAGGCGGCTGCACAACTTCCGGCTCTGCCACCGGCGGCTCCGGCTCGATCGCCACAACCGGCTCCGGTTCAACCTCAACCACCGGCTCAACAACCACTTCAGGCGCTTCAACTACCGGTGCAATGTCCACTTCCGCAGCGAGCTCAACTTCTTCTTCACGCTGTTCGATCACACGTTTTTTACGCACTTCAACCTGAATGGTGCGCGCTTTACCGGTATTGTCGGTTTTTTTAATTTCCGTACTGGATTTACGGGTCAACGTAATTTTGCTTTTTGGGGCCTGTGTGCCGTGCTCTTTGCGCAAGTGATCCAGCAATGCGGCTTTGTCCGCTTCGCTCAGTTGATCTTCTGCACTTGATTTATGCACGCCAGCACTTTTGAGCTGCTCTAATAACAATGCTGTAGGCAGCTTTAATTCGCCAGCAAATTGTTCTACGGTTGTTTGTGCCATTTGTTGCTCCAGTATTCTTTTCCCTAAGCTTTATTGCCTAGCCTTACTGCTTGTACTTCTTAATATTGATACTTCCGGCAGGTTCGGGCACTCACCCGCCCTGCCAATATCACCTGCTGAAACCCGATTACTGCGTTTTAATTATTTGAACCACGGCTCACGGGCTTTCATGATCAGCGCCTTTGCGCGCTCTTCATCCATGCCGGAGATATCTACCAGTTCATCAATTGCCAGCTCTGCCAGATCATCCATCGTTGAAATGCCTTTAGATGCCAGCAGATGTGCGGTTGCATCATCCATGCCTTCCAGTGTCAGCAGGTCTTCTGCGGCTTCTTCAACTTTCTCTTCTTTAGCGATCGCTTCCGTCAGCAAAGCTGCACGTGCGCGTTTGCGCAACTCTTCCACCGTATCTTCATCAAATGCTTCAATCTCAAGCATTTCCGCCAGCGGCACATAGGCAATTTCTTCCAGGCTGGTGAAACCTTCCTGCACCAGGATCTCTGCCACTTCTTCATCGACATCCAGTTTTTCCATAAAGAGGTGCGTCACGCTTGCAAACTCTTCCTGATTTTTCTGTGCTGCCTGATCTACGGTCAGGATATTCAATGTCCAGCCGGTCAGCTCTGAAGCCAGGCGCACGTTCTGACCGTTACGGCCAATTGCCAGCGCCAACTGCTCTTCATCGACCACAACATCCATGCTGTGTGCATCTTCATCCACTACAATACTTGAAACTTCAGCCGGAGACATCGCATTGATCACAAACTGTGCCGGCTCCATGCTCCACAGCACGATATCGACACGCTCACCCGCCAACTCGGCAGTCACGGCCTGCACGCGTGAACCACGCATACCAACGCAGGTGCCGACCGGATCGATACGCTGATCATTGCTTTTCACTGCAATCTTGGAGCGCAAACCAGGGTCACGTGCCGCAGAACGGATTTCAAGCAGGCCTTCTTCAATCTCAGGCACTTCCAGCTCAAACAAACGGATCAGGAACGCAGGCGTGATTCTTGACAGAATCAACTGCGGGCCACGGCCGCCACGCTCAATACGCGACAGATAAGCACGCACACGGTCGCCTACACGCAGATTTTCTTTCGGGATCATCTGCTCACGCGGCAGTAAGGCTTCGATACGGCCGATTTCAATAATCGCATTGCCTTTTTCCATGCGCTTGATCACGCCGGTCACCAGCTTTTCATCACGCGCCAGAAAATCCTGCAGAATCTGCTCACGTTCAGCTTCGCGCACTTTCTGCAGAATCACTTGTTTTGCTGCCTGCGCGCCAATACGGCCAAACTCGATATTTTCCAGCGGCTCTTCGTAATAATCACCGATATTCAGGCCTTTTGAGCGCTCATCTTCCTCATCAAGCTGATAGGCTGAGTTCTCCAGCAGATCGTACTCTACGTACTGCCAGCGCCTGAATGTTTTGTAATCACCGGATTCGCGGTCAATTTCCACGCGCACGTCGGCGTCATCATGATGCTTTTTCTTGGTAGCTGAAGCCAAGGCAAGTTCAAGCGCAGTAAAGATCACCTCTTTACTTACATTTTTTTCATGCGCCAGGGCATCTACCAACAATAAAATTTCACGACTCATCATCAATCTCCGACTATAAATTGCAGGTTAATCTTCAGGGTCAGGCTTTTCACTCAAACTCAGCTGCACCAACTTTGCAGCTTTCACGCTTCAACTTCAGCGGCTCAGGCCTTTATGGCCCTCACCAGGCGCCCCGTTAACGGGTAGCAGGCTGAATGAAAAACACCCTTTATTTCTTAAAATATTTTTACGCTAGAACACAGGGTTCAAGCGCGATTTATCGATATTGGACAGCACAATTTTATGCACCACGCCGTCACATTCCAGCAGCAGATTGCCGCCTTCCAAACCACGAATAAACCCTAAAAAATTCTTTTTGCTTACTTTTTCTTCTGCGCCGGTTTTAGCATTAACTGACACCTCAATCGCCGGCACACGCAATTTAACGGTAGCGCGCTCACCGATGAAACGCAGAAAATCCGCTTCTTTTTTCAGTACGCGATCCATGCCCGGCGAAGAAACTTCCAGACGGTCATAATCAATCTCATGCTCAACCGACAACAGATTGCCAAGCTGGTTGCTTACCAGCACGCAATCATCAATGTTCACGCTATCTTTGATATCTTCCGGGTTCTGCTTATCAATAAACACGCGCAGCAGCTTTCCGCGATTAGAAATCTCCAAATCAACAAGCTCATAGCCTAACTGGCTAACAGACTGCTCTATCAAAGTATGCAAATCTTGCATGATTACTCAACCCTCAATTTCGCCGCAACCCGACAAGCGCTTGTAATCACTTACTTAATTGCGCTACGCAAATTGCAGAAACAAAAAATGGGCTCAAAGCCCATCAAAAAATTCATCCGCATTATACCAATGAATTCAATGAATTGGAATCACTACGGATAAATAGTTGGCTTTTCCCTTATTTGCACCCGGCAACGCCTTTATATTCATTTTAGTTATAAATTAATAAATAAATATTATTTTTAATTATTAATGATTGCTTTTATAGTGCAGCTCTTACCAATTAACGCATTTATTTGAGAGATCAATATGTCACTTACCAACAATATCAGTCATCACCCTAGCCGAATCACCGGCAGCAAAAGCACTGACGTGTCACAAGAGATATTGCGCGCGGTTGAGGAGCTTAAACACGGCTCAGGCTTTGGTTCAGTAGAGATAGTGCTGCATGAAGGGCGTGTGACCCAGATTGAAAAACGCGAAAAGCTGAGATTCAGCCACAGCCCAAACCAGGATATTCCAAAGAAATAACCAACTGCACCAGCAGCGGTAATAAGCAACGCTTTAAAAAAACTTTAAATAAAGAATGGCTGACCGGTTCACTGGAAGCTAAAACAGGAGACAAGAATGCAATTTACATACACAAAATTCGCCTCTGCATTATTAGCAACCGGCTTATTATCGCTGCCTTATACCGCTAACGCGAATGACAGCACAGAACTTGAAGAGTTACGCAACCTGGTACAAGAGTTAAGCCAGCAGGTAAAAGTACTTGCCCGCAAAGGCGAAATCAACGAAGAAACCGCGGCGGCCGAGAAAAAAGCAGCGCCGGTGGTTAAAGCCGGTAGCAGCGGCTTTTCATTCGGTTCTGCCGACGGCAAGAATGAGGTAAAAATCCGTGGCTTGCTGCAAGCCGATCACCGCCATTTTTCAGATGGCGCCAATGATGTACGCGGCCGCTCAAACGAAAGAGCCGGCATACTGGACGCTAACGGCTTCCACGATGCAGAGGACTCCAGCCTGCTGCGCCGCGTGCGCCCCACGATTGAAGGCAAAGTGGCCGGCAAATACGGCTTCCGCTTTACACCGGAGTTTGCAGGCGGCAGCGCTTCTGCGGTTGACGCTTACGTAGAAGCGAACCTGACTCCGGAGTTTAAAATCCGTGCCGGTAAACAGAAAAGCATTGTAGGCCTCGAACGCCTGCAAGGCGGCGGTGACCTCAAGTTCATCGAAAGAAGCTATGTGACCAATGCGATCCTGCCAAACCGCGATCTGGGCGTCACTGTTTCCGGTGACCTTTTCGGCAACAAACTGAATTATGGCGTCGGTATCGTCAATGGCGTTGCCGATGGCGGCAACATCAGCACCGGCACTGAATATAACGGGGAACGTGAATATACCGCCCGTATCTTTGCGACACCATTCATTGATTCAGACTCCGCACTGGCTGGATTAGGCTTTGGTATCGGCGGCACCTGGACCGACTACACCGGCGAGAAGAACCTTAACTTCACGGATACTTCAGCCGCAGATGCAACCCGCAACGGCCTACCAAGCTATGTAACAGAAGGACAGCAGACGTTCTTCCGCTACACCAGCAATGCCATTGCAGACGGCAAACGCCTACGCTGGTCTCCGCAAGCCAATTACTATAATGGCCCATTGGGCGTGATCGCCGAATACGCCAAAGTATCCCAGGATGTCAGCCTGGCCAGCGGCGGTTCGCCGGCTGCCGGCGGCGCAGGAACGGCAACCGTCATTACACCCGGCACCCACAAGAACCTTAAACATGATGCATGGGGCGTTGGCGTTTCATACCTGCTGACCGGTGAAGACGCTTCTTTCAAAGGCGTCAAGCCAAAACAGGACTTCGACCTGGACAAAGGCGGCTGGGGTGCGTGGGAACTGGTTGCTCGCTACAGCGAAATCAATCTTGATGAAGACACCTTCAAAAATGCTTCCGGACAATATGGTGCAGAAGGCAGCGGCATAAGTAACACGTTCTCGGACTTAACAAAAAGTGCGAAATCTGCTGAAACCTGGACCCTTGGCGTCAACTGGTACTTGAACACCAACGCGAAACTTTCATTGAATTACGCTCGCACCACGTTTGATGGCGGCGCCCTGGCTAAAGGGTTAGCACAAACCACCAACAATAACGCCAGCGGCAGCAATGTACGTGACCGCGCTGACGAAGAAGCAATCCTGGCGCGCTTCCAGGTAGCGTTCTAACCATCAACACTGAGAGATGAAACTGTGCACCTCAAATAAGGGGATGCACAGTTCAGGAAGGTAAATTATGGATTGTCATTGTTCAAACATTAAAAACCAAGCAAAACCAGATTAAAGAATTTAAAGGACATCGCAATGAAAAAATCACTATTAGCAATCGCACTGTTATCCGCGGTATTCAGCGTAACGGCACCGACCACGGTTTTAGCCAAAGACATCAACTTACTGAATGTCTCCTACGACCCGACCCGTGAGCTGTATCAGGACTTCAACGCCGCTTTCAGCAAATACTGGCTGGCTAAAACCGGCGACAAAGTCACCATCAAGACCTCACACGGCGGCTCCGGCAAACAAGCCCGTGCCATTATCGATGGCCTGGATGCCGATGTAGCGACACTGGCACTGGCTTATGACGTTGATCAGCTGCAGGAAAAAGGCAAACTGATTCCTAAAGACTGGCAAAAACGCCTGGGTCATAACAGCTCACCTTATACATCGACCATTGTGCTGCTGGTGAGAAAAGGCAACCCGAAACATATTAAAGATTGGGATGACCTGGTAAAACCCGGTGTATCCGTGATTACACCTAACCCTAAAACTTCAGGCGGCGCACGCTGGAACTACCTGGCGGCATGGGCTTTTGCACAGAAGAAATACGGCAACGACGAAGCGAAAACCAAAGAGTTCGTTGGCAAACTGCTGAAAAACGTTCCTGTGCTGGACACTGGCGCACGTGGCTCAACCACCACTTTCGTTGAACGCGGCATCGGTGACGTACTGCTGGCCTGGGAAAACGAAGCGTTCCTCGCACAAAAGGAATTGGGCGTAGGCAAGTTTGAAATCGTCGTGCCTTCACTGTCTATCCTGGCTGAACCACCGGTCACCGTTGTGGACAAGTTTGCCAAGAAGCATGGTAATGAAGCTGTAGCCAAAGCCTATCTTGATTACCTCTACACTGAAGAAGGCCAGGAAATTGCAGCTAAGAATTACTACCGCCCGACTTTGGAATCTGTCGCCAAAAAGTATGAAAGCCAATTCCCAAAAGCGAACCTTGTAAAAATTGACGAGGAGTTCGGCGGCTGGCAGAAAGCCCAGAAAACACACTTTTCTGATGGCGGCACTTTCGACCAGATCTATCAGAAATAACCGAGTGATCTAAACCAAATGCAGTGCCGGACAAAATCTGGTGCTGCATCTTACCAGGAGGCTCTTATCATGAGTTCAGTATTGATTGTAGGTGGTGACCAGATTGAAGGCATTAAGGAAGTATTCGGCAATTACGGTATTGATCAGGTCAGTCACTGGTCGGGCCGAAAAGCAGGCGATAGCAACAAGGTGATTCCGCAGAACACCAAGGTGATTGTGCTGATCACGAAATGGATTAATCACTCCATTACTTACAAACTAAAACGTAACGCCGTAAGACGCGGCATTAAAGTCATTTATACGCCCAACGGCTCCAGGGAGCGTTTATCGGAAATTATCGAGCAGAATGCACTCAGCCCCAGCCTCCGGCATGCGCTCAGGCATTAGGTAACCCCCAATTAGGTAATCTATAGTGGTGGCCGCTTGACACTCAAAACAAAGCGGTACTTCTCCTTGGCATTTTATGTCCTTAGCATTTCATGCTCTTTTCCGGCAATCTGTTTAAAAGCACACACAGATTGCCGGACTTTTTTTGCTGCCGCTTGTACCATCATCGACTGACGGTCATTAGCTTAAGCACGCAGCCAACCTAAAGACCGCCAGGCGCCTTGTTTGAAGTCAGCCGCAGCAAGGCATTCACCATGACATCCACCTCCGCAGGCGTATTATAAAAAGCCAGCGATGGCCTCACCGTAGTTTCCACGCCAAAACGCCGCAGGATCGGCTGCGCGCAATGGTGTCCTGAACGTACCGCTATGCCCTCCTGATTCAAGGCGGCTCCTACCTCCTCACTCTTGAACCCATCCAGCCGGAATGAAAGCACACTGGCCTTTTCTTTGGCTGTACCCACCAGATGCAATCCGGGTATTCTGGACATAGCTGCCGTGGCATACACCAGTAAGTCATGCTCGTAACGCGCAATGTTATCGATACCGATGCGTTCCACGTACTCCAGCGCAGCGCCCAAACCTACCGCATCCGCAATATTGCCGGTACCGGCCTCAAACTTGGCCGGCGCTTCATGATATATGGTTTTATCAAATGTCACGTCCTGAATCATATTGCCGCCGCCCTGCCAGGCTGGCATATCATCCAGCACCTCGGATGTACCATACAGCACGCCGATACCGGTTGGACCAAACACTTTATGACCAGAAAATACAAAGAAATCAGGATTCAGCCCCTGCACATCGGTACGCATATGCGATACCGATTGCGCGCCATCGAGCAATACTTTCGCTCCGGCGCGGTGTGCCATCTGTATCATTTCCGCTGCCGGCGTGACGGTGCCCAAGGCATTGGAAACCTGAGTGAATGAAACCAGTTTCACGCGTGAAGTCAGCAGCTGCTGGTATTCATCCAATAATACCTGGCCACTATCGTCTACCGGCGCCACTTTCAGCTTTGCGCCGGTTTCCTGGCATAACTGCTGCCATGGCACAATGTTGGCATGATGCTCAAGATGCGAGATCACAATCTCATCACCTTGCTGCAGATGCTTTTTGCCCCAGGTTTTAGCCACCAGATTAATGGCTTCTGTAGTGCCGCGCACAAACACGATGTTATCCACTGAAGGCGCATTGATAAAACGCCTGACCGTTTCACGCGCCCCTTCATAGGCATCTGTTGCACGCGCGGCAAGCTCGTGTGCCGCCCGGTGGATATTCGAGTTCTCATGTGCATAAAAATATGAAACCCGATCAATCACCGCCTGCGGTTTTTGTGTGGTCGCCGCATTATCAAACCAGATCAGCGGACGGCCATTCACTAGTTCACGCAGGATAGGAAAATCCTTGCGCACCAGGTTGGCATCAAACGGCGGATGTGCGGTTACCGGCAGCTGACCTGCTGCGGTTTGCTTGAATGATGAATCCTGTAAAAAGTAATATGGGGTTGCATTACCTGCACCTGCAATGCTGCTATGGTCTGGTAATTGTTCCTCTAACAAGCTTTTCAGTTCCGTCTGATATGGGTCGGCCTGATAATAGTCATTTACACCACCCAATAGCTGCCCAATATCCACGATGCCGCTAGCGGGTAACTGGTTTGCATAAGCAGTGCTGACAGGATTCGTAATCGCTAAATTTGGCGCACCGGAAGCGACACTGGGTAGCGCAGATATCATCGATGGTACGGGTGTTTGCACGGGGTCACTAATGCTATTGGCACTTGGCAGCACTGATTTCGCAGCCACATGCGACAGCGAGGCATTGGATGGAAAATCATCTTTTTGCGCAAATGGCGCCCCTGCCGGAAAACCTTCCGCATAGATTTCATTCACAATACGACTTAATTCAGCAATATCCAGCGCACCGGATTGGCTTGCCTGCCGACCAATGGCCAGTGCAGCAGCCGCACGCGGATGTTCACCTGGCATAGCGGCCAATATCGCTTCTGGCTCGAATGACGACAAATCACCCAATGCCGTTAAAAATTGATTACTTGTAGTCATAGTAGTTGCCTACATCAACATTTTCCAGCACGGCAATCGCATCATCGGTTAACACGGCGAGTGAGCAATAAAGTGATACCAGATAGGAGGCGATCGCTTTATGGTTGATGCCCATGAATCTAACTGATAAACCCATGCTTTGCTGACCCGGCAAATTAGGCTGGTACAGGCCAACCACACCCTGGCGGCTTTCACCGGTACGCAGCAACAAGATATTGGTTTTACCGCCGGTTACCTTCAGTTTATCGCAAGGGATAATCGGCACGCCGCGCCATGTAATGAACTGGGAGCCGAACAATGCTACGGTTGGCGGCGGTACACCGCGGCGTGTACACTCACGGCCGAATGCAGCGATTGCCTGCGGATGCGCCAGGAAGAATGCCGGCTCTTTCCATACTTTGGTTAACAGCTCATCAAAATCATCGGGGGTTGGTGAACCAGTGCGTGATTTCACTCTTTGTGCTGGCGCAATATTGTTCAACAGACCGTATTCTTTGTTGTTAATCAGTTCGCTTTCCTGACGCTCTTTAACGGTTTCAATGGTCAAACGCAATTGTTCTTTGATTTGATTATGCGGGCTGCTGTACAGGTCAGAAACACGGGTATGCACGTCTACCGCCGTGTTGACAGCATTCAGTACATACTCACGACCCCACTCTTCGTAATCCACAAAGGTAGCCGGAATCTCGCGTTCATCTTTTGCCGAACAATCCACCTCGATGGAGCTTGGATCCTTAACCTTATTAACACGGTAAATACCCGCCTCTACCGGCACCCATTGCATTAAATGCACCAGCCAGCGTGGCGTGATTGTGCCCATCATGGGGACAGTTTTAGTCGCATTCGATAATGTGCGCGCAGCTACGTCGCCTAATGCGGTATGGGCTTGATGTATATCAGTCATTGTTTTCTCCTGTGAAAATTTTAAATATGAAATCTGGGCTACTGTGCAGTTTCGTTCACTGCGTGTTCCTGGGTTTTGGCCTGGGTGACCTGGCTGTCCGGCGGCACGCTGCGGGTCAGCCAGACATTACCGCCAATGACTGAACCGGCGCCTATGGTGATGCGTCCGAGAATAGTGGCACCGGCATAAATCACTACGTCATCTTCAAGTATCGGGTGTCTGGCACTGCCTTTGATCAGGTGTCCGTGCTCGTCGGTAGGAAAGCGCTTGGCACCCAAGGTAACAGCCTGGTAAAGCCGTACATGGCGGCCGATGATGGCAGTTTCCCCGATGACCACCCCGGTTCCATGATCGATAAAGAAACCTTCGCCTATTGTTGCGCCAGGGTGAATATCGATGCCTGTGGCTGAATGCGCCAGCTCAGAAATGATTCTGGCAATCAGCGGCAATCCCAACTGATGCAGCTCGTGTGCCAGGCGGTAATTGATAATTGCAGATATGCCCGGGTAGCAAACCAGCACCTCATCCAGGCTGCGGGCAGCAGGGTCGCCTTCAAACGCTGCATCGAGGTCGGTATCCAGCAGCCTGCGGATTTGCGGCAATGTCTTTGCAAATGTGCGCGCTTTATTGAATGCCGCTTCTGTGCTGGGCGTTTTATCGTGCTCGGTATCTGCCGAATACCTCAGCTCCAGCTGAATCTGCGTATTCAGCTCACGCAGCGCTGCATCCAGCGTATACCCGACAAAATAATCGACGCTTTCCTCTTTCAACCCCGGGGTACCCAGCCGGTTAGGAAACAGCGCTGCGCTCAGGCCATCCACCACCTCCTGCAGCGACTTTCTGGACGGAAGTTTCGGCGGCTTATTCCGCCTGTGCCGCTGCTCCAATGAGCTTAACCTGACATCGCGCAGCGCTTGCACAATGTCAGGAATATCAAAGCTTTCGTTAAATGACGCTGTAGTAGGATGAAGCATATCAACACCTGTCGCAGAAATAAAAAAAGCCAGCGTGTCTCACGACACGCTGGCTTCCGGTTGTCCGGTCAGCACTGCAAATTCGAATAATAAAATTCAAATCATAAAAATTTGAATCATAAAAAATTTATGGTCAATGCCATTGCACGCAATGCACTAACTAGTTACATGCGCCCAATATACACCACTCGTGCTGCTAAAAAAAGAGTGCATATCAAATTATCTTTAATCGCTATCAGTTATATATATATTAAATATCATTCTTTCACATTATTAAATATTCTCGTTAAAGTTCAGTCCTCATTACTTTCGGCTAGAGAATTCCATGTTCAACAAACACATCATCCCGGCATTATTCGTTATTTCCAGCGCTCTGCTACCGGCAACGGCCAGCGCTGATACCACATTACTTAACGTGTCTTACGATGTGACGCGTGAGTTTTACAAAGACTTTAATGCATCTTTCACAAAATACTGGAAAGCAAAAACCGGCGAAACCGTCACCATCAATCAATCACACGGCGGCTCCAGCAAGCAGGCCAGATCTGTAGCCGACGGCCTTGAGGCGGATGTCATCTCCATGAATCAGGCACCTGACATCGATATCCTGTACGAACGCGCAAAACTGATTCCTAAGGATTGGCAAAAGCGCCTGCCCAACGATAGCTCGGCAACTAACTCAACCACCGTATTTCTGGTGCGTAAAGGTAACCCGAAGCACATCAAGGATTGGGATGACCTGGTTAAACCAGGTATTTCTGTCGTGATTCCTAACCCGAAAACCTCCGGTAATGGTAAATACAGCTACCTGGCGGCATGGGGTTACGTCATTAAAAAAGGCGGTGACGAGGCAAAAGCGAAAGATTTTGTAAGCAAACTGTTCAGGAATGTACCGGTGCTGGATGCCGGCGGCCGCGGTGCAACCACCTCTTTTGCCCAGCGTGATATTGGCGATGCATTACTCACGTTTGAAAACGAAGTTAACCTGATTAAAAAGGAGCTGGGCGACAGATTTGATGTTGTTTACCCGTCAGCAAGCATCCTGGCTGAAAACCCGATTGCCGTGGTTGATAAATTTGCCAAGAAACATAAAACACAAGCCGTTGCGCAAGCTTATGTCGAATATCACTTCTCAGAGGCCGGACAGGAAATTGCCGTACATCATTACTTGAGGCCTACGCTTGACTCTGTTGCGAACAAGTATAAAGACCGCTTTAAACCGATAGATTTATTTAGTGTAGATGAAGTATTCGGCGGTTGGGCAAAGGCTCAGAAAATACACTTTGCCGATGGCGGCACGTTTGACAAGATTTATCAAAAATAAGTGACCAGATTTATCAAGAATTAGATATAGCGTGATTTTGAAAGAAACAGACAGGAATACAGCATGGCAGATACGGACAATACAAACAATCACATTGAGCAGCTCAGGCTACAGCTGAAGGAAACCCTGCAGCTGGATCTGGATGACTACGGCCTGGTTGAACAGTCAACAGGCGAGTTTAACAGTACATTTTTAGGTGTCAGGCTCAACAGCGCTTTTCAGCCAATTTATGACATTCAGGCTGGTGACTTGTTCGGCCACGAGGCGCTGTTAAGGCCTTCATTGGGCGGCGAGCTTTCCAGCACCCCTGGATTCGCGTTTACCTATGCAGAGCAGGCTGGCAAGTTAGTGCAGTTTGACCGTGTGAGTCGAACCTTGCATGTGCTGAATTTCAGGCAGATTTATGCCGAAAATGGCCTGCTATTCCTGAATGTGCATCCCAAGCTATTAATTGCGGTCAATGCCCACGGCAAAGTGTTTGAAAGAATCCTGCATTCAAACTCGGTACCTACGGAGCGGGTAGTAATCGAGATTCAGGAAGGCCAGATTGAGCAGGAAAAACTACTGACTGAAGCCATAGACAATTATCGCGCCCGCGGCTACCGCATCGCGATTGACCGCTTTGGCAGCACCCAGTCGCATATTGATCGCCTGTGGAAATTTGCACCTGATTTTGTAAAGCTCGACCAATCCCTGATTCAGAAAGCCGAACAGAATGAGCGCATACGCAAAATCCTGCCCGGCCTGATCAAAATGATTAAGGATCTCGGCGCCCAGCCGGTGATTACCGGTATCGAAACTCAAGAGCAGCTGGATATTGCCATTGAGAGCGGCAGCAGTCTGGTGCAAGGGTATTTTCTGGCAAAACCGGTAACCGCCCATGAATTACAGCCGGCTAAATTATTCAAAGCCAGCGCTGCTAATACCCAGGTTAAAAGCGCAGCCTGATTCGATTTTACAGCCGGCTCACGGCAAAGGTTAACTACCGTGAGCCGGCAATCGCCACTTAATTACTATTGCTTATATCAATATGACTAATCATTATTTTTGTCATATATGTGCTTCTGTTACATTAGCGCGCTAACACAAATTAATCACTGACTATTATGGCAAAACAAAAAAACGTACTTCCGGGCTTTAATCTAACCCTAGGTTACACGCTGCTCTATTTAAGCTTGATAGTGCTGATACCGCTATCGGCCGCTTTTATAAAAACGACTGAACTCAGTTTCGACGAGTTCTGGGCTGTGGTTACAGCGCCGCGCGTGCTTGCATCTTATAAGCTGACTTTCGGCGCATCGTTGATAGGTGCGTTAATCAATGCGGTTTTCGGTTTGCTGACTGCCTGGGTGCTGGTACGTTATAGCTTTCCCGGTAAAAAAATCATAGACGCCCTGGTGGACTTGCCATTCGCACTGCCAACAGCGGTAGCCGGCATTGCGCTGACAGCCGTTTATGCCGGTAATGGCTGGATCGGGTCGTTGCTCGAACCGCATGGCATTAAAGTGGCATTCACGCCTATCGGCGTGATTATTGCACTTACATTTATTGGCCTGCCTTTTGTGGTGCGCACGGTACAGCCGGTGCTCGAAGACCTGGAAGCCGAAACTGAAGAGGCTGCTGCCAGTCTGGGTGCGAACCGCCTGCAAACGTTTACCAAAGTGATTTTACCTACCTTATGGCCGGCATTACTTACCGGTTTTGCGCTGGCCTTTGCCAGGGCCATTGGCGAATATGGCTCTGTGATTTTTATTGCCGGCAATGTGCCGTTTGTGTCTGAAATCACGCCATTAATCATTATTACCAAACTGGAACAATATGAATATTCAAGCGCTACCGCCGTTGCCGTGGTAATGCTGGTGATTTCATTCCTGCTGCTTTTTGCAATTAATGGCCTGCAATGGTGGGCGACCCGCCGCAACGGATCATCCTATTAAGCTTAATTAGGTTCATATCATGTCAAATACCACTTCGTCACAATACGCCAGCTATCACAACAAGGTCAGTCGCAGCCGCGCGACATCGGAACCTGTGTGGATACGCTGGTCATTGATTATCACTACTTTAGTGTTTTTAAGTTTATTCCTGTTTGTGCCTTTACTTGCGGTTTTCACCGAAGCGCTGCGCAAAGGCTTTGAGACCTATGTCAGCGCACTGACAGATTCAGACGCGCTTTCAGCTATCAAGCTAACCCTGATAGCCGCTGCCATTGCAGTTCCGCTGAATCTTGTATTCGGCGTTGCTGCAGCATGGGCCATTGCCAAGTTCGAGTTCAAGGGCAAAAGCATTTTAATCACCTTGATTGATTTGCCGTTTGCGGTATCGCCTGTCATTGCCGGCTTGATTTATGTGCTGATTTTCGGTCTGCAGGGATGGTTTGGTTCGTATCTTAGCGACCATGATTTCAAAGTCATCTTTGCCATTCCGGGCATCGTGCTGGCAACGATTTTCGTAACGTTCCCATTCGTGGCGCGTGAGTTGATTCCGCTGATGCAGGCGCAGGGCAAGGATGAAGAAGAAGCCGGCCTGGTGCTGGGGGCTTCCGGCTGGCAGATTCTCTGGCGCATTACTTTACCTAATATCAAATGGGGGCTGCTGTACGGCGTCATCCTGACCAACGCACGTGCCATGGGCGAGTTCGGTGCGGTTTCCGTGGTATCCGGCCACATCCGCGGCATGACCAACACCATGCCACTGCATGTAGAGATTTTGTATAACGAGTACAACTATGCGGCAGCTTTTGCTGTGGCCTCCCTGCTGGCACTGCTGGCATTAGTGACCTTAGTCCTTAAATCCTTTGTGGAATGGCAGGTAGCACGCAATGCCAGCATTAATGAAGACAGCAACTAAGGCAGCCATTTAAGTCATTGTCGGCGAATGTTTATTATTTAGAAAATTACAGTATTGGAATTAAACCCATGAGTATAGAAATCCGTAACGTAAGAAAAAACTTTGGCAGCTTCAGCGCGCTCAACGATGTCAGCCTGGACGTACCAAGCGGTGAATTAGTCGCCTTACTCGGGCCATCAGGTTGCGGCAAAACCACGCTGTTAAGAATCATTGCGGGTCTTGAAACACCTGACTCCGGCAATATCCTGTTTCACGGCGCGGATGCTACAGAACGCCAAGTCCGTGAGCGCGAGGTAGGTTTTGTGTTTCAGCACTATGCTTTATTCCGCCATATGACTGTATTCGAAAACGTGGCTTTCGGCCTGCGCGTAAGACCCAAGAGCACGCGACCATCGGACGCCGAAATCAAAAGGCGCGTGCATGAGTTGCTGGAACTGGTTCAACTGGATTGGCTGGCCGACCGCTATCCGCCGCAATTATCCGGCGGCCAGCGTCAGCGTATTGCCCTGGCACGTGCATTAGCTGTTGAACCTAAAGTGCTACTGCTGGACGAGCCGTTTGGCGCGCTGGACGCAAAAGTGCGTAAAGAACTGCGCCGCTGGTTACGTAGACTGCATGATGAACTTCATATCACCAGCATCTTCGTTACGCATGACCAGGAGGAAGCGCTGGAAGTGGCCGATCGTGTAGTGGTCATCAACAAAGGCCAGATTGAGCAGATTGGCACACCGCAGGACGTTTATGACCACCCGGTATCTCCATTTGTTTATCAGTTCCTCGGGAATGTGAACCAGTTTGACAGCCATATCCATAACGGTGAGGCAAAAATCGCAGGTGTAGATTTCAAAATTGAATCACATCAGCAAATACAGAATAGCCCAGCCGTAGCTTATGTACGTCCGCATGATATTGAGATCTTCAAAGAAGAAACTGGCTCCAATCCTAAGTTTGAAGCTTTTATCAGCTACGTGCATGCGATTGGGCCATTAGTCAGGCTAGAACTGCAGCGTGCAGATCATACTGAACTGATTGAAGCTGAATTGACGCAGGAACGCTTTAAAGAACTGGCTCTTAGCCAGGGTGATAAGGTATTTGTGTATCCGCGTAATGTCAGAGTGTTTCTGGATAAACAGCTCACGGCCTGATTTATCCACATTAATCTGCTACATAGAATAGCGCATGATTTAATTACTTGAATCATGCGCTTATTTTTTATACTGCCCGGTAAAACTACTACTCAATATGGTTAACACCGGTAACAAACAATTCACGTACCCGCTTTAAACCCCTTTTGCATTCATTGAATAGCCGCTCTGACATTGCAGCTACGGCACACACCTCAAGCGAGGGCTTCAATCCAATACTTAGTTATTCCACTCACGCTTATCAAGTAAAAGTCATAAGCTCTGATCGTCACAGCAGCGGATGTGTATCATTGGCTGGAACTAAGCATCCGGACGTCACCGTAACTGTAGCACACCAGTTTAAAACTGACGCTTATTCAGGCTAAACTAAGGTGAAAGTATGTCTATTGGCAGGGGGGGGGAATTCTATATTGGCAGTTGCCGCAAAGCTAACTGCAATGCAGAACACATTTTAACGAGGGCTGAGAAGTTCGCTATCGTCACACGGTAATGGATTCGTAGCGTACAAATAGAAACACC
>Ga0208887_100242_pt1 | contig 25035 bp, 32 predicted proteins | sample LakWasM106_HOW12_2_FD_183924 | JGI IMG/M metagenome (GOLD analysis project Ga0208887, IMG submission 183924) | Freshwater sediment methanotrophic microbial communities from Lake Washington under simulated oxygen tension - Sediment Metagenome... | ecosystem: Environmental > Aquatic > Freshwater >...
GATCTGTTGAAGTTCCTCAAGACCTTGTGATTACGTGAAGTTCAAAGACGCGACCGCAGCCCTCTTGCGAGGGCGGCGACGCCGCGCTGCCGGACCAACTGTGCATAACTGCGTGCTGTGCATAACGACCCTAAGTTGACATGCGGAAATCGATACTTGCTTCCGAGAAGCGGTCACCCAGCGCGATCGGGTTCTCGTATTTGGGGGTAGGCCGCCATTGAGGTGGTGTGCATGATCGCGGTCTACATGAAGGTGTGGCTCGACAAGCCCAAGAAGCATTAGCCGCCTGGTTGAGATTTCAGTTAGTCAGCTTTCACGAAAGGTTCAGTTTGCGCGGCTTGTGGCGGGGCGAGCTCTACCGCCAATGCGGTCCTGGCGAAGAGCTTCTTGATCAACGCCGCGAGCCGAGGGGAGTTCGAGTCGTTCGAAATCGCGCGGCAGGCGTCAATGAAGTGCTGGGTCGCCGTGCCGAAGTGAGCGTCGTAGGTCGCCCGTTGAAGGCGCATTTCGATCATCCGCCTCATAAACCGACGCAGCATCTCTATGTCCATGCCTCGTATTGCGGCATCGAAATCCGCGGCCGTAGCCCGCTTCATGGCTACCTCTTGCAGCGTTCCCCACCCGCTGTTATCGATGATGTATCTGCAGGCGTCGAGCACCGTCGCGCTCGCTTGGACGCGCGCCTTGGCGGCATCGAACGCCGCTTTGATATCCGGATGGATCGGGTTATTGAATGGGTTGTCGTCCTCGACATCGTGGTGATCTCGCGCCTCGAAGGCGGCTATCCACGCGTCGACGATCGCTTGGCCAAGCGCCTGTCCATTGGGGAGTTCGGAGAGTGTCTCGAAGAGCTGGGTCGCGACGTAAGGGTCCAGCAATTCAGCGCTAGCAGGAAAGTGGCCGGCCTCCGCCAGCAGATCGGCGTCGCTAACACGATGGTCCCAGAACGCCCGATTCAAGAAGTCGCGCGCCGTCTGCCTGGCTTGCAGTGCCTGCGTCTCAGCGACGAATCGGTCGACGATGGCCTGCACCCGGTCCGCGTCGCACAGCCCGGATTCCAAAAATTCGACAAGCACCTTCTCGAATTCGTCGCAGCCGTGGACGCCGAGTTCTTGCATGAGTAAGCGCCAGCGGTCCTCGCGCTTCTCCTGCTCGGTCGGCTCTGCGTTCTTGTCCCGTCCGAAATGCATCCAGTCCGGGTTCGCCACGTTCAGCGCGAATTGGAAGTCGGGCCCGTCTGAGATGCCGCGGTAATGAATCGCGCAAAACAGGACGATCGATGGGATCACTCGGGTCTGTATCGCTTGGTCCAAATCTCGGCTAGCCAAGATCTGGTTGGCGGTCTTCACCACCTTGCCCACTATGCGGATGTTGGTAAGTCCGCAGACCGCAGTCGCCCGTCCTAGCGCCTGCTCGTATTTCGATGGCGTCAGCTTGATGGCGATCGAGAACGCTTCCTCCGGGGAGGTCGACAGCCTGACTTCCTCATCGATGACCTTTTCGCGAAAGGTCGCCCACAGCTTCGACTGGTCGCCGTCCGTGGATAGCTGGTCGTCGTTCAGGACTATTGATCCGGCAGGCTTTATTCGTAAACCTTGCTCGGGCTGAGGTGTCGAAGCCCCTCGACGGGCTCAAGTTGAACGGCATCGGGACTCTGCAATAAACCTTGCCGGATCAATAAGACAAACTTCACGCGGAACTGCTTTGAGTAGTCGTCGATGAAGCCCAGCACCTCGTCGATACCCAGCTTCGCGTGCTTGCGCTCAATGTCGTCGATGACTATTAGCTTCTCTCGGAGCACCACCGGTGCCATCAACAACACGTTGAGGTCCTTTAGGGCGGCCAACGCCTTGTAGTGCTGCGAGGCTGCGGTCACTCCTGCGTTAAAGAGACTCTTGATGCCGTCAAACACGCCGCCGTGCGATTCGACGCCGGGAATGGCCGATTCGATCAGCTTACGCTTGACCTGGTCGACGCTCGAGAGGCCGAACAGCGACACGTAAAGGGCCTTCTTGACCGTCTCGTCGTCTGATACATCCTTGACCTCGTTCCACAGGTGCGTCTTTCCGGTGCCCCACTTGCCCGACAGCGCTATGACGCTGTTCTCGTCCTGCCCTAGCAAGCGGACCAACCGCTCCTTCGTTTTTGATAGAGACACGCTTTGCCCCTTTTGTGAACGCGACGGAGGTCGCCCTTGCAGGTTCCCGATGTATCGTTCTAAAAGTCCATGACCATTCTGTTAGCCCTAGAGGCCAATCTGACGCCCTGCATTAGATCAGCCCCTAATCATGTTCTCATGTTCTCATGTTCGTCTTCCATAAAGCTGTCGGTTCTCGATGACCGCTCTTGGCCGAGAGCGTGAATCTGGCAACGTGTCTGGAAGCTGCCCTTCGTTGTCGTAGCCCGACTTCCTTGCAGCATCGCTAGGCTGGTGTCTCAGCGCCTTGAAGCGCATCCTGTCGAGCCCTCAACTCGATAGGAGATCATCATGGATACCGAAGGCCAAACCGCACATCACGAGCCGTGGAACAAAGGCAAGATTGTTGGGCAGAAGGCACCCTTCAAGGTGAAAGACATCTGGGCGCTGCGCGTACGCCTTCAGATGGAAGGGCGGGTTCGTGAACTCGCGCTGTTCAACCTCGGCATTGACAGCAAACTTCGCGGATGCGATCTCGTTGCACTCAAAGTGCGTGACGTGACCCATGGTGACCAAGTGGCTACGCGGGCCATCGTCATGCAGCACAAGACCAAACGACCGGTCCAGTTCGAGATCACTGGAGTCACCCGGGAAGCCCTGCAAGCCTGGATCAAGAAGGCAGAGCTGAAGTCAGATGACTTTCTCTTCCCCAGCCGACTTCACGAGTCACCACATTTGGGAACCAGGCAGTACGCCCGGATTCTTGGGCACTGGGTGGACGAACTTGGGTTGGATCGATCTGAGTACGGGACCCACTCGATGCGCAGGACCAAGGCAACTTTGATCTATCGCCGGACCAAGAACCTGCGAGCAGTGCAGTTGCTGCTCGGCCATTCCAAACTTGAGTCCACGGTGAGGTACCTGGGTATCGAAGTCGACGACGCCCTTGAGATCTCCGAGCAGACAGAGATCTGAATTGAGCGATGGGAGCGGCACGCCCCAGTGCAGGGGTAGCCGCCCTCAATGGCAGCTTTGTGGAGTTCGACGGAAGCGGCGCTCTCGGCCAAGAGCGACCAACTGATGTGAGAACCCGAGCGGCAGTTTGAGGCTGGGAGCAGTCGTTCGTCAAGGACTGCTTTGCGGCAATTCAGTGCCGGGCAGCCCTGGGACACGCGGTGTGGAAGCGTCCCGCCAAAACAGAGCACCAGATTCAGCCAAGTCTTATTGATGCCCTGGCTTGCTTCCCGCAAGGAGCGGGTCAGTCCTTGAAGACGTCGGCTACGCCAGACCGGATTGCGGCGACCACGAACTTGGCCGACAGCAAACAGCCGATACGATGGAACGAGTCACCCTTGTTCTTGCCGCCGTCGTCGACCACAGCCTTTGCCGCAAAGAAGGCTGTGCGTGTCTTGGCGTGCCTAGCCGCCTCAAAGACGGAGTAGACCTCCATGTCGAAGCCAGCGAGCTTGCGTTGGCCAACCGCCAACGTGGCTGTCTTGCCATGCTCGGCAATGACCGCACTTCCGCTGCTCGTCGGCACACCTGTCTTGATGCTGCACCCGACCCGCTCCTTGCCCTTGGGCACCTCGGTCTTGCCGGCGTCCAGCCCGTGCAGCAGGTAGGCGAGCAGAGCGTTGTCTGAGGCAACTTCCACCAGCTTGTTCTGCACGGAGACGTCAAGCTGTACGTCATAGTGCTCGGCCTTGAAGCCCGCCGCGCTCCACTTCCCAGCATCATGCTGGTGGCAAATTTGGGTCACCAGCAGGTCGTACATCTCCGATTCGCCTGCAACGCCGCCGCAGATACCGCTCATGCAAATCAGCCGGGGCTCGAACCGGTCGAGCGCAAGGGCCGAGGTTACGGCCGCGGACACAAGACCCATGCGCTGCGCCCGTACGATGACGGTCTGGTAGGAGCCGACTTGCATCTCGCGGCAGCAAAGGCCAGAGATGGTTTTCACCGGCCCCCAACTGTCACCTAGTCCCTCGAAGGCTTCAGCCTCCTTCTCCAACGCACACACGATAACCACGTCGAACTTCTTCTTGGGCTGGGCCGCCAGCAACTTGATCTTTAGGGCGTCGCGCCACTCGCCGTGGTCGGTAAATGGGATGACATTAATGTCGACCAGGTTCAGGTTGTAGACGAAGTCCCCTTCATCCAGGCTGTGGCGCGTGAGCACGATGGCCGGTGTGCTGAACGACTTGCTTAGGTAGTGACGCGTCGCCTCCACCAACTGCTCATGGTGATCTTCGACGGTGCCGTCTTTGGCCGACCTGGGTACCAGCAGGTCTAGCAAGATCAAGTCGAACTTGGTGCTCGCCACCGCACGCGTGTAGTCCAGCCAGTTTTTCTCGCGCTGTAGGGCTGCGTCCGGAATGACTGAGTGGACATGGGACGCGATCTGCTCGTACTTTGGGTCATCGTCCTCCAAGATTAGAATTTTCATAGGAGCTCCAGAACTGAATACAGGTCGGCCTTCCACTGGTTGTCGTTTTCCAGATAGCGCACGCAGCCGGCCACGTTGATATCAAATTTGTCGAATATTTCCTGCTTGGCCTGCTCTACCGGAATAGGAAGGGCGGATTCAAAAGTGAAGTGCAACACCTGCCAACCTGTAAGGTCCGCAGATGACAACCACCTCCTCGCACTATCACCAGCTCAAGCCTGAAGACCGCGTCACCATCGCCAGCCTAAGGCAGCAGAACCACAGCGTACGTGCAATTTCCCGGCAACTGCACCGCTCCCCGGCGACTATCAGCCGGGAACTGCAGCGCAATGCATCTTCATCTGGCTATGGCAGCGCACATGCCCAGTGCCAGTCCCTGCAGCGCAGACGCTGTGGCAGGCCAGCTATCAAGCTGCATCCCGAGTCGATCCTGGCCTCCCTGGTGATCCATCTGCTGCGGCTGCGCTGGTCGCCCGAGCAGATTGCCCTGACACTGGCGCGCTTGTATCCCCCCGGCCATGAACACCGCGTGTCACACGAAACCATCTACAACTGCATCTATGCCATGCCCATGGGTGAGCTGCGCAAAGAATTGATCGCCACCCTGCGCCACGCCCACAACAAGCGGCTGCCGCGCAGCAAGGGCAAGGACCGCAGAGGCCAGATTCCCGACATGCTGAGCATCCATGTGCGCCCGCCCGAGATCGAAGACCGCCAGTTTCCCGGGCACTGGGAAGGTGATCTCATCAAGGGAGAAGGCAATGCCAGCGCAGTCGGGACCTTGGTGGAACGCACCAGCCGGCTGGTGATGCTGGTCAAGCTGCCTGAGTTCAAACCCGCTAGTGCCACCAACGTCTTGCAGGCCTTCACGGACAAACTGCTGGGCATTGCGCAGCCGATGCGGTTGAGCATGACGTACGACCAGGGCCGGGAGATGTCCATGCACAAGAAACTCAGTGAGCAAACCGGCATTGCCGTGTACTTCTGTGATCCGCATAGCCCTTGGCAAAGAGGCTCCAACGAGAACATGAATGGCCTGGTGCGCCAGTACCTGCCCAAGGGGACGGATCTGAGCATCTACAGCCAGGAGCAGCTCGATGCGATTGCCGATGAAATCAACAACCGACCAAGGAAGGGACTGGGAGTACGATCACCGCTGGCGGTATACCGCGAACTGCTCGTGAACAGCCCGCAGCACTCCACCCTCATTCACTGAAATCCAGGGTGTTGCACTTCACTTTTGAATCCGCCAAGGCTCTCGATCTCAATATCAGGATATTGGGTCAGGATGATGCACGGCGTGTTGGCGCCATTCTCCGAATAGACGATGGTAAACAGGACGTCTAGTCCTCCAGACGACAACGGAAAAGGCGAGCCGCTGCCCGCTTGCGGCTCATGGCTGTGAATCGACATATCGATGATGGCCAAATCGAATGTCTGCGAACCCAGCAGTGCGGTTGCCGACGCCAGCGCTTGACATACCGATATTTCCAGCGTGCCCGTGAATACGCTATTCAAGTAAGCCCGGACACCTTCTAGCTTGAAAGCGTCATCCTCGACGATCAAGCACCTGACGTGATCAGTGTTCAAGAGCATAAATAAACGTGATTCGCACCTCGTTGCCGACGACCTGATACTGGTCCAGCACAAACTCATGTCGATTATGTGCTAACAGCATCAGCTTGGAGATTCCGCTCTTGTCCTCATACATATTCGCGTCCATGAAGTCCGCCAGCTTGCGCTCCTCGATTTCTGCCGACACGGCGGCCGGGTCGTCGGTCGGCCTGATGGACGACCTGAACTCGACCACTAGCCGCTTGCCCTTATCGCGCACGATTTCGAAGTTGCGCCTCAACGGCTGGCTGAGGTCACCGTACTTGGCCGCATTGCGCACAGCAATGGCGAACGAGTCATAGATCAAGTGATAGAAATCGCCGACCAGTTCAATCTCTTCTTTGCTGCTGTCGGCTCCAGCCTGTGGATCGAAGTCGGGGATGGTGTCCTTGACTTCGGCCACTGTGGCTGCGAACAGCAGCGACACCGTCGCTATGGGCGCCACGATCGACGGCCTCTTGAACCAGCCGAACATTACGGCCAGCTTACGGTCGATCGACAGCTGCAGTTCGCGCCGGAACGAGTCTGCTAGGCGCGCGTCGGCCGGTGCCGCCGCCGGCACTAGCTCCTGCAGCAGAAACTGCTCGTTCTTCAGCGGCGCCTGCTGCGCGCGCAAGTAACGGGTCACGGCGCCCAGGTCCAACTCCGCGAGGCGCCAGCAGTAGTCGATCATGGTTTGATCGATGCCGGCGATGGACGTTGTCTCGCTGTAGTTACTACTGATGACCTTGACGGCTGATGACAGTACCTCCTGCTTGGCGGACCAGTAAACCTCGGGGGTCAGCAGGCCATGGGGCTTGGACTTCGAGTGCACGTGCAGGCGCTCGGCGATGATGGCCTGGACCGCCTTGTTGTAGGAGCCCTTCCAAGTGTCCCATTTCGCAGCGAATGGCCCATGGTCGAACAGAGGCTTGAATCTGGGGTTAGCCTGGAGCGGGTTGATGACGCTTGAATACAGGTGGCCATGGAAGGTACCGTGGCGGATGCGTCGTCCAAGGTATGACGCGATGCCGAACACTGCATTGGAGCAAAACGCGATGTAGCTCTGGGTCATCACCAGATGCAGTATCGTTTCGTCGCAGGTGACCGCGACGCCCTTTTTGCCGGAACCTGTTGAGGTCAGCGCGCTATTTAACTCGATCATCATCTCGTCCTCGATCCAGGACGCGAAGCGCGAGGGGTCGACGTAAATACGGTGGTCGTCGATTTCGTTACGGACGCGATTGATCTGGTGATCGATACGAACCGCGCGGGCGCGCTGCAGGAAATGCTCATCACCTGTGAAAGTGGCCATCCATTCATGCAGTGATGCACGAATCTCCGGAATGTCGGCGCGATGCGGCGCTAGCGTGGTGAGTTTTGCCAAGAAATCTTCGGTCGCGATGTCGTAGATGTATTCGGCGACGTAGGGATGAGATTTCTCATAGGATTTGACCAGCTCAACGAGCGAGCCGTTGTGGTACTTGAGCGCCGTATCCTCCAACAGTTTGCGCAGGAGAAAGCTGTCGAGTTCGTTCTTACTGCGCTTGGCCAGCAACAGCAGGAGGATGAGCCGAACCAGGCCGTCCTTGGCCAGTTTGGCGGCCGTGCGCACCGCCCGGATAGGGACGGTGCGCGCCAAGTCGCGCGTCACGCCCATCAGTTTGAGAAGATCCTCCTTCTCAAAGCCGATTTGGCCTTCTGACTCGGTGAGCCAGTAGTTGAAGAGGGCCGACCGCGTAGCGGTACCCGACAGCTCAAGCTGGGCCAGGGCAATGTAGCCGTGCTTGGTGAACGGTGTACCGCTAATCAGGTCGCGCGGTGCAGCTTCTCCCACCCAAGCGCGCAACTGCTCGGCAAGTGCCGGCGGCAGCTCGGCCGCCTCGTCCCGCGAGGCGTCGTAGTAGTTGTCGATGAGGATGCGATAGCGCCTGATCGGGTCGTACTCCATCCAAGCGCTGGAGTGCTTGAACAGCGTGTACTCGCTTTCTACGTTGTCTGGCTCATAGGTAGCGACCAATTGTCCGAACAGCTCGGCCCGACCCAGCGCCCGGGCAATCTCGGAAAGAGCGGGGTAGTCGCCCAGCTCGAACAGGTGGGCGTTGAACTTCGCCAGAATGACCGCGTTGTTGATTTCCACGCAGAAGTGACCCACTAACCCCCAGGATTTCCATCTAAACCTGACCCACGTACTAACCCTAACCTGCTGCTTTGTTGATCAGCAGGAGACCAGGAGTGATAGACGTGGCAACACTGAGTGTCATCAGGCGCTGGGCCCTGCGAGAGCAGTTGTCCATCCGAGAGATCGCCCGCCGCACGGGCCTCTCGCGCAACACCATCCGCAAGTACCTGCGCGCAGGCGAGGCCGAGCCGCACTATGCCAAGCGGGTCAGTCCATCCAAGCTCGATCCCTTCGCATCGAAGCTCTCGGGCTGGCTCAAGACGGAAGCTGGCCGATCCCGCAAGCAGCGGCGTACCGTCAAGCAGATGTACGCTGATCTGCAGGCCCTGGGCTATACCGGCTCCTACAACCGGGTTGCCGCCTTTGCCCGGCTGTGGCAAGAGCAGCGCATGGTGGCCCAGCAGACCACCGGCCGCGGCACCTTCGTTCCCCTGGCCTTCGGCCCAGGTGAGGCCTTCCAGTTCGACTGGAGCGAGGACTGGGCAGTGCTGGCCGGAGTGCGCACCAAGCTGCAAGTGGCCCACTTCAAGCTCAGCCACAGCCGAGCGTTCTACCTGCGCGCCTATCCGCTGCAGACGCACGAGATGCTGTTTGACGCTCACAACCATGCGTTCGTAGTTCTGGGCGGTGTGCCCCGCCGTGGCATCTACGACAACATGCGCACCGCTGTAGACCGGGTGCGCCGTGGCAAGGAGCGCGACGTCAATGCGCGCTTTGCGGCCATGGTCAGCCACTTCCTGTTCGAGGCCGAGTTCTGCAATCCCGCGTCGGGCTGGGAGAAGGGCCAGGTGGAGAAGAACGTGCGCGACGCCCGCCATCGTCTGTGGCAGGTGGTGCCGCCATTCCCAGGCCTGACTGAGCTCAACGCCTGGCTTGAGGAGCGCTGCGTGGCCTTATGGAATGAGATCGAGCATGGCAAGTTGCCGGGCACCGTCGCGGATGTCTGGGCTCAAGAGAAGGCAACCTTGATGCCGATGCCTCGGCCCTTCGATGGCTTTGTGGAGCACACCAAGCGCGTCTCGCCCACCTGCTTGGTCCACTTCGAGCGCAACCGCTACAGCGTGCCGGCCCCGTATGCCAACCGGCCTGTAAGCCTGCGGGTCTACGCAGACCGCTTGGTGATTGCCGCCGAAGGCCAGATCGTGTGCGAGCACCAGCGCCTGATCGAGCGTAACCACCATGGTGCTGGGCTGACCGTCTACGACTGGCGCCACTACCTGGCGGTGCTGCAGCGCAAGCCCGGAGCCTTGCGCAATGGTGCTCCGTTCCTGGAGCTACCAGCGGCCTTCAAGCGACTGCAGGCCACCTTGCTCAAGCAACCCGGCGGCGACCGGGAGATGGTGGAGGTTCTGGCACTGGTGCTGCACCACGACGAGCAGGCGGTACTCACCGCAGTGGAGCTGGCACTGGAGTCAGGTGCTGCCAGCAAGACCCACATCCTGAACGTGCTCCATCGCCTGCTGGACGGCAAGCCCGCTCCAGCACCGGTCACTTCGCCCCAGGCCCTCAAGCTGGCGGTGGAACCCCAGGCCAATGTGCTTCGCTACGACCAATTGAGGGAGGTGCGCTATGCGTCATGACCCTGCCATCGCTTCCATCGTGATCATGTTGCGCGAGCTCAAGATGCACGGTATGGCCCAGGCGGTTGCGGAACTGGCTGAGCAAGGTGCACCGGCCTTCGATGCGGCACAGCCCATCCTGTCTCAACTGCTCAAGGCCGAGACCGCCGAGCGGGAGGTGCGCTCGGTAGCCTACCAATTGAAGGTGGCCAGATTCCCGGCGTACCGGGACCTGGCTGGGTTTGACTTCGGCCACAGCGAGGTGAACGAGGCACTGGTACGCCAGCTGCACCGGTGCGACTTCTTGGAGAACGCCAACAACGTGGTGCTGGTGGGTGGACCGGGTACGGGCAAGACCCACATCGCCACAGCCCTCGGGGTGCAAGCCATCGAGCACCATCACCGCAGGGTGCGGTTCTTCTCCACGGTGGAGCTGGTCAATGCGTTGGAGGAGGAGAAGGCCAACGGCAAGCCCGGACAGTTGGCCCACCGCCTGGCCTATGCCGATATGGTGATCCTGGATGAGCTGGGCTACCTGCCGTTCAGTACGTCAGGAGGCGCCTTGCTGTTCCACCTGCTGTCCAAGCTGTACGAGCGCACCAGCGTCGTGATCACCACCAACCTGAGCTTCAGCGAATGGGCCAGTGTGTTCGGGGATGCGAAGATGACTACGGCATTGCTGGACCGGCTTACGCATCACTGCCATATTCTGGAAACCGGTAACGACAGCTATCGATTCAAGAACAGCTCTGCACAGCAACCACCACAGACCACCAAGAAGGAGAAGACAGCCAAGAACTTATCCACAACGTGAGCGTGAAGTTCACAAACCAGGGTGGGTCAGATCGAGATGGAAATGGTGGGTTAGGTTTGCGTGGAAATCAACAGTAGGCGTGATCGTCGCTATCGACACGGCTATGCTGGGTGGACTAGGTGCAGCCTTCAGCACGACGGAGGCGGCAATGCGCACGCATTGGGTAGTTTTGTTCTGCCTTGCTGCGTCGATTTTCCTGGGTATCGGTCTGGCCTGCGCATCGATGGCGGTGTTGCCTCGCGTCACCGGACCTTGTTCTTCCTTGCTTTTCTTTGGACGCATAGCAAACGGTGAGGAGGTTGATTACACCAACAGCTTCAAAGGTGCTTCCGTTGATGCGTTGCTCACGGATTGGACGGCCCAAATTCACCGCAATGCCCAGATTGCCTGTGACAAATTTCGCTGGGTTCGACGCGGGATGTTGTGGTCGTTTCTGGCCATTCTGCCGTGGTTCGCTGCCATCATCACATTGGTTCATAAGTAACCGGTGCTCAGGGCGGCACGTGCAAGAAACGACGTCCAACACAAACCGCTCGTCGTCGGAGTGCAGAGCGTCACAATGTGCGAAGTTGCATCCAAGCACTCGGTATGGAGATAGCGTTGCCCAAGACACTCACCCAGATGAAAAAACGCCTTGAAGAGGCGATGAATGAAGCCCATGAAGCCGAGGAGATCATTCCGCTGATGAAAGAGGTGATCGCCAGGTTTGAACTGGTGCCGGACGACCTGTTTGAAACGGGTACGCCGGAATCCAAAGTGGGTATCCGAAAGACGTCCCGAGTAGATCAGCCATCAGGTGGTGAAACGAGCATGTACCGAGACGCCCATGGCAACACATGGGTGGGCAAGGGCCGCCGTCCCAAGTGGTTGATCGAAGCCTTGGAGAGGGGCAAAACCCTTGAAGATTTCTTGCCTCGTGAAAGGCGTCTTCGAAGCGCTAAGTAGTTGTGGCTAAAGGACTTTAGTCAGTCGAATTCCGTTTTTGCATAGAAACCGAGGTTACCCCAGCCTGGCCGACCGCAGCGCACCTTTTCTGAGGGCGAGACCTCAATGATGGCCAGAAGTTTGGCAGGGAGGTGGGGCTGTTGCGTCACGGCTTGGGGCTCCTTTTATGCGTTTTTCATCGGCGCAAACGCCGGCATGGCCAACTGAGATGGAGCATCCCATTGCCACCGGCATTCTGCGCCAAAGCGCGCTGCCCAGTATGCGACCGTATGGCTTTTGGGCGTGCGTGCGGAAGAAGTGAGATTCGAACTCACGGACGATTTACCGTCGCTGGTTTTCAAGACCAGTGCAATAGGCCACTGCTCATAAAAAGCTAATCAAAGCTGATCACGATTTATCGCGTTCGCGGCGGTATTGCTTCGGGGAATAGTGCGTGCGCACCGGATCAAACCGGCCCTGCTGTTTACGAGAGCGCATGAGCCGCGCTGGCTTCTTACCGCGACGAGCACCCGTGCGAAAGAGTCCTGCCAGTTTGATCGCCAGCGCCAGCGCCAGCAGTGCACCCAAAACAAGCCACGGATGAGCAATGGCCCACTGAGCGGCGGTCTTTATTGATGCGACATCGAGACTCATGCTTCAGTTGCAGTCGGTTCGAAACGGCAAAGATCCTGCTCAGCTGACATGCGCGCCGATGAGCTTGGCCATTTCGAACATCGAGACTTGGGGCTTGCCAAAGACTTCCTTGAGCTTGGCATCGGCGTTGATCATGCGCTTGTTGCTGGCGTCCTGAAGGTTGTTGGCCTTGATGTAGACCCACAGCTTGCTCACGATCTCGGTGCGCGGCAGTGGAGCGGCGCCGACGACTGCGGCCAGGGCGGCGCTGGGCTTGAGAGGCTTCATGAAAGCCGGGTTCACCTTCTTCTTGGCGGCGGTATTTTCGTTGGACATGGTGTTTTCCTTTTGCTGGTTGAGAAATGTGTGATTCGAAACTGTGAATGGCTACTGCGGGCGCTTCGATTTCAGGTTATCTCTGATCGTCCGAAGCGCAATGGGCCAAGTGACTCTGTGCTAAATCTGGTTCCCGATGCGGGCCGTCATGCGCCCGGTTCGCGGGTCTTTGGCGACCGTCACGTCGAGTACCTTGATGCTGGGCGTGGTGAGAGTTGCCGGCCCCATGGTTACGGTGCGTGTGCCGAGCACGCCTTCTGCATTCGAGGCGATCTGCACAGAGGCACTGCTGCCCTGCGCTCCACCGTAGTTCGCCAACGAGAAGCTGTATTTACCTTCGGCAAGTTGAGTTGTGTCGCAGTTGGGGACGCCCTGGGGAGAGTTGCTGCCGTATTTTTCCTTGAATTTTTGCATCGCGTCCTCAGCCTTCTTTTCGGTGGTGAGGACGCCATTGAAGAACCCAAAGAGCAGGCCACCGCTGATGCAATTTGATGGCGATGGCGATGGCGATGGCTGCGCGGCCACTGGCGTGATGGTGCTGCAGGCGATGGTGGCGGCTAGGACGGCCGCCGTGATGCGCTTCAAGGGCTTATTCACAGGTGTCCCCCTCGGGCAAAGACCACACACTGCCACTGAGCGCCTTGTTGTAGGCCATGTAGGCTTTGAGTCGAGCCTTAGTATTGAAGGTCATCGAAACAATACTGTCCGACACGACATAGGGGTTCGTTTCTCGGGTTGCGCTGTTGAACTGGTCAAACAGGCAATTAGATGCCCGAGATCCTTCGATCTTGAGCGTCTTGGCCGCGATGCGATCACCTTCTGGCAAGTCGAACACCTGCTGGTATGCGCGAGCAAACTGCATCGTCGCTCCCAACTGAGCGCCCTGGAACTGTCCCTTCAAGCTCGCTTCGATGTCATCGCGCACGCCATCGCTATTCGCATCAGGCCCCTTCAGGTCTGTGCTGCGATCCAGCTTGGGCAGCTTGCCATCGGCTTCAAGGGCTGCAATGCGTTCTTTGTCGTTTTGATAGTTGGCGGTGGTGCCGCTTCCACCGCCACACGCCGCAAGTACGGCCGCTGCCAAGAATGGAGCGGCCAGATTTTTTATGAATGCCATTGAATTTTCTCTGTTGAAGTAGTACCGCAACAGCTCATCGCGAACTGCCGCAGCGCCTTTGTCTCAATTGAGGTGCGACTGGGGCTGCAAGGCCTACTTGGTTTCCCGGCGCCAATCCCATGGGGGTGTTGGATTCTTGTCTGACCACAGGCCTGTTTTCGCCTGCTGGGCCGCTTGTTCGGCTTCGGCGTAGTCCCGGCGCTCGTTCTTTGGCTGGTCGCGCTCGTAGCGCTTGTAGTGCCATGCCATGCCCTTCTGGATCTGGTGAAGGTTGGCGTCCTGGCCATCTTGCGTGCCGATGCGCCCGAGGATGCGCCCATAGCGATCTTGCTTGTCGTAGGTGACGGTCACGGTCTTGCCATACACGAGGTTGGCCAGCGATTGCTTGGAGACCTGGCCGAATGGCTGGTGCTTTTCCGGGGCGTCAATGCCGGTGAGACGAACGCGGTGCTGCTGCAGGCCGGCATCCAGCACGGTGATAGTGTCGCCATCGGAAACCCCCACTACTTTGCCTTGCAGCTGGGCGGCGTGTGCTTGAAAGGACAGGATGGTGGCCGCGACCGTGGCAAGGCCAAAACGAAGGTATTTGTGCATATTCTTTTTCAGAGGTTTTGGTGAAGGAGTCCTTGAGGGGACGGCGCTACTGGGGACGGCGCTACTGAATATCGCTCGCCACTTGCTGGCCGAATTCGGTTTTGGCATCAATGGCCTTGACGATTTCCTTCAGACAGTTGTCCATCTGCTTGGGCGTGCTGTGGCGCAAGATCTCTTCATGCGCATCAATGGCCCAGGAAACTGACTGCATCCCTAGACCGTCAAAGCCGTATTTGCTCGTGGACTTGCGCCGCTCTTTGCAGCGGCTCAGCGCTGACAAGGCAGGGGCGAACTGAGCGGCGAGTTCGGCATCGATCTGCTCAGCGCGTAGCGCGGCCAACTGGATGGCGATGTACAGCTGCCGATGGCTATCGTCATCAGCGGAGCCGTCGCACAGACGAGTGAAAGATTCGCGCAGCTTGATGAAGTCGCCGGTCAGATCCCGCTGCTCATACTGCCGGCAATCGTCCAGCAGGGCGATTGGGAGAAGGGACCGGGACACGGCATCGCGCACACCGGCCTCGTCCAGTTTTTTGACCTTGCGGCCGGGTTGAAATCTGTTGAGCAGCTTGGCTCGCTGGCTTTGCTGCAGGCGTGCGAGATGGTTCATACGGCGCACCCTCCCAGGGCTGGTCCGTGCAGCATTTGACCTTCAGGCGTCTGCGATGGCACGTGAAAACGGCCATTCCATTTCCGGCCTGCACTTTCCATCTTGCGCCATGCGCCGCCGTCGATTGCCGGTGCAGTTGTTCCAGCGGGCGAGTTCTCAATCGTGATTATGGACATGGCCTTGATTCTTGATTAATTAATATCGCCCAGATGGTGGGCCGTTAATGTGTGATTTAACCTTGATAATTAAGGATAGCAGCAGGCGCCCGCGTGTCAATTTAATCGAGGGGCTTTTTGAATATCTTTAATACCCCAGTTGAGGCGGGTCCGAATAATCACTTTTTCTGCCGCCTGAATCAGTTCAGGACAACCCGAATGTGATTGAGACGCCTCATGCTCCTGGGAATCCCGCGTGGTCTTGTCCGACTGGACGGGTTGAGGCGGGTTTAGTTCTTGGTCGTGCATTGGGTTGGAGCCCCCCAGGGGGAGCGTAGATTGCCGCGCAGCGTGTCTGGCACTGAGTCGATGTAGGCATCACGGTCCTGTCCCGAGTAGCTGTCCACATCAGGAATCGCAGTGCTGGAATCACCTTGCAACCCCACGGAGCTGTCGCCGGGGTGCGAGAAATGCAGCGTGCAGGTGGCGCGAGGGAGTGTGCTGGGTCTGCCGGCCGCGCCTGGGGGTATGTGATCAGGCGGAAGTTGATTGGTCACTGGCGATCTTTCCTTGCCTTGCTGAAACCTGGGCACGCAAGTCTTCGATTTGTTCCAGTGAATGAATAGCGCTGTGGATTGTTTGTGTTTGCTGCATGTTCCGTGCCTAATTAGAAGTGCCCAGTTGTTGTTGCGGCGCTGCCCCATTGACAGGGCGATGCAGGTGCTCGGCAGCAGCAGCCTTCATACCCGCCATGCTCGCAACTGCAGCATCTCGGTCACTGGATCGAGTGCTCCGAATAGGCAGCTCGCCATCGATGTTGGTGTGAGCTTCGATGTACTGCTCAATGGCGCGCTCAATTTCAGGCGGGTGCGCAAAGTTGTGGACAAGTTGAGCTATGCGATGCACCCAGCCAAGCGCGAATTCATTCCCAAGTCGGGTGGCCCTTTTTTTCCCGCCGCGCAAAGCGGTGATTTCGCCCAGGTTCTCTTTGATCCATGCGCCTCTGGCCGCTTTGCAGCGGCGAACCAGGACATCGGCGGTGTAGGCAGCGACTTGCGCTTGCCCCTTCAGCCCAACGAAGATGAAGCTGCCATCGTTGATGGTTTTGATTCGCGCCGTGGCTGTGGGGACATAACTGCCCACCATCATGCTGCAGCCAAATGCCTTGCCGACTGTTGAGGCCAAATACGCTTCCCACTGTTCGGGCTTGTTGCGCGCCATGGTGCGGCTTTTAATTTTGGCCTCACCAATATCCCCCATGATGATTCCCTCCGCTGTGACGCCATGCTTCTCCATCAGCGCATGGGCCTGTCGCATCGCTGTTGCGGCTTCATTCGGGTTATCCGAGGCTGACAGAGCCAGGCATTTTTTGATCTTGCCGAGGATTTTTGGGTCGAGTTCTTGCATGGCTGATTGCTTGTGAGGTGCAGGTTTTATTGACCAACAGGGCGCCAGAAAAAGGAATGGGGCGACTGCTCGTGTTGGCATGCATGGATAATTCTCTAATGACCTGATGGTCAATAGGCGCCTTCCGATTTGAGCTTGGCTCCCTGCTCCAGAATCTTGGCGATGCTCCAGCGGCTGACATCAACTTGGCCCAGGTTATTGATGGCGAGCCGTGCACCGGAAGCGCTAGAGGGGTTGCTGGAGATACAGACGATGGCGCCGCTTTTGTGGACGGCAGTTCGTGAAACAGGATCGGTGCTCCACATGGAGCGCCAAGATCGGTTGCGATGGTTTTGCGGCATCAGGAGCTTTTCAGAGTTTTGGTTCGACAAAACCCAGCAGGCGCATCGCTTGCAGGATCTGCTCGGTAGACACGCCGTCTGGTGCGCAGCGGTTATTGCCCACGGCTTTTTTCAATGCATCCCAGGCAATGGTATGGGCCCGTTCGCTTTGGTAGTCTTCCAGGCGCAGATAGCATCGACCGGGCGATATGTAGGCGCCGCCATCAGCCGTCAATGAGTCGCGAAACAGGCGCTTTCCGTTGCTGACATGAATCCACTTGTGCCCGATTTTCTCCACCAGAACAATTTGGGGCTCAAATTTCCCGGTGCTCAATTGCTGACTCCTCACGTACACCAACTCCTGACCCACTTGAAAGTTATTTTTCATTTTCTGTTCCCGTTTAATTTGCTTGGCCAACTTTGTTGGCATCGACCCATTGCTCCACCGCTTGTTTTGCTGAAGTCACATCCAGGAACACATCGCTTTTCTTGTGCGGATTCGAGGAATCATTGACCACGGCGTATGCGAGCAAAGGGTCCAGCATCACGCAGATCCCGTTGAGCATATGGAACTCAAAAATCGGCAGGTCGTTGGCCCCACTCAGCGCGCGTTCCATCTCAACGCGGTCTTTGGCTTCTTCGCGCATGTCAACGTGGCGAATGGAGGACTCAATATCCTGTTCGCTGCTATTGGTGGTCACGAGAAACATGGAGCCGTCTGATTGATTGAAGTGCGCCAAGAGGGTGTCAGTGCTTTGCGCGTTTTGCGGCAATCTCCGCGATGGATACCCCATCCAGGTGCGTGAGGGCACCATCGGTGTAGGTCAGTGTCTGAATGTTGAAATCGAAGAGCTTGTGCTTGGAGCCTGCTTGGTAGATTTGTTCGGCCACTTCCTCAATGGCAGCAGTATCGTCTTGCAGGTTGCTTTGGAAGCGCAATGCTTCATCCGGCGAGTACGTCAAATCTTCTGAGCGGGCTTTTCCGCAGAAAATGCGCATGGGATTGGTGCGCGCGATATTGCCTTCATCATCCATCCGCAGATAGGCTGCTTTGTAGCCTTCGGTGGACATGCCGGTGAGGACGGCATCTGCCAGCTGTGCGTGCTTGCCGCCGAGCAGGCGATGTTTGAATGAGACCTGAAATAGGGTCGAGGTTCCGCGCATTATCTTTCTCCTGTTTTCACAAGGCCCCTGTAATCCGAGGTGCGATGTTCAACGAATTATTTTCTGTTGAATACGCTCAGTTTATTACGGGGGCTCTTTCTGTCAACAGCCCTTGTCGCATGTTCTCCTGCATTATTTGGCTTGGAAAGTTCCGGTGCAAACGTGTTGTCGGGAATAACTGAAAACGACGGAACTTGACCTGCGTGCATGCGAATGCACAATGTGCTGCGAGAAATGAGTTAATCGGGAAAAGCGGCCGCAAACCTTCGAGGCGATTGGTCGCGAGGTGCGTAACGCAAGCCTGCCCCGAATCTCTGGATGCGCCCGTCGCTGGCCCGTGGAAGTGGACTCGCGCATTTCCGAGGCAATTCTTCCTGCCAAACTCTTTCCTGATTCGCTGCCGACTCATGGAAGCGAAACGTCCGTGAATTCGGATAGGAATAGGCGTCAGGAAAACTTGAAGGGTTCGGCGTGTTTGGAGCGGCTGGTCGCACGCACTGAGGTCCATGCGATAAGGGGGGCGCCTATCACCATAGGCCGGAACACAAATGGCTTTTGGCCGACCATGGCCGCGATACCGACCGCCGCAGTGGAGCCGCGAGAACATCAAAAGTCCCCAATGCCCCAAAAACCAAAGCCGCGTGGCCGAGAGCCGTGAACACGCAGCGAAAGCCCGCGCACGGGGACTATCCCGGAATATCGCGCTGATTCTCTGGAAAGCCGTCCCTGCAAGCCTGTTCACATTGGAATGACCCGATCTGCCCGAGCCTGTAAAGGTGCACCGCCTCATTGCGTGGCCAGCATTTCCGAGCCCAATGCCCATGGAAATACCTGCACGAGCCAATCCCGTGCATCGCCACGCAATACCAGGCGCAATCCACCTGCGAATGTCCGCATCAACGGAGCACCCGGCGAATCTTGCGCAACAAGCCGGGATTCCGAGATCCCACCCAGCAATTACCCCAGCGAGCAACCCAGCGAGCAGCCAAACAAGCAACCCGCGCGCACTCACCCCGCCCTATTCCAGGGCAACCAGCCTGAATCACCGATCCGATCCAGCTGAAATCCTTCCCAACTCAGATCAAGGTAGCCAACCTCAATCCATCCCGATATCCAGTCCCGTCTTTGGAGTATTTTTAGTGAAGTCTCCCGGTGCAATGTGTGAAAAAGAACGGAACACACAATGCAGCTCCCCCGCGTGGACGGTGTGGAACACAAGCAATTAGCATCCGGTTTGATCCGTACATCATTGGTACGTAATCAACCCGGTAATAACTTGTGCCCATTCACCCGCTATGGGTCACCAAGGTAAACGCAACAAGGCGTCGTCCAAGGCAGGCAGTGCCGTAAGTGGCAAACTGAGTTCGATCATCGGTCGAACCTCTGCACTCTACTTTCTACGGAACCCAGGCGATGGGCGCCGCACGCGTTTCAATATCCGGCATCGGACATTCCGCTCTTCATCTGCTCACCTCACTTACACAGTGGCCATGGAAAATTTTTTCCGGGCGTGTGTACGAGGGCAAATGTGGCTTTGGAATGTCCAACACAAAGAAGCACTCAGGCTTCCGGCATTGATCGGTACGTAGAGCTAGAACCTTTCCGAAATTCATCGGAGGGATTCACTACTTCAGTCAGTTGGAACTGACAGTGGCCAGGGAACTTCCCCAGCACCAAGACCCAGACGGGCCTTCTTTGGTTTGCTTCGACCATCCCGCTGTACGCAGGATCTGAAGCTGGTTTGAACGCCGCGAGCGGCAACTTTGAAGGTTGGGCATGAAGCCCAGGAACAACCCGAGGGCCGTTGTGGATGGATTCTGACATGAAAACCATCAAAAGTCACTTTTTTGCAAGCGTCTTTCCCCCCCAAAAAACCCTCCGAAACCCGTTTGGAACTCCTGTTTGGTCCCAAAACCCGCATGGATGCTGGCCGCGCGCAATGGTTCTCCTTTTGTGAGAACGTTATGTGCCGGGGCAAAAAAAGGGGCAAAGTGTCATAGTGATGGGGGGTAGACGTTGGTTTTCGTGGTGTTCTGGGGTGTCCGTGGGGGGGCTGACTGTGGAATCCGGGACTCAAGCCGCGATCCTGCTGAGAGTTGAGACTGAGGGCATTCAGGGGGGCGTCCATTCCGACGCATCGACCTCAACCCTGGCGTATGTTGTGACGATGGAGACGGCCCGCGCGCATGCTTGCTGAGGTAGCCTGCGGCCATGCTTAGGCGTTGAGTGGCCCTGACGGGGCCAGTCACTGACATGCGCTCCAGCAGTCGAAGGTTGGCGTTGATGGGGCCCGGCACCAAGAGGCCTGCTACTGGCGTGCGGCAGACCTCCCGCTGCCCATTGCATCGCGCTTGCGCAATCAGTCCTTGTGCCATATGGCAATGAGTGGCCTTCTGAATGCCAATTACAGGCCAGCACGGTGATTAATGTCGCGCTTCTTTGAGGTTTTGATAGGGCATCCGACCGTATCAGTGCCTTAGGGAGATTCGTGATTGCCCACAAATCAAGGATGATTCCACTCGTTCCAAAATCTTACTCACTCAGATATGGTTAATTCAACATTTCAAATTCCCGTCGTCGCGCTCGATATTGGTTATTTCTCTGTGAAAGGAGCATCCCGCCGCGAGAAGAACGACACGATCAAGGCATTTCAATTCCCAAGCCAGTGCTCGCATGTATCGTCGGTACATAAAACATCTATGGGAATGGCCGCACTTTCTGGCGCGAATGTCACGGTTAACGGCGCGGAGTATTTCGTAGGCAAAGACGTGGTACTTCAAACCAGCGCCCGACAAACCCGCGCCATCACAGAAAATTACGCCGACTCACCCGAATACAAAGCACTGTTCCTGGGTGGCCTGTATTACTTCCTGAGCGATTATGCGAACGAATTGCGCGGAAAGACCGAAGTAGAGATACGTCGCATGGTTGCTGGCCTGCCCATGAACACACTGGCCACGCATGAGGCCAAGGTCAGGGAGTTATTTGAGGGCACCCATGTTGTCCCTTCGCCATTTGGTGATGGGAATTTCAAGGTGCATATCAAGTCAGTGAATGTGATTCCCCAGCCACAAGGTGCCATGGTCAGTACGGGGGCCAGGCAGAAAACCATGAACCTGGATCGCTTCTTCGATCAGAACATGCTTGTTTTGGATATGGGGGGCGGCACCTTCGACTGGTTCTTGGTGAACAAGCGCAAGATCCTCCATAACCGTTCTGGTGCCTATCAGAAGGGTGTGTTGACCTGCGTGAACATGGTTTGTGACAGGATCAAGCCTGGTATCAAAGATGATCCCCTTGTCGTTGAACGTGTCGATGAGGCGATTCGTGAAGGCTACGAAGAAATCACCCTCGGCGGCAAGAAATACCGCATGGACGATTATTTACCCATTGCTGATGCAGTGCTGACGGAATGCTTGAACTCCATGCGCAATGCGGTGCTTTCGCTTGAGAGTATTGATCTGATCATTTTCACTGGCGGCGGCGGTAAGCGCCTGCATCATGTCGCCCAGAAGCTGATGCCCGACCTTGCTGGGATCATGGCACTGGATACCGACCCGGTTTTCTCCAATGTGCGCGGTTTCTACGTACTGGGCGAGGCAAGCAATGGATAACGATGCGACGAAGGTCGATGTTCGTTGCCGGTTTGCATTGGAGAAGCTGATTAGCCCAGATCTCTATGAGCTTTTCAGTCAAATACCCACCTCCCAGCATTCAAAACTAATCCTGGTAATGCTGGAGCGTGCGCTGTGCTATGAAAAGCAGATGGGTGTATTCCAAAATCGCCCACTCATCCCCGCGCAGCCGTCCGTTTCTCCCATTGCCGTCCACGCAACACCGCAGCAGTACAAGCAAGAACCCGAGCTGCCGAAGCCTCAAAAGACGAGTCACAACGAACGGCCTCGTGAAGATTTGGCAGTGGGTGAGGACAGCGGCGCAATTCGGCCTATTAGTGCTTCGGCGCTCACAGGGTTTGGGTTGAGCTAAGGACGATTGGAGGTTGTTGACAGAATGGCGTTTGGTGTGTCAATGAATCAAAAGGAGATACATATGAATGCCATGACGACTCTTGCCATGTTCCGCGCCAATTATGCAGATCTGAATTCCCGAACGGGCGAAGCTCGGGCCAATGTCTTTGCGGATATCAATAGTGATCACAAGATATGCCATGTATGGCGTTTCTTGTGAAGAATTCCGGGTGCCCGCCAGAAAATTTTGCCATTTCATGAGCCAAACATGGCATGTCTTGTGACTAGATAGGATGCAGGTCGCACACCGCGTATGCTGCTAAGTATCTGATTTATAAGAAAATTACAAGTCAAGGATAGCGTATCTTGTGAATGCACGGCTTCTATTTTCTTCAGGTGGAACAACACACTTTTCTGCGCATTCCGAAGGCCTGGCTCGGCTTCTGTGCACCAAAGATGGCGTTTCTTGTGACAGATGGCCCCCATTTTTCGAAGGAGCCGACCTCCAACAATGGCGTATCTTGTGACGAATCTTTCATTCAGGGCATACAGAGCTTGCTTTTGATGATGTGGTGCATGCAGGGATGCGAACAAACGACCGTAACGGTGGGACGTTGGAGTTGTGATCGGTGGCCGACTTGCTTCAAGTGTTGCATCTCTTGTGAAGAGTTCGGCCTAGGCCAGGCTGTAGTCCGGTGGTACGCCGTCTGGGTCAAGAGCAATGAGGGGACGCGTTGCCATCAGGTTTGTGCATCCAGCTGCCGGATTCGCTCTGCCGCTTTGATACTGATGTTTTCAAAGAAGCTTTCGCAACCGAGCCACGAGCAGTTCCCCGCTGGTCGGGCCCAGGCCTGTACGGCCGTCGGTCAAGAACAGTGACTTGCAAAATGGCCTGTAGAGCCATGAACGGTCATCAACCGCCAGCCAAGGCAGATGGGAAGCCTCATGCATCCGGAGCCATGCATGGCACTCGGCTTCCCGCTCGTAGCCAACCAGCGTCTGTGGAACGTCGTTCAGATCAAAGTACTTTGGGGTGGTTCCTGCGATTCTGACTGCCACATCCGAGCTGAACCTTTGTCGAAGTTGCTCCAGCGGACTTTGCAGTCGCCAAGTGCTTGTGATCACCAGCTTGAATTCAGGGACTTGGCGCAATGCGCTCTCCAACACCGGCAAGCAGCAGAAATGCTTCGATTCATGGCAATGCTCTGGATGCAGAACCCCGTCGAAATCCAGGAACAAAATAGGCATCGGTCGGCTTCCAAGGGTGGATTCTCGACAAGAGAACACTCAATCAGGCAATCAGGCAATCAGCAAAGTCCGCCCTCTCCACGCCCAAGTCACGCAGCCCACGTCGAGGGTGAATCTGCAGCGCTGCCAGCTACCCGCGCACTGAAGAAGCTCAAGGACGCAACGTTAGGATTGCTCGCGTCGGCATGGTGGTTCAGACAGAGGATTCGGTGGCGGGGACGTTGAGCCGCCGAATCGTCAGTGCGCAGCAGTGTTCGATCAAGGTACTGATTTGCTCTACCACGGCATTCCCCACAAAACCTCGTTCAGGGGCAAACTGAAGCTTGCGTGCATTCGCTGGTAGTAATTTTGCCAGCTCCAGAATTCGCCGTTTGGCCTGCGCTTTGGTTAGCCCGACGCTTTCAGCAAACTGCTCCCAGTGACGCGCCTGGACTTCGCTGAACTTGTAGTTGCTGCCGATTTTCATCGCCATCTTTTGCGTCATTGTTGGATACGCTGCCGTCGAGAGCGTGTCGTAAGACGGTGCCAGAACGGGCGCCTTGCCCGAGTACAGCAGTGAGAAATTCTTGGCGTGCGCATCATGATTGCCGATCAGCGCATTGAAGATCACATAGTCGAGCAGTCGCAGAACCTGCGGTGCACTGGGGCGTGTCGCACTGCGTAACAGATCAAAGCATTGCACCAGATCCGGACCACCTTCATTTTGGTATTTCATTTCTGGCACCACACCCAGCGCCTGGCAGAAATCCTCTTGATGAAGGCGTTGTCGGTTCCCCTGCGCATCAATCAGTCGGTCGTAGCGTTCAACCAGCAGAAAGGAGCGATCCAATACCTTGTGTACTTTTGATTTCGCTGGCTTGAGCTGCATGGCCTCAGCCAGTGCCATGCAGAATCCCTCGTTACTCACGCTGTCTTCAACAGCGTGAATGGCCGGTTTCAGGATATGCGAGCTAGGCGTTCCGTTGAGGGGCAGACCAATGCGGGCACCGTCAAACACCACCGGTAGTTTGTCCTGGGCACCTGCCAATGAAAGCCGCAAGCCGTCTTGGCTTGCCAACATGGGGCGGCGCGGTAATTCATTCAGGATGGCAACAACTTCCTCGTCGCTCAGCCATTGAACGTCATCGCTACGGGTCGGCACAGGCAAAGCTTGCCCCGGCTCCAGGAACGTCACAGCCCCGGCGCATTCGCCGCCAATGTGGTCCAGCAGTGCAAAGTCGTTCTGGCCTGAAACTTGGAACTTTTGCGCAATCAAGCGGCGCATCTGCCCTTCGGGCAGAAGACCCGCAAAGAAGGGGCGCGTTTTGCGATCGTCGAACGGCTCCGCTTGCAGGGGCAGCGAGGCAGACAAGGTGATGGCGTCCTTGTGTGACAGCCAATCGGGTAGGTAGCAAAAGTTGAGTCGACCATCAACCAGCGCCAACGTGCCGACACGATCTGCAAAAAGCCAGACTTCCAGTTCATGCGCCATGGTTGCCACCTTCACGTTGATCGTCGGCTACGGTTGATGGCAACCCGCTCAACTGAATCTCACCACCCAGGGCATCAATGACCCGCAGCACGTTTTCCAGTCGCAAGGTGGGTTTGCCTGCTTCAAGCTCGACAATGAAGCGCACCCCTACCCCAGCCGCCAGAGCCAGCTGAGGCTGTGTCAGCCCGAGCTGCTTGCGTGCGGCACGCAATGCATCACCGAGTTGTTGAGGGCATCGAATGGATGTCATGGTGCGTATTTCGGCGAATGTGACCGGTCATTTCGGCGCATCGTGACCGGTGGTCAGAGCGATGTTCTCAGCGCCGTTTCGGTAACGTGACCGCCCGTTTCGGCGAT
>Ga0208887_100249_pt1 | contig 23901 bp, 17 predicted proteins | sample LakWasM106_HOW12_2_FD_183924 | JGI IMG/M metagenome (GOLD analysis project Ga0208887, IMG submission 183924) | Freshwater sediment methanotrophic microbial communities from Lake Washington under simulated oxygen tension - Sediment Metagenome... | ecosystem: Environmental > Aquatic > Freshwater >...
AGAGTTCTCACGCGGACTTTTTGCCTGTGCCGATACCTACAAAGTAGATTTAATTGGCGGCGATACGACACGCGGCCCGCTTAATATCAGCGTGCAGATCATGGGGGAAGTCCCGACCGGTCAGGCACTGCGGCGCGATGGCGCCCAGGCTGACGATGATATCTGGGTATCCGGCAGATTAGGCAGCGCGGCACTGGGCCTTGCGCACTTGCAAGGCAAAACCGTGCTGGATGGTGAGGTTGCCGAACACTGCCTGCAGGCGCTGCATACACCGTCACCGCAGACTGCGCTGGGGTTGGCTTTACGCAACAAAGCCAATAGCTGCATTGATGTATCCGATGGCCTGCTCGCAGACCTTGGCCATATACTGGAAGCCTCCAATCTAGGCGCAGCTGTGACCCTGGAGAGCATAAGCTGTCATGATTATTTGCGTTCGCACCTGAACGAATCCATCATTCAGCAATGCATTCTCGCAGGGGGCGACGACTACGAGCTTGCATTCACGGCGCCACAATCGCAGCGCCATGCGATTGAGCAGTTAAACCGGCCGCTCAGTTTACCTATCAGCCTGATCGGCAAGACCACAAAAAACCCGGGCATTACAGTAAGCTACAAACAGCACATGCTGGATATATCAAAAAAAGGCTTTGATCATTTTGGCTAAGCAGATTCAACCCGATTTAAAATTACTGCTGTCGCACCCGGCACATTTCTGCGCTTTGGGATTCGGTTCCGGCCTGGCAGCAAAAGCCCCGGGCACGTTTGGCACTTTAGTCGGATTACCGGCCTTCTGGCTGATGGCAGACCTGCATTTTCACCTGCAGCTTGCGATCATCGCCATACTGTTTCTGGCTGGCATTTACTTCTGTGAAAAGACCGGCAATGCCTTGGGCGTATCAGATCACGGCAGCATTGTCTGGGATGAAATCGTAGCCATAATGTTAGTACTCACTGTCACGCCATATCAATGGCAATGGTGGCTGGCTGCTTTTTTACTGTTTCGCCTGTTCGACATCTGGAAGCCTGCGCCGATACGCCAGTGCGACGCCATGGTGAAAGGCGGGCTGGGCGTGATGCTGGATGATTTACTCGCTGCGGTTTATGCAATCATGAGTTTGAAAGTTTTACTATGGTTAAGCATGAAAATCTAACACTCTCCGATGCCGCAGTTGAACTAGGGCTGGTACTAAAGGCGCGAGGCATGATGCTGACCATGGCTGAATCATGCACCGGCGGACTGGTTGCAGAAGCCATCACCGGGGTTGCCGGCAGCTCGGCGTGGTTTGACCGAGGCTTTGTGACCTACAGCAATGCCGCCAAAACAGGCATGCTTGGCGTTCCCGCACAAACCATAGCGCAGTTCGGCGCAGTAAGCGAACAGACCGCTGCCGCAATGGCATCGGGTGCATTACAGAACAGCATCGCACACATTGCCGGCAGCATTACCGGTATTGCCGGGCCTGACGGCGGCTCAGCCGAAAAACCTGTAGGAACCGTGTGTTTTGCATGGGCAGGCATGAACCTCCCCGTCACCACGTCCACACACTATTTCCATGGTGACCGCAGAGCAATCCGCCAGCAAGCCGCCATCTTCATGATGGCAGGCCTGATAGAAAGACTTAATACGGTAGTTTGAGGCAGCCTCTTAAATATTACCTGTAGTAATCGCGGTGACCATGACCAGGGTGACCATAACCGCCATGATGACGGCCTGAAAAGTGGTGACGGGGTGCGCCATAATAGTTATCGCGATAGATCATCACCGGGGCACGATGATAGGCATGCGGCGCAGGGTAATAAACCCTGGGAGCATCATAGTAAACAACCTGCGGCGCAGTATTGTAAGCCACCACCGCACCGGGATAACCATGGCCTCCCAGGCTGATCCCGATATTAAATGAGTCGTGTGCCTGTGCGGCAGATGCGGTAACGCCCAAAGCCATGGCTATCATTAAAGAACGCAGTATTTTCATCATCAATCTCCATCTTAAATTCACTGTTGCGTGCTTACAGAAACGTACATAAAACAATTAAGTTGACCGGATTATCAAAACTTGCCGCGGCTTTGGAAAAATTCCCCATAAATACCCCCGGATAACGGCTTGCACCGCTTACCTTAAAACGCAAATTATGGAATAATTGACAGTTAATTTAAGCACTTCAAAATAAAGGTAAAAACCCATGGATGACAACAAAGCTAAAGCACTCTCCGCAGCTCTTTCGCAAATTGAAAAACAGTTTGGCAAAGGCTCCATCATGCGCATGGGTGATAGCGACATTGGCGAAGATATTCAAGCCGTATCGACCGGTTCACTCGGTCTTGATATCGCTTTAGGTATCGGCGGCCTGCCACGCGGCCGCATCGTTGAAATCTACGGTCCTGAATCATCAGGTAAAACCACGCTGACACTTTCAGTGATTGCCGAAATGCAGAAAATGGGTGGCGTCGCGGCCTTTATCGATGCAGAACACGCTTTGGATCCGCAATACGCGGCAAAACTTGGTGTGAACGTACCGGAGTTGCTGATCTCGCAGCCGGATACCGGCGAACAGGCGCTGGAGATTGCCGACATGCTGGTGCGTTCCGGCTCTGTAGATATCGTAGTTGTCGACTCTGTCGCAGCATTAACGCCGCGCGCCGAGATTGAAGGCGAAATGGGCGATTCACACATGGGTCTGCAAGCCCGCCTGATGAGCCAGGCCTTGCGTAAACTGACCGGCAACATCAAACGTACGAACACGTTAGTCATTTTCATCAACCAGATCCGTATGAAAATCGGCGTCATGTTCGGTAACCCGGAAACGACAACCGGCGGTAACGCACTGAAATTCTACGCATCCGTACGGCTGGATATCCGTCGCACTGGCGCAATCAAAAAAGGTGATGAAGTCACCGGTTCTGAAACCCGCGTAAAAGTCATCAAAAACAAAGTTGCGCCTCCGTTCAAGCAGGCAGAATTCGACATCATGTATGGCGAAGGCATTTCACGCTTCGGCGAAATCATTGAGCTGGGCTCAAATATCAAATTGATTGAAAAAGCCGGCGCCTGGTATAGCTATAACGGCGAGAAAATCGGTCAAGGTAAAGAAAATGCCAAAGAGTTCCTGCGCGAGCATCCTGAAATCGCTCAAGACCTGGAAGAAAAAATACGCGCCAACGCCAAAAAACTCAATGAAGCGATGGTAGCGCCGCGCGGCGACGATGAGTAAACAAGGCTAATGAGGCCTGCGCCGGATAAATTTTTACGTCAGCGCGCGCTGGATTACCTGGCAAAACGTGAATATTCATACGTAGAACTCTGGCAGAAACTCAAGCCTTTTGCCGAAGAAAGCGATGACATCCCGGCACTGCTGGAAGATTTTAAAAAGCGCGGCTGGCTTTCTGATGCACGATTTACCGAGCAGATTGTCCATGCCAGGCAGGCAAAGTTCGGCAGTGCGCGCATCGCGCACGAGCTGCGCGAAAAAGGGGTGGCAGATCACCTGATTGCCGATGCAATCGGGCAGGTAAAAGACAATGAGCTTGAAAACGCAACCGAAGTGTGGCGTAAGAAATTCAGAACCAGCCCTAAAACCCGTGAGGAGTGGGCAAAACAGGCGCGGTTTTTACAAAGCCGCGGCTTTGGTTTTGACATGATTAAAAAAGTATTAAGTGCAGCTGAAACTGAAGAAAACGATTAAACAGGCTATTTAGAATCAAATTTTATGACAATTAAATTAAGCAACAACCCAAGCAGTAACGAGATTCGCCAGGCCTTTCTGGATTTTTTTGCATCTAAAGGCCACGAAATTGTTTCATCCAGCTCACTAGTGCCGCATGGCGACCCTACCCTGTTGTTCACCAATGCGGGTATGAACCAGTTCAAGGATGTTTTTCTGGGCTTTGACAAACGCCCATACACCCGCGCCACTTCAAGCCAGAAGTGTGTACGTGCCGGCGGCAAGCACAATGACCTTGAAAATGTAGGCTACACCGCACGCCACCACACATTCTTTGAAATGCTGGGCAATTTCAGCTTTGGCGATTATTTCAAAAAAGATGCCATCAGCTATGCATGGGAACTGTTGACCGTAGTATTCAAGCTACCTAAAGAAAAACTCACCGTCACCGTATACGCCGAAGATGACGAGGCCTACAACATCTGGCTGAACGACATCGGCGTGCCAGCTGAACGCATCATCCGCATCGGCGACAACAAAGGTGCGCGCTATGCATCCGACAACTTCTGGATGATGGGCGATACCGGCCCCTGCGGCCCCTGTACCGAGATTTTCTACGACCACGGCGCACATCATTTCGGTGGCCCTCCCGGCAGCCCCGATGAAGACGGCGACCGCTATATTGAAATCTGGAACAACGTATTCATGCAGTTCAACCGTGATGAAGCCGGTGTCATGCACCCGCTGCCAAAACCATCCGTGGATACCGGCATGGGGCTGGAGCGTATTTCTGCTGTGCTGCAGCATGTGCATGCCAACTATGAAATCGACCTGTTCCAGAAATTGATTGCTGCCGCTGCACGCGAAACCAAAGCAGCCGATTTAAACAGTCCATCGCTCAAAGTGCTGGCTGACCATATCCGCGCCTGTTCATTCCTGATTGCCGATGGCGTGATTCCGGGCAACGAAGGCCGCGGTTATGTGCTGCGCCGCATTATCCGCCGTGCGATTCGCCACGGCTACAAACTTGGCGTACGCAGCGCGTTCTTTAACAAAATCGTGCCGGATCTGGTGGCTGCCATGGGCAGCGCCTACCCTGAACTGGTAAGCAACCAGTCACGTATCGCCGACATCCTGAAGCTGGAAGAAGACCGCTTTTTCGAAACTATTGAAAACGGCATGGCAATTCTTGAAGCCGAATTGAATGAAATGGCAAAAACTGATAATAAAGTTTTTGATGGGGATTTAGCATTTAAGCTGCATGATACTTATGGCTTCCCGCTAGACTTAACCGCCGACATTTGCCGCGAAAAAAATATTACAGTAAACAATGTTAGATTTGATATCGCAATGGCAATGCAAAAGGTTCAAGCACGCTCTGCCGGTAAATTCAAGATGGCTGCCAACCTTGAGTATGATGGCATTGCGACAACATTTTACGGTTACGAAAAGCTGGAAACCGCAGGCCAGGTCACGGCACTGTATAAAGACGGCGCAGCAGTTCACACCTTAAACGAAGGCGACCAAGGTGTAGTAGTGCTGAATAACACGCCTTTCTATGCAGAATCCGGCGGCCAGATTGGTGACTGCGGTGAAGTGCGCAGCGCTAACGGCATTTTTGCGGTTGAAGATACCCAGAAAATCCAGGCCACGGTATTTGGCCACCACGGTGTGCTGAAAACCGGCACCTTGAATGTAGGCGACCACATTGCGGCACGTGTAAACATACAGGCTCGCACCAACACCATGCGCAACCACTCTGCCACGCACCTCATGCACAAGGCGCTGCGTGAAGTGCTGGGTGAGCATGTGCAGCAAAAAGGTTCGTTGGTAGATACCGATAAAACCCGTTTTGACTTTGTGCATAACGCACCGATGACCGATGACGAGATCGCAAAAGTCGAGCAGATCGTCAATGCGGAAATCCTGGCGAACGCAGCCTGCCAAGCTCGTGTGATGGATATTGAATCTGCGCAGCAGACAGGCGCCATGATGCTGTTTGGCGAAAAATACGGTGATGAAGTGCGCGTGCTGGACATCGGCACCTCACGCGAACTGTGCGGCGGCACCCATGTAAGCCGCACCGGCGACATCGGCCTGTTCAAGATCACCTCGGAAAGTGGCGTAGCAGCTGGTGTACGCCGTGTTGAAGCTACAACTGGCGAAAGCGCCCTGAAACTTATCAACGCCCAACAGAGTCTGATTGCACAGTTAGCCAGCGAACTTAAGGCACCAGCGGGCGAAGTCGCTGCCAAAGTAGGCCAATTGGCTGAATATGCAAAATCACTGGAAAAAGAACTGGCGCGTTTGAAATCCAAACTCGCTTCTTCCCAAGGCGATGATCTCGCTACGCAAGCCGTTGAGATTTCCGGCGTTAAAGTGCTGGCAGCCACACTGGATGGCGCAGATGCCAACGCCCTGCGCGAAACAATGGACAAACTGAAAGACAAGCTCAAGTCTGCAGCCATCGTTCTGTCCAGTGTCAATGACGGCAAAGTAAGCCTGGCGGCAGGGGTAACACCTGATTTAATCGGCAAAATCAAGGCTGGTGAGTTGGTGAACTTTGTAGCAGGCCAGGTTGGCGGCAAAGGCGGCGGCAAACCGGATATGGCAATGGCCGGCGGCACCGATGCCAGCAGCCTGCCAAAAGCATTAGCAAGTGTTGAAGGTTGGATTAAAGAAAAAATAAATTAACCGCCGATAAACGCAGATAAACGCCGATGTTGAATCGAGGTTATCTGCGTGCATCGGCGTTCATCTGCGGTTTAATTATTAGGTTTTATATATATGGCACTTATCGTACAAAAATACGGCGGCACTTCAGTCGCCAATCCAGATCGCATCCGCAACCTGGCGCGCCGGGTTGCACGTTACAAGGCAATGGGACACAAAGTCGTTGTGGTGGTCTCCGCCATGTCCGGCGAAACGAACCGCCTGATTTCATTGGCTAAGGAAATCATGCCGGATCCGGATCCGCGCGAATTAGACGTCATACTATCTACCGGCGAACAGGTCACGATCGGCATGACTTCTCTGGCACTCATGGAGCTGGGCATTAAAGCCAAAAGCTACACCGGCTCACAAGTCAAAATCCTGACTGACGACGCATTCACCAAAGCGCGTATCTTGAGCATTGACGAAGCCAACATTAAAAATGACCTCGACAATGGCTATGTGGTCGTTGTAGCCGGTTTCCAGGGTGTTGATGCAAATGGCAATATCACGACACTGGGCCGCGGCGGTTCAGACACTACCGGTGTAGCGCTTGCTGCAGCGCTGAAAGCTGACGAATGCCAGATCTACACAGATGTTGACGGCGTATACACCACCGATCCGCGCGTAGTGCCTGAAGCACGCCGCCTGGAAAAAATCACATTTGAAGAAATGCTTGAGCTGGCCTCACAAGGCAGCAAAGTACTGCAAATTCGCTCAGTAGAGTTTGCCGGTAAATACAAAGTTAAATTACGCGTGCTTTCCAGCTTTGACGACGAAGGCGAAGGCACACTGATTACATTTGAGGAAGAAAAAGATATGGAACAACCCGTCATTTCAGGCATCGCATTTAACCGCGACGAAGCCAAAATCACTGTACTAGGCGTACCTGACAAACCAGGCATCGCCTACCAAATTTTAGGCCCAATTGCCGAAGCTAATGTTGATGTGGATATGATTATCCAGAACACAGGCGCCGACGGCACCACTGACTTCACGTTCACCGTGAATAAAAATGAAATGAACAAAGCACTCAGCATCCTGCGTGACAAAGTGCAGGCGCATATCGGCGCACGTGAAATCAACGGCGACGACAAAATTGCCAAAGTCTCCATCGTAGGCGTTGGCATGCGTTCACATGTAGGCATTGCCAGCAAAATGTTCCGCATTCTGGCTGAAGAAGGTATCAACATTCAAATGATCTCAACTTCAGAAATCAAAATTGCAGTCGTGATTGATGAAAAGTACCTGGAACTTGCAGTGCGCGTACTGCACAAAGCTTTTGAGCTGGACGCTGAATAATTTCTGCAAACGCAGTAAGTTATCGTTGATTTTTAAAAGGGTTTCGCGTAGTATCACGCCCTCGCAATAAGCGAAAAGAAGCAATCAGGAAACTGATCAGCACTACAAAGCCAGCAAGCTGGCAAGTATTGCTAATCAGAAAAAACTGATAAGCAATATTAAGTCAGTAAACTGACCAAATATTGCTAAAAACGGAGAGCTGGCCGAGTGGTCGAAGGCACTTCCCTGCTAAGGAAGCATACGGGCTTAAATCTGTATCGAGGGTTCGAATCCCTCGCTCTCCGCCAGTTTAAAAAAGTGTGAAATATTGCTGGAAAAAAAACCAGCTTCAAGTATAATGCACGCTTTCGCGCCCGTAGCTCAGCTGGATAGAGTACTTGGCTACGAACCAAGGGGTCAGGAGTTCGAATCTCTTCGGGCGCACCAAATAAACAAAGGGTTAGCTTAGGCTAGCCCTTTGTCATTTCTGTTTACATTGTAAATTGTGACACTTTTGCAATAGTCTAAATTAACAGCCTCACTATTATTTACTTCTGCTTTACTCAAGTCAGCCTAGCAATCGCTTAGGCGCAAATGTTGGCAATTAATTGGCTTCTTTATTTGATTTTAATCAGTTAGTATTTGATTCATGTATTGCTAGCCCCCTTGTTACATGAGCGGGGGTTAAGTCCAGCCTTGCTGAAATGAAAAATAGTGAATATTAAATAATAGTAATACTATGGTCTTATTAAATATTTTATTTTTACAATTTATGTGTTTCACGATTGCAACTTTTGTATGCATCAAAGATGATGCCTTTTAAATATTAGGACTTTGACTTGTCACAAGAGAATCATCCTCGAATAGCAAAAAATAACTTTGACCTATTACGACTACTTTTAGCCGGTACTGTATTACTTGCCCATTCTTATGAGCTTTCAGGATTTAAACAACTAAGTGTTTTTCACCATATTTTGTCCTCTGCAGTGGCAGTAAAGGCTTTTTTTGTTGTCAGTGGATTTCTTATCTTCATGAGCTATGAACGATCAGAAAGCATCATCTCCTATACTAAAAAACGTATTCGACGTATCTACCCTGCCTATTTTACTGTAGTGCTACTCTGCGCGATCGGCTTAGCAGCAGTTAGCTCAAAGTCCATCGGAGATTACTTCTCATTCTCTTGGTTAAAATACGTTTTTACAAATCTGGCATTCTTGAATTTCTTGCAGCCAACGCTTCCCGGAGTTTTTGATTCTAATAAATTAGGAGCAGTTAATGGTGCACTGTGGACACTGAAAATTGAGGTTATGTTCTACTTAACAGTTCCTGTATTCGCTATTTTATTTAGGAAATTCAAACACTTACCAGTTATAATAATCACCTACCTTTCATCTTTAGCATATGCTGAAATTTTAACAACAGTTGCTGAAAATACTGGCTCATCATTTTACGCAGAGCTTGCACGACAACTACCAGGACAACTTTCTTACTTTATGGCTGGCGCTTTTTTCTACTATTTCCTGCCGCTATTTGAGCGCCGCGTTGAATACTTTCTGATTCCAGCAGTCTTGATTTTGTTAACCAATATGTTTTGGCCATTATCTATCCTTGAACCTTTTGCGCTTGCCACTGTGGTCGTATTTTTTGGGCTATTCTTGTACGTAGGCAATGCTGGAAAGTACGGTGATTTTTCTTATGGTATCTACATTCTGCATTTTCCTATCATTCAGCTCTTACTTGATTCCAGCTTGCTCCAGGAAAATCCGCAGTATTTTTTGATAACAGCTATTCTTATTACCGCGGCCAGTGCAATCGCGATGTGGCATTTAATTGAGAAGCCATTTCTGTTCCGCAAGAGCCATTACATAGCGACCACTTCAAGGCTTGTAAGCGACTCACAGAGCTCCGTAGTTAATACGGATGCCACTAGATAAAACCGTATAGCGCTAGTTATTTTTAAGTTACTCCATAATAAAAAATTCTATCCAGCACCCAAATCTATAATCTCGGGCGCACCAAACAAAACAAAAGGCTTACAGTTTAACGACTGTAAGCCTTTTGTTTTTTATATCACCCGAGACCCAGCCTGTTAATAACTTCAAGCTCACCATCAGGCTGTGAGTTAGGCACTCACGTTTTTAACTCACTCAGGTAACAAGCTCACCCGAGCCACATCAAATCTAAGTCAGAAAAAATTGCGCTGTTGCGAGGGGTGGCACGATAAAGACTGCTGCCACGAACACTGCCGTAAATAATATACGGATGAATTTGTTTGACTCAAATAGCGTGGAATTACGCTGATGATGATCATAATTTTGGTATGTATTCATTTAATTCTCCTTAAGAAACTTTTGATCTCTTGTTTATTACAAATGAAGTGGTAACTTCAATGCTTGCTGCTGACAGTTTGTGACTATAGGCAAGCTTTATGTCATGCAAATGACAAAGGGAGCCGCAGCTCCCTTGTATGCAATATATTTCAATTTGAACCGTATTATTTGTTCATTACATACATTGTGACTTCAAAGCCGAAACGCATTTCAGTCGCTGCTGGTTTAGTCCACATCATGATTCTCCTGAGTTTTGTTTTTCAAACCGGCGGTGTGCCGTGTTTGTGTGATTACATTATGCGCCGGCTGTCATTAACTACCCTGTTGCTGTTCATGAATGCAAAGTCAGTAAAACCATGAAAGTGCCATGCCGTTCAGGATAGCAGCCTGAAACCTGCCTTAGCGCAGTCTTCGTAATACAGCAGCCTCAGTAATTAAAATGAATATTGATTTCAGTATCTTTGCTGACTTCAAACTGGCTATCTTTGAATGATGGCGGCCCCATGACTTTAGGGTTATTCGATAGCCCATAGCCCTCGGTTGGGATCATGCCGAAACGTTTGTTCATTTCATTGTTGCCATCCTCATCGTGGTAGGTCAGCACGGCATAAGGTCCGGCAGCAAGGTTCTCGAAAGTGACAGTCAATGTGCCTTCTACCGCCGGAGTTTTAATGATTTTAAATGCCTTGGCGCTTTTGCGGAATGTTGCGGGGTCTGAATACAGCTCAACAAAAATATTGCCTTTGCCATTCTTAACCTGCTCCAGGTTGACAGTAAGCCTGAATGCATCCTGTGCGGTCGCCGCAAGTGAAAAGACCGCCATGCACACGGCCAACAATAATTTGTATGTTTTCATCTGAGTGACCCGTGAATTTTATTTAAAGCACTAATTTAACCGTTTTGGCAGAATGTGCAATATGAATCTTCAGTCGTGAGACAGCCTGATTTACGGCCATTCACCAGCCGTAGAATATTGGGTATTCCGGGCTGAACAACTATAATGCTCTAATCGCTGCACCGTGACTGGCCGCACGATTTTAGCCCGAACCGGATTGATGTGTGAAAGCCAGCGGTTTTCATCATCAGCGGTACGCAGTTTTACCATATAACAAATGTCGGATGACATACATAATAATCATATGACCCTTGAGTTCAGCCGCGGCTCGCTGCTGCCGCTAAAACCCAATCTGCCGCACCGCCGGTTTGAAGCTCACGTCAGGAAAACACCCGACGCGATTGCCGTTTCCCATGATGGCGGCCAGCTTACATACGCAGAGCTGAACGCGCGTGCAAATTATTTTGGCAAAATGCTCAGTGCTATGGGCGTGGGGCCTGAAACGATTGTTGCTTTGTATATGGAGCGCTGTCCGGAGCTGGTGATCGGCACTATCGCTATCCATAAAGCCGGCGGTGCATGTGCGTTCATTGAGCCATCCGCCCCGGCCAGGCGGCTGGAAGCGATGCTTGCGGAAATCAATCCGCATGTGATTCTTACAACTAGCCAATACCGGGAAAAACTGGGGCATGCACACCTGCTCGTGATGGATGAGCTTGAACACACTGAACAACCTCAGGAGATCAGTCTGCCGCCAGATGAAGTCAGCTCACAGAACCTGGCCTGCATCTTTTTCACATCCGGTTCATCCGGTACGCCGAAAGCCGTCATGTTTCCCTATGGTGCCTACTGCGAGCAGCATGTAGCCGATAGCGGAACTGAGCGGCATATGCTTAAAACCGACTCCGGAACGACCTTTACCAGGGCAGAGATGCTACGCCCGCTGGTCAGCGGGCAGCAGCTGTTTATTGCGCCGCGCGGACTGGAAAAAAATTTCCGGGAACTGGCTGGCTATATCAACCGGCATCGCATTACCCATTTAGTCTCAACACCAACCGCACTGCGCGCGCTGCTGGATTCAGACAATATAGCGCTTTGCCATTCCCTTAAATCGGTAACCTGCTCGGGTGAGGATATTCCGCTGCAGCTGAAACAGGACTTTCTTTCACAGCTGGATGCCGACCTGCATATCATCTATGGCTGCACGGAGGTTCCCGGCGCTACCCTCATGAAATTAAACCGGGAAACTGCGCATGGGATGGATGCCACAGGGCGCCCTGCCCCCATGATGGAAGTCTACGTACTTGATGATGCCATGCAGCCGGTGCCCATCGGCAGTGAGGGCGAAGTCTACCTTGGCGGGCTGATGGCAAGGGGATACTTCAATGCCCATGACCTGACCGACCAGAAGTTCGTGCCACACCCGTTTGCGCAGACGCCGGAGCAGCGCTTATTCAAAAGCGGAGACAGGGGGCGCTGGCTGCCTGATGGCTACCTGCAGGTATTAGGCCGCTCAGATAACCAGGTAAAAATCAGAGGCTACAGAATCGAGCTGGCAGAGATCGAGGCGGCACTCCTGGCGCTGCCGGATATTCAACATGCCGCTGTCATTGCGTGTGAAGATGCAGCCGATGATAAATACCTGGCGGCATACATGGTGTCACGCAACCCCAGCCTCAAGCCTGGCGATATCCGATCGGCACTCAGGCTGTCATTGCCGGAATACATGCTACCCCGCCATTTTGTATTGCTGCCCGAACTACCGTTAACGGCCAGTGGCAAGGTAGACCGTATGGCGCTGCCGCGACCCCAGCCCTTACCAACAACCGATGCCGGGCAGCAGGAATCTTTTGATGCCTACGAGCGCCGCCTGGCTGCCATCTGGGAAAGCCTGCTTAAGGTGACGCCAACCAGCATTCATGACAATTTTTTTGACCTTGGCGGGCACTCGCTGCTGGCCGCACAGATGATAGACCAGATTGAAAAAGTATTTCAGAAAAAGCTGCCCCTGGATTTTTTATGGTTTCATGGTGGCACTATCGCCTCTATCGCCAGTGCATTACGCGACCAGTACCGGTTTGGTGCCAACCCGGAGCTAGTGCTAATTAAGGAAGGCAAAGAAGGCTCCCGCCAACCGCTGTTTGCGGTGCATATCAAAGGCGGGCACCTGCTCGACTATTACGTGCTGGCACGTCACCTGGCACCTGGCCAGACCGTATACGGGCTACAGGCGCGCGGCGTTTTTGGCAGCCAGCGCCCCGATTGCAGCATTCAACAGATTGCAGCCAACTGTATCCAGGCCATGCGCCAGGCTCAACCCGAAGGACCGTACTTCATCACTGGGTATTCCAGTGGCGGCGTTGTTGCCTATGAAATGGCGCAGCAGCTGAATCGATCCGGCGATCATGTCGCCGCCCTGGTTCTGTTGGATACTTATTGCCCGTGGATATACCAGAGCCATCGCTGGCATAACGCCCTGAAACGCCTGCTGCGCGGCAAAACGCACAGTATGCGCAATCTGCTGCGTTCCGCTTTTCTGACCACATTCAAGCTGAACTGCCTGTTCAAAATCAAGGATGTGCATAAAGCGCATAAATATGCGCACATGGCGTATCAGCCACGCCAATCCACACAGCATATTGATTTTTTTATCGCTGAACAATCCACAAAACACACTGCACATAAGCTGCTAGGCTGGCAGCGATGGTTCAAAGGCACGGTAAGGGTGCATCCCTTTGCAACCAGCCATAGCGACCTGGTGAGGCTACCGGCAGTCAAGCATGTCGCCGAGGCATTGCAGGCGTGTATCAACAATGCCCAGTCAAAATGACGACCTCACCGCCCGCACTGGATAAACACCAGGTACATGTCTGGACCATTCAACTTGAATCCGGCAAGGCCGAAGCCGCGCATCTCGCCGCTCTGCTGTCCGCAGCCGAAACCAGCCGCGCTGAACGCATGCGCATTCCGCAGGTAAAGCAGCGCTTTATCATTGCCCGGGGGTCACTGCGCAGAATTCTGGCTTTGTATACGGGCGGTAATGCTGCAGCCCTGGATTTTGAATATGGGCAAGCCGGCAAACCACACCTGGGCAATAACTCCGGCCTTCACTTCAATCTCTCTTATAGCCATCACGTGGCCAAGGTGGCCGTTGCCATGCACAGGGAAGTAGGTGTCGACATACAGGCCATAGCGCAGGTCTCGGATGAAGAATCCGTTGCGCGGCTGATGTTTTCACCCGCAGAGTTATCCGACCTGCTATCGCAGCCAGCCCATGAACGGCAACTGGCATTTACTCAAACCTGGGTGCGCAAAGAAGCCTATATCAAGGCATTGGGGACTGGATTTTCGCGGCCTGCACACCAGTTTTGCGTATCATCGACAGCTGCGGATACGGATGCTTTACGCAGCGATGAAAACAACCGCCTGGCAGGCGCTGAATGGCGCCTGATGCAGATTGAAGCGCCAGACGGTTACTGTGCTGCGCTTGCCGCAGCCGGCAGGGATTGGCACCCCGTTACAATTGAATCTGATATTCTGCATGCAGCCTGACCAGCCAGCATGCAGCCACCTGTGTACTTAAGCTGGCAGCCATTGATAGAGTTCCAGCGGGCAAACCTCTTCAAAGCCGAACCGGCGGCATGTAGAGTAGGAACTGTCACGTGCCGATTGAATCACAAAGTGGCTGACCTCATTTTTGCAGGCATCGGCGAGCCGCTGCCGCATCAGCTCACGGTAAGCACCTTTATTGCGATGTTCGGGCACAACAGCAGCACCTCTCAACATCATGACGGAGTTGCTCTCGATATAAGAACAGTAACCATAACCGATCGGTTCCTGCCCATCGCGCAGAGAAGCCAGATACATTCTGGACTGCACACCGTCATGATGCGCTGACGGCGCATACAGGTACTCGATATAAGCTTTTGAAGCCGCGCCGTAGGCACGTGTGATCAGTTCCATGTGCTCATTAACTTCATCACCGGCTATTTCGCGCACGCTGATTTCTGGAGTCTCGGTGCCAGCTACAGCGGGAGACGCAAGATGCATCCCCGCCACTTTATGAAACCTGGAAGCGGTCAGCCCGTGCTTGATTAGCTGCTGCGGCAGTTGTGCATCAATATCACCGGGCCTGACCACCCAGGTAAATCCACTGTTCCTGCTTCTGAAAAATTCAATCGCTTCCCGAATTGACGCTTCAACATCATGGTCGCTCACCAAGCCAATGCGGTTTGCGTAAGGCTCATTAAAAGGAGAATACCAGCCGCGCATGCCTGCTATGTCAACGACAGTATTACCGGGTCTTTTTTCGGAAATAAATAAACTATCTACGATAATTTTCTCAATGTCTTTTCTATCCATCAGCTTAAATTGATTTTCTTTTTATATATATTTAACAAAACTTATGGCTATTACTATTGAAAGTATATTAAATTCTCAGCACAGGTCTGTTACAAGGTAGCAGGCCTGCCCGCCGCGCCAAAGCAAGGCCTCAGATTATAAGTGACCATGCGTTTTCAAGACAGCTATGGATACTCAAGATTGTAAAAGATTGTTGATTGCCTACGGTAACAAGCCACCCGGTAGAAAAAATCCGGCATGGAACGAATAACGGTCAGTTTTCCGGCAGCATCGTCTCAAACTCATGCAACGACACCGGCCGGCCAAACAGGTAGCCCTGGTAATGATCGCATCCGTGATCCCTTAAGAACTCGAACTGCGCACTGGTTTCCACCCCCTCGGCAATCACTTCCAGCCCCAGGCTATGCGCCATGGTGATGATCGTCAGCACCAGGGTTCTGTCATTGCTGTCAACCGTAATATCCCGCACAAACGATTGGTCGATTTTCAACTGGCTCAGGGGTAGTTTTTTAAGATATTGCAACGAAGAATATCCGGTACCGAAATCATCCAGCTCAAAGCGGATACCGATTTCCCGCAACGCCTGCATGATCTCGATCATGCCGTTAATATCCTTGAACAGGATACTTTCAGTGAGCTCCAGCTTCAGCAATGCCGGATTAATGGCATAGTGATTGATTACGGACTGCACATGGTCGACAAAGTCAGTCTGCCTGAACTGTTTTGCACTCACATTCACGGACAGTGTCAGTTGTTTTGTGTGCGGATCCTGCTGCCATTTTTTTAATTGGGCACAGGCCGTATCCAATACCCATTGCCCCATCGGCAGAATCAATCCTGTTTCTTCCGCCAGGTTGATAAAATGCCCCGGCAGAATGATGCCTTGCTGCGGATGATGCCACCTGATCAACACTTCGGCACCCAATATACAGCCGGCATGGTCGACCTGCGGCTGGAAATGAAGCTGGAACTGCTTCTGTAGCAAAGCCATGCGCAGTTCGTGTTCCAGGTTGGCACGTGCCGTGACCGCATCCTGCATATCCTGATCGAAGAAATGTATTGCGTTACGGCCAGAATCTTTAGATTGATACATTGCAATATCCGCCTGCTTCAGGATCGCCTCGACACCCGCCTGCTCCTGGTTAACGAACAGGGTGGCGCCGATACTGCAAGTGCTGTGATGCTCATGCGAGCCGATATTGAATGGCCGGCCAAGCGCAACCTGGATCTTGGTCGCGATAACTTCAGTCTGCGCTGCAGCTTCTATCGGCTGGCTGCTCAAGTTCTCCAGCAGCACCACAAATTCATCTCCCCCGATACGCGCCACGGTATCCACTTTACGTACACAGCCGGTCAGCCTTGCAGACACCTGCTTCAGCAGCTGGTCGCCCATGTCGTGCCCCAGCGTGTCATTCAAGGTTTTGAAATGATCCAGATCCAGGAACAATAAAGCACCATACCTGCTGTTGCGTTCGCTGGAGGCTAAAGCCTGCTTGAGCCTATCCAGCAGCAGGCGCCGGTTAGGAAGCTGTGTCAGCGGATCATAAAAAGCCAGGTTGTGAATCTCCTCAGAAGCCTGCTTGCTGCTTGTGATGTCAGTCATGGTTGCAACATAATTGGTCACCTTGCCTGCATCATTTTTAACGGCGGTAATGATCAGGTGTTCGAGATAAGTCTCACCATTTTTGCGGCGATTCCAGACCTCGCCTTCCCAGGTGCCGGTCTGGTTGATGGCCTCCCACATCGCGTCATAAAACACTTTCTCATGCAGGCCTGAACTCAACACTTTGGGCGTACTGCCCACCACGTCTTCCGCGCTGTATCCGCTTATTGCAGTAAAGGCGCTATTCACCCGCAGAATCTTGCTGTTAGCATCGGCAACGATCATGCCCTCCTGTGACTGGAACATGGCAGCCGCAATGCGCAGATTATCCTCTGCCAGTTTTCTCGCCGTGATATCAACCTTTACCGCAACATAATGGCTGACTGCGCCATCAATATCGGTCACCGGGGAGATGTGCGCTTCTTCATAATAGATTTCACCATTTTTACGCTTGTTGATGAACTCACCCACCCAGGTACGGCCACTGGTTAATGTGTTCCACATATCTTCATAAACAGACATATCAGTCAAACCTGACTGCAGCACACGCGGGTTCTTGCCTAGCGCCTCTGCCAGGCTGTAACCGGTAGCTTCCGTGAAGCACGGATTCACATATTCAATCCTGGCATCAAGGTTCGTAATCACAACCGAAGTCGGGCTCTGTTCAATGGCGGTAGAAAGCATGCGCAGCCTGATTTCAGCGGCTTTACGCCCGGCAATGTCGGAGAGCGTACCGATGACACGCAGTGGTCTGTTATCCGCATTACGGCTGACCACAAGGCCATGGTCAACGATCCATTTATAGCTGCCGTCTTTACACAAAGCACGGTGCTCACTGACATAGGCCGGCGTCTTACCATCGAGGTGATCCTGCAATCTGGCAAGCACCCTGGCCTTATCCTCCGGGTGGATATGCCGTTCCCATTCTGCAAGATTGCCGTCAATTTCAGATTCTGCATAACCAAGCAGATGCTTCCAGGTTTTGGAAAAGAATATCTGGTTAGCGCTTACATTCCAATCCCACAGACCATCCCCGGAGCCTTCGATTGCAAACTTCCACCGGAACTCGCTATCCCGCAGCGCATCCTCGCGCTGCCCCAGTACCGCAAGCAGGGAATTAAAGCTGCCAACCAGTTCACCGATTTCATTCTGGCTATCAATCATAAGTGGGCGTAACTGCTGGTCTGCCCCCGATAAAGCAGCCAACTGCTTCACCGTAGCAAACATCGGCGAAAGCTCCCGTCTTAGCATCCACCAGGTCAAGCCGCCTGCAACAATCGTCAGCAGGATGGTCACGAGCATGATGCGCCGCTGCATGCTATACACCGGCGCAAAAGCCTCTGCCATCGGCAGCGATGCGACAAGCAGCCAGTCTGCCGCCGCGATACGCTTAACCGAAGACAGCATACTCTCGCCTTGGGCATTCACGGTGACCAGCGTTTTTTCACCCGCAGGCAAGGCAAAGTCGGCACTCTGCGCAGCCTTCTGCATGACCCGCTGCTTGCCGGTACTGGTAATGATCAAACCGCTTTTCAGCTCCTGCAATTCAAAATAGCCGGACTTGCCATAACGGTTCTCGGTCACCTTATCCAGAAAGCTGGGTTTTGCCAGGTCCGTCACACCGGCCAGCACGCCGATGATCTTACCCTGCCGATTCCTGATCGGCACGCCGATACCCAGCACGGCTGAAGCAACGACCTTACCGATCACCGGCTGGCCAACCTTGGGCTTACCCTGTTTAAGCGGAGCCGCGACATAGTCCCGATCGCTGTAATCGATCCCCGTCCGGTTGATTGCGTAAGGCAAAGAGGCGATAGCCCGACCATCGAGACCGGCAGCAAAAACGCCGGCATTGAAATACCTGGCAAACAGCGGACGATTCTCCAGCAGCATCTGTATGGATGAAGCATCGCTTACGTTGCTGTCTCCCAAGCTATCTGCAACCACGTTCAACACGGTCAGCCGTTCATTCAAGTCATCATCAATCTGCGCTGCGAGCAGCGAGGCCGTGGCGAGCTGCTGGCGCCCGAGCTGGTGCGCAATATCCCCATGCAGCATTCGGCCGGCATAAAACGAAAGCAGCCAGATCCCCGCGACAAAGATTGCCAGCGTGAATAAAGTCACCCTTGTCTTGAGTGAGCGGATATGAAATATGTTGAGTTTGATAATGATTGAACCGAAATTGTTTTGCTTTACCAATACTTTACTGCAATTACGATTCTAGTAAAGCCAATATCCCTGCTATAAAGCCAACACTTGCGTTATATCAAAATACCGGGGCGGCAGGCTAGGCTATATTGCACAAACCCTGCACTACGCACATTTTCATAGCGGGTTTATTTTCAATTAAGTGACATCAAAAAAAACAGGAGACTGATATGTTGCGTTTATCTAGCTTGCGTTTATCTAGCTTACATTTATCTAAAAGCACTGTCCTGATTGCAGCCGCATTTTTTGCAAACACCGCACTGGCTGACCATGACACCATCAAACCAAAATCTTACGACAGCCTGGGAAAATGCGTAAAAGCAGCCCTGACGAAACATGAAGGCAAGATTGTCAAAACAGAGTTTAAATCCGAGAATAAAAGAGGGGTTTACGAATTTGATATTGAATCAGCGGATGGCAGCGCCTGGGAGATTGAATGTGACGCTCAATCGGGCAAAGTGACTGAAACCGAACAGGAAGTGAAGGCAGATGATGCAGCGTTCAAAGCCCTGGCAAAAGTCAGCGAGGCAGACGCAAAAGCCACCGCCCTGGCAGCACACCCGGGCACGCTGGTTGAAACCGAATACGAGCTGGAGGCAGACGGCAAAGCTTCTTATGAATTTGATATTCTTGAAGCAGACAAAGAAGAAATCAAAGTGGAAGTCGATGCAGCTACAGGGAAAATCGTGGAAGTCAGCTATGAAGAATACCAGATCGGCAAAGAGTAAACATTACTAACCATCAAACGGCAGCAGGCTAACGCCGTTTGGCCTGGCTGCAAAACTAACCGCCCCGAAAAAGCAAAAAGCCCCGATTAACGGGGCTTTGCTTTAGATCATTATCCCATCAGGATAACGTCAGAATTGTTGGCGGAGTGGACGGGACTCGAACCCGCGACCCCCGGCGTGACAGGCCGGTATTCTAACCAACTGAACTACCACTCCTTATACATAAAACCGTTCAGGAACTCTATGTACTTTTACGCTGATTTTTGGTGGGTGCTAACGGGGTCGAACCGCTGACATTCGCCTTGTAAGGGCGACGCTCTACCAACTGAGCTAAGCACCCTGCCTCAACCAACGAGGCGGCATATTACATGAATTCTTCCGAATTTTCCAACCTATTTTAAAAGAATTAAAAAAATATTTAAAAAACCCTCAAAAACCGGCCGTTTTATTCAGACAAGGCGCCGGAACCGGCTCTGAAGCCCCCTAAAAAAACCATGCAACGCACTCAGGCGCAGCTTGCACGCACCTGCGTCATATCGGTTTCGCCTGACAGCACTTTAAGCATGCCATCCTGCCGGAGCGTACGCATGCCGGCTCTTAATGCCTCGAGCTGCAGTTCATGCAAGGGCGCCCTGGTCTGGATCAGGCGCCTGATTTCAGGATTCACCGCCATCAGCTCATGCACCCCGACGCGCCCGCTATAACCGGTATGGTTGCAATGCGTACATCCGGCGGGTTTGTATAAAGTGTAAGTACCGTTTTTCGAAAAATTCTGCTGCCAGTTTTTAAGCGCCGCCTCTCGCGTCATAGGTGAGCCTTCAAGAAACTCTGTCAGCAGCGCGTTGATCTCCTGCGCATCGGCTACGTAAGGCTGTTTGCATTTCTTGCATAGCGCCTTTAACAGCCGCTGCGCCAATACGCCGACCAGCGCATCGGCAAAGTTGAATGGATCCATGCCAAGGTCCAGCAGCCTGGTCACACTTTCCGGGGCGGTATTCGTATGCAGGGTTGACAGCACCATATGCCCGGTCAGGGACGCTTCAATCGCAATTTTGGTGGTTTCCTGGTCGCGCATCTCCCCTATCATGATGACATCAGGGTCTGCGCGTAAAAAGCTGCGGATCACATGTGCAAAGGTAAGGCCGCTTTTATTATTGACCTGAACCTGTCGCAAACCGGTCTGGCTGATTTCGACCGGGTCTTCCACTGTCCATATCTTTCGGCTGGGCGTGTTGATATAACCAAGCAATGAATGCAATGTCGTGGTTTTACCCGACCCGGTCGGGCCGCACACCAGAATCAAGCCATACGGGCGTTCGACCATATGTTTCAGGCTATCCAGAATATCCGGGGCGCTGCCCAGTTTTTCTATCGGCAGCGGTTTGGCTGCAGCCAATACGCGCATCACGACATCTTCAAGATTATTACTGGTTGGAATGGTAACGACACGAAGTTCAATCTTGGCAGAGCCAAAGCGCTGAAAGTCGATCTTGCCATCCTGCGCAGTCCGGCGATTGGAAATATCCATCTGCGCCATGATCTTGATGCGCGAAATAATCGCCTCACGGAAGTTTGAAGAGATCTCGACATAATCCGCCAGCACGCCATCTTTACGGAACCGAACCCGGGTACTTTGCTTACCGGGGTAAGTCTCGATATGAATATCGGAAACCCCTTCATTGAAAGCGTCGAGGATAATCTTGTTCACCGTCTGCACCAGCGTATTGTCAGACTCATTGATCGCTTCCAGTTTAAGCTCAACGGCCTGATCCTCACTGGACAATTTAGAGGCAAGATCATTAATCTTCAATTCTGTCGCAGTATTATAGAAATCATACTCACCGCTCGTGGGCACGGTCTCTTCTGCCATGGCTGCTGCATATTTATCCGCCACCTGGGGGTGGTAGTATTTCTTGATGGCATGGTCGATGTCCTCATGAGAAGACATCACCGGAATCAATTTCATCTGCGTCAGGAACCTGATCTCCTCTACCGCCTTGGTGTTGAAAGGATCCTGAAAGGCAATCACAAGCGCCGCATCGTGCAGGTATAAAGGCATCAGCACATACTTGCGTGCGCGTTCCGCATTGATCAGCTTTACAGCATTCGGGTCTACATTGAACCTGGCAAGGCCAACGTACGGAATGCCCAGCTTTTTAGCCAGCGCGCCTTTCAGTACATTCTCCTCCAGCGCCCCCATTTCCACCAGTATGCGTCCCAAAGGCAACTTGCGGTTCAGCTGCTGCTTTTCCAGCGCGGCATCAAGCTGCGCCTGCGTAATCAAGCCCAGCTCCTGCAGCGCTTCGCCCAGCTTCAGGATCGGGCGTTTCTCCTGATGCAGGATCGCCTGCTCCAGCTGCTCACGTGAAACCAGCTTCTGCTCTGACAAGTATTCACCGATGCGCTGGTGTCGCAATTTACGCTGGTATGCGACCGCCTCTTCTACGTGATCCTTATTTACGAGTTTTTCCTGGATCAGCATCTCACCCAGATGTAAGCCGATCTGGAATCTGGCGATGCACTGCCTGGGAATAAAGCAGCGCAAAACCTGCTCATCCTCTTTAGGAAAGTACAGGAACAAACCGCTGCCGGTTTCCGAATAACCGATCGTCTCTCCGCTTATCGATTCCTTATCGATAAATTCAACCGTAAAAGTCTGGCGATCGGTGGAATGAAACACTTCCGGCGCACGCTCATGCAGCAGCTCCATCTGCCGACGCATGGCAACAGGCCTCAGCAGCCGGATGGTTTTTAACTGACTCAGGCTGATCGTTTCATTGGCATCGCTGCGCGATGACTGGAATACAATGCTGGAATCATCGAAAGACACGCGGATCAGCTCACCCAGGGCTTTCCTGCCATCCGAAAAATAGATCAGGCAACTTTCCGGCTCCGATTTAGCGCCACTGGATTCGAAACTAAAATAGGGCGGCGTGGGCCAATCCGATAAGACTTCCAACATAACAATCCTTTTTTAATAAAATTCAAGGCAGCAGTTCAGCATAACTGCGACTCGGCTTCATTCATGATATGCCCCATGAATGAAGCACTGAGCCAGCTTTCAGCTTTAAAGCATTCTGATTGCATTATGCATGGTTAGCCGTAGTTTTGGAACAGAAGTGCAAACGCGGGCGGCAGAATGCAGAAACGGGAGCCTGGGCTCCCGTTTCTGCGTGTCACTAATCTTGCGTGACGTATATCTGAATCATGGTCACACAAAAGCTGAAACCAAGCAGCTTTCATGCATCCACAATAAAAAACACTTAGTTCACGGCATCTTTCAATGCTTTACCGGCAGTAAAGCCAGGTGCGTTTGAAGCTGCGATTTTCAACTCTGCGCCAGTACGTGGGTTACGGCCTGTACGTGCAGCACGTTTACCAACTTTAAATGTACCGAAACCGATCAATGTTACCGGGTCACCTTTTTTCAAAGATTGTGTGATGCTGTCAGTAATCGCGTTCAGCGCTTTTGCTGCATCAGTTTTTGTTAAGCCAGCTTGTTCTGCAATTTGGGCAATTAATTCTTGTTTATTCATGGATAGTGTTCCCGATTAGTTAAGACGAATTTTAATCAAATCTCATCATTGTGCGAAATACACTCCCCCGCACAACAAGACCCATCATAACCCGTGTTTATTGGCTTGAATAGTGTGCAGGCGCAATAAACAGGCAAAAAAGCCATATTTAATGCGCCTTACAGCATGCTCCCGCGGCCAGATTGAACCTAAATACCATTTCACACACAAATATTCATGAGTAATGCAGACATAAACCTGATGTGCCGCGGCAAATCAGCGCATGTTTCACAGACAGATTGCTAACAGGCAGCTTGTTTAACAGATCGCATGTTTAACTAAGCACCCAGGGCAAACTGCAAACCCAAGGAGTTTATATGGGAAGAATCGCTTTTCTGGTGACTTTACTGGTAGCGCCTACCAGCGCTTTCTCACAGCCTGGTATCGGTGAGCTGTTGAAGCTGAACGAATCCATTGTACATGTGAGCGTTGACCTGGGTAATGGCAGCACAGGCACCGGCACCGGTGTAGTCGTGAGCAATGAGTATGTGGCGACGAATTGCCACATACTGGCGAATGCCCGCGGCGCCAATATTGCAAAATACGGCGACGGCTACCAGCCGATTGCCATGAAAGCCGACTGGAAACATGATCTGTGCCTGCTGAA